>Ga0315903_10008966_pt1 | contig 12193 bp, 17 predicted proteins | sample LakEriMetagenome_7_FD_203524 | JGI IMG/M metagenome (GOLD analysis project Ga0315903, IMG submission 203524) | Freshwater fungal communities from buoy surface, Lake Erie, Ohio, United States - Buoy 2 MA119 | ecosystem: Environmental > Aquatic > Freshwater > Lake | place: USA: Lake Erie, Ohio...
TCGTCACCGCCGTGACTTGATACACGTCGCGGGCGGTGCCCTGCGTGTCGTCGAAGTAGAAGCGGTTCCGCTCAGCAGACCAGTTGTCGCCTGGAATCTGATGCTGAATCAGCGCGACCAACGTCAGCGGTTGCCCCAGCTCCGGGGCGCGGCGCACTTCGTAGTTGGCGACGTCTGGATCGGCGTCGCGCTCCCAGTAAACACGGATACCAGTGGCCATTACAGTCCACCTTTCAGCTTCTTGATGGGTTTCGGCGGAACGTAGGGGGTCGGAGACGTCCCACCTGCGCGCAGAGGCAGCTCTCCAGCTTGCAGGGGCTGAATCACCGGCGGCGCAGAGGATACATGCGTCGCACCACTTCCACGCAGCGCGGCCTCGCCCGACAAAAGAACACGAACCGTGGAGTTGTTGAGGCTGTAGCCGTCGACGGCCGCGAACCAACCAATACCCACGGGCAGGTTCAGCGTAATCGCGTAGCGCGTGTCGAGCTGAGCGGATAGAGAAAGCAGCTCCGACAGATCCGAAGCGCCATCGAAGCGCGTGTCGAGGTTAACGACGTAAATCCAAGGCTCGGAGAGCTGCGGAATGGCGGCCAATCGCGCAGCCAGACTCTCTGTCGCGATCAGGGATTCAGCGAGTTCGAGCGACGTTGCGGCTGAAGTGTCGAGCGCCTCGACGAACGGCACGATCACTTCGAAATCGCTGATAGCGCCGTAGTTCGCCCCGAGCACGTCGAGCAGCGAGAACGACGCCGAGAGCTCCACGATCGAGCCCTTCGACGCGAGGAGGGCTTCGAAGCTCGACCATGCGACGGACAAGCCCTGCGTGCCCGCAAACTGCGTCGTCAGCTGTTCGAGCGACGTCCATCCCTCGGCGAGAACGGCCGTCGAGCTCTTCGTAGCGTTCAGCGACGCGCTCGGACCGGGGACAGTGTCGAGCAGCGTGAACGCGAAACCTGCCGACGCAGCCAGCTGCTCCGACGCTGCGACGGACTCCAGAAGCGACGAGACGTACGCGGCCTGCGAGCTCAGAGCCGACACCACGTTCAGCGTCTCTGCGAGGCCCACGGTGAGCACGAAGCCAGCGGTGAGCTGCTCCGAGCTGGCGTTGGTCTCTGCGAGCCCCTGCGTGTACGCAGCAGAGCTCTGAAGCGTCTCCAGAAGCGTGGCGAGATCCGAGAGCAGCGCTGTGACGTCCATCGACGCGGACAGCGTGACGGAGGAGATCGAAACCGTCTCCGCGACGTCCGAGAAGTACGCGTTGCCCGCCAGCACAAACGCGGACCAAGACACCGTCTCGCTGAGCGAAACCACCGTCGCGCGCGACGCTTCCAGGGCTTCAACGAGAGCCACGTTGTCCGTCAGCGTTGCGAACGCTGCGAGCTGCGCGCTCAGCGAATCCAGAACAGTGACGGTTTCAGAGAGCGTTACGGAGGCGCCCTTCAACGCCGTCAGCGCTTCCGACAACGGGACATTCTCGCTGACGCTGGCGACGGAGTTCAGCGCCGCGAGGAGCGAGGCGACATACGGCACCGTCTCCGAGAGCTGCAAGACCACAGCGAGCTGAACGCCCAACGATTCCGACGTCGTGACAGTCTCGGCGAGCGAGACAAGCTGCGAAAGCGACGCGTTCAGCGCAGCAGACCAGACCCACGAGGCGCTGAGCAATGCGCTCACGCCCCTCGAAGGCGTGATCGTCTCGGACAGCGTCAGCGTCTCGGAGAGTGAAGCGTTCAGCGCTGCGATCGACTGCAGCGTTTCGACGAGCGCAACCGTCTCCGAGGGCGTGGCGAGCGCGCTGTAGACGCTGCCGAGGGCATCGAGCAACGGAACGCTCTCGGAGACGGAGGCCAAGAAGAGGAGCCCCGCCGTGAGTGACTCCGACAACGCCACGGACTCACCGATCGTCGCAGACGCCGCAACCACCCCCGTCAGCGCTTCCGATGCGCCAACGGTTTCAGCCACCGACGGCACCGCCGCGTACTGCGACGACGCGCTGTCCGAGAGCGAAAGAAGGTCGCTCACAGCAGCGGTGACGCCCGCTGCGACAACGACGTTCTCTGCGGTGGAGATCGTCTCCGCGACGCTCACGAGCCGGTCGACAATGGCGGAGAGCATGTCACTCGTGGTGAGTGTCTCCGCGAGCGGAACCACTCCCGACAGCTGAGCGGCCAACAGCTCGGACACGCTCACGGTCTCGGCCAGCGCCGTGACGTACGAGAGCCCCGCCGCGAGCGCTTCCGCGAGCGTCACGGTCTCCGAAAGGGTGTTCGCCAGCGCCGCCTGCGAGCCCAGCGCCTCTGAATTCGAAACGGTCTCGGAGAGCGTCGACACTGCTGCGTAGACGACAGCGATTGCCTCCGCGAGAGAGACGGTCTCCGCTGCCGTCGCGTTTACCCCGTACAGCGCCGCCAACGACTCCGAGAGCGTCACCGTCTCCGCGAGCGCTTGAATCGCGGCGCGGGTCGCGCTCAAGGACTCGACGAGCGTCACCGTTTCGCTGATCGGCACGTTGTAGTTCGTGCCGCCGCCGCCAGTCTTCATCGGCAGGCGGTACTTGCGCGTGCTCGACGCAGGAATGCCCTGCGTCTGCGTGAACATCCGCCCACGGCGCTCAGCCCAGCCTACGAAGCCCCTGTCGTAGTTGAGGGTGCGGGCGTTGCCGGGATAGCCGCGAAAGAGGGCCACGAATCACCCCCAGGCGACGTTGACCGTCCCGTCGAATGTAGTGCCAGTCGCCGCAGGGAAGAACGCTAGGAAGGACAGGCATGCGCCGTCAAAGACTTGCTCCAAGCCCACCAGCTGCTGCACCAAGTCGATTAGCGTCGTGACGCCTGCGACCTGAATAGGGATCGTGGCCAGAGGCGCGCCCAGCACGAACGCCATCGTCCCCGTGTTCGCAGCGGACGTAGTGTAGTTCGCGACCAAGCGCATGCCGCCATCGCCAACGGCCAAGGGCATGAAAGGGCCCTGCGTGAGCGTCGCGGCCGTTACCGACGGTGAGACGATGCGGGCGCCGAGCGTTCCAGTCGGCGCTGCAGCGCTCACGATGATGGCGTTGAACGCCGTCAGCGGCATGGACTGCGTCGCGTTGCCGTCCTGATCAGTGTACTGAATCTGCGTGAAGTTCGCGGCCGTCGCGCCCAGCGCCGTCTGGCACGTGACCATCATCTTCAGGCCCCTCTGCCCCGCGCTGATGTAGCGCTGCGCAGGGAGAGTGTTGGTCAGCGCCTGATTCACGCTCGCGTTGAACGTACAAGCCTCGTACGTCAGCACGCGGTCGTACAGAATCAGCGTCGGAGTGCCGCCGGTGGAGCGCGCATCCATCGAGATCGTGTGCTTCGTGTCCGGGGTCTTGTCGCCGCCGTGATACAACGCGCCGACGGTCGCCTCAGTAAACTGCCTCGCCGTGAACGCGGTGCCCGTATACGTTCCCGCTGCGGGCGCGCCGCCCACAGGCCACAGGTCGTACCAGTTGTTCGCGACGCCAGCGGTGGTTGCACCCTTCGAGAACTTCGCGGGGAAGAACTTTCCGGCAGCGGAGACCTCGCTGATCAGGTCGTCATACGACGCAAAGCCCGCCCACTTCTGGTACTGCTCCACGCTCATGTCGAGCGGACGAAACAGCACGTCGTCCGGGAAGAGATCCGCGCGCTTCTGGCACAACCACCAAGGCGGCGCGAACGTCGCGCCCACCACGCGCCTGCCGTGCATCACGGGCAACAGACGATCAATGCCCATGACGGCCTCGATCGCAGCGACGCGCGTCGCGGTGATCGCCGAGGGATTCATACGGGACTTCTGCGTCGTGATGATGTTCATCGGTCCAGGCACTCGAAAGTGTACTCGAAAGCGTACTGGCTCAAAACTGAATCGAGTCCTTGTTCTTTGGGCCAGACCTCGCGGGTTCCATCCTCCCAGCAGATGAACACGTGCCCAGCCGGCCACTGAATCGCGGCGCCTTTGATGCTCTGCGTCGCCGTCTCTCGCATGATGTACCGGATCACCACACCATCGGTAGCGAGGGCCGAGACCCACTGCGTACCGTACGAAGTCGCGAGCGCGGCGCTCAGGTCGGGCGTGTCGTAGGTTTCGAGCACGCCGTCGGCCCAGCAGATGACGGCGCAGCGCTCGAACGTCACAGCGTACCCCACGTTGTGCCCGATCGAACCATCCTTGTAGGTCAGCGCGAACACAACGGGGTCGCTCATGGCTCAACCCAACGTGATGGTGAACGTGAGCGAGAGCGTGTCGCCCGAGATCAGCGACCGCTGCGTGAAGCCGAGCACGTGGTTCATCGTGCCCGCTGAGACAGCCGTGAAGAGCGCCGCCTTCTGAGCGCTCTGCGCACCCGAAGCGGTGAACACGCGCGCCACCGTCGTGGTGTTGGTGCCGGCTGTGTGCGTGTAGGTCCCCTGCGCGCGCCCGAGGCCGTTGAGCGTGATCTCGTTGGAGAGCGTGGTCGACGCGACGGTCTCCGTGACCGTGTCGTTCGACAGCGCGATGTAGTTCAGGCCGTTCGCGCCGAGGCCGGACGTCCCGTAGCCCTGAAGGTGCAGGTAGTCGCGCCCTGCGTTGGTGATCAGGTTCCAGACCTTCTCCTCGGGCGTCACGTCCCGCAGGACGTAGAGCGCGCCTTTACGCTGTACGCGCTGATGCTTGATGTTCAGCGAGGCCCTTCCGATGGGGAAGAGCTCGTTGAGCGCGTTGCGAAGCGATGCGCCGACGGCGACAGCTGCGCGTTCCCGGATGGTTTCGATCAACCGCATGTTCAGCTCCTGTTCGCTAAGTATACCGGCCAAAAAAGAACGAACCGTGTGCGCGGTTCGTTCTGTCAGGCGCCGTGGCGCCAGCTCAGGCGATCCCCGCTCCGTCGATCTGACGGTGCATCAACATCGCGTTGTGCTCGACGTTGATGTACCCCTCGACCTTCATCGCGAGCTGTCCGGCGCAGACAGCCTGATAGAGCGCGGACTCGTGCTTCGTGGTGCGCCCGGAGTGCGCCACGTACGCGCACTCGATCTGCTGGTGTATGCCCGCCAGCGTACGCGCCGAGCCTCTGAACGAGCGGTTCAGCGACCGCTCCAGCGCGGTCACCATCTCGTAGTAGCGGGCGAGGGCGGTCATGCGTGCGGTGGACTTGTTCATCTCCATGTCGGTACTCCTCCTGAAGCCACGACGTGTGGCTCCATGTTCTTGTACCGGCGCCGCTACGCTGTTTTAGACTGCGCCCACGTGAAGGGGAGGCTCAACCGCTCTGGGGGAACCTCGACCTCTGAGTCGTGATGCAGGAGCTTGACCCGCACCATCGAGGGCTCCACTGCCACGACGGTGCCCGCTGCGTATTGATCCAACGTGGCGTGAACGGGGACGTGATGCCACGATCCGCTCGGGTCCACGGGGGCGGTGAGCACGATCTGTACGCCGTACACGTAGACGGTCTCGCCCACGAAGAAGTTCCGTGGGCGCATCAGGGTTCGAATGAGCGGCAGCATGTGCTGATCGCGCAGCCCTTCAGCCCACGACGTGCGCACGAAGCGATGGCGTACGCCATCCATGTCGCTGTCGTCGTCGACGACGGCGTAGGAGTCGAGCTCGGGGTGAGCGTCGACCCAGGCCAGGATCTCGTGCCCTCGGCACGTCATCGAAAGGCCGCAAGCGGACCACTCGTAGGGGTCACCCGCGTAACCCGGAGTGACGTCGATGACGGGCGCCGTAACGCCGCGCGCCTCCAGAAAGAGGCGCAGATCCGTGATGGGATGAATCTTCCGCATCGACGAGGAGATCACGATCTGAGCGTCCGTGACCTCGCAGATGGTCTGCAGCCGCGCGCACGCCTCAGGGTCGAACATCTTGTAGTAGGCGTGCGGGCCCTCACGTTCGAACGCGCCGGGGTTGGCGAGGAGATACGCCTCGCTGTTCAGGACGCCGTCGATGTCCAGAAAGAGCACGCGGAAGGTCATCCTGCGGATCCTTCCAGCTCCGCGAGCAGTTCGTTGGCGCGCTTGACGATGATCGTTCGCGCGCGACGGGCGCGGGCGTTGGTGTCAAAGAACCATCCCCCAGTGCTATCCCGCTGCATGTCGAGGGAGTAGCAGTGCTGCAGAGCGGCGAGCTCTACGGCGTAAAACGCCGCTTCCTCCAAAGAATGAGCGAACTTCGACTTCATCAAACGCCGCAGTTGCCCAGGACCTTTGGCTGCGTGCTCCCCAACAGCTGCGCCCATCTCACCGTCTACACGCCAGTAGATGTGCTCGTAGTACACCACCAAGTCCCTTCCGGTTACGCCGGGTTTTTGGGGAGCGGATGGAAGTGCCTGACCGCACTCGGGGCAGCAATTCTTCTTGTTTCGTCGAGCCATCTGGCGTCTCCTTTACGTCGTTCACTTCTTCTTGTCGAAGGCGCTGACGGCGCCTGCGATGAGCGATTCAGCGTGGCGCGTGTGCTCGACGTCCGCCTTGCTCGCTACGTACTCCGAGCGAAGCAGCGAGAGCGCGTCGACCATGTGGTGCCCCATCACGCCGACGATCTCGCACAGAATGGCGCCATCCTCGCGCACAACGCAGGCGTTGTTGCACGACGAAACGGCCAGATGAATCCACGCGGGACCCTTCACAGTAGAGAACAGGGCTTCGGGCACTTTGAGCTCCTCCGGGAGCCCCACGACCCACTGATACCACGACGGCTCGGGCGCAGCGTCTGACTCCGTTGTGGCCGTGAAAAGTGTGCCCGAAACGTCGGCTCGGAACTCGATGGGTTTCGTCGTCATCGTTGGGATCCTTGTGGTTAGTTACTTGACGTCGTACACACGGTCCGTGGTCGGACCATTCGCGGGGCCACGCCAGTACGGCGCCACGTAGATCGAGCGATCGTCGTGGCCCACGGTCTTGAAATGCCCCCGAACGATGTGCTGGACGCGCACGGGGCCGTGCGGGCGGCCCTGAATGATGGACTTCGCGGCGTCGTGGACCTCGGCGCTCACCTTGACGTGCCCGCCCAGCGTCCAGGTCTTCATCATGGAGCTCGACGCCTTCGCTGCAGGCGTCCACACCATGGCGCCGTTGTCCGGCCGCTTGCTGCGCATGTAGAGCGCCAGATTGAGCGCGAGGCGCCGCAGAATCAGCAGCGCGCGCGTGTCCGCGTCCTCCAAGGAGAGCTGCGGACCGAACATGGGGCTGGCGCTGTCGCCCACGTCCAAAGCGAGCCAATCCCCACAGAACGTGCCGCTGCCCTCCCAGACTGAGTTGTGGAAGATGGAGACGCTGCTCGCGCCGTACGCGCGGATCATCACGCGCTCGCTCGTGGGAAAACCTGCGACGAAGGCGAAGTGCGCGTCGAGCATGCGCTTGAGCTCCTCGCGATAGCGCGCCATGTTGGGAACGGCGTACAGCGCGGCCAACGACACGCCTTGCGCATCATCGCTGAGCTCATGCGCGGGCGGCTCGTGCACCGTCATGCGAGTCACGCGAAAGCACTGCACGCGCGTGGGCTGCTTGTCAGAGTCCACGAACTGCACGTTCGTGTCCAACGGCATCACCACTCTGAACGTGGAGAAGGGCCACGGCACGTCGCCCTCGTCGATCTTGGCGGGGTCGCTGAGCAGCAGGTTCGACGCGAGGCTGTGCGTGAGGTTGAACGTCGGATACGACATCCGACACCACATCGCGTCGAACGCGATCTCGTCCGCCGTCGCCAGCGCGTAGATGGAGTGGTACGGCGACGGCAGCATCTCGAACAGCGGCAGCATCAGCTGCGCCACGATGGGATGCACGCCCAGCGCTGCGACGCGCACGTCGCACGCGAACAGCGTGGTCCACGCAGCGTGGAAGGCGAGCGCACGAAGGCGCTGAATCTCGGTGGTCCAGATCAGTTGCTTCGCAGTTCGCTGGCGCTTGATCAGGACTTCCCAGAGGTTGGCGCAGGCGTTCTTGAGCGCCGTGAGCTCCATGGGCACCGCTGTTGCGGGATGAACTTCCTCTTTTTTTGGCTTCATTCTCGTGGTTTCTCCGTTCCGAAGTCTTTCCAGTCTGTGTACCAGTTGTTGTACTTGCGTCCGACGTGGACGGCGTAGCGCACGCAGTTGGCAGTGCCGCCCAGCGAGCCGTCCCAGAAGGCAGCGAGCTCGGTGCAATCGTCGACCAGCCTGCGATTACGCAGCTCATACGCGACGTCGTCGCAAGGGCCGCTGGTGACGTGAACGACGTTAAACGCCCTGGTCAGCAGGAAGTAGTACTGCTCTCTGTCGTCCTGATCCCAGAGCCTTTCTTGGCCGCGCCCAGGGACGTACGCGTCAAAAGAAACGCCCAGGCGTCGACACGCCTCGGCGATGATCATGTCCCAGCCCAGAGCCATCCCCGTGAGGACGTGCTCGGGAGCGTGCAACTTGATCATCGCCGAGGCGAATTGCAGCAGACGCGGACGATTGGCCGGAAGCTTATGCGGGCGGTGCCCCGTCACTCCCAGAATTCGGGTCATTTTCATGACCCGAATTATCCGGTGTAGCGAGCAACTTGTCCAAGTTTACGGCGTACGGCTGGGGCTTGAGCACTCCGCGCTTGAACACCAGCGCAGGGCCCGCGACCACACCAACCTTGCCGAAACCGTCGACGACAGCGACGGCCGGCGCGTCGTCGTTCTCTGAGCGAAGGATCTTCCCCTGCACGCGAATGGGGCGAAGGCGCCCTGGTTCGTGATCGTCGTCTCTCATACTTCGTACACGTCCTCTTGCCACGAAGCGACTTTGTTGTGCGATCAGGTCTTCGGTGGGCCTTCGCGAAGCCCCGAATCGGTTCGGTGCTCGATGTCCTCCTGATCCATGCCCTCCTCGTCGTCGTCCTCGTAGTAGTCCACCTGCTCTTCGGCGTTGCAGTTCGGGCAGTACAGTGCGCCCTCAAGAAAGACCCAGTGGGCCCTTTTGAGCTTCGCCTCCAGGTCGACACGCGACGGCCAGTGCATGTCCAGGCCCTCCTCGAAGTCTTCTTCGCACGAGTCGCAGTACGCCGCGTACACCATGTCGATTCCCATCGTTGTTTCTGCCTCTCTCTCGACTCGCGCCGAGGGTTACTTGATTGTCTTCCAGACTGCCCAGACCAGGGACAGGCAGTAGTACAGCACCGTGCCGCCGCACACCGCTGAGAGCGCCAGCAACGTAGTCGCCGCGTCGTAGTAGCCGTTCACGCCAAGGAGGAGCGCGAGCAGCACCATAAGAAGCGCGAGCAAAGGGACGAAGATCACCACGCGGTCGACTTTATCCATGCGCCATCCTCTCTTTCAGATCTTCAGCTTCAGCTTCGTGCGCGGCAACTTCACCGCAGCGACCTTCGGCTCCTTCTCCTCGCCCTTCGGCGCTCCAAGATCCAGCTCACCCTGGGTCTCAGGCGCCGAAGGGCTCTTCGGAGTTCGCGTGCGCTTCGCCTTCGCCTCCTCGTAGACGGGCTTCGTGATGGGCGTCAGCGCTGCCTGCGCCAACGCAGCGACCTCCGACGCGGGCGCGCCATCTTCGCAGGCGCGCAGCCACGCCTTGATGCGCAGCTCGGCTTCGTCGATGTGATTGATCGACGTGCGCGGGCCCCAGTGAATGACGGGTTGTTCACCGAGCTCCACCGTGGGCTCGGGAATGGTTCGGTCGCAGTCGTACTTGAAGTGCACTTCTTTCAATGGACGCTCCTTTCGGATCGAACGAGGTAAAGAAGCGCACAACGGCGCGCTTCAAGTTGAGGGAATCAGCCCGAAGCGAGCAGCGCGATCTCTGTACGCCCCAGCTGCATCCCGCTCAGCGTCTCCAGCGTCAGCGTGGCGTCGGCACCCGACGACCAAGCGCGGACAACAGATGCCGCGAGATGAAGCATTCCGTAGGCCTCTTCCACGTTTTCGGGCTGACGGACGACAGCTGCGTCTCCGACGCGGAGAATGACCGTGTTGCCCACGTCGCGCGGGGCGTATCCGTACACATGCAGGAAAGCGCGAACAAACTCTGCGCATTCGAACAGCTGATCGAACACGTGGGGATCTGGCAGGTTCTCTGAGAAGTCGCGCACCTCGTGGAAGATGACAGCCAGAAAGTAGAATCTGTTCGTGTACATGTTCATGTAACGCTCTCCTGTTGTTTACGGGGTTAGCAGCCCTTGTAGTACGACTCCGTAGTCTTCGCGTCCTTCGCGTTGGTGTAGACGCGCAGCGGACCCGTCGTACGCAGCACCACCGTCGCCGTGTCGCCCGTGTCGCGAATCAGCCGCAGGCCCTTCGGCACGTACTCCAAGCGCGAGGCGCCGAGGAGCTCGACGTGGCGATAGACGCCGAGCGTCTTCCAGGGCGCGGTCTTGTCGTTGTCGCTGCGCCCGAAGTGCTCGGCCGCGCGCTCGCGGACGACAAGCACCGGGTACTGCAAGGGTTCGTCGTCGTCCTCGTTGTAGCGGTTGTCTCGAAGCGCATTGCTCAACACGAGAACCACGCGCTCGGGGCCGGCGGGGAGCACCTCGATCGTGTAGTCCGAATCCTTCTTCGCCTCGATGTAGAACGCGTCCATGGTCGGCGCGTTCACGTTCATCTCCGCAGCGGCGCGCATCTGAACGGCGTGGGTCAGGCTGATCTCGCCAGCGGGGTTGCCCCCCGTCAGGCTGTCCAACGCCGCTTCGCTACGGGCCTGAGTGCTCAGCTTCTCGTTCATGGTCTTGATCTCCTTGTCGGCACAAACTGCGATGAGCCGCAGTGACTGTGCCACGGGCTTTTACCCGTCCGTCGGTTCTTTTTCGACGAGGGCGTCGAGGACGACGAGGTTCGAAGCAGCGCGCTCGGTGCGGGCAGCTTCGACGGCGTCGGCTGCGAGGCGCTGCGCATCGCCGGCATCCCCCGAGGGGGCGGCCTTTTGGCTCCAAAATTCGTGGTCGTCCACGCCGCAGAGCTCAGCCATCTCCTCTTCCGTCAATTCGCGCGCGACGCCCCGCGCTTCGGGCGTCTTCGCACGGCGCATCAGCTGCTCGCTGAGCCCCGCCGAGCGAGTCTTCAACAGCGTCGCGGGTTCTTCGCGAAGCTTGTTCTGTCGCACAGCGGCACGGCGCTCTCGCCGATTGCTGTACGCGGTATAGGGCACACCAGAGGCGATGAGCCCTTGAATCTCGGCGTCGGTCAGCGTGTCCAGACCGAAGACTCGGCCGAAGCAGTCTTGAACAAACACCCTTCGGCCCTTGATCGCGACGGGCACCGTCGGCTGCGTTGCAGCGAAAGCGTTGATCGCGCTCTCGGACTTCCCTGCCTGCCGCGCCAGCTGAAGCATCTCGATCGGAGATGGCGCATTCTTGACCAGATCGGTGATGGGCTTGAGCGCGGCGCGCTGCGCCGCAGCCTTGTTTGATTCAGTTCGCTTGGTCATGGTGTCTATCCTCTCGTTATGTCGGTTTCACAGCAGCTGCGGTTGATCGGCGGGCCGATCGAGACAATCAACGAAACCATGCGTGGTGTCGAGGAATCCTTGTCGAAGTCCATCGCCGATCCCGGTGAGCGCGCCGTGCGCATGGCTGAGATTCGGCAGCTCGTCGCGCAAGCGGTTCTCGACGGCTACAGCGCAGGACGGCGCGAGCCAGCTCCGCGTCCTCCACACTGAGCGCGGCGCTGTGCCGCGTTGGGGGAGACACCGGCACAGCTTGATCCACAGGGGGGCACAGCGCGCACGGCGCTGGCACAGCTGGGCCATCTGGTCTCGGTGCGCACAGCGGCACATGCCGTTGGCACAGCTGTGCCGTTTGGGAGGGACAGGGCCGCCAGGGCTGTTGGCGCAGTGTGCGCCGTGCGGGGCGCTGGTGGCTCAGGCTGGCTCAATTTCACATTACAAGGAAAGAGTAATTAATTTCGATTCGCCGCAAGTAAAGTTCTACAATAGCTACCCATGCGGGCGAGCGGACGGCGGAGGAGCCCGGAGCGGGGGTGGAGGGGGGCTCCGAGTCTTGTTTACAAGACATCTACCAGTAGTTTTACCGCTCTCTCTAAGGCGCTGTGCCTATAAGGGCTCTAGAACACACAGGAATCAGGCAGGCCCGCATCTTGCAATAATACCCTCTCTCTCTCTCTCTCTTTTCTTGTTTACAAATAATAATATATACGTCGCGGTGGTTAAATGTAGGTCAACGCACGACATGGACCCCCGCACACACACATTAGGGTAGACACACCCTCCTTCGCAGGGCCTGCGCCGTCGCCG
>Ga0315903_10008967_pt1 | contig 12193 bp, 8 predicted proteins | sample LakEriMetagenome_7_FD_203524 | JGI IMG/M metagenome (GOLD analysis project Ga0315903, IMG submission 203524) | Freshwater fungal communities from buoy surface, Lake Erie, Ohio, United States - Buoy 2 MA119 | ecosystem: Environmental > Aquatic > Freshwater > Lake | place: USA: Lake Erie, Ohio...
GTGGTATTTGTTCTTATGGCTATCATGATGCAAAAGGGACCATTAAATGCGCATTTGAGCAGGCGTATAACGACGGAATAATCAGCTGGAAGAAGCCAGTTTCTTGCCATCTTTACCCGATTAAGGTAAAGGAATCTCGCCATGCTGATTATACTATGGTGAATTATGAACCACGTGAACAACTTTGTGCGGGTGGGTGTAAGCTGGGCGATAAGTTAAAAGTCCCTGCTTATGTTTTTCTGAAAGAATCCATTATACGGAAATTTGGAAAAGCGTTTTATGAGGTATTAGATGCTATTGCAAAAGAACATTACCCTAAAAAATAACTAACTTTCTCCCATGAGTTCTATAATTGATATATTTTATAAGGATAGTTCAGATAAGGCGGCAGATATAAGGCATCGTAAAACAGTAAATTTTAACATTGGTAAATACGATGCAGTTGTTCCTCAGGGGAAAAAACAGTTTGTTGATGTTGAGAAAGTGCGGGAAAAAGCAAAGAATCTAAAATGGGAAGCCATTGAAAACTTAGATTCATATCTCCTGCAATTTGAAGAAAATTTTATTCGTAATGGTGGGAAAGTAATATGGGCGGAAACAGCTGAAGATGCACAGCAAGCGATCCTGCAAATTTGTCAACAGAAAAATTGCAAAACAGTTGTAAAGAGTAAAAGTATGGTGACTGAAGAAATTCATCTAAATGATTTTCTTCACCATTCCGGAATAGAAAGTGTTGAAACTGACCTGGGTGAATATATTCAACAATTAGATGGAGAGGCTCCCTATCATATTGTTACACCTGCAATGCATAAAAGTAAGGAAGATGTGGCTCGATTATTTGCTGATAAATTAGGGACCCAATTGGATCTGACTCCCGAGCAACTTACTTTGGTAGCACGTGATAAACTCAGAAAAAAATATGTACAAGCAGAAATCGGCGTTACGGGAGCAAACTTTTTAATTGCCGATACAGGATCAATCGCACTAACTGAAAATGAAGGGAATGCTAGATTAAGTGCTGCATGGCCCAAAACACATATTGCGATTGTTGGGATTGAAAAATTAATTCCTTCATTAAAGGATCTCCATGTTTTTTGGCCGTTACTGGCCACATTTGGTACTGGTCAGAAAATAACGTCTTATAATTCTATCATCAGCGGTCCAAAAAATGAGGATGAATCCGATGGCCCAGATGAAATGTTTGTGATCCTATTAGATAATGGGCGTACCAATCTCTTAAAGGAAAAAACACGTGAAAGCCTTTACTGCATTCGATGTGGTGCATGTTTGAATGCTTGTCCGGTTTATAAGAATATTGGCGGCCATGCCTATGGCACAACATATAGTGGACCAATTGGCAGTGTGATTACGCCTCAATTAAAGGAGCTTGATGACTACAAGCATTTAAGTTTTGCTTCTTCACTTTGTGGTAATTGTACAGCTGTATGTGCCGTAAAAATTAACCTGCATGAACTGTTACTTCATAATAGATATGAATCCGTAGCATTTGGAAATAGTTCTATTACCGAACGTATAGCTTGGAAAGCATGGAGCCAGGCTTGTTTGCATCGTAAATCGATGAATCTCGGAAATGGTGCGCTCAAAAGTTGGGTTGTCAATAAGATATTTAAAGGGTGGACAACACATCGGGCAGATCTTCAATTTTCTAAGAAGACCTTTAATGAACTATGGAAAGAGAAAACGAGAAATCGCTGATACTCGTATATGCAACAGATGATTCTCCTCGTCTTCAATATATCCTGAAATATCTTTTTGAAGAGATTTGCGGTGCAGCTCTTGAATTTACTCATGATCTTGAAAAATGTAGATGCTCTACCCAAAAAAAAATTTGCTATGCAAAATCAAAGATCATACGAGATGCTCTTCATATTAAACCTTTTGGTTTATTAACGGAGCATAATATTAGATCTCATCATTTCGTACTTGATAAGTGGAATGATCTACCTATTTTTTTTCAAACAGACGGGGATATTCCTTTTGATCTTTTCTCTGCATCATTTTTTTTGGTAACACGTTATGAAGAATATTGTCTTCAACAAAAAGATGTATATGGACGCTTTGATCATCAGTATAGTCTAGCGTACCAACATAATTTCATTCAACTTCCATTAATTGAACTTTGGGTAGCTCAGCTATGTAATATTTTAGGAATAAAACGACAGCCATCTTTCCAGTTTCAATTGAGCTATGATGTAGATCAAGCCTGGTGCTGGAAGCATAAAGGATTAGTCAGAAACCTGGGTGGACTGATACGAGATCTATTACAAATAAAATTTCATGCTGTAATCAATAGATTAAATGTGTTATTCGGGCGACGAGCAGATCCTTTTGATGTATTTCAACGGCTGAACGAACTTCATCACCAACATGGTCTATTGCCTATTTATTTCTTTCTGCTTGCTTCAAAAAACGGTAAGTATGATAAACATATTCTTCCTGAAAAACCGGCATTAAGATCTTTAGTTGAACATGTTAGTTCCCAATTTAGTACGGGTATTCATCCCTCCTGGGCTGCACATACATCGGATGTCTGTTTGAAAGATGAGTTGAAAACATTTATGCTTATTACCAAAAACGAAGCGGTGAGATCAAGATATCATTACCTTGCCTTTAGTCTTCCTAATGGATATAGGCGATTGTTAGACAATGGTATTAAAGAGGATTATTCGATGGGGTATGGTACGATAAATGGATTCAGAGCCTCAACCAGTATCCCATTTCGATGGTACGATCTTTCTTTAGATGAGGAAACAGAACTTTGGATACATCCGTTCTGCTGGATGGATGCCAATAGTTTTTATCAAGCGCAATTGAAGCCTAAAGAGGCTTTATATGAGTTACGTGCATATAAACGTATCCTAGAAGGAGTATCTGGTCGGATGCTGGTGATCTGGCATAATAATTTTTTAGGTGCTGATCCTCAGTTTGCCGGATGGAGAGAAGCTCACGAACAATTTTTACAAGAATGCTAAACGATTTCGTTTTTTGCTTTTTTAAATCCAGTATTAACGAGATAAACACCAAGAATGGTTACACCCGTACCTAGGGCAATGATAATGTTAAGTTTCTCACTATTTAAAATAGCACCAATGATGACGGCCACAATAGGGTTGATGTAAGCATAAATGGAAGATTGTGCCGGTGGCAATCGCTTTAAGCAATAAATAAATGCTCCAAATGTGATGATTGATCCAACTATGACTAAATATGCAATAGAGAACCAGGTATTTTCAGTTGTTTGTTCTATTGGGATATACTGACCTGTTGCGTGTGCCATGAGGCTCAGTAAAATTCCGCTAAGCAGCATCTGCCAACCAAGGCTGTAGTAAGCATTTAGATCTTTAGAATGTTTAACTGTGTATAAAGTACCTAACGCCCAAGTCATAGTAGCTATAATGCCAAGTATCACTCCCCAAAAAAATGAAGTATTAAACAACGCATCCAGATAATCAGAGAAAATGACCAGAATTCCACCAAATCCAAATAATAATCCTATGATGGTTATGGTGTTGATCTGTGTTTCCCTGAAGAATAGCACACTGAATAAAGCGATCCATAAAGGTGCCATAGCACCGATGACTGCACCCAATCCACTGGGAATGTATTGAAGTGACCAGGTGCTGAAGCCGTTACTGATTACGAACATGAGCAGACTCATCCAAATAAACTGAAAGAGTTGTTTTCTATTGGGCAGTTTATATCCTTTTGAAAAGAAGTAGAGGGTATAAATACTTCCGCCTATTAGCTGACGGATACCGGCAAGTTGTAATCCGGGCATTTCGTTAACCCCTATTTTTGAAGCCAACCATGTTGTACCCCAGAAAAAACTTACCATTCCAAGAGCAATGAATGCCTTTGTTTTTTCCGTTTGATTTTTTGGATGTAACGGATGTATGGTATTTTTCACCGTTTCATACAGATCAAAAATATATTGCCTCATGATAGGTGCGTTACGAACTTAAAAGGTTAATGTCTGAAATGGCGTAACCCGGTCATGACCATTGCTAATCCTTTTTCCTGACAATAGGCAATAGAGTCTTTATCCCGTATAGATCCCCCTGGCTGAATATAGGCTGTAATCCCAACTTCATGTCCCATTTGTACACAGTCGTTAAAAGGGAAAAAGGCATCACTGGCCATTACCGCACCATTCAGATCAAACTGGAACTGTTTTGCTTTTTCAATAGCATGTCGCAACGCATCCACGCGAGATGTTTGACCACATCCCTTGCCTATCAACTGATGATCTTTTACAAGGGCGATAGCATTTGATTTTAAATGTTTGCAGATTAGATTGGCAAACTCAAGATCCGATTTTTCAGTAGCCGTTGATTCGCGTGCGCCAACTTCCTCCCATTTTTCCGTATTGCCTTTATCTTGTCCTTGGATTAAAACGCCTCCCAATAAAGATTTAAATTGATCTCCATAAGCTACTTGTTCATGTTGCTGCAACAGGATTCGGTTCTTTTTAGATTTTAATATTTCAAGTGCATCCGCATCAAAAGCAGGAGCAACAAGTACCTCAAAGAAAATTTCGTTGATTTCTTCAGCTGTGGCTTTATCAATTGTTCCGTTGGTCACAAGTACTCCGCCAAATGCAGATTCCGGATCACCTGCTAGTGCTGCTTTCCATGCATCGACCACTTTAGCGCGTTTAGCAACACCGCAAACATTGGTATGTTTTATAATGGCAAAAACATGATATTGATTTTCAAATTCGCGAATCAATTGCATAGCGGCTTCAGCATCAACCAGGTTATTATACGAAAGTTCTTTCCCGTTCAATTGGGTGAAGAGCTTGCCGGTATTCCCGTAGAATACAGCCGTTTGATGTGGATTCTCACCATACCGCATGGGTTGCGGCGAAGAGATAGATGACTGGAAGTAGTCTCCAGTATTATTAAAGTAAGATGAAATCGCTACGTCATAGTGCGCTACAATAGCAAAAGCTTGAGCAGCTAAATATTTGCGCTGTTCAATGGATGTTTCCCCTTTTTGTGCGGTGAGGATTTCCAGAAATGCCGGGTATTGATCGCGTGAGGCGATAACAGCCAGGTCTCTGAAATTCTTTGCTGCTGCACGAATCATCGAAGGTCCACCAATATCGATCTTTTCGATGATCAGTTTTTCTTCATTGGTAGAGGCTACGGTTTCTTCAAATGGATACAGATCAACCATAACCAAATCAAATTCAGGAATCTCATACTGCTTCATTTCTTCCAGATCCTGGGTCACATCCCGGCGACCTAAGATCGCCCCAAAAACCTTTGGATGTAGTGTTTTTACTCTTCCTCCTAATATACTAGGGTATGAGGTAATCGATTCCACCGGAATACATGTTATGCCCAATCCTTCAATGAATTGCTGGGTGCCCCCTGTGGAATAAATAGCTACTTTTTGAGACGCTAATTCACGAACTATAGGTTCCAGACCATCTTTGTAAAAAACAGAAATAAGCGCCGATTTAATCTTCTTGTTCATATTAGTAATTTTCCTGATATGATTAGGATGGAAAGGGCAAAGGTAACTTTTATCAGGAAGAATTATGGTATAGAATCGACCAGAAAAGTAGGGTTATTAAAAATACCTTAAGGGCAAGTGTATTCTTTTCTTTGAGATAAAAGGTGAACAAACCAATACTGATCAGACTCAACAGAAGGTCTCCTGCAGAAAATGGTATATTATTTAACGTACTAAAGGGTAGGGAGGCCAATTGAATGATACGATCATTCATAAGCCAAATGCAGCATCCAGTAATTGAAGCGATAGATGTGGCTATTAATGGAAAACTTGCAAATATGCAGATGAGGATAAGTAATAATAGAGCGATGCTCGACAGCGGAATGGCAATTATATTGGAAAGTATAAAGATCAAAGGGAATTGATGAAAATGAAATAGGACTAGAGGTGTGGTTAGAATTTGTGCAGAAAGTGAAGTAGAGATGCTGCTCCATCCTAATTGAAGGAATCCATTTTCCGGTTCAAATAGTCCACTAACAGATTTGTTATACATCAATAAACTTGCTACTGCTGCATAGCTGAGTTGAAATCCAATATCATAAATAAGGAAAGGATTGATGGCCAGCATTACAAATGCAGATGCTGCAAGCATATTCCCGGTAGATGATTTTGACTGTATGATATTCCCCAAAATAATAAACGAGAACATAATGGCACTGCGTACTACTGAAGGAGTAGCCCCGCACATCAACGTGAAAAACCATAGTAGGATGATCGAGATCAAACAAGATATAATGCGTAAAATGGTATGGTGTTGAAGCGGTTTGAAAAATAGCATAAGCAGACCATAGATCAACCCAAGATGCAAACCTGAAATAGCAATAACATGTACTACTCCGGTATTGGTGTATGCAGCATTAAGCTCTTTATCCAACTCCCCTCTATATCCTACTAATAAAGCTTTTGCCAGACCTCTTACATTTTGATCATGAAAATGATTGTCCATGATTCCAAGTGTTGATCGTTGAAAATATTCAACATGGGTTTCAATTATTTCTGGTTTATCTAGAATGAGAATTTCCTTCTTACTTAATTTGACCTGATGAAAAATATTTTGGTTGGCAAGATATCGTGCATAGCTTTTTCTAGTACCCGTATCCGGTATAGGTAAGACGGGTTTGTTGATCAATAAAACTGTTTCTTTCGATAATGTTGTTTGAAGTGGGACCTGAATTCTAACTGTACCCATTGTGTTTATCCATTTATTTTTTACCAAAACATATTTTACTTCGCCAAACATGGATTGAGTAAATTCATTTTTTGATGGCGAATTCATAATCTGAATTATATACTTATCTGCTTGTTTGTGAGCAAACCAGTCTTTTTTCTTTCGAACATCTTTAAAATGACAAAGTAAATAGCCAGTTACAAAAAGTAAACAGGATATTGAAATTCCTTTTAAGAGCAGTCTTGTTCGTAGTGGGGTGTTTATAACATAAAGGATGACGAATATGGGTAGTAATACTAACCAAAAAGGTTTTAAATCGGAAATAGAATAAGTAAAGATCCCTGTTAATAATGGCAATAACATTCTTAGCATAGGCATTCTGTACCACCAGTGAGGAATTGATTTCATGGTGGTAAGTTCAGCATTCCATTAGGCTTGGTCAAGTACTTTTCATCGATAATGCAGCAGAAAAAAACGGCTACTTTTTGAGTAGCCGTTGGAGTTGATTATTTATTGCTAAGGTGCATACTTCGTTCTTTATACAGTTGTCTGAAATAAGGATCCCTTAGATCTTTAATAAAACGGATTGCTTCTCCCGTTGACTTCATTTCAGGACCTAATTCTTTATTTACGCCAGGGAATTTCTCAAAACTGAACACTGGTTCTTTGATTGCGAAACCTTCCAGTTTTTTCTCGAAAGTGAAATCAGTTAGCTTATGTGTTCCCATCATAATTTTTGTAGCAATATTCAGATATGGGATCTTGTAAGCTTTTGCTATGAATGGGGTTGTACGTGATGCCCTTGGGTTGGCTTCGATCACATAAACTTTACCATCTTTTATGGCAAACTGAATATTGATCAACCCGCGGATATCTAGTGCGCGTGCGATTTTCTCAGCATAAAATTCCATCGTAGTAACCACTAGTGGCGTAAGATTGAAGGATGGTAACACGGCATTTGAATCACCACTATGAATACCGGCAGGTTCAATATGTTCCATTACACCCATCACGTGGAAATTCTTTCCATCGAAAATGCCATCGATTTCTGCTTCCTGACAACGATCTAAGAAATGATCAATCAAAATTTTATTGCCCGGTAAATGTTTCAATAAACTTACCACCGCTTTTTCCAGTTCATCATCATTAATCACGATGCGCATTCTTTGTCCGCCCAATACATAAGAGGGACGAACCAAAACAGGATATCCTACCTGTTGTGCTACTTCAATTGCCTCATCAACTGTATATGCGGTGCCATATTGAGGATAAGGAATATCTAGGCTCTTGAGCATATCACTGAAACGACCTCGGTCTTCTGCAATATCCATATTATCATAGCTTGTCCCAATGATCTTAATACCTTTAGCGTGTAACTTTTCAGCGAGTTTCAATGCCGTTTGTCCACCCAACTGCACAATCACTCCTTCCGGTTTTTCATGTTCGATAATCTCCCAAAGGTTTTCCCAGAAAACCGGCTCGAAATACAATTTATCCGCTATGTCAAAATCCGTAGAAACTGTTTCTGGATTGCAGTTCACCATGATCGCTTCATATCCCGCCTCTTTAATCGCCAGCAATCCATGTACGCAGCAGTAGTCGAACTCAATACCCTGACCGATACGATTAGGTCCTGAACCGAGTACAATGATCTTCTTTTTTTCTGTTACAATACTTTCGTTTGTACCCCCATTTTCAAATGAACTATAGAAATATGGTGTCTTGGCTTCGAATTCAGCAGCACAGGTATCCACCATTTTGAACACGCGGGTGATGCCAGCCGCTTTGCGTTTTTCATAAAGTTCATCCTCCGAACCATTCTTCATGATGCGTACGATCTGTTCGTCGCTGAAACCATGATGCTTTGCGTCGCGGATCAATTCCAGGGGTAGAGATTGTAATGTATGTTTTGCGATTTGCTTTTCAATATTGCAGATCTTCTCGATCTCATAGATGAACCAACGATCTATAAGCGTAGCTTGACAGATTGTCTTCACACTGATACCCATCATCAGGGCATCTTTGATACGGAACAAGCGATCCCATTTTGGCGTCTTCAAGTACTCTACGATTTCATCCGCATGCATCAGACTTTGTCCATAGTAACCTAATCCGACAGCATTATTCTCTAAACTCTGACAAGCTTTTTGAACCGCTTCAGTGAAGCTGCGGCCTATAGCCATTACTTCACCAACCGATTTCATCTGCAGTCCGAGTGTATCATTAGCCCCTTTGAACTTATCAAAGTTCCACCGAGGTATCTTAACGATAACATAATCGAGCGCTGGTTCGAAGTAGGCAGAAGTAGTTTTGGTGATCTGGTTTTTCAGTTCATCCAGTGTGAATCCAAGTGCTAATTTTGCCGCGATCTTAGCGATTGGATAACCTGTGGCTTTAGAAGCGAGTGCAGAGGATCGGCTCACGCGAGGATTGATTTCAATGGCGATGATCTCCTCTGTTTCAGGATTGAGGGCGAACTGAACGTTACAACCTCCAGAGAAATTACCCAGGTTACGCATCATACGAATAGCGGTGTTGCGCATGAGCTGAAAGGCCGTATCGCTGAGCGTCATAGCAGGAGCTACCGTAATGGAGTCTCCCGTGTGTACACCCATCGGGTCGAAGTTTTCAACGGTACAGATGATCGCTACATTATCATTTGAATCCCGAAGCAGTTCAAGTTCGAATTCTTTCCATCCCAGTACCGCTTTTTCTACCAGTACTTCATGTATCGGGGAAGCACTTAACCCACGGTTTAGCGCTTCATCTAAAAATTCTTTGCTGTGAACGAACCCGCCACCGGTACCACCTAAAGTAAATGAGGGGCGGATAACCAGAGGGAATCCGATTTCTTGGGCAAACTCCTTTCCTTCGAGGAAGGAATTTGCGGTTCTGGCGGGGGCTACCTGGATACCCATTTCAATCATCCACTGGCGGAACTTCTCACGATCTTCCGCTTTATCGATGGCTTTGATATCCACGCCTATGAGTCGGCAGTTATATTTTTCCCATATTCCCAGTTCATCTGCTTCTTTGGCCAAGTTCAGCGCGGTTTGTCCACCCATAGTAGGAAGAACGGCATCGATCTGATTTTCTTCCAGGATCTGTTCAATACTTTCTACGGTTAATGGGAGCAGGTAAACCCTATCCGCCATCATTGGGTCTGTCATGATGGTAGCCGGATTACTATTGATCAGAATAACCTTTACCCCTTCTTCACGAAGGCTTCTGGCGGCTTGTGATCCGGAATAGTCAAACTCGCAGGCCTGTCCGATAATAATAGGGCCGGAGCCGATGATCAGTACTGATTTGATGGATTTGTCTTGAGGCATTATAAACCGAGGTTAAAGAGTAGGTATTCCCCGGAATGCCCGGGTTATTCCCGGAGGACAAAATTAAGGGAATCCGTGCAGATTGATAGGAGAAAAATTTGGAGGTTGGCGACCCGGATTTTCATAGTGATAAAACAGGGTTTTGGTGATGAAAACACCAGTATTAAGCCTTTGTTATGAGGATATTTTTACAATCAATTCCTGGGGGATATTATTCAGGTAATTTTTTTTAAAACGTAAATCAAATGAAGATGAAGAGAGTATTGGTTGCAGCCATGTTGCTGCTTGGGTCGGTATCTGTTTTTGCAGAGGAAGGGAAAATAGATAAAGATAAAGGGAGAGAAGTTAAGAAGGATATAAAGGCAGCTCAGGATGAACGTGAGGAGGATAAGCTTTGTACAGTTTCAATTTCAGCTAAATTAAGTTATCCTCTAATTGCAGAGGCTAGTTTTATTTGTAGTGCTTCGGCAGAAGACTGCATTACAGCTTCAGAAATGGCTCAAGGTTGTGTTCAATACAACATTGAAAAATTTAGAAAAAAAATTGAAGGTCTTTGGAGAAAGCTTATGGACTTATTTGATTAGAAATAGTATCCCCCAGGAATATTTTTAAATCAAAACGTACCAATTATGCGAATGTTATGGCTGGTCTTAATCTGTTATTTACCTGTTTATGCACAGGAATCATTTGAAGTGAATTATCTAATAAGGTTCAATGATAATTTAAGTAATAAAGATCCTCAATTTAGAAGGCATCATGGGATACTTCGAATAGAAGGGGGAAATAGCTATTTTTTTATGGCTGCAATCGATAAGCATCCGAACTCTATACCAGATTTAAGTAAGGTATTGGATACTACATTTTATGTAAAAACGAATCCAAGTAAAAATGAGCTTTATGCATTAGATTTTTCATGGGATAGGGGGTTTTTATGGGTCAAAGACTCTTTATTTCCAATGGAGTGGACGATAGATACTGCAACAAAGAAAGTTGGAGAATTAAACTGTACGAAAGCTACCTGTTATTTCAGGGGTAGAAATTATACGGCATGGTATTCTACTGATATCCCGATTGCTTTCGGACCATGGAAAATGGGTGGATTGCCAGGTCTGATCATAGAGTTAGAAGATGAAAATCAAAATCTGGTTGTGCGTTTTTCGAAAATGAGTATTGGTACTACACCTTTCAAATTGCCTATCGCGAAAGTAGAGTGGAAAGATTTTGTGAAAATACGTAAAAAGGCAGAGGCTGATTATATAGCATCAATGAAAGCGGATCAAAAGGCAAATTGTTTGACTTGCCAAACAGAATTGTCTATAAAGATGGGTGAATCCTTAGAAAAATATTAGAAATGCGGTTTCTTGGATTTGCTTTCTTGTTTTTAGCTTTTACTCAAGTGAAAGCACAATTTATTCAAGGTAAAGTCGAGGATCTTGTTGGTAAAGAAATAAAGGGTGCATTAGTATCTCTTATAGATTCTAATGCTCGTCGAACAATTGCATTTACCATTACAAAAGAGGATGGAAAATTTACTCTTCCCTTGCCTAGAACCGATAGCGGCATTCTTTTTATTCTGAATATTCAACATATAGGATTTATGGAAAGAAGAAGGGTACTTGATCTTGTACATAATGACCATTTATTGATTACACTTATTCCAGCCGCCAAAATATTAAATGAAATCGTAGTACATGCTGATATCCCCATACAGTTTAGGGGTGATACTACTACATTCAAAGCTCAGAAATTCTTATCTGCAGAAGATAGAAAACTTGTTGATCTTTTTAGAAAAATACCTGGGTTTTCAGTAGATGAAAAAGGAAAATTAAGTTATAAGGGTGATGTGGTAGAAAAGCTTTTTATTGATGGAGATGATCCAGCCGGGTTTAATTATAACCTCCTAACTAAAAATGCATCTGTTGATTTTGTAGATAAAGTTGAGGTGATGGAACATTTTGACGATAATCGATTGATGCGAAATGTACGGCGAACAGATAAAGTTGCCGTGAATATTATTACTAAGGAGGAATTTAGAATGCGTTTATCTGGTACAGCAGATATTGGATTATCTACCAGCAAACAGAAACAAGGAGATCTTACAACATCTATTTTTGGGAAAAAAGTGAAGCAATTGAATTTTGTTACCGCAAAT
>Ga0315903_10008969_pt1 | contig 12189 bp, 22 predicted proteins | sample LakEriMetagenome_7_FD_203524 | JGI IMG/M metagenome (GOLD analysis project Ga0315903, IMG submission 203524) | Freshwater fungal communities from buoy surface, Lake Erie, Ohio, United States - Buoy 2 MA119 | ecosystem: Environmental > Aquatic > Freshwater > Lake | place: USA: Lake Erie, Ohio...
CCCACGTATTACAGATAGGGCAAGGTTCCACGTAGGCGTACTCGATTGCTTTACCTGCGTACTCAAACGTGACTGTGCGGCCGTCCGTGGTCACCCTGTGGGGCCGCCGTAGTTCTTCGCCTGCTGGTGTGTGGTGGATATAGGCCAGGCCGTTGCAGGCCAGGCAGTCGCCTTCGCGCTCGCGTGGTTCTACCGCGTCGCATGCGTCCATGATCTCGGGCAGGCTCGGGAAGAATCGGTGGGCCTTCAGCACGTAGTTGATTAAGTCGGCCCTGTGCGCGTTATTGAACGCTTGCAGCCGCTTCGAGGCTTGCCAAGTGGCCTGCACTTTGCTGGGGCTTATCTTCGACTGCGGGTAAGCGCCCTCGAGGGTGGCCACTAGCTGCGACACCTGATGGTCATTCATCGCCGGCCGCCTCTTTAAGTTCGGCAAGAATCGCCGCGGCCTGTAGTTCTGCTGCCTGGTTGAAAAGCGCCCTGATTTCTTCGCGCTCCTGGCTGGTTAGTTTCCTGGTCATTTGGTCGGGCCTTTCAGGGTTTGTTCAATCCGCGGCCAGTCTGAAGGCCGCCACACTTCTACATAAACGCCAGTGGTTAATACACTGATTTCGTCAAGGGTTTGCAGCCACTTTTGCTGGGCTTCGCTGGTGCGGCCCTTGGCGGCTTTCAGTTCGGCAAAGATAATCTGTGGGCGCACAGGGCCGCGCGGCGGGTTGTTATCCCAACGCCCTGGGTGCGCTAGCACCAAATCGGGAAAACCTGTGTGGCCTTGCACATTGGTGAGCCATTGGCCGCGGCCTGTCATGCCTGGTTTTACGTGGTGTACCAGCCAGCCGTTCAAAATGGCGTAGGCCACTACCTTGTCCTGAAACTGTTTTTCGGTCATGCTGGCCGCGCTTCGGTCGGCGGTGACCACGTTTCCCACGAGTGTTGGCGCTCGGCGTATTCCACCAGGCTTATTTCGCCGTCATCGTCCAAGAAAATGGATATCAGTACTTCACTATCGTTTAGCTCGACTATGTACGGGTTGTATTCCTTCACTTTTTCACCTTCGGCAACGTCTTAAAAGTGGTGATCATGTCGCTGGCTTCCTGGTATGTCAGGTCATTTGTCCAGGTGATCTCTAGGCCGCGTTCTCCGGCCATGTCTCGCAGAATCTCAAGCTGGCGGTCAGTGCATTTGCCTGACTTGCTGGCCGCGGTGCCTGTGCGGCGCTCCTGCAGGTTCGTGACGCGTGGCCCTGGCTGTGCAGGCTGTGGGGCCGCCTGCACCTGCTCGGGGTACTGTTCGTCTTCGGATCGGTTGCGCACCTCGTTGGCGCTGGCCAGGCTGGCCGTAATGCCAAATCCCATGTAGCCCAGGGCGCGGCCAAGGGCGCTGGTAGCGCCGTTGGCTTGCTCGGACAGTTTCGTGTACGGGGTGCGCCCAGGGTATGGCTCAAACATGTACGCGGTCACGGGGATTGGGTCATCAGGGTTGCGGGACACTGTGACGCTGCACTCGACAAACAACTGTTCACCAACTTGCACGATTTCGGGCCTGTGTTCGGTAATCCGTAGTTCTGGGTGGGTTGCGAGGGCTTCGCTAAGACGGGTTTTTACGTCCACGTAGCCGTTCATTTCAAAGGTCATTACTGAATGTCTCCTGGGTTAGTCGGGGTTGCCTGGTTTTTCAGATCGCGCAGCTCTTGGCGCAACCTGGTTATTTCTTTGTCTTGCTCGCTGATCAGTTGCGCCCTGTTGTAAATGGTGGCCAACATGGCGGCGTAATCGTTAGCAATATCTTTGCGGCGGCGTAACCAGCTCATAGGGCCACCCACACTATTGCCGGCTTGCCGTAGCGGGTATTGCGGCGCTGGCCCGAATCGGTCAGCCAGCCGTCCGCGGCCAGTTCATTCACTCGAGGATTACAACTGTTCACAGGCAAGTTAGTGAGCCGCTGTATGTCATCGGTAGTGAGGCCGCCGGCGTGGGCGCGTACCAGTTCGTAGATTCTGACGCGTTGCGTACCGGATCGTCCTAAAGCTGTGCGGGCGGCTTCGCGGCTGGTGTCCTGTCGGCCGGCAACAGTGGTCTGGCGCTCGAGGGCTGGGCGGTACCCAAAAAGGCAGTCGCCGTCCCACTCGTTGGGATTGTGGATCTGTCCAGGCATGGCTACTCGTAAAAATGGGTCGGGTCATCTTCAACAATGACAGCGAACGTGTAAGCCAGGATCGAACCCAACAGGGCCACCATGGCAATAACGGCGATGATCTTAAGCACGTTGGCCGCCCAGCATTTCGATTGCGTCCATCAGGTCACGGTATAGCTGGCCGTCGTCGAGGGCGTAGGCCAGCGCGTGTTTCTGCAAACGGCCAATAAGTGCGTATTTGCTGGGGTTTTTTGCGTCTTCGATAAGACGGTGCAGGGCTTCGCTGATTGCGTCGCCTGGTACGGGTCGGGTCATTTGGTTGCCTTTCTGTCGGGTGAAAGTACGGCCATAGTAGCAACTATGACACGGGGGTGGTGGAACTGCCGCGCCACGGCCGCCACCCATACAGTTGCCACAGGGCTAGGGCGGCTTTTAGGTTGGTGCGCGGGTTTAGTAGGTCTTCGCGGGTTTGTGCGATTCCTTGCCGGCGCATATAGCCCAGGTTGCTTAGGTTGATTTGGGCGAGGCCCCAGCTGCCGCCGTGTGGGTCTTGCCAGTTGATCGCCTCGGGGTAGCAGCGGGATTCGCGGTACATGATCCGTTTAAGGTTTGCGCGTTCTGCTTTTGGCCAGCCAACAGTGCGGGCCAGATCGACGTAGTACCGGCAACCTTTGTCTGTGGGCCGGTGTTGCGCGTCCACAGGGGCCGCGGTAACGATTGTGAGGGCCGCCGCTACGGCGGCGAGTCGGGCAGCTTTCATTGTTGCCTGCTTTCTAGGTCGGGACTAGGTACAGAAACCCTAACGGCAGGGTGCGCCTATTTGGCGGTTTTCGGTTTCCCTACCCATACTTCGGGTTTTGTCAGGCCCTTCCACATTTTGACCACAGCCCTGTCATTGTCGGCCATGGCTGGGCTTAGCTCGAGGTGGTACCACCGGCTGGACGGGCCTGGGGTGCCGGCGTTTTCGGTGGCTGTGTAGTCCTTCCAGCCTGGTTTACCGTTGCGGTTGCAACGCCAGCCGCGGCCCCACGTTTCGCAGCCTTTTTTGGTGGTGCCGGCGTAATCGTGCAGTTCCTCGAGGCCCAGCGTCTCGTAGTTGTCCACCAGCCATTTGGCCACCACAGCCGCCTGGGCAGGATCAGCCCAGCCCAGATCCATGGCGCGGCCCGAGCTGTGAACACTTATGAATGACTGGCCGCGGGCGGGCCTGTTGGCGTAGGTGCCAAGGTTCGTGAACCCGAAACGCTGCACCATGAGCTGTACGAGCTTTTCGGTGCCTGGGCGTTTGCCTGGCTGTGGGCAGTCGGTGCGGCCGGTGTATTCCATTAGTCGGGTTTCCCGTCGCCGTTGGTGTCTTTGCGGTTGCTGCCGAGCATTACGCCGGACAGGGTGCCAACCAGGAAAGTGGCAATAGGGGTGATGAGGTCGAATAATGCCGCGTCATTGGGTGATTGTTCCATGGGCTGGGACACGAAAAGCAGGCCGTAAAGGGCGGTGAAGATTGTCCCAACCATGGTGACAGCCAGGCAGCAGCCAACGATGAAGCGCAGCCGGCCGTTTAGTTCGTCTGTGGTGTAACGGGCTTTCATTAGCATTTGCCTCGACGTTCAGCTGTGGCGTTCTGCGCCGCGATTGTTTCCCCAGGGCTAACGCCCAAGGCCTTGTTTTTTGTCCTGTACGTGGTGCTTACAGCCACCTGGTCGGGACATAGTTCACGCACCCTGTCCTGGCACGCGACTAGCAAACTGGCAAAAAGCACCACCACAAAAGTGGTGCGCCAAATCATTCTGCAGGTTCTCCTTCTTCTGTCCAGCCCGACTCAAGCAGGGCCGCGTATTCTTCATCGGTCATTTCTCGGCCCACGGTGATGCCGGTGAGCGCGTCGTGTTCTGTGATTGTGGGTTTCATTAGGACTCCCTGTAGCCGTAAACGTAAACGGTAAGTGCTGTGAGATTTCCGGTGTTGGCGGTCAGGCTAAAGCCGTCATAGGCCACCGTGTCGTTGAGGAACCCGCCGCCGTTGTAGTTCCCGCTGGCGCTGGTAGTCCCTGACCATGCGCCTTGATAGGTGAGCGAGGTAATGGCAGTTTTTTGGGGATCGTGGATGTCTATAGTTGCCACTCCTGCGTTGGCCGTTGTCGCAACAAGGCCGGGGACAATGTAGGCAGCATTCGCCGCACCGTCATCGCTGCCGCCAGTCACGGTCATGGGAATGTAGCGGTGGCTGTAATAGTAACCGTTTGTGCCTTTGTCCACGCCGCCCACGCGCAAACGAAACAGGATCGACACGGCCGTGGTGGCGTGTTTGGCATTTCTTACCACTAGCCGATATGACGAATACTTCGACGTAAAACAGTTATTTACGACGACAGCATTCCCTGTAACCCATGACGCTTGCGTGATGTAATCCAGCCCTGCGTTGGCCAGATAGGTGTTTGTGTCGGCCGCGGTAAGCACTTCGCCGGTGGTGAATGTTTTGATAGCCATTTAGTACCCCAGTTTATTGTTGTTAAGCGTGCCGTAGGTGGTGTCGTTCAGGATCAGGTACGCGTTGGTGTCTTCGCCGGACATGTATAGCGTAATGCGCGTCACGCCAGGTGTGGCTGTGATTGCGATTCCCTCGATAATGGTTCTGTAAACAGTGCCGCGAAACCCGACCTGTGCGCGGTAAGCCACCGCGCTAGTAAGCAAATCCAAAATAGCGCCGTTGTATTGGGCGGTGTCATAACGCGGGATCTGCTGAATCTCGGTAAATGTGATTTCCTGCAACTGGCTGTCTTTGGTCTGAAAGTTGTTTAGTACCCATTGGGCATGGTCGGCGGCCTGGGCAGTCGTGTAGTCCAAGGTGTCTTTATTCCAGCCGTAAACAGGCGTAACGCCCAGCGTGGCAGTCTGGGCCGCTACTGATTGAGGCGTAATCGTGACACTGTTGTAGTAGTTGTCCGCGCTAGAACGGAACTGGATACCGTCATATCGCAGCTGTAAAGGCTGGTTGGTTACGGTGCCGTCGCTGAAATATTGGGTGGCTTGTTGGGTGGTGTTCCGTCCAAACCAGTACAGGTATTGGGTGCCAAGGTGGCTGGGAGAACCCGCAAAGAATCGTGCTTCTTCTGTCCTAGTAATCTCGTTAGCCAGGTTCATGGCGTTGCCTGTGTATGTGATCCCTGAACCAATCGACCGCCCAAAAAACTGCGCCACATTTAAGCCCACAGCTGTGGACACGTCTAATATCTGTTCGTCTGTTTTGTCCTGGGCCAGCACAAAAGCGTTTAGTTGTGCGCGGCCCCAATCAGCCTGTAGCCCTTCGCACTCAATCGTTACCCTGTCCTCGTTTGGAACTATGCCATAGTCTATTTTTACGTCACGGATACGGCCCCAGAACGCGTCAAAATCATCGACACCAATAACTATGCCAGGCTTGTGTACGTAAGCTACGACAGGATCACCAAGCTTAGGGACGGTAGTCCAGTCTCCTGGAAACAGATTCGACACAACCATTGTGTCAATGCTGTAATCGTCGATTTGTTGGCGGCGGCCGCGGAAAATCGACACGCCGTTCACATTGGGCAAGTCCACCCAAGTGGTGCTGGGTTTGAACGTGACGCGCCACTCAAAAGCGTCAGCCATAAGTGGTTACCGGCACAGGGCCATTAGAACGGTTGTAACGGCGCAACTGATCCACAATGGCGTTAGGGTCGCCGCCCATCACCTGCACGTTCATGCTGCGAGTGCTCACGTTGTTGTTGGTCAGGTTGCTAGCCGCCTGGGGAATACCGGCTAGGCCGTACGCCCAATCGTAGGCGGTGCCTGGGTCGAGGTTGGCGTAGTCGGCCGCGCCGCCAGTGGTCACCTGGGCTATTGCCGCGTCGAAGTTGCCGCCAACGATCTGCGCGCCGGCAACGCTGGTCACGAACTTAAGCTGAAACTCGGTGTCACTAATGACGCTGTTAATGCCGTCCACAATGGCGGTGGCCTGATCCACACCGGCCTTATACCACTTGTCGGCGGTCAGCAGGGCGATACGGTCGGCCGCACTGCTCACACGGTCAGTCAGTTTTTGCAGCTGGCCGATCTGGTCGGCGCTGCCGTTGGCCAATGCGTCGGCGATTTTTGCGCCGGTTTCGCCGCCTGCGCTCATAATCATTTGCAGCAGGGCGGGGTTAGTCAGGCCGCGGCCTACCAGCGTTTCAATATCGGCGGCAAAGTCTTCTGCCTTGCCGGCCTGTATGCCGAGCTGGTCAAAGAAAGTGCTAGCGCCTTCACTGTCGGCCGCGTCCTCAAACGCTTTACCGATGTCAAAAATGCCGGCGACGCCGCCGCGCACAGTGCTGTAAAAATCGTTGTAACTGTTCTGCGCTTCGGTCAGCTTGTCGTTAGCGTCCCGCAACGCGGGGCTGAAACGGTCTTTGATCTGCTGAACGGCTTCCTGTACGGCTGGGGTTAGTTCGTTGCGGACAGCCTTGGCGGTTTCTTTCACCTTTTTGGTTGCGCCGTTGCTGGCCTGGTCAAGGTCTTCCATGCTGCCGGTCTGCGCGTCGATAACGGCCTTTGACTGTTCGTAGGCTTTCAGGCTTTCCTGCTCGGCTTTGCGAAAGTCGGCGGCGCTGGTGGTGGCTTTGTCCCATGACGTTGCCAGGCGGCCCAGCGATACTTGGCCGATTTCTTCGAGCTTGCCCAGGTCTATGCCGACCTTGCGCAGAATCCCGCCGACCATGTTAATGCCCTTAACAAACAGGTTGATAGCGGTGATCCAGCCGTTAATCATTGTCTCGAAATACCCAATGACAGCGTTTACTACCGTGTTTACCAGTTTTCTAAAGCCCTCGAACTTGGTGTACAGGCCGACCATGGCCACGATCACAGCGCCCACGGCGGCAACCAAAAGCACAAACGGGTTTAGAGACATGGCGATATTTAGCGCAACCACGGCGGCAGTTACGCCGGCAATGGCCAGGGCAACATTTCGGAAAACGGCAGGGTTGTCCTCGGCCCAGCGGGCGAGCTTTTGCAGGAATGGCAGCACCGTTTCCACCACAGGCAACAGGCCCGCGCCTATCGCTTCCTTCGCCTCGTCCAGGGAGATAGATACAGCTCTAAAACGGCCTTCGATTGTGCCGGCCGCGGTAGCCGCTGCGCCACCAAAAGTTTTAGCCAGGGCTTTTTGGGCCGCGTCAAAATCTTTTGATTTCACTATGGATTCGTCAAGCGGTACGCCAAGTTTGCGCAGCGCCGTGAAGTTGCCTAAATAGGCTTTTCCAAGGCTTTCGGAAACGGACTGAACAGATTTGCCGGTAGCTGCGCTTACGTCGAGGGCGAGTGTCAGCAGGTCTTGGGCCTTGGCTGTGTCCTGTGTCGAGCGAGCAAGCGCCGACAGGGCCGGCCTGATTTCATCGTCAGACACTGCGGCGGCGCGGCTGGCACTCGTGACATACCCTTCGACGGCGGCTATCTGTGCGTCAGTGGCGTTAGTCGAGGCCCGCAACTGCTGGGCCAGCAACGCCTGGGCTTTCTGATCCTCTACAGCAGCCTTAGCGGCCAAGCCCAATGCGCCGGTGACAGCCGCGAACGCGGCGGCGGCCGGCAGGGCGGCCTGCTGTAGTGCATATTTAGATTTCGCGGCCGCGCCGTTCAGGCTTTGAAACTCTTTCTTGGCGCGGTCGAATCCTTTTGTATCCAGGCTCGAAAGAATCGGAATGTTAATAGCCATCAGTCGCGTGCCTTTACGATCATGTTCCGATTAAGAATCTCGTTTACCCGCCCAATAATAGCCACTAGCTCTTGCTCGACAGCTGGCACTGTGGCCTCAGCCGCGGGGCGCAGTGCGCGGGGCGCGTCACTCGGGCCTACGTGGTCACCCTCGGCCACCAGGTTGGCCACAAACTGGCCGCCGCCGCGGATACCAGAGTGATCCCAGATAGCGCCGGCCGCGTCTTTCTGACGTAGCACCAGCAACTGGTATGGGGTGGCTTTGAAGTTGGCCACATTCCCGTTGCTGAACGTGACGGTGCGCTCGTTGCGGGCGCGTACCCCAACCACCGTGACAATGGACTGTTTAACGCGGTCGGTGTCCCACGCTGTGCCTTCGCGGCCACCTATTAGGCTGCCTCGAGTCATGCCAGTTAGTGGGGCGGGCCGCCCATTCTTCGGGTTGGTTTTCGTGGTTGGGATCAGTTCGCGGGCGGCGGTCACCAGTTTTTTACCGGCCCCGCCCTGAATGTCTTTAGTGATTTGCCGGCGCAGTAAACGGTCATGATCGTTTAACGCTTTTAGCGTTTCCTGTATGCCGTAGATTTCAACGCTGGCGGCTGCGCTCACGGTGTTGCCTTTCCAGAATGTCTGCGACAGTGCGCAGGTCTTCTGTTTCAAAGTCTATGTGGGGCGGCCACCAGCCGGTGATTACTAGAAGTTCTGCGAGTGTTCGGCGGATTGTTCCGCGTGGGTAGGGTTTTCTTGTTCCTGATCCACTACCTCGAGGTCTTCGAGCTGACGGATAAAATCGTCGAACGTGACGGGGACTACCACGCCGGCCAGTTTGCTGGCTTCATACGCCTGGTATGCCATGTCTTCATAACCAAAGCCGTCGCGCATGGCGCTGATTTTGGTTTTAAACTTGCGTTCCCATGCAACCACTACGAATAGGTTGGTGTTTACCTCGTAGGGTTCCATGCCGGTACGCGTGACGCGGTAGCGCAGCTTCATAATGTTTCCTTTCGTGTCGGGCCGCTAGGCCATTACGGGCTTGTGGTGTCCTCTGTGTAGGTGCCGCCACGGAAAACAATGTCGATGGTGGACAGGGTTCCCAGCTGTGCGTTCAGCACCGGCAGTTCCTCGAGGTAGCAGTTCGTCAGTACGAAACCTGGGTTTGTGGCACTGTCCACGGCGCTGGTTGGCTGCACACGAACGGTGGTCTGTGTGCCGACCAGGCTCTTAAGCGTGGCGTAGGTTTCGCTGGCGGCGTAGCTCATGTAAAGGGTTACGGTCAGCTCATGGTTGCCCATGCCCGAAACGTAGAAGCGGTTAGGGCTGGCAAAGCTCGAGGATTCTTGGGCCTCGTAGCGCACGAGCAGCTGCGCGGCCGTGGCCTGATCCTGCAAATCGACGCTGTTAATCGTGACTTTCGGCTGGGCGAGATAGGTTTCAGTGGCCATGTTTTAGCTCTCCGTTTCTGAATCTTCGTCTGCTTTCTTAGCAGATTTTGAGGGTTTGCGTGGGGACTCTTTAATAAAGCCGCCTGCAAGCAGGGCGGCCACGTTGGTGCCTGGGCGCGGTTCAAACGGTGCGCCTGGGGTGCCGACTCGAGGGCTAACGATTTCGTACATGGTTTTAACCTGCCTGTACTTGTAGGTTTATATTCAGATCATACGCCGGTAGCTCGACACCACCAATGAGGGCGACGGTCGGCCGGCCGTCAGTTACGCCTATGCCGCTGGTCATGACGCGGGCCGCCAGGTTTAGCACGGTGCGCTGTGCGTCCAGGTTGTTGGGGCCTAGGCCGATACAGCGCACTGGAAACGTCATTTTGGCCACGTTGGTATTGAACGCTTCAAAGCTGGGCGCGTCCACGAACACACACGGCGGGCGCAGGTTCCGCGGGTCGGTGACCACCTGCATACCCGAAATGGTGGCGAGTTTCGCCGCGATACTGTCCAGGCCCTCGTTAAATAGGTCTGTGAACGCCGCTACGGCCATTTAGGCGACCTGTGGCCTGTCGATACCCAACAGTTGTTTAATGACGCCTGACAGCCCTGTGACGGCTGCAGCGCCCTGCTGTTCAAAGCTGGCAAAACTGTCGATACTGCCGCGCTGGCGGTACAGCATGCCGCCGTACTGGATCGTCCCCAGCTCAACGGACAGGTTAGGCACCGTGGCGTACTGATCGACGTAGCCGGCTTCCTGGCGGCGGCGGTAACAGAACGCGTTAGCGGCCGCTGCGCACTGTGTCAGGAAGGTTTGGTCTGCGACGGTGGCCACAGGGATACCTAACCAGTCTTCGATATCGCCGGCCGTGATCCAGGTACAAACGCCGGTGGTCAGGGTGCCGTATGGGCTGACTGGTTCGCGGGCTACGTCTGTGCCGGAATCGTAAAACGCCACCTGGTTAGGAATGTCCACAGCCAGGTTCTCAATCAGCTGGCCGTATTCGTCCACGCCGGTAACCAAATGTTGGGGCAGTGCGTACACCTGGTAGGTGCCGTTCAGGCCGTGGTTTAGGCCGGCAAGGGTTACGCTGTCACCCACATTTAGTGGGGCGTTGGTGAGCAGCGTAACCACGCCGTAATCGTCGGTGCGTTGCTGGTAGGTGATGCTGTAAACGCTCACGCGCCTACCTGCTTTCTGGACTAGGCCAGTGCGATTTTCTGCACCTGGGTTGCGTCAGGCAAGAAGGTTGCAACGTAGCCGTAGTAGCTGAACACGCGGCCGAGCGTCGAGGGCGATTCGACGGACATGATGCCGCGCACCTGCTCGTAGAACTCGATTGCCTGGCCACGGGCCACCACCATGGTGTTGGCGGCAAAGTTGTTATCAGCGACCAGGCGCAACCCGAAGGGGTTGAGGCTGGCGTAGGTCATGCCGGTTGCTGCGCCTGCAGCGTTCACGCCCATGAGGCCAGCAGCGCCGGCGTAGGGGAACAGTGGGCGCTTGTCTACGTCGAGCTGGCGGCCCAACAGTTCCCAAACGTTGGGGCTAACGAAAATGTGGTCAGGGGCAAAGTTCGTTGCCGACAAGATATTGACAGCCGCACCGTACAGGGCGGTCATCAGGCTTTCGGGGTTGTCCTGATCCACTGTCCAGGTGACACCGGAGACAGCGCCGCCGGTGGTGATTGCATCAGCCGCGATGTTATCCGTCGCAATAAGGTATTCCCCAGCAAGATCGTTGAGGACGATCTGCAACGCGGCCGGATCTGTGAAATCGATGTCCTGGGCGCTCAAGGTGACTTGGCCGGCAACGGTCTGCTTGCTTACCGTGTTGGCGGCAATCACCATGGTGGTTGCGCTCACCGGATCAAACTCGGCAGATTGCACAGCTGCGCTGGTGTGCGTGGTGATCGTCGGACGGGTGAACGTCTTGGACGGGGTGCCAGGCATCGCGCGAGCGCCAACGGCATTGACCACCGGCCTAATGAAGTTCAGATCCTGGAAGACAGGCCCCAGCACGATTTGGTTCAGCAAACCAGGGGTGTTGGTGGTGGCAACGTCGCCGGCCGCGGCCTGCAAAGCAGACTGCTTAGATTTGCTGGCCTCGACAAACGCTTCATTAACGCGGTGCCATACGTCGCCGCCTGTGTGGAACGCGGCCAAATATTCGGCGGCGCTCGGAATGTCAAACTTGCGCTTAGCCTGCGCGTGAATAGGGGCAGTCGGAACCATTTCGGCATCGACGGCGGCGGCGGTATCTTCCATGGGTGGTTTCTCCTCTTGCGGGGTTTCTGGGTTGTCGGTCGATGCGTCGGGCTGGCTGGCCTTCACTTCGGTGATAGTAGCACCAGCAAACGCGGGAATGGGGACAAGTGACAGTTCGAGCCATTCAGCCTCAAGCACCGTGATACGGCCTTTGTCGTCTTCCTCGAAACGAATCGGGTTCACGCCCACGGACACGTCGAAAACGCCGTCAGCTGCCAGCGTCAGGGCCTCGTCGCCTAGGGCGGTTTTGCTGATCCGCATTTCGGCCATCATCGCGCCCTCAACCTGGACACGCTCGGCCACGATGCCGACAGGCTTAGTGCTGTCGTGGTACATGAAAACGCGGGGCGCTTTGCCGTCCACCGGCAGACTGTCCTGCATGAAACGAACCTGGGAGCCGTCGCTCACCGTCGCCCAAGTGTCATATGGAACGGCCACAGCCGTGATCGTGCGCCCTGGCTCGCCATCTTCGCCGGCCTGGGCGTTTACCTGAATGGAATCTGCTACAAGTCGGATCATGCCAAATCTTCCTGTGTGTTTTCTTGTGGTTGTCGGCCTGTTTCGGGAAGTTCCGACTCGAGGTAATATTTTTCTGCGTCAAACTCTACATAGGTTCCGCGGGGCAGTTGTTGGCTTAACGCGTCTTCAATACATTG
>Ga0315903_10008973_pt1 | contig 12187 bp, 7 predicted proteins | sample LakEriMetagenome_7_FD_203524 | JGI IMG/M metagenome (GOLD analysis project Ga0315903, IMG submission 203524) | Freshwater fungal communities from buoy surface, Lake Erie, Ohio, United States - Buoy 2 MA119 | ecosystem: Environmental > Aquatic > Freshwater > Lake | place: USA: Lake Erie, Ohio...
TGTCATGCACTCGCAACTCGATTGAATCGCCATCGCAAACAACCGCAAGATCTGGAGCTTGAAGCACAGCACTAGCACGCAACAATTCGTTGAAATCTTTTGTGTTGAGATCAAATTGAATTTGACACTTTGGAACATTAAAATTCTTGGGAGGAGAAGTCAACAAACTTGTGTCGCTGTAAAAATAATTAATGTGTGCGTTGCTGCTTGCACTGCTGATTGCCACATGCTTTTCCTGAAAATCAAATTCAGGATCTTTGAACAAACTAACGGTAGCAAGAAATTTGTTGAGATCGTAAATGCCAAACTCAACATCAAATGTTTCTGCAACTTTTGCTTCGGCATAAATGTTTCTACTCGAAGATAATGTTCGCAAAATGTTTCCAGGTTTAACAACGATGTTGCTGTTGATGCCTGCAAAGTTTTTCAATATGTTTAACGTGTCGCTACTGATCTTCATAATAACTCCATTTTAAAAGAAAACCCGCCAAAGTGTGCTGCCTACGGCTCGCATGGCGGGTCTACTTGCACAACTTATTGTATGCAGTTACACGTATCTTTCCACAAGATCGCGAATGTTTTTCTTCTCGCCAAGAGTTTCAAGAGTGTGAATCAACGTTTCACGATTCTGAACTTTGTCGATACGATCCCAAACACTGCTGATTGTTTGTTCAACTTCACGAACGCGTTCGTGGCTATCCTTGTAACAATTTTCAAAACGTTCGTTGACGTATTGTTTTACGCTACGCTCGCGATCATCCATTTCGTTGCGAAAACGCATCAGTTCAAGATTGTTTTCGCGTTCACGATTGTCGGCATCTTGACGCAGCTTGAGCAACTGTTGCGACATCAAACCGTACACAATCATACAACCCAAAAATGTGCCAAACAAAGCAACCCAAAGTGTCACTAAATCCATAATATAATCTCCTAAGAATTAATACTTGTTGATAACCTTCTTGACTTCAGCCCCACCCTTGTCGGCAGCTGCAAGAACTTCTTCACGAATCTTAGCGATAGTGTTCTTGTTGTTTTTGCTGAGAAGCACAACAGCCAACGCACCAACTACCAAACCACCGAGAAATGCAAACCAAATCATATGATTCTCCTTGTAAAAGAAAAGACCGTCCTCTATTATATAGATGCGGGACGGTCTTTTATATTTGATTTAAAAATTAATTATTTTTTACTTTTTACCGCCATACTTTTTCCACATTGCTGCAGCTGCTACACGCTTGCCAGCTTCTTCGCTACCGTAACGTTCGGCTGCTTTCTTTGCAACCATTTCAAAACCTTTTCCTTTTTTACCTATATCTTCACCCGCTTGAATTTTCTTGGCAAGGCGCTTGCGTCCCTTTTTGGTACCGTATTTTGGGTGATCTTGTTTCATTTTTTTTGTATGTTTGGCTTCGAGAATTTGCATAAGCGTTTGCATTTCTTCTTCGGTCAAAGTTTCAAAATACTGTTCAGCTTGCTCTTCGTCGAGCGACAACACATAATTTTCCAAATCAGCTATGCTTTCTTGAACATCCATTTCCAATTCTTGTTGATCATCTTGACCATCAACAAGGTTTACTTGATAACTATCGATTGCATCGTTTGCTTTGGAATCCAAAGCATTGCGAATAACTTGAGCAAAATTGATAGCATCTTTGTTGGAAGCTAAACCAACATAATCGTAACTTTCCATCTTGGTTTCTCCTGATTGTTTTTTCAAATTTTGTAATTCTTCTTGAGCTCGTTTTAAATCGGCTTGTAAAGTTTCTTTGTTGCTTGGATCATTTTGTATTCTAATTTTCAAAAGATTTATCGTAGAAATCAATTGCGAAATTCTGTTTTGATTTGCATCTGTTGACGTTGATGTAGATTTTGGTTTATCTGTAGTTTGCTCTTTTGGTTTGAATCTACTCGGTACATTTACACCTTGCAAATTTTTAAGTTTACTCTCAGCATCCGACAATTCATTTTGTAGATCGTTTTTACGTTCGGGTGTTATGTTTGGATTTTTCAATTCGAATCGTATTGCTTTGATGCGTTGTTCGAATGCTAATTTGTCTGCAACATTTGATTGTGTAAGCGAAGCACGGTCAGCTCGTTTTTGTGCAGCTTGTGCAAATGCTCCTCGAGGCATGCGCAAACCAGATCCTGCCAATTGCTCGGGTGTTCCCACAAAAACTTTTGCGGTTTGTCCAGGAAATTGTTTGTGTGTTTTTAAGAATCTTCTTCGTCCATAATCAAAAACTTGAACATCTGAAGGTTGAGTCTCGGTACTCAATCTTTTAACTATACTTTGTTCTTCAGGAGTAGCAGTTTTTTGTTGTTCGTGTGCTCGTTTGGTTTCTCTGTAATCAGCAAGAGCTCGATGCAATTCTGGATGCAAAACCACGTGCGTGCCACCCGTAGTGTGATGAAAAACTACTGGATTTCTTACTCGAGTTGCATCGTCTGTATGATATAGTTTAGATTTGGCTGTGGTTTGTAAATTGTCTCCAGCTTTTTTAACATCATCAAAAGTAACAAGTCCTCGTGATTTTGGTGTTCCCGCTGCCATTTCCAAACCAACATCACGCGGTTGCACCGATCCTCCCAAACGACCTATCGTAGCAGGCACTGTCAAATTACGAGGTCTAGTCATCAACGGAGCTTCTACTGGTTCTATTCCTGTTGCTGCTTGAAAACGTTGCGTTGTTGGTTTGTCTAAAATTGGAACTTGTGTGAATCCTCGCTTGCCAGGAGCCACTATCATCGTTCCAGGCATGTTCTGATAAAAATCACCTTTTGTTTTTAATTGATTCTCTAAATCTGTCAAACGAGCTTGATCGCCTTCATCCAATTTGTTTTGTTTTTGTTTGTTCTTTAAAATTTTTGTTTCGTTCGCCAAATCACTCAAGTGTCGTCCAAAATCTTCACGATATTGATCAAATGCTTGATGATATGCTGTTAAATATTTTCCTAATTGCTGCACTTGTGGATGTTCTGGATTGTGTTTAACAGACTTACGTATTTGATTGAGTTCATTTTGTGATTTAATCAATTCTGGATGATTTTTTGATTCATCGCGAGCTTTCAATAAAGCAGAACGAGAATCTTGTAATTGTTTGCGAGCTTCTAAAACTTTATCGTTTGGTGTTACTTCCGAAGCAGCAATACCACCAACTAAAGGCATATCTTGACCTGTATGTGTTTTGAATTCTTCAGCAGATGGAAATGTTCCTTTGGACAAGTGAACATTGATAAATTTTTTTGAATTTTTTAATTTGTTTATTTCTATTGGTTTTAATTGTTTGCCAGTTGCGTGATGTTTGCCTGTGTCTATCATTTGTTCAATAACACCAACATGATTTCTTAATATATTACGAGCATCATGATGTGTTGAAGCGTTTGTTTTTAAAACATTGTCAAAATTTTCAAAAGCTTTTTTATAAGCATCTTTATGAACACCTAAAAGTTCATGTTGTTTTTGTTTTAATTTATTGCGAGCTTCAACAACGCGCGGATGATAATCACGATGAAATCGCGATAATGTTTCGCCATATGCTGTATTTGCAGTTCTGATGCGTCCCACGTGTTGATCAACTGCATTTTGTATTGTTCCTACATCATCAAATTCATGAGGAATATGTTCAAATTCATAACGACCTGGTAAATCTTTTATTCTAGATTTATGATGTTTGGCTTGAGCAGTCAAAGAATCAATTTCATCTTTGACTGATTTTAAGTTGTTTTGAAGTTCTTGATTTTCTGGATCTTTTTTCAAATTTGCTTGAATTTCTGGCAACTTGCTTTGCAAACTTTCGCGACGTTTCAAAGCTGCGTCGTGTGCAGCTTGATGTTGTTCTTCGGTTCCCACATCGGGTCGTGTTGACGATGGTACTGGTGCAGGCAAAGGCGTTAAACCAATTCGAGTTTTTGTGTGTGCACTAAGTGTCGCAGTATCACCTTCATCTGTTTTCGATTCTGGTGTTTTTACGCTCTTGCTTGCACGCAAAACTTCGCGTGCCATATCAACTGCGGCTTGATGATGTGGTTTCAAATCGCTTTGAGTGTTTGCCCAATTTACAATCTGTGAAGCATGCCCAGGGCTCTGTTTCAAAAAAGAAATTAAATTTTTACGTGCACGAGCACCACGTCGATTTTTTTCGTGAAAATGCGTTGGAACATCTTTGCGAATTGTGACTGGAACAGAAGAAATATCTTGTATTGTTTTGATTCTTTGTGGTGTTACAAGAGACGCAGCTGTTTGTGTAATTTGATTTTGAGTTTCTTTTGAAGATGGTGTTTCACCGCGCAAAACTTTAATGTGATGTGGCATTCGATCGTGCAAACCAAGTGCAGTTACTTCGTCGGGAGAAAGTTTGGTTCCGTTCCAAATAAATCCAGATTCATCGGTTTCGGTTGGCGTCAACTTGGTTGCGCGATCGCGTTTTTCGGTTGATTGAGGTGCAGCGGGTGTGGGTGCAACGGTTGGTTTTTCTTTTTTGCCGATTTCAAATTTTGGTTGCAAAATTTGCGGTTCGCCTTTTGCAACTCCAAGAGCCGTTGCATCTTTGGGAATTTCAATTGGTCGGCGACCCGACAACATGCGAACTGGCGAACGAACCATCTTGAACGGTGCGGTTCCTTTTGGTGTTGGTTGACTCGACACCGACGCGGCTGCACCGAAAACATTGCGACGAGCTTGTGGACTCAGGTATGTGCCACCCGTATCGCGTATTTGTTGCGATGACATACCACCACGAATCGCACGACTAATGTTGCGTTTGAGTTCCGAACCAGCAACAATTTGTTGATGCTTCTTTTTTTCGGATTCTAATTTTTTGATTTCTTCGTCGCTTGCGCCGCTTGATCGCAACGCTTCGATTCGAGAATCAATAGCGCCTATTTTTTTTTTAGCCGCTTTTTCGCGGCTTCGTTCTTCGTTCAGGACTGTTTCGATCAAGTCGAGTGTGTGTTCGTCTAGTGTTTGCAAATACTGTTCGATCGCTTGCTGGTCGAGCGTTTGCAAATGTTCAACAAGTTGCACACCATATTCCCAAACTTGTTCAACAACCATTTGTTGTTCATACATTTCAATAGCCTCGATTTGCGTTTGATCGAGACTTTCCAAAAACGATTGGCAATCTTGAGAATTTTGATCAAGCTGACAATAGTGCTCGAACAATTGTGCACCCAAATCAATCATGTAGCTTTCTTTAGTGACTTTTTCTTTAGCTTGTTTGTTTTTGAGCAAAAGTTTTTTTACTTTGCTGCCACCAATTTCCTCGGCACTGCGAGGTCCACCAGTGCGAAATCCTTTTGCTTGTCGAACCGCTGCGGTTGGAGTCATTGTGTCTTTGCGCACTTTTCTTTCCAATTCGGTGCCGCTACCAATTGGTTTGAAATAATTTTTGATCGTTTCGTCGCTCATCACAAACACATCTTTGTTTCCGTACACACGCACAACGCGCACAAGACCCGCACGACCTTGATACGGTTCGCTAACCATAACCAAAGTGTCGGGTGTGATTTCAATTTGCTTGCCACCGCCAAGTTTCAACAATTTTTCTTCGGGTTTGAGATTATCTTTGCCGACCATTCGAATTTTTGGACGGTGACGAATGAGTGTTTGTTTAGCGTGCGGTGTTTTTTGCGATTCAAAGAGCTCGTTGGACATGGATTTTCCTCGAAATTGAAACTTTTAAGTATTTATAATACAAAATTGCTTAATTCCACAAAGTTTGATGGATAGTGCACAGCTGCAGCAGCTTTTTCATCTTGATTTTTTCGAATTCCTGCTCGCGTTGCATGTGAATTGCACGCAACATGTTCAATTTTTCTGGATTTTCACTAGTTGTGACCATTTTGTATGTTCCGTGCTCGGTTGGTTCGGTGCTTATTTTGGTTTTTGACAAAATTTCAAGGTATTCGGGCGATTCGGGCACGGGATTTTGCCAATCTATGCTGTTGTACCATCGATAAAGCTGCAACATTGTTGTGTGTTCTTCGCGCATGCGAATGTATTGCTGTATTTCTGTGTCTCGAACACCATCAATTTGTGTATCTTGCGACAAATTTTGAATGTAACGCTCCAAACCTGCTTCACCACCCATTTCTTGATCCACAAAATCAATTAAAATGGTGAAAGCAGCGTGATAAAATCGATGATCTCGATCGACCCAATCACGATCCACGTTGCGAATTTTTAAAACGTTGCTAGGTGTGAACGTTCTGTACCAAAATTTGTTGATTTTTGCTAAAATTTTTTCAAAAAACATTTTAAAATTCTCAATTTATTAAATTATCTGATATTGTTTGAATAAAAAGATCGAATAATCAGTTCGTATTGCTCGCGACTGTACAGTCTTCCACCAAACATTATATATGCTGACGCTGAAGCAGAATAATTACCTTGAGTTGTAATAATAGCAGTTGAATCTTGAACAGGATTCAACTGTAAAAGTTGTTGACCTAAAAATTGCACATCCAAAACAGCGGCTGGATGTGTTGATCCCTCGGTTGCATCGTCACCAGTCATCAAACGACCAAAAGCACTAATGTATCTAGAGAATAAAAATGCAGTGTGTGGTACACTAGTGGTCATTCCAGCATATTGCATCACCGCTGCGTAATCATATTTGTTTCCGAAATCGCTTTTGTCGAGTACCGTTTCACCTTGAAATTCAGGACCTGTCGAATAAAGAACAAGATTGGTGGATGGTGCATCACTTTTTACATAATTTATAAAATCAATATAATTATTGATTGCAGTGCTGTTGGCATTTCCTTGATCTGCTGTCAGCAAAACCATGATATCAAGATCCATCAATTCAAACAAACGCTCGTTGAGACTAATTCCTGTGCTGTCCTCGATGCGCTGAAAACGAGCACCTTGAATTCGAACACCACAACCGCTACGACCAACAGGAACCACAAACACACCGTTGCGTGCGGTGTTTCGGAATTCCAAACCCCACAACAACAAACCATCGCCGCTAGTTGCAGCTTCAATTTCAATTCCACGCCATTTACCACTAGCCGCTTCACTAGCTGCAAATTGAGCGGTAATAGTTTTAAGTATTTCATCCGATTTGATAAACGTAACTTTGTCGCCTGTGATTGGTGCTTGACGCGGCAACCATTCGTATGTTACCGAACATGTGCTTGTTCCTTTTCCGCCAACGCTTCTGACGATCCATGCCTCGTTGTATGTGTTAGATACATCCGAAGAATTGTAAAGTTGCATCATATCGCCAGTACCAAGCGAAGCAAAACCATTGTTGCTATCATCAAAACGCACAGCACCATAAACAGTTTGAACGTCTTGCGAGCTTTGTGTTGCTGCGGTTATACCCGTTATAGCTTTCAAAGAAGGTGGTGCAAAACTGCTGCTAGCACCCATACCTGGAATACTCGTAAGACTTGTGCTAGAATCGGCAGTCGCACCTTGCGAACCAGCAACTACTTTATATGCATTTGTGATTCTAGAACTGCTTGGATGATTCAAAAGATGCAATTTTACGTCCAACGGATCTCCGGTGGTTAATCCAGTTTCGGGACGTATCATGATACGGTATTTGCATCCTGGTGCTAAACGAACAGCACAGCCGTTACCACGATAATTGTTTGCATCTGCACCATTCACTGGAACCGTTGCTGCTTGACGACTAACATTTGTAAATCGCGATCCAAGCGTGCTGTTGGCCATGCTCGTTAAACCATTTTTAAATGTGGTAGAAGATGCAGTTGCACCGCTAGTCAATGTTAATTTTAAAAGTTCGTTCAAACAATCGGGTCCGTATGCTCCTTCCAAAGCGGCGTTTGCAAATTCACCGTTGCTTACAGTGCTCCACATACACGTTGGAATTGGATACAAACCACCAATAACATATCCGTTGTTCCACAAACTAGCTTGACCGATTATACCCATATCGGCAAAATTTGTCATCATTTTTCGATCAACAAACGTACCGTCACTCAATCGCATGTTGTAAATTGCAGGATACACAGCTCGAGAGTTTGCATGAAATCCAACTCGCAATTGACCACTACCAGTTGCGCTTGTTATCCAATCGGCTAATTTTCTACAATTGGTTGAGGATGCGCCAGTGGCTGATAATGAAAAATTAAATCCAACTGGAACACCAAAATCTACACCAACTGTTGTGTCACTAGGATCAGGATAGTCAGTTGGCAACGGAAAAGTTATTCCCGTATCGTTGCCGTACAAATACGGATTAACGCTTGTGAGCGAACCAACAATTGTACATCCGCGTGCGATGCTGTGTGCGTTTGCAAAAATTGCAACGTTGCCCGAATCGAAAGTAGCCAAGTTGCTAGAGTTTGCGGTTTTTCCAGCACGCGCATCGGCAGCGGAGCTGTATGCGGAACCCGCATAATAATTGGTTGCCCAACGACAACCAGTTGTTCCATTAAAACTATCGTACGAAATGTGTCCTTGCAAACCAAGATTGTTGGCAAGAACTTTTATGTCGGTTGAAAGTTCACCTTGGTGTGTGAGACCGTCCGCAAAAAACACACCCGTTAAAATTGATGGTATGCAAATGCCTTTAGCGTTCAAATATCCCACTGCATTATACAAAGATTTTGCACCAATTGCGGCATACGCAGGCTTGCCGGTGCTGGATGCTGTTGTTGCATCAATTGCAACCGACACGGTTGTGGTGTTGGTGTATGGATTAAACACCGTAAGATAAACATAATTTGTGGATGCGTTGTATGTAAAAGTTACGAGGAGCCATTTGTTGACAGGCGATGGCACCACAACATCGGTTGCGACATCCACTTGATCCAAAAAGCTAACGTTGAAAGTGTAATTGTTGCTGCCATCGCAATTCAAATACAAACCAAAGTGAGGCGTACTGTTGTTAACGTACGTTTCCCAAATCACAAAATCGCCAGCACTACCATCATGTTCGCAGAAATACCAACACGAAAAAGTAACATCATTCAATGGATTACCTGGATCACATTCGAACGCTGCAGTAAGCGACGAACTGAAAGGTATTGCACTTATGTTTTGAGTTGTCGGACTTGTGCTAGTGATTCTGAATGCCATAAATCTTCCGTATTAACGTAAAGTGTTGGGATAAAAAGTTCGTAAAATTTGTTCGTATTGTTCGCGTGTATAAAGTCTTCCACCAAGATAATAAAATCCACTGCCACCATTGATGCTAGATCCGCTGAAATTTGTGTTGGTGTTTGCTGATTGGCTAGCAGAATCGGCAATCAAACTTTCAATAACATCCAACCAAAAATCTGCGGCAGTTATTCCGCTTGTACTAGCGTTAGTACGATCAAAACCAGATTCGAAAATTAAAAAATCTGTTATGCTGTGTGTTTTTATGCAATATTTAATAATATCAACATTATGTTGCAAAACGTCAAGTCCATACGATTGTATTGAAAAAGATGTTAATCCATTTGAATCGGTTATTCCGTCACTAAAAATGTTTCTATATGTGAATCCTATGCTACCAACCCATGGAACTATTGGTTTGTTTGCGTTGTCGGTGTATTGATTCAAAGCCGAACGAGCATTGTCAACGTCTTGTTTGCTAAAATTATACCAATAACTCAACATGTCGGTTATATTTGCGCCCGTATAACCTTGTGCTGTTCCACCACCTTGTGTTGCAGTAACACCAACCGATCCTATTCTTTGTAAAAAAGAAACATAATTTACATCTGGTGCATTTATACCTTGCGAATAAAGTCCACCAGTTGCACCCATGCGAACTACAGTGCTGTTGTTGTATTCTCCCGAATAATAATTACGAAATTGACTTGCGCTAGTGGTTCCAAAACTTGGATAAAAATTTGCAACGCCGTTTGGATTTCTTCCATATAAAACAGGCGACGAATAATCAAGCGGAAAAGTACCAGTTACGCTTGCGCTAGTGAATCCATTTTCACTGTTGGGTCCAGTACACGCAACATCGCAGCTGTAAGTTATCTGAGGAAATTTACCAGCAGATCTACTTGGATACAAACGCGTGCTTGCAACATCTTGATAGTTTCCGATCAAAACATTTTCGTTGTGCCAAGTTTGCCATGCTTTTGAAAAAAGATGTTGTCGATGTCGCTTTAAAAAACTAGATAAAAAGCTTGTGTATGCTGGTGCATAATTTATGCTGTTTGCGCGTTGATCGTAAATTACATCAATGTAAGGAGCAGCAGTTACGGTTATGGAACCAAGATTGTTGGGTCCAGTAAAAGTGAATGCATAACCTTTTTGATATGTGCTGCGAAACGCCGTTGAAGTTCCGCCAGTAGCACCCCAAATTTGATCGAGTGTGTAACGATCAAAAAACAAATAGCTGCTGCGGCGCGCATCGTTTAAATTTTGTAAAAATGCTCCGTAATCGCTACTTGAAGCGTTGTATGTGTTGTCGGGATTGTAAAACCAAACTGGCGTGCCAGTATTCCAAATGTCTTCGTTGTCGTATGCTAAAATTGAAGGTGTTGTAATATTGGGTCGATTGCCGCGTTCGTAATCGTAACCAGCAAACATATTGTCGCAAAATGTTTTGAATCGATTGATGCCATCGTTTGAATATATGCTCATACCAAGAACGTTGTCTTGTGTGGTGCCTGTTGATCCGCTCCAATCGTACAAAGCCAAACGATCGCCAGTGCTACCACGCACCACACCGTCGTCTAAAAATCCAGGAACAATTGCTCCGACCGTGTTCAACAAAATTTGAGTGTAAGAATTGTATGAAGTGCCACGATTTCCAGCATCTTGCGCAACGAAAGCCCAACGCGTATATGTTTTACCACGAGACGCATAAAACGCACGATGCATGTCGGCAACAAACGCATGTGCTTGACCGTAGCGATACGCTAAATTTTGACCATTATCAAAACCCCAACCAGCAGTGGTGCCGCCAGTTTCACCTTGCGATCCAATCAAACTAGCCCAATTGAAACCCGCAGCAACCGCATTGAAACTAGCATCCAAAAAATGCGGTTGCAGTTGCACCATGCTAGTCAAGTGGTTCCAAGCGGTGTGACCTTGGTATGCGGATCCAGTGGCGTTGAGCGGCGAACCCCAAGTATGAAATGTAACGTTGCGATTGTATAGGCTTACGGACGGCATGTTGAATTATTTATGAAAAAACAACACCCGCAAGTGCGGGTGTTGAGGTACCTTAAGGTTGCTTGAGGTTTTTAAAGTTTTCGAGTTGATTGGGGTTGTTGGCGAAGCCAGTTGTGTTCATCCCAGACATGCATATTTAGGTGCCGGAATGTTCAAGATTGTTCAAGAAAAAAGATTTTTTCAAAAATTTTTTATCGAACATATTGTCTATAAGGTGGTTTTCGTGTGCTTTGTTGTAAAAAATCACCCGACCTAGTTGGCAATCCAGTTTTACCTTGAAATGTTTTTTCCTTCATTTCGGCGGTGCTGGGAAATCCGTGTGGCGTGAGATCTTCGCCTCGATTGGTGTATCTACCGAATTTGCCACCTGCTTGTGCAAGCTTAGCTTCTTCAGCGCCTTGCTTTTGTGCCACGGTGGGTATTTTGGATTGCTTTATGAAGTCGCCGCTATTGGTTGGCATTATAGTTTCACCTTTACGCAATTGATCCCGCATTTCTTCGGTGTCGGGATATCCGTGTGGCGTGAGATTTTCACCGCGATTGGTGTATCTGCCGAATTTGCCACCTGCTTGTGCAAACTTAGCTTCTTCTGCACCTTGCTGTTGTGCTTGTGTAAGCTTAGTTTGTTGCGAGCCTGCATCGCCGCCAGCGGCACTGGCTTTTGCAGCGCCCAAACCCAACGCGCCGCCAAGAGCCGTCAACGCTGCAGCCGCACCAATGCCGAGCTTGCGTCGAATTCCACCCATGCCTTCTTGCATGTAAGTTTCGATCAAGTCGATGGTTTGATCGTCGAGACTTTCGATCAAGCGATTGGCTTGTTGTTCGGGGAGCGATTCAAGGTGCTCCACAAAGTTTTGAATGCGACGTGCCAGTACAAATTGTTGAAATGTCATCGAACTTCTCCTGTATGCTGTGCAATACGTTTATTTATGTTTTGATTTTTTTAATTTATTTGCGTTGCCGCGCAACAATTGCGTTGATGTTGCCGTGCAAACTGTTGATGGTGTTGGCCAACTCGCGCGAACGATGCCGCAAATTCATAACATCTTGATCGTGATCGCTGGAGCGAACCGTTGCGGTCATTGCGTT
>Ga0315903_10008974_pt1 | contig 12185 bp, 34 predicted proteins | sample LakEriMetagenome_7_FD_203524 | JGI IMG/M metagenome (GOLD analysis project Ga0315903, IMG submission 203524) | Freshwater fungal communities from buoy surface, Lake Erie, Ohio, United States - Buoy 2 MA119 | ecosystem: Environmental > Aquatic > Freshwater > Lake | place: USA: Lake Erie, Ohio...
GGGATATCGGGTATATGGATACTAACGCGTATGGGAGCACTTACGCACACAGGTACATGTACCGTATATGTACGTACCGTGTACTGCACGGAGGATAGGATCACACGGCCAAGGAGGATCAAGACACGAGGTAGGAGGAACCGGTCAGCGCAAGCACGGCATTTTCGAACTGGTGTTTTTCGTCGTCTGTCATCTCAGTGATGAGCGATAGTAAACAGTGTTCGTAGCGATGTGCGTTGTGCGATGTGCTGATTGACTGGTGATAACAGTAGACGGCTTCGGCTACTATGTGATTGTTGTGTTCTGGTTCCATAGTCATAATTATTTGTTTGATTAGAAACTTATGAATCGGTTATTCAAATCACCTTCCCATCTAAAAATGTACTTGCGGCCGCTACCGTCTTCAGGCATCAACCATTCTACTTTACGAGTGAAATTCGCTCTTGATTCAATAACTGCTTTTGCTTGTTCTAATGTTAACTTTATCATATTCATCTGTTTTTAATTATGAACTAAATATAATGATGAATGGCCCGGAGGCCAAACACGTTCGTAACAGTGGTTTATCTGTTAACATGAATAAATTAAATCAAATTCCTCAGTCACATACTCATTAAAAACAGCATCCAAACGACGTGCACCATATTGTGTATGCTCAGTTACTCCATCCACTTTGATGTAATAAACATCTTTGAATACCACATGATCAACGCTTACCAGTTCAATGGTTTTACCACTTACGCTTAATGCTTTTTTAACCAACTTCCAATTGCTAAATAATTCAGTTTTCATATTATTAATGTTTTTAATTATGGACTGAATATAACAATGAATGGCCCTAAGGCCAAACATATCTACTATAGTGGTTTTGGATTACTTGTCTTCAATATCAATCCATCCCACAACAGCGCCTAAACCAGTCAACGCTGAACTAGTGTATATGATCTCTGCTTTACCAATTGGTTCCCAATTGCATTTGAACGCTTTGATGATGCATTTAGTCTCACCAACCACTACTAACACTACTAATACCAAGTAAACAATCGCTAATTTTTTCATGTTTATTTTTTTGACATTTGTTTATTCGCAAAATACCCGATTAACATTCCGACCCAAATTCCTGTGAGGGTACAACCTAAAGCCAAACTCATTCTTGTTCAATGATTACAGTGCCACTTACCTCAACTAACTTACCAGTGGCGGCGTTAGTGAAGTAATAACCATCACTATGCTCCTCACTGATCACCTTACCTGTGGAATGATAAGTGATGACTGTGTCTGGGCCTAATACCTTGACTGTGAATGTGTCTCCATAACCACCTACCTTACTCATGGTTGCGTCTGTGCAACTGGTCATCATCATGCTTAAGGCTACTACTGCTACTACTAATACTTGTTTCATGTTATTATTATTTTTATTATTGACTAAATATACTACCACTGTTACTCAGAGCCAAACAAGTGATTACTCAGGTTTAGGTAGGTTAGCTACCATGTTCATGATCCCAAGTACGTCCTCAGGTGAGCAATGACCTTTGACCTCATTATCTTCACCCAACTTAATCCAGTTGTGCTCTAGTTCTGGACCCCATGCCACTACTTCGGCTGTGGTTTCACCTTGATCGCTATAGGTACTTCGGCCAAATTGAACACTGACAGTGTATCCATTATTGAATGTGATCCGGAAGCCAGTTCCCCATTTAGTGTCTCGTGCTGTAAATTTTTTCATACGTTGTCTGATATATAAATTATTTGTTGACTAGTTAATTGTTCCCCTTCTATATTAGCCACCTGTGCTACTGTGTTCGGGGATGGATCAGTGATACCTTGTTGCAGCATGGCCATCACTACTCGTTGCATTGCTGGAGTGTACTTCATATTATTAAAATGGTGTTCGTTTTAGTATTTCATTACTTTCATCCCCAGTTAACATGTTGATGAGGCTATCTAGATACTCAGCTGTCTCCAGATCACATTGTCCGTATGCCATAATCATTCTGTTGATGCGCTCTTGGACTTCAATTACTTCTACAATTAAATCTTCTCTCATGTTATTAATGTTTTTAATTATGACTAAATATAATAAACATGTTTACCAGAGCCAAACCTAGGATGAAAGAGGGCTCATACGAGCCCCGCTTCCGCTAATTAAAAAACATATACTTAGTGTCTGTTTGTACATCTGTAATTAACCATATCACGACCTGCATTTCGCTTATGCGCCTTAGCCATCACTGATTTATTTTTACCTGAATGTGCTTTGTAATTGTAACCATGTGATGTTGTTGAACATGAACTCAAAAACGCTACTACTGCCACAAACGCTACAAATTGTAATACTACTTTAATTGGATTAACTGTTTTCATTGTGTTATTATTTTTTAATTATGAACTAAATATAACACCATTGTCCTCCAAAGCCAAACAAGTGATTAACCTTCTATCAAATCATTTACATACCAGCGCTCATGGTTATACCTCGCTACCGCATTTACCTCGGCTAGCTTGCCATACTCCTCTTCGATCGCCCAGTATACCGCTTCATAGTCGTTAGTGTAGTTAACCAAATATTTGCCTAACAATTCCGCAAATAGATTATTACTAGTGTCAACCTGTTTTTGCTCTGTTATCACATTGCAATACCTTGCTTCAGCTACCTCACTGATAAACATCCCAGTGTACAGTCCAGGTAGGTTGTGCGTGCGGACAAACTGGTCAGCGTTACACCAGATGTAGATACACTTCTTGTCTCGCAACATATCGGCATGATGAGACCCGATAGCAAATAGTCCTTGGCCGATACCTGAGACATTGAACAGTCCAGATGGTGAACCATGACCTAGCATGATAATCTGGTCATTCGCCTTGATCACCTCCCTCAGTGTTTGTGCTGTGATGTTCTTAGTCACTATGGTTGCACCAGGTATGTTCTGGTAGATAGGCCGTAGGAAATCTGTGCTACGGTCATCGGGGTGTATTATTAGTGTTTTCATTTGCTAAATTTTTCAATTATTATTGCTGTTACTCCTGCTATGCCTATAATCCCTACTGCTGCAGCAAGTGGGATCCAGAGTGGACTGGTCACCCACCACCAGCTCCAATTGATAGTACCTGTTAACTTTAGAACTAGGAACACGATGAATAGGACCATCCCGATCCCTATTCCGCTTGATGTATTTTCTTTTGCCATATTAGTTTAATTCAAATCGTCTGTTATATAATTCTGCTTTGACCTGGTAGCGGATGATGTTTGCTACTGCTGTAAACCGAGCTGCTAAGTCAACTGTCTCTAGATCCTCCTCACTCGGCTCCTTACCTAATAGCTCTAACTCACTACTTAGTTTCTGTACCTGAGCTTTTACCTCAGCTATCTCGACCTCAGTTTTCTCAAGTATCGCTCTCAACTGGTAGCTGAAAAGCGTTTCAATGTCTTCAAATTCTACTCTCATATTACTTAAAAGTATTAGTGATGTAATTCATTTGATTTTCAGTTAACTGGACCTTCCAAGCACGTGCTACGTTTGCCACTGTGCTGATGTTTACCTGGCAGCCTCTAAAGTCCTTCTTAAGTGCTGCTACTACTCTTTTCATTCCTGGTGTGTAATTCATTTTATTTATGTTTTTAATTATGATTAAATATAACATCGTTTCCTCACTAAGCCAAACCTATGATCAGAAAGGCATTTCATCCTCATCAGAACCAAGCTCCCAATCCTCTCTTGTATCTAACTCTTCACATATTGCTTTAAAATATTTATCATAACTTTTCAAAATTATATGACCACAATCACCACTACCATCCATCATCATATCCATACCTAAAGCTACGTTTAAATTTTCTAATTCCGCTACCAATTCTGCTGTTGTTAATTTTGAATAATCTTTCATGTTATTATATTTTTTAATTATAACTAAATATAACATCAACTGATCACAAAGCCAAACATAAGACGAAAGAGGGGCCATAACTGGCCCACTCCCTCTATAATTAAAAAACACACATGAAAAGCCTAACTTTGTTTTTCGTTTAACATATCTCTCAAGATATTATCTACTTCCACTTCCACCGAATCATTGTCCAACTCAATTGTATTATCAATCTCATCTGATACAGTATCCCTAATCACCCTGTTCTCAATTTCTACTTGAATTTGGTTATCATAACTCAATTCTAGTGAACAAATATAATCCGCTTCAAACTCAGTATCACTAATTGCTTCCTTACATGCTTGAACTGTTCGTTCCATCAACTTAGCAGCAAATGTAATCAGTTCTTCTCTGGTAAACACTGCTGTTTCTGCTCCCACATTCATGTATTTCCCACTGATAACTCGGTCTGCTTCTCTCATATCCTCCTCTGTAAACTTGTACTTCTCTCTTGCTTTGTTATAGCCTCTTTCAAAACCTTCTTGTTTATTTGCTCTATCCCAATTAACATTTGGAGAAGTATTTGGAATTATAGGATATTCTTCTTCTGCTAATTTCTCCACATCATCTTCTGTTTCTACAGGTGACTCATCACATCCACATCCACACTGTCCATCAGCGCAAACCAAATTGTTTTCTAATGCTGCAATTTGTGCTTTCATCGCTTCAATTTCTTCTTTAAAATTTTTCATATGTTTTAATTATTTATTTATCTAAATATAACGTCCTAATTCCCCTAAGCCAAACAAAATGGTAAAAGGGGTTTAATCTTCAATTATCTCTAACTCTTCAATTTCATAAGAGTAATTATCATAATCAATCATTTCCCAACCATCATACCCCTCAAAACCATCCACATCCCCGTTATCAATTGCTATTTCAAAATTATGCTTAACCATTTCTCTTTCAGCTAAATCTTTTGATTTACAAGCTAAACAGGTTACATTGTTCACATCAAAACTTGATGGATCGTAATGCCAAATTTTCAATAAATAAATTTTCATATTTTTTGTGTTTTTAATTATGGTTGAATATAACATAATTGAACATGGGAGCCAAGCAAGATGGTAAAAGGGGTTAAACCCCTTTATATTACCTCTAAATTCATTTTTGTTATCTATTTATCCAAGTTAACCAAAACATAGATTCACCACAATTACCAACTCTTAATACTGTTCTTTCTTGATTTACAAAATCAACAACTTCACCAGCCATATCACAAGATGTTTCTATATCACCTTTTCTAAAAGAAACAATGAATCTATCTTGATCATCACTATACCCAACAGTATAATCACCTCTACCAATTAGTTCATCCATCTTTTCATTAATTGTTTCTTCTAAACTTTTCATATTTATTTTTTAATTATGGTTGAATATAACATCACCTTACCCTAAAGCCAAATAAGGGGTTAAACCCCTTATAAATCAAAATCAATACATCTACCCAACATCATCCCATAACCATCATGACCTTCTATAAAACTCACATTATTATCATTTAATATCTTCTTACACTTAACCCAATTCACCCTTCCATTAACCCTACAAATTCTAAATCTATCCTTCTCATTTTTCTCACTTATCTTCATTACAAAAACACCATCACCACACTTAACAAACATTTCTCTTAATACCTCTAATTTTTCCATATTATTATATTTTTTAATTATGGTTAAATATAATAAATTTTACCCCAAAAACCAAATAAAAGGTTAAAGAAGGTACATGGGTCTCCCAGACAAAAAGAGAGCGGTTCCGTTGAACCGCTACCCCAAAACACACATGGCAATGAAAAATTACCCTACTAAGTCAATCGTCTTCACACGACGGCGACTCATGTTGTACATAGCATTTGCTACGTCCTGGTTCACCGAACGGCGACCATTGATAATGTTTGATACATGGCTAACTGAGTAACCAGTTGTCTCTGCTAGGCGGGTTACATCCCCCTGGCGTTGGCGAGCGTTGTAGAACGCTAATTTCGCTGTACGATTTAGTTTACGCATAACTTTAATTATTAATTATTTATATTATCCAATATATGACATTATTTAAAGTAATCAAGCTATTTTTAAAAGAAGTAAGGCCCAGACTGATCAGGTCCGGACCTTTAAGGGCGCTTTGCATCGCGTTCGAATCCCATGAGTAAGTTTGTTATTCGTCTAACGGGCATACGTTCCCGCTGATATAGCCTTGCCTAAGGGCCTTCCTCATTTTATGTTTGAGGATGAGAAGTCCTCTGTGTTGTAGTGTAGTAATAGTGAACTACTTTTAACGTGCTTATTTCTGTAACTTAGTTACGCACTATTATACACCTTTATTTCAGCACCAACTATCTTTATTCCTTTCTCAAGGGAACAACACATATTAGATTAGGTGGGTCGCTCATCTCCACTGTCTGCATTCCTTTAAGGTATAACCTCAACTGCTCTAATCATTTGTAGTCAGGACAGGATTCGAACCTGCGGTCATCAGAGTATAGGTACTAGGTTACCACTCCTCAGACTCTTCCTAGTTAGCGTTAGCCCACTCCGCCACCTGACTATTTATTTTTACCAGTGTAAGTATCTGTTTGTGAGTGGCAATTTGGACATAGAAACCTTAAATTCTCTAACCTGTGGTCTCCATTCTTCCCATTAATATGGTCTAGGTGAAGTGCTAACTGCTTTCCGTTCCACTCACTTATACCACACTCATCACACTCATAAGGTATTAAGTTGTCTTTGATTATCACCCGTCTAACACTTGCTCTACCTGAGTAATCTTCTAGATGTGTTATCCGTTTTTTAATATCCTTCTTAATACCCTTACCTGCCTGGTTTGGCTCATAACAACCATATTCAACAGCATATTTTTTAAATGTGTTGAAGTGTAATCCTAAAGCAACTGCTGCTTTAGCCATTGTCGGTTGTTGTTTACATATTTCAATGAACGTTTCTTTACTTATATCCTTAGCTTTCATATCTATCAATCCTATTTATCTATCAATAAATATTCATATTTAGCTAAAGGTAGTAGTCGGGGCGGGGCTCGAACCCGCACGGGCACTTCTGCCCAGTAGATTTTAAGTCTACCTCGTATACCTGTTTCGACACCCGACCGATTTGATCCGGCCCCGTCGGACCGGATCCCCCTATCTGGGGCTTAGTTTTGCTCTGCAGTCGCTTGTTCCTCTGTTACCTGATCAGCCTTAGGCTTAGCTGGGCGTCCACGTTTTACTGTGCCACCATTTGCTGCTGCTCTTTCTGCGCGGGCTGCTAAACGCGCTTGACGTGCTGAACCTTCTACGATTGGTCTTCCTGTTTTACTCATAACCTTAATTTTTAATTGTTTATTTTATTTACTTTAATATAATATAACCTAGCTCCAAAGCCAAACCTATTCATGGAGAAGGTTCGGCTCTGTTACTGAAAACGTTTTAACATCTTTTTTCTCTCTCACCTCAAATCCCCTCTCATTCATTGATCTGGTTATATGTTCGATTAATAGAGCGTCTCCTTTTGGGTCTAAAACCGACATTAACTCGTTAAATAACAACTTGCGTGTATCTGGCGATAAATCGTCACTCCACTTAATAACCCCACTTATAGTGCCGATTAACCAACCTAACTTCATATCAGCTGACTGGTGGTTTCTTTTTCCTGTTTCTGTAATAATTAATTTTTTCATGTGTTTTTTTATTTATGACTGAATATAACATCAACTGGCCACGAGGCCAAACATTCTCACTCATCTCTAAACTTCTAATACAATTGAACTACAGCTTCAGGATTGTAGAATTCTTTAACAGCAGCTTCAATATCATTTATCCATTGCTCATATCCAACATCTTCTAATTCCTCATCTTCTAAATATCCATCAAAAAAATCACCCATATAATCTATGTAAGCATCAGATCCAATCTCTAAATGAAACATTTTTTCTTTAGGATCATAATCACCAAATTGATTTAAATGCTCTAATGATCCAATTCTTATTTTTTCGTTCATATTATATATTTTTTAATTATGACTAAATATAATAAAACTGGACATGGAAGCCAAACAAAAGGTTAAAAAGATATATAATCAATTGCTAATTCTCCTATCCCATCATCATTCTTTGTAATCTCAGCCTTTTTAGCCACTTCCATCCCCTCTTTATATAACCCAGCCCCAACAACCATTCTCTTCCATGTCTTATTATAAGGTTTAATTTGAACAAATTCAAACCCTTTTTCCAATAAAATCTTTTTTAACTCTTTCATATTATTATATTTTTTAATTATGGTTAAATATAATAAAACTGGACATGGAAGCCAAACAAAAGGTTAAAAAGATATATAATCAATTGCTAATTCTCCTATCCCATCATCATTCTTTGTAATCTCATAATTTGGATCCATTCCAGATTCAATGATGTAAGAAATTAATTCATTAACTGTTTTGAAATACTTTTCAAAATAAGGGCAATCTAAACTGTACATATTATTTGTGTTTTAATTATGGCTAAATATAACATAGCTGTACCTAGGAGCCAAACAAGAGGTTACACTTCTTTAATAGTTTCTTTTACAAAAGATATTAAAAAGTTTTCAATTGACTCATCATTATATTTTTTTTCTCTCAAATCTTCAGTTATTTGAGTTATTATTCTATGCAATCTTGAATCATGTCCTAATTTTGTAGCGAGTTGAATTTCAATTTTTTCCATATTATTATGTTTTTAATTATGGCTAAATATAATATGTTTATCCTCTAAAGCCAAACATAAAGTAACCTATTTTTGGCCGACATAGCCCGGCTTTAAGCCGCCTAAATCCTACCCTAATGTCCTACGTTACCGGATCTCCCTAGGCCGTTTATCTACCGGTTATACCTACCGGATCCACCTAGACGAGGAACGGGTCCGTTTCCGGACCCGATACCCCTATAATTAAAACACACACTTATTCTTCGCTATCGTTCTCAACTGGCTCGAAACTGTACTCAACTTGATTCAAACCAATTCTAAACATAATTGCATTATCAGTATCACAATCTCTATTTTTACTGAAATATACTTTACGTTCAGTACTGTCTTTAATTCTAGTTACATGACACATTGCATCAGTCATATGTTTCAATCTATTACTACCTGCAAAATCTCCTGCTTTAGTAACTTGTTGAATATTAACAAACGCTGTATATTTTGTAGCCTTATTATCTCCTTTTTTATGTTTTGTTTGGAGATCCAATAACCATAACTCTGCAGCACTTTCAGTTGTCTTATAAGTATCCTTATACATTTCAATTACCTCCGCAATACTATCAATTGCTATTACATCCCAACCCATCTCAAATACATGCTCAATAGCTTGCTTAATTGTAGTTGTATAGTTCTTTAAAAACAATGTTTTAACATTCTTGAATTGAGGCATTCTCTTGCAGTACTTGTAATGACCAATCTCATCCATTTCCCCTGATACGAATAATACCTTTTTACCTTTTTTAGCCAGTCTAGATAAAGCATCTAATACGATTGTACTCTTACCTGAACCTGGGCCACCACATATAATCATATTTGTTGCAGGCATCAAACCACCATTTGTACTTAAGATAGTATCAAATACTGTATCTGTCTTCATTGGTTGAAATAATGAATCTGCAAATTTCAACTCGCCACCTATAACGATCTTAACCTCTTTTGGATCGAATGTTACTACTGGTGCTTGGTTCATTTTGGGGCGACCTTTCCCTCTCTTTTCAATTGTTAAATTTTTCATTGTGTTTTAATTATTTAATTATGACTAAATATAACATCGTCTTATTCCAAAGCCAAACAAGAGGTGTAAGAGGTTAATCTAACATATATTTATAACTGAATTCAATTTCGAAAACGACACATTGGCTCGATGCCGAAAATCACTGAAGTTAGTATTAATTGAATCCAAATGATCAAGGCGAGCGGAGAGATAGACTCGCACCACCAGACTAGAAAAAAGATAGGCGCTTATGCGCCCACCATTGTCTCTAGATATCTTCTAGCTTGAGCCCAATTCTGAAACCATGGGTTGCCACCCCATCTATTATGCTCTACCACCAAGTCAATCTTCCCTGGGAAGTGATAATCAATATGCCTCAACACCTTCTGCACCAGTGTTGGTTTAACATACATCCAAAAATGCCCGCTCTCAGCATCATATTGCACTCCCTCACCTGACTTGAACACTGTTTGAAGTGAGTCCTCAATGTCATAGTGCGATACCCCTTCTGCAGCTACACCCGATAAACAAATTGATAGTCTCTCGCTATCTGGAATGAGAGAGTCAATCTTCTCATCTATCTCAATACGTAATTTGTGATAGTTGTTTTTTTTCTCTTGGATGGTTTCAATTTCTCCTCCGAAAACTTCACCCCAGGCTTTGGCTTCCTCATCCATTAATTGAGCTACTTTTGTTTTTCTTTCTTGTATTGTCATTGTGTTTTTATTTTATCTGAATATAACATCCTTTCCCCCTAGGGCCAAACCTAGCTGGTAAGCCTTTGGCTTACCTACCTGCTCTCCCTGCGGGTTAAACCCACTTATTCCTCCCAGGCGCCGAAGGTGCCGCTCGACGCCTGGTAGTTGATTAACTCCACTGTTACAGCGTTTCTATCAGGTAGCACATGCGGGCGGTCAACTCATTCTTCCTTACCCTTAACTCCATCCTATAAGGCTCATCATTCAACTTGATGTCTATGCCCTGGAGCTGTGTTGATAACCCTTTTAGCTTATCAGTGGTTGTTCCCTCTACCTCTACCTCTAGGGCCTCGGTTACGGGGGCTACCTCAATTTTTTCTACTTTTTTTCTTCCTCTTTTTTTACCTTCAGAAACTGGAATGGTGAAATTTATTTTTTCAACCTGTTCTTTCTTGCCTGACCCTTTTGGCCTACCCTTTTTTCTTACTACAATTTCTTCTTTTTCCATATGCTATTTTTAATTATATCTAAATATAACATATTTTTTTGCGGGGGCCAAGTCCCCTGTGGGGGAGGGGGATCCCCCCTTCGCCCCCCTTGTATATATTTTTTCGACGAAAAAGTTTGGCTTTATGTGGGGGAGGGGGTACATATCCCTGCCCCTTCACCCTACCCGTTACCTCTACATTTGTCACATACCCTGTTTATATATACTTATATTTGGATATGTTTGTCACACTTGTTCTTCCTACTTGTCACACTTACAATGTTTATATTGGAAGTGGTTTCTACACTTGACCCGTTCCACCTACTTGTTTCTCCTACCCTATTCACCTATTACCCTTTCCACCTTACCCCGTTCGCCTACCTGTTCTCTCTACCCTAAACTCCTAGTTCACCCTATTTTTATTTTATACCTAATTGTTTTCTATAACCGTTTATTTTATCTCTTAATGGTTGATACTCATCATCATCTGTAGCTTTATGTCCATTGAAGACTGCTCTGGTAATTAGTAATTCCACCCTGAGTATCTCACTTATCATTTCTTGTTCTGTCATAATGGAGTTCGTAGTAATGTTTTCCGTTTCTGATATACCAATTCTGAATATCACCTATCACCTTTCTGTCATATGCCTCTTCTATTTCTTGTTGATGCATGGCTTTGGCTTGGTGAAATAATATATTATCAAAATGAATTTCTTTAGGAACTAATTCATATTTAATCATTTGTTCAACCAACCAATCAACACTGCTTTGTTTTTTATTACTCATTGTCTTGTCCTCCAAATGTTTTAGTATAATAGTGGTCTGCTTCTTTTTCTGAATCCCAATTCCCAACACCATCTAACCAAGCATCTTCAATCTCCTCCTTATGCATTGCTTTGGCTTGTTCAAAGATTTCTAACCACTCATTTAGTGATTTTGCTTTTACCATTTGGTCTTCCGTGATGCAATTAATTAACCACTCAACACTACTTTGTTTCTTCTCCATATAATTCAGTTAACATTGTTCTTAATTTAAACATATCATTTTCTCTATGAGTATGTCCTGCCTCATATCCTTCAATTACTAAACACTTTTCTTCCATTAATAATCTATCCATATTTTGAGCTACCCAAAATGAAAATTGCATTTCATCCATTTTATAGTAACTGTCTTTAAGTTGTTGCATTGGGGTTTTATTTATAGTCTCCATATTCATTATTTGTTTCTACTTCGTATTTGGTATATGGATAAAAATCTACACAAAATACATTTACTTTTTCTATTTCTATACTACCATTATAGTTATCTACTTCATATTCAAAATGACCTTCATAATCATCTGGCCAT
>Ga0315903_10008976_pt1 | contig 12183 bp, 11 predicted proteins | sample LakEriMetagenome_7_FD_203524 | JGI IMG/M metagenome (GOLD analysis project Ga0315903, IMG submission 203524) | Freshwater fungal communities from buoy surface, Lake Erie, Ohio, United States - Buoy 2 MA119 | ecosystem: Environmental > Aquatic > Freshwater > Lake | place: USA: Lake Erie, Ohio...
GATCTCCTTCGTGCAGGTCTCGTACACGGGCTTCATCACCGTGTAGCACTGCTCGCGGGTCTCGTACACCGGCTTGCACACCGTGTAGGGGATCTCCTTGGTCACCGTTTCGTACACGGGCTTGCAGACCGTGTGCCGGATCTCCCGGGTCCGCGTCTCGTACACGGGCTTCATCACCGTGTAGCACTGCTCGCGGGTCTCGTACACCGGCTTGCAGACGGTGTAGGGGATCTCCTTGGTGACCGTCTCCCACACCGGCTTGCAGACCGTGGTGCGGATCTCGCGGGTCTTGGTCTCGTACACCGGCTTCATCACCGTGTACGGGATCTCCTTGACGACCGTCTCCCACACCGGCTTGCAGACCGTGTAGTTGACGGTCCGCGAGCGGGTCTCCCACACCGGCTTGGAGACGGTGTACTCGACCTCCTTGAACGACTTCTCCGTCTCGTAGCGGACGCAGTCGATCTCCTTCTGCTCGACGACCTTCTCGCAGATCGTCTTGTAGCAGGTGTACTGCTTCTGCTCGTAGACGACGTCCTTGACCAGCCGTGTGCCGCAGCACGAAGGCCGCGCCGCACAGCTCGGTTCGTCGGACGATTCACAACTCGCACACCCTTCACGGGCCCGGGCGAAGCTGACCGTGGTCATCTTCGCCGCGCCGTGTTTGTAGCTGGCGAGCCCGCAATACGCCGCGTCGGCCGAGGGGACCGACGTCGCGATGCAGGCCAGCGCCAGCAGACAACAAAGCCATGGACTTTTCATGTCTGCCGCCTCTGTCGAGGAGGGCTCCTGGAAAAACTGGGATCAAACCGGGAACAACACGCTGGCGCGGAGCGTGGTCGCCCACTTCCGCACCATCCAAAACATCGACCACAAACTCCCCCCAGGTTGACCACTCGCCGCGACCCGCCGGCTTTTTCCAGCCTTCCAGGCGCGTTACAACCGTCACCACCCGACGGCGGCCGGCAGCCCTGTTGGCCTTGGCCGGGAGGATCGGTAGAGTCACACCCCTCCGGGGCAGGTTTTTCGGCAGGCTTTCCCATGACCGAATCCCGACCGCAGGCCGCACAACCGGGCGAGCCGCCTTCCGACTCGACCGTGCCGAAGGTCGTGGTCAGCCGGATCAGCCTCTACCTCCGGGAGCTGCAGCGGCTCGAGGCCTCGGGCCAGCAGACGATCTCCTCCGGCCAGCTCGGCACGCTGCTGGGGTTCAGCGACGCCCAGGTCCGCAAGGACCTCGGCTTCTTCGGCCAGTTCGGCTATCCCGGCGTCGGCTACCGCTGCGACGAGCTGATCCGGGCGATGCGCGACATCCTCGGCACCAACCATGCCTGGAGCGTGGCGATGGTGGGCGTGGGCAACCTCGGCCAGGCGCTCCTCGGCTACCGGGGCTTCGGCCACCAAAACTTCTCCATCGCCGCCGCCTTCGACGCCGATCCGACGAAGGTCGGCCAGACGATCCAGGGCATCCTCATCCAGCCCGTCGAGGAGCTGGCGGCGACGGTGAAGGCCAAGGGCATCCGTCTGGGGATGATCGTGGTGCCCGCCGCGCGGGCCCAGGAGGCGGCCGACCGGCTCGTGGCCGCCGGCGTGGAGGGGATCGTGAACTTCGCGCCGGTGACGCTCGTCCTGCCGCCGCAGGTGCAGGTGGTGGGCGTGGACCTGGCGATCGAGCTCGAGCAGCTCTCGTTCGCCGTCACCAACAAGCTCGCCAAGCCCGGCGGCGAAACCCAGGCGTAGCGGGGCCCGGGGACGGCCCACCGAGGGCGTGGCGTACGGTATGCTGTCGGGAGTCCTGCCCGATGGTGTAACGGTAGCACAAGGGATTTTGGTTCCCTTTGTCTAGGTTCGAATCCTAGTCGGGCAATTCACTTGCCTCGCCGCGACGTTGGCCGTGCCGTACCTTGATTTCAACGCCACGGCCCCCCTGCATCCCGACGCGCGACAGGCCTGGCTCGACGTCAACGACCGCAGCTGGCACAACCCCTCGGGGCTCTACGCGGAGGCCACGATCGCCCGCGACATCCTCGACGATGCCCGCGAGCGGCTGGCCGACCTGCTGGACTGCTCACCGGAGCGGATCGTGTTCACCGGCGGCGCGACCGCCGTCGGCAACGCGCTCGCCCGCCACATCTCGACGACCGTGGCTGCCGATCGGACGGTCGCGATCTCCGCGATCGAGCACCCCTGCATGCGCGATCCTTTCTTCGCCGCACTCCCGGGGCGGGTCGTCGAGATGCCCGTCGATCGTGACGGCGTCGTGCGGCTCGACGATCTGGCGGGAATGCTGCGGGGGGGCAAGACGGCCTTCGTGTCGGTGATGGCAGCCAGCAACGAGACGGGCGTGATCCAACCCTGGCAGGAAATCGCCGGCCTCTGCCGGCGGCACGGTGCGGCCTTCCACACCGATGCCGCACAGTGGCTCGGGAAGTTGTCCGCCGCCGGGATCGGGGCATGCGACTGGGTGACCGGCAGCGGCCACAAGTTCGGCGGCCCGAAGGGCGTAGGGTTTCTGGTCGTGGCCGAGGCCGCCGCCGGGTTTCATGGCGACCGCGGCGGGCCACAGGAATGCGGCCGCTGGGCAGGCACCGAAAACGTCGCCGGGATCGCGGCCATGGTGGCGGCCCTGGAAGCATGCAGTCGCAACACGGACGAGACACGCGCCCTGCGGGCGGCGGATCGCGATGCCGCCGAGCGCAGGCTACTCGCGGAAATCCCCGGCGCCTTCGTCGTGAGCGGCGGGGCGCAGCGGCTCTGGAACACGCTCGCCATCCTCCTCCCGGGCAGCGACGGCAAAAAACTCGTCGCGCGGCTCGGGCGGGCGGGCGTGGCCGCCTCGACCGGCTCTGCCTGCAGCACCGGAACGGACTCGATCCCGCGGGTCCTCGCGGCGCTCGGCTCGCCGGCTCACGGGATGGTGCGGCTCTCCGGCGGCTGGCAAACCACGGCCGAGGAATGGAACACGGCCGTGGATGCGCTCATCGCAGCCGCGCGGCCCGCTCCAACGCCGCGACCGTGAAGACCAGCGGATAGAGATCCTCCGCGTACCAGAGCCGGGCGAAGTACAGCCCGATCGGCGCGGGATCGAATGCCGTGCCTCCGGCGGTGCGGTCCACGAGCCAGGCCGCCCCCGCTTCGACGGCTGTCCGGGCGCGACTCCGGACCGCAGCATCGGGCAGGTCCGCGGCCACGCGGGCGAGCGCCTCGACGGCGACGGCCGTCTCCTCGATCGAGGCCGGCAGACCGGGGGCCGGACCCACGCCACCGTCCGGACGCATCGCGGTGATCAGCCACTCGGCGCCGCGGCGATCGAGCGTGGCGAGCACCACCTTAGCCGTGCCGTACGTGGGATTGATCTGCGCGGGATGCTGTTCGTTGCCGAACCACAGCGGGCACCACGAGCCATCGCCGGCCTGCGTCCGGGAAAGATACGCTGCGGCGCGGGCCGCGGCGGCATTCACGATGCCCGCCTCGCGAGTCTTCCAGGAGTCCACGGCCCGCAGGAAATGAGCGGTGATGTCGGGGCAGGAGGTGTCGAACGGGAGCCGCCCCCAGCCGCGACAGAATGTCGGGATCCCACCATCCCGGTTGGCGAGCTCGGCGAGCCAGCCGAGGCCCGCAGCCGCCGCCCGGCGGACAGCGTCGCGGCAGGGGCGATCATCGGCGGCTTCGAGTGCCGCGAGCGCCGCCACGGCGCCGCTGGTGTCGTCGGCGTCGGGCACGCCCCCGGGCAAATCGGTCCAGGCCCAGCCTCCCGGCGCGGCTGAAGTGTAGGGGTGCGGTCGCTGCCACTGCTGGTCGAGCAGCCAATCGCGAACATCGTCCCGGCCCCGTGCATCGAGATGGCCGGCAAGCCGCCCCCCCGCGGCGAGCGCCGCCACCGAAAGCGTCGTGCACCATGTGGCGAGGTTCGTGTCGATCGGCCACGAGCCGTCGTCCCGTTGCGAGGCGACCAAAAACTCGACTCCTCGCACCGCGACGGGATGGTGGGCCAGCCCCATGCCGGCCAGGCTCATCGTCACGAACGATGTGAGCGGTGTCGCCTCCAGGAAGCCGCCATTTTCGGGCTGGATGGCGGCAAGTTTTCCCAACGTGGGCCCGATCGCGCACTGCCGCACCACCCGCGGCAGCAGCCATGAGGGCCGGTGCGCGTGCCGCACCTGCCCGATCGCGATCAATGCGGGCAATGCATAGCTCACCACCTGCATGTCGACCAGCCGAAACCAGGCCGGCGGCAGGGCCGCCAATTCAAACGGCAGCTGCGGCACCACGCGCCACGTCGCGGGGCTCCGTGGCTCGCCGAAGCGGCCGCAGAGAATCGCGTGCGTGAGGATCGGCACGCTGAAAGTGCGATCCTTGCCGTAGGCGGCGGCGAGCGCACGGGCGATCGCAGCCGCATCGACGCCGCCGGCATCCGCGCGGATCCAGCGGGCGGCCCTGGCGATCGCCGCGTCGATCCCCGCCGGAAGATCGGCCCGGTGCGTTGCATCCTCCTCGAGCGCGGCCAGCACGGCCCAGGCGAGGAGTGTGGTCGAGAGATTGCCGCGACTCGTGATGGTGTCGCCCCAGCTGCCGTCGTCCCGCTGCGTGGCGAGCAGCCACGAGGCCCCCGCGGCGATGCGGGCCGTGTGCCGTTCGCGGTCGACGAGCCGCAGGGCGTTGATCGCCGTGGCAGTGGAGAGGCCGCTCGAGGAAAGCCGCCCGGTCCAGTGGCCGTGCGGGCCGCGGGCGGCGAGCAGCCGCTCGACGGCCGCACGCCGTGCGTGGTCGAAGGTGGCGGAACTGAGGATCGAAGGCGGTGGCATCGGAAATGCTTTCCGGACGTGTCACACGCTCGCATGACCGAGCGCCACGAGCCCGTAGAACGTGTACTCCGAATCGGGCTGATCGTCGGCCCACGATCCGTGAAAGGCCCCCGCGGCGGTCCAGAGCGTGTCGATAAAGTCGAGCATCCGCTCGCGGTCTTCGCGCCAGGGGGCCTCGAGCGCGTCGAGCGCGTGCAGGGCGACGGCGGTGGAGAGCAGGTCAGGGATCGGCGCGTCGGGGGCGGCCATGAATCCGCCTTCCGCATGGCGCCGGGCCAGCAGCCACTCCGCCACGCCCGCGGGCACGCGGCAGCCGATAGCCCGCAGCGTGGCGACGGCTGCGGCGGTCGCGGTCGTGGAGCCGATCGGACGGCCGGACTCGTTGGAAAATCCGCCGTCATCGGCGCGGAGCGACTCGACACACCCCGCGATGCCCGCCGGATCGGGAAGCGGCTGTCCCAGATCGGCATGGGCATTCAAGGCGAGGAAGCAGCCGTAAGCCGTGCCGCGGGCCGCGCCCGTGCGGGAGGCATAGCCGCCGTCGGCCGCGCGATGGAGGGCGAGGCTCACGGCGAGCGCCTCCGCCCGGCCGGGCGGCCATGAGACCCGCGGCTGCGAGGCCCAGGCGCGGGCAAGGCAGCAGCGATGGACGAGGTCGAGCTCGCGGCCGTCGCCGAACCCGTCCAGCCAGCGCCGCGTCCGCACGGCATGCGCGTCATCCGGCCGCAGGGCCTCGAGAGCGAAGAGCGTGTCGAGCGCGAACGACGTGTAGTAGAGGTCGCGGCGGCCGTCACGGTTGCAATAGCCGCCGTCCGGGGCCGCCGTAGATCGGATGAACGACACGACGAGATCCGCCGCGTCGCCGAGCGTCCGCCGGGAAAGCCTCGCTACCTGCAACATCTGGAGCCGCTGGCTCATCCGATCAATCCGCGGCCACAGGGGCGGCGGGCGTCGGCTGCCTGGCCTTCGCCTCCTGCTCGCGGCAGTAGCCCTCGAAGTGGAGATCGTTGAAGATCCGGGCGAGAACACGCCGCAACAGGCCTTTGAGCGTCGCATCGGAGAGGCCTTCGAGCGACCGCACCGCCTGCTCCTTGTAGCCCTCGAGCAGGAGCGCCGCCTTCTCGTCGGCCTTCGCCGCGCGGATCGCCCCGCGCAGCCCGTCGGGCGTGGCCGCCGCCTGCGGCCGGCCGGCCGCGATCGCCGCAAGCCATTCGCGATCCGCGCCCCGCGCCCGCTCGGCCGCCAGGCTGAGCACAACGCTCGGCCGGGCCTCGGCCTGCCGCGCCAGCCCCGCGTCGTCCTCGATGTCCTCGAGGTCGTCCTTGATCTGGTAGGCGATGCCGATCGCCTCGGCGTAGCCGCGGAGCACATCGGCGACTTCCGCATGCCGGCCGGCGCAGATGGCGCCCAGTTGCATCGCCACGTCGAAGGCCGGCGCCGTTTTCAGCCGGAAGATTTCCAGCACCTGACGGCTCGCCAGCTGCGAAGGCTCGCGACTCCAGGCGAGTTCCATGCCCTGCCCCTGGCAGAGGAGCCGCTGCGAGACCGCGGCCTCGCGAACGGCGGCGCGGATCCGCTCGCCATCGAGGCCCGATTCGGCCAGCAGTCGGTAGCCCTCGCCGATGAGGAGATCGCCCACGTTGAGGGCGATCGGCACGCCGTGTGCGCCGCAGAGCGTCGGCTCGCCGTAGCGCTCGAGGTCGCCGTCTTCGATGTCGTCGTGCACGAGCGACGCCTTGTGGAAGCACTCGACGGCGACAGCCGCCCGCCGCAGGGCTGCAGTCGGCTCGGCAGCCTCGTCATCCCGCAAGGCCGAGAAGACCGCGGCTGCCAAGAAGGGCCGCCAGCGCCGGCCGCCCACGGCCAGCCACTGCCGCGCCACCTGCTCGGCGTGGCCCACTGCCGGCCCCATGATCTCGTCGAGCGCCGCGGGCTCGAACCAAGCCCGCACCCTGTCGTGAAGGCCGCCGAGGTCGAGACGACGGGAGCGATCGGCGGCCTCGAGATGGATGTAGTCCCAGACCCAGTCGACGTCGACGGTCGTGTCGATGCAGTCGTCCTGGAGCAGCGGCACGGCGACGGCCGGGATGGCCGCCGATTGCACGTGCGGAAACGTTTTCTCGAGGACCGGCATGCAGCTCACGCCCACGATCGCCTCGATCTTGCCCGTCTGCACCATCGCCATCACCAGCGCCGATCCCTCGGCCACGAGTACCGCATAGCCGAGCCGCTCCGCCTCGGCCTGGAAGTCTTGGATCGAGCAGAGGCCGCATTGCTTGCAGAGCAGCCCGAACTCGTCGAACGGCGCCGGGCAGCGGTTTTCGACGCGCAGGCACTTCGGCATCAGGAGCAGCCGGCGCTCGAAGGGCACCGCGGCGAGCGCGTCGCGCCACGACTCGTTGTTGACGATCACGACCGCGTAGTCGGTGTAGTCGCCAGAGAGGCCGGCGTCAGCCAGCGCCGCTTCCGCACGGCGACGGAGTTCCTCCATGCCCAGCGGAGGAACCGGCTTCTCGCGGGCCATGCCGCGGCGGATGGCATCGAGCAGCGCGTCGCGATCCTGCTTCGTCTGTGGGATCGATGGCTGCGGCGGCCGCGATCTCACGAGCGCCGGGGGCACCGGGGGCGGCAGGATCGCCAGCGCGATCGACGAGCGGTCGGCAGTGGACATGGGCTTCACCTCGGTTGGATCACATCATGCACGCCATCAGCCGGGGTCGCGAGCCGGGGCATTCTGCGCCGCTCCCGCGGCCGTCCGGGCGACCTCGGCCCGTTTCATGGCCGCCTCCGTGCGGGCCCGAATCTCCTCCGGGCTCGGCAGGGCGTCGAGCACTTCGCGGGGGATCGCCGCCGCGTCGGCGAGTTTCGTCAGGCACCGCCGCCGCTCGGCGAGCGCCGCCTCGGCGCTCCGCTCCCGCGAGAATCGCTGCTTGGCATCGGCGCTGCGTTCCCGCAGCCGGGCATAGATGTCGCCGCCGAGCAGGGCGGAGATATCGACCTTCATTTTCTCGCGGCTGACGTCGGCCTCCGACACCGGCCCGCCGTCGATCGGCCCCGCGTGGTATTTCGGGAACATGATCGCCACCTCGGGGCAAACCCGCGAGCAGGCCGGGCAGTTCACCTTGCAGTTGGCGGGATTCTCCACGCGGAGCGTGTGGTCGGCCGACACCCCGTAGACATCGAAGAGGCAGAAGCTCAGGCACTGCATGCAGTTGGTGCAGCGGGCGAGATCGATGACGGGAAACCAGGGCTTCCACTGTTCACCGCCGGCTGCATCGGGCCGGTTCATCGGCCGCTGGCCACGGAGTTCCTCCACGATCGCGACCGCCTCGGCCATGGACTTTCCGCTAATGTCGCAGACGGACACCTCGCGGCCCGCGGCGTCGCCGACGACCGGGGCCGAGCCGGCGAACTGCCCGAGCACGATAAACGACGGGGCGTTGTCGGCGGCGGCGGCGCCGCCCGCCCGCACCACCGCGTAGCCACGGTCGAGGAGCGCCGTAAACAGGACTGCACGGTCCCCCGGGGCGAGCGGCGCGGCGCCGGCGCCTTCGTAGAGCACGATCCGCGGGGGCAACGGCGACGCGGCGATCATGCGGATGCTCCGCGCTCGTCGGCGGCCGGCGCTAGGAGCGCGGCCAGCACCGCCTCCGCCGCGTCGGTGCGCATGTTGATGATCTCGACATCCTCGGCCGGCAGTGGCGCGTCGGCCAGATGAAACAGGCCCCGGACGGCCCGCGGCCAGCAGGCGGCGATCCGCAGCAGTCCATCACCGCGGGCGAGATCGGCGAGATGCGGATCCCGCCGTGCGGCCATCTCGCAGAGGTCGGGAACCATCTCGCAGGCCGCCTCCGAGCCGGCGAGGCCCTCGAGCACGGCCTGCTTCACGTCGGCCGGCACCACCTGCGCATACGCGCAGCGGCAATAGACGATGCGGACGGGGCCGGCCGTGGATGCGCTCGCGTGACTCATGACACCATCTTTCTGGCGGCGGCGTCGGCATAGGTGTCGAAGTCGTTGAACCACCGGGCTTTCGCGAACCGATACATCCAGTGCCGCTCCGGGATCTCCTGGCCGGGCAGATCCTGACTCGAGCGGGGCGTCATGGCGAGCAACTCCTGCCGCGCCGTGCCGCGCTGCGTCGTGTCGCGGGCGCCGTGCTTGTCGGCGATGGCGAGCAGGAGCCGCGGATTCTCCAGCACGATGCAGCCACGGCTGTGCTGGGCCGCAGCCTCGCGCATCTCCTTGAGATAGGCGGATTTCGTCACCGTGTCGTAGAAGGAGCCGGTGTCGGCCCGATCGACGGCCAACTGGATGATCGGGCACGGCTCGACGAATCCGGATGGACCGACGTGGTGCGTGATACCGGCGGCCATCGGGCACAGGGCCTGGCCCGCGCCGTCGTAGTAGGCGTCGACGATCGCGATCGGCTTCCGCGCCCGCTGCTCGACGACGAACCGGCGCACGCGCACGAGCTGGTCGGGCCGCAGTGACAATTCCGGGGAGGCATCGGGCCCGACCGGCCGGTAGGTGTGGAACCAGGCGTAGTGCACGCCCATCTCGATCAGCCGGTCGAGCCAGGCCTCCGTGAGGAGCGTGTCGATGTTCGTCTGGCACAGGCTCGTCGCCACGCCCGTGAGCAGCCGGGCCTCGAGGCAGGCTTCGAGGCCGCGAAGCGAGCGATCGAGCACGTTGCGATTGCCGCGGCGGATGTCGCTGGCCGCCGCATCGCCCTCGATGCTCACCAGGGGCGTGGCATTGCCCAGCCGTTGCAGCCGGCGGGCGACGTCGGGCGTGATCAGCTGGCCGTTGGTGAAGATCTGGAAGTAGCAGTCGCGGTGGGACTCCAGCAGGTCGAAGAGGCCGGGGTGCAGGAACGGCTCGCCTCCCAGGATCCCGAAGAAGGAATTGCCGTGGGCCTTGGCGTCACGGACGATTTCGTCGAGCTCTTTCGTCGAGATCATCGTGCGCGGGGCGGCCACGTCGACCCAGCATCCCTGGCAGTGGAGGTTGCAACTGTTGATGATCGAGAGGTGGAGGAACGGCGGAAACACGATCCCCTGCCGCTTCCGCGCCCGGAACCGTTCGACCGAGAGCACGCCCTTCACGCCGAAATTCCAGCCCACCTTCCACAGACAGTTGGGCGCCACGGTCGAGGCGATCCGATAGGTGAGTTGCGGGAGGATCATGAGCGAACCGCCACCGGAATGCGATGGGTGGGCACCGGCCGGCCGGGACGGAAGTGCTCGAGATGGAGGAGTTCGCAGGGCAGCCGGGCGGCGACCGGTGCCAAGGCCGTGCGGACGGCCTCCTCGAGCTCCTCGGGCGCCGCCTCCACGCGGAGGTTCAAGAGCAGTCGGCCGATGTCGACCGGCTCGGCGAGCCGATGCGAAATGGCCGGGGCGTCGGCCGTGCGGACGACATTCGCCGCCGCGATCTCGTAGGGATCACCCTCCACGGCGAGCGTTCCCTTCAGGTGGGCGATTTCCCGTCCTCCGCGGGCGAGCGCCTCGCGGACGCGGGTCATCACCTCCACGAGCATGGCGTTGCCGTCATACTCCTGCGCGGTCGCCGCGCCGATCCGCACCTCAGCGTTGAGCCAGCCGAGCAGCGATTCGCCGTAGGCATAGGCGTCGTAGTCGATCGCGGCGATGGCGGCGGCCTGCGACGTCGCCGCGAGCAAGCGCTCGAACCACGGATTGAGTCCGGTGCCCGCGCGGGCCGAGCACTCGTAGATCACCGCCCGGGGAGCGACGGCGGCGATCGCCTCGCGCAGGCGGGCCAGCCGCGGGGCATCGACAAGGTCGCATTTATTGACGACCACGATCTCGGCCTCTTCGAGCTGCTTCTTGTAGATGTAGGCGACGTGCTCCGAGAGGCTCGCCGCAGCCAGGCCGAGCACCCGCTCGGCGCGGAGCGGATCGACGACCACGCTCACCGGTGCGACGGTGAACCTGTCGCCGTAGATCTGCTCCAGGGGCAGGCTCACCGTGGCCACGAGGTCGGTGCAGCTGCCCACGGGCTCGGCGATGAGCACGTCGGGCGCCGTGTCGCGGACGAGGGATTCGGCGGCCTCGACGAGCGAGTTGAACCGGCAGCAGAAGCAGCCCCCCACGATCTCCTCGACCGGCATCTGGTGGGCATGCGCGAGGGCGGTATCGACGAGCCCGCCCCCCTGGTCGTTGGTGACGAGGCCCACCTTGAGGCCGCGGGCCGTGAGCCAGGCGGCGAAGCGGAGAATCGACGTCGTCTTTCCGGCGCCGAGAAACCCTCCGATCATCACGTAGCGGGCCTTCTCCTCATTGTTGTCCGCCTGCATGCCGTCGCTCCTGCGGGAGGTTCGCCCAATTGGTCGGAATGATCGGCCGGCCGGGGTTCAGGCAGGGCTGCCGTCGGCGTCATGATACCGCGACGCCTGAAGCCGATCGATCGTTTCCGTGAGGAGCGCGATGTAGCCGTGGACATCGAGGGTTTCCGGAGCCGGCACACCCTCGACCTGGTAGAGCCAGCCGGCCGCGTAGGGATCGGAGTGCGTCAGGCAGGCCTCGGCCGTGAGCGCGGCATTCTCCCCGACGAACGTCCCCTCGACCACGGCATAGAGATCGCTCACCGCCTTGAAGCCCTCGACCGTGCCCAGCCGCTGTCCGGCCGACACGGCCGCGCCGGGGCTGATCTCAAGCGTCATCTCCACCAGTTCGCCGAGCATCCGCGTGGCGAACTTCGTGAACCCCACCCGCCACAGGCCGCGGGAACAGCTGCCGTCCGCGGCGATCGTCGCGACGGCGTCGGCCGGGGCGAGCCAGAAGTGCGACGGCGCGTAGCGGTAGGCGACGGGAAACCGCGCCGAGAAATGGGCATGGCGAAAACGGATCGTGTCCATCGGCTTCGCGCCCCATCCTGCTGCAGCCGCTGTCAGGCCACGACCGCGATCGCGCCGGCCAGCGGTGCCATACGGTACACCCAGCAGCCGGCGCGGGCATGCGAACCGGGCGGGGTTCGTGAGGCCCCACGGAGGGGTCCGGTGCGAATCGCCCCGAGCCCGATGACCGCGGCATCGGTGGTGACCGGGAGCATACCACGTCCTTCGGCCCGCATGCTCAATGGCGCATGCCTCCGGGCATGCGAATACGGTTCCCGGCTCCCCTCCCTCCATTCGCACGCCTGGAGGCGTGCGCCACATAAGCGCAGAGGCAGAGGCAGAAGGCAGAAGGCAAAGGCCGCGTCAGGGCTTGCGCAGGGCCGCGAGCACCCGCTTGATGTCGGCCGGCAGCGGGCTCGTGAACCGCAGTTCCTCCCCGCTCACCGGATGCACGAACCCGAGCTCCGCCGCGTGCAGCATCACCCGCGGGGCCCGCGACTCGTCCCGCGGGCCGTCGCG
>Ga0315903_10008980_pt1 | contig 12181 bp, 7 predicted proteins | sample LakEriMetagenome_7_FD_203524 | JGI IMG/M metagenome (GOLD analysis project Ga0315903, IMG submission 203524) | Freshwater fungal communities from buoy surface, Lake Erie, Ohio, United States - Buoy 2 MA119 | ecosystem: Environmental > Aquatic > Freshwater > Lake | place: USA: Lake Erie, Ohio...
GGAATGCTGGCAACGGATTTTGCGTTGTTGGTGATATCTTCGCCTTGGGTGCCATCGCCACGAGTGGCAGCGCGCACGAGCATATCATTTTCATAAACTAAAGCAATGCTTGCACCATCAAATTTTGGTTCCACGCAGTAGTCAACAACTGTGGCGTTGGTCAATTCTTTTACTCTACGATCAAAATCGATGATGTCGGCAATATTGTAAGAGTTTTCGAGCGAAAGCATACTCGCCAAATGACTCACGGATTGAAACTCATTGGTAAGGGCGCGTGCAACACGTTGTGTAGGAGAATCGGGTGAGATGAGGAGTGGGAATTTCAGCTCGAGTTCTTGCAACTTTTTGAATAAACGGTCATAATCATAATCAGCAAAAATTGGTTCGTTCAACACATAGTATCGCCAATCGAGGAAGTTAATTATTTGGCGAATTGAGGCAATATCATTTTCTCCAAAACCCAATAAATCCGGCACGTTTAATCGCTGTCTGAATTGCTCGGCTTTAGCTAAAAGTTGAGCTTGTTGTTCGGCACTATACATGGTTGCAATTTGCAGCAAAGTTCCGATAAATTGGAACGAAAATTCATCTTCGTATTTATTAAAACTTTTCAGTAGCAGCGGCTGTTGTTTTCAAAAAAATCTTTAAACGATTTACTTTTTACACGTTTTTAGGTTTTCCTTATATATTAGTGACCTATTCGTTCAACCCAAAACCCAAAACTATGGCAGAGTACACCCGTTTATTTGACACCATTTTAGTGCAAAAGAGTAAGTATCCGCAGTCGGATGCATTTGCATTCAAAGAGCAAGGCGTTTGGAAAAAATATTCTACTGATGACATCATTTCCGCGGCCAATAAATTTAGTTTGGGTTTGCTCAAACTAGGCGTGAAAACCGATGAAAAGATTGCCATCGTTTCGCCTAACCGTCCGGAGTGGAACATTGCCGACTTAGGGATTTTACAAACAGGAGCGGTGAACGTGCCGGTTTATCCCACCATCAGCGAAAGCGAATACAAGTTTATTTTCAACGATGCCCAAATCAAGTATGCGTTTGTGAGTGATGCGAAGTTGGTTCAGCGCATCAATGCTATTCGTAGTGAAGTGCCATCGTTGGTGGATATTTACAGTTTCGACCGCGTGGAAGGCTGTAAACATTTCAGCGAGTTTTTAGCCTTGGGCGAAGGTGGGGATATGTTGGCTTTGGAAGAAATTAAAGCCAATGTGAAGCCCGAGCAATTGGCGACAATCATCTATACTTCCGGCACCACCGGCAATCCGAAAGGAGTGATGCTTTCGCACCACAATATCGTGAGCAATATCGAAGGCGTGTTGCCTATTTTGCCACTCCAAAACGGCATGCGTGTGTTGAGCTTCTTGCCCCTCTGTCATATTTTTGAGCGTGTAGTTATTTATGTATATATGCTGACCGGCATTTCGGTTTATTATGCAGAAAGCATGGAAACAATTGCCGACAACTTGAAAGAAGTGAAGCCTAACTTCTTTACTTCCGTGCCTCGTTTGTTAGAGAAAGTGTATATCAAATTGCAAGGTGCTGCAGCCGGTTTAGATGGTTGGAAAAAAGATCTTTACAACAATGCACTTGCCTTTGCGCAGGAGTACGATGTAGAAAAAGAATACGGTATTGCCGACAAAGTTAAACGTGCGGTTTATGACAAATTAATTTTCAAAAAATGGCGTGAAGCATTGGGTGGCGAGTGTCAAGGTATCTGCACAGGCGCAGCCGCTTTAAATCCGCTTTTGGCACGTGTGTTTACTTGCGCGGGCATTCCAATTATGGAAGGCTATGGTCAGACCGAAGCCTCTCCGGTAATTACCGTTAATCCTTTCGAGCTAGATAGAATTAAGTTTGGAACGGTGGGTGTGCCGTTGTTTAACGTAGAAGTAAAACTCGACCACCGCGAAGGAATGGCATCGGACGAAGGAGAGATTTTGTGCAAAGGACCAAACGTGATGATGGGTTATTATAATCGCCCTGATATTACAGCTGAAACTATTGAGAACGGATGGTTGAAGACCGGTGATGTGGGTCGCTTTATCGAATACAAAGGCGCGAAATACCTCAAGATTACTGACCGTGTGAAAGAACTTTTCAAAACCTCTGGTGGTAAATATATTGCGCCACAACAGATTGAAAATAAGATGAAAGAAATTCCATATATCGAGCAGATTATGGTGGTGGGCGAAAACCGCAACTATGTGTCTGCTTTGATTGTCCCGAACTATTTGAACTTGACTGAATGGTGTTTGAAAAATGGAGTTTCAGCTAAGTCATCACAAGAAATAGCGGACAATCCGGAGGTGAACAAACTTTTTGAAACGCTCATAGGCGAGAAAAACAAAAACTTTGGACAATGGGAAACCATCAAGCGCTTCAAGTTAATGGCTACAGAATGGAGCATCGACAGTGGTGAGTTGACCCCAACGATGAAAGTGAAACGCAAAGTGGTTATTGAGAAGTTTAAAGACGTGATTGAGAAGTTGTATTCTTAATTTCAATGGATAAGTAGTCAATTTTTAATCCTCGCAGCAATCAAAAACTGCGAGGATTTTTTTATGGTAACTAATTAAGAGGGTAACGATTTCGTAACCTAGTGTATGATAAGAATCATTGCCTAAATCTCATAAGTGTTTAACTTTACAAAAAAAGAATATGGAACTCAATTGGACATGGATTGCTGCAATGGTGTTGGGGGCATTAGCCTTGCTCGGATTTTTGGTGTACAAAAACTTCAAAGACGAAGATGAGTTTGAACACGGGCTAGATGAGCAGCAAGAGGCCGAGCACAAACCACACGTGAGCAAAACCACCAAAGAAGACAAGATTTAACGCTCCTTCTGTTCTTTCATCCATCGGATCATCTCTGGAAATGTGCGCGCATGGGCGCATGCTTCTACAATGCTCACCAATCGTTTCGTTCGGGTGTCAATTGTTTTTGCACTAAGTACCCAACCATGAAAATAATTTTTGTGCGACTGGGATAAATTTTCAAAAAACGCTAGGCTTTGGGTTCGTCAGCTAGGCAGTCCAGCAGTTCGTCTGCTTCGGGCGGCAAATCCGAGTCGTGGACTATCGGCACGTGCAGTTTATCGCCTTTTCGCTTGCCGAGTTGTTTTAATAATTTGGCGTTTATCGGCAAAATCAATTCTCTCCCACCCACGGGTTGCAAAGAAACTCCTTTGATGGCTACTTTATCTAAAAGTCCTTTAACCCGAAAAGGCAACTTTGTGTTTTCTTTAATCATCAGCGCCTAATCTTGCGTGAGGGTCACAAAGTGCCATTCTGTTTTCTCTCCGTTTTCGCCATACTTTTCGATGAATGTTGTCCACTCCAACATAAGCTATGTTTATTCGGCAAAGATTAGCTTTATTTTATTGAAGCATTTTTAATTTGAATAATTTTTTACGCAGATACTTTGCGTAAGAAGATTCGACATTTGCAGACAACAATTAATATAGATGTCATATCTGTTATAGTCTAACCAATTTGGGACTAAACAGCTATACTATCGGCATTATCCATATGAGTATTTAGGTTATTTGAAATATGATTTTTGTATAACTTGCGGCAATGGCAAAATCGAGAACTATTTTTTTCTGTCAATCGTGTGGCAACCAAAGCCCTAAGTGGGTGGGCAAGTGCCCCGTGTGCAGCGAGTGGAACACTTACGCAGAGGAGATTGTAGACAAAACGGAAGAAAAGCTGAAAGAAAAACGCGGCTACACAGTGAAGAAAAACGAGGAGGCAAGGCCTATGGCGATTACGGAGATTTATGAAACCGAAACCAAGCGGCTCGACACACAAGATACAGAGCTGAACCGCGTGTTGGGCGGAGGCATCGTACTCGGGTCCTTAATATTGATAGGGGGAGAGCCGGGCATCGGTAAGTCAACGTTGATGCTGCAACTAGCACTGACCTTGAAGCAGCTAAAAGTGCTTTACGTGACGGGTGAAGAGAGCGACAAGCAGATAAAAATGCGCGCAGACCGAATAGGTTCACCGAGCGAAAACTGTTTGGTTTTAACAGAAACTAACACGCAGCAGATTTTTAAGCAAGCGGAGCAGGTGGCGCCAGATTTGATCATTATCGACTCGATACAAACTTTACACACGGTGTATGTAGAAAGCACACCGGGAAGTGTGTCGCAGGTGAGAGAGTGCACAGCCGAGTTGCAGCGGTTTGCGAAAGAGACATCTATTCCAATTTTTTTGATTGGACACATTACTAAAGACGGAATGATAGCAGGGCCAAAGGTGTTGGAACATATCGTAGACACGGTGTTGCAGTTTGAGGGCGACAGGAACTATACGTATCGAATTTTGCGCACGACCAAAAACCGTTTCGGCTCCACGTCTGAGATTGGCATTTACGAAATGGTGGGCGATGGTTTGCGACCGGTCTTGAATCCTTCGGAGATTTTGTTGACACAGCGCGTGGACGATTTGAGTGGCATTGCCATAGCGGCTATGATGGAAGGGATGCGTCCGTTTTTGATAGAAACGCAGGCACTGGTGACCCCCGCTTTTTATGGCACTCCGCAGCGAAGTGCCACGGGGTTTGATAGCAAGCGGTTGAATATGCTTTTGGCTGTGTTGGAGAAACGAGTGAGTTTTAGGTTTGGCACCAAGGATGTTTTCTTAAACATAGCCGGTGGGTTGCGTGTGGAAGATCCAGCCATCGACTTGGCGATTGTGGCGGCATTGGTATCTTCTTATAATGACATACCGGTGAGCAGTAAAGTTACGTTTGCGGCAGAAGTAGGTTTGAGTGGAGAGGTGAGGGCCGTGAGCCGTGTGGATCAGCGGATATCAGAAGCCGAGAAGTTGGGCTTCGAAAAGATTTTTATTTCTAAGTTTAATCAGAAAATAGACTCAAAGAAATTTAAAATCGAGATAGTCTATTTGAGCAAAGTGCAACACCTGATGGAGGAGTTGTTTGGGTAAGTGAACTACTTCGCTTCAATCACTAAAGCATCGGCTGTAGCGCCAAGTTCGAGGAGCATGGCGGAAATATCGGTAACGAAACTTTCTGAACCGCACACATAAAACCGCTGACTGAAATCGCCAATGTAGCGCACGAGTAAATCGGGGTTCAGTCGCTTTTCTCTAAAGCCAATCACGTTTTCTCGCGTGTAGTGGTTGATGTAGTTTTCTTTCAACATATCATGAAACTCCGCCCCACAAATCACATCCTGAGAGGTGTAGTTAGAGTAAATCAGCTTGTTGCCCAATAATCTTTTAGAATTATTCAGTTCTCTGAAGATAGAAATGAAAGGTGTGATGCCCGAGCCTCCGGAAATGAACACGCCTGGCCCTTTATATTGCATAGCGCCAAATACGTCATGTATAATCAACTCGGCACCGGCATTGGTTTTGCCCAATTGCTCAGTAACGCCACCTCTGCCTTTATATATTTTGACCAACAACTCCAAATGCTCCCACTTGGGTAAACCCGTAAACGTGAATTGACGGATTTTGTCTTCCCAACCTTCAGCTCCAATAGAAATATGGGCAGCTTGACCGGGTTGAAAGCTGAAGCCGGAGGGCTTTTGCAATACAAATTTTTTGACATTAGGAGTAATAAAATAAGCCTCCAATACTTTTACGCGATGTGGTCCCATAGATGGATGAATGGTTTGTATGAGTTGGTCAATGATATTCATAAAAATAAATCTAGGGCGAATAAAGTTTATTTCTGTTAGGTTTCTTTCACACAATTTCTAATTTCAGCCTGCGTTTGTAATCCGCATATTTAATCTTAGTGAAAACAGCTTTCAAATTATTTCTCCTCCTTATTTTTCCTCTCCTTTTGTTGTTCAATAGTAGTTGTAAGAAAGATAATTTAGGATTAGAGACTTTGACTTTCAGTACTGACACACTGACTTTCGACACGGTTTTCACGACCTTAGGGTCAACCACCTGTTTTTTTAAGGTGTTCAATAACAGTTCGAAACCCATCGAGATTGCTGACATTCGGTTGATGGGTTTGGTGGGCAATCAATTTCGCATGAATGTGGATGGTATTCCAGGTACGGTGTTTACCAACGTAGAGGTACCGGCTCGCGACTCTATTTATGTTTTCGTGGAAGTGACCGTAGACCCCAATAGCCAGAACACACCTTATGTTATAATAGATGATGTGCAGTTTGTATTGAACGGAGAATTGAAAACCGTACATCTACAAGCCTTCGGGCAAAATGCCTATTTCCACTACGGTGAAAACATCACTACATCTACCACTTGGCAAAACGATAAACCACATGTGGTGGTGAGCAAAGACAGCGTGCCGGGCGTATTTGTGCGCTGTGGCGCAACGTTAAATATTTCACCGGGGACTAAGATTTTCTTTGCCTCGGGGGCGGCTATGTTTATTGAAGGTACACTCAACGCTAATGCCACCACTTGGAGCGACTCAATAGTTTTTCAAGGCGTTCGTTTAGAGCAGTTTTATGACGATAAACCCGGCCAATGGTTTGGCTTGGTGTTTTTGCGCAGTGCGGGATGTTTGTCCCAAGGATTTTTTAATCATTGTGTGATTAATGAATCGACCAATGGAGTGTATGCCGGAGCGGGTTTAAGCAGCGATATCAACACTTATTTGGGTGCATCGAACCGGCCGGATGTGGTGATTAATAACACCATTATCAAAAACAGTCAATTGCATGCCATTCAAGCGTTCAATGCAAAAGTTTTGGCTGAAAACTCATTGTTTATTGCAGCCGGTGATAATATGTTGAAGCTTTGGTTGGGAGGTGATTATACCTTTAACCACTGCACGGCTTACAACACGGGTTCGCGGTTCTTAAGCCATAAGAAAGAGACCTTGTTGTTGAATAATGCGGTCGTGAGCGCAGGGGTTACTTACTTGGAGCCAATTAAGTCAGTTTTTACCAACTCTATTATTTATGGTAATCTACAAAACGAAATCGCGTTCGCCAATTCGGAAGGCCTGAGCTTGACGAACTTTGACCATTCTTTTAATTACTCTATTTTAAAAACTAGAGAAGACACATTGACTTTATTTTCTACTTCGACCAATCAATTGCTGTTTAATCAAGACCCGCGTTTGAAAAATCCGGACAAAGGTGATTACGCACCTTCCGACAGTATTGGTTATTTTTCTCCGGCCATTGATTTTGCTCCCACTGGTTTGGGTAGCGATATTTACGACCGTCCTCGTCCTGTCTCTAAAACCACGAACACCACAAAGTTTGACGCTGGAGCCATAGAAACACCCTAACGATTTTTATATCTGTTGAGTGCAACAAAGTAAGGTCTTCTGCTGTCTAACAATTAGTTGATAGGCAAATGATACTGAATTTTTTAAAAGACCTTTACTACTCATTCCCGATTCAGTTGCTGCTGATGTCGTTTAAGCGCCATCAATTCTTTTTGTTTTTCTGGTTTTTATTGTTGGCTATAATTGTTGGAAAATTGGGCGCGGGCATTGGCGCACCAGCCGTTTGGCTCGATCCTGAATACTTAGGTCAAGTAGGCTATTTGAGTTTTGCTACAGTGGGTATTGGGTTTGGTGTGATGTATGTAACTTGGAATGTGGTGATGTATATTCTTAACTCGCATCGTTTTCCATTCATGGCGAGTTTTCAATATCCTATGGGTATGTTTTTCTTAAATAACTCGATTATTCCACTCCTTTTTTTCATCGCCTACTTTTATTCCATTATTCAGTTTCAAACTAAAAATGAATATCAAGGCTTTTGGGAATTATTTGTGGAGTTGGCGGGATTTGTAGCCGGGGTTTTATTAGTCATATTGATAGTGGCGGTATATTTCAACTTTGCCAATAAGAATACTACTTCTATATTGGAGAGTAACTTAGCCAATATGCGCAAAAAGCGCGCAATGCGGAAGGTTCAATTTAATGAAACCCTAGAACGCGAACATTTCAATCGAGTAGATTTTTACATCACCAATCGTTTTCGTTTGCGTCATACTCGGACTGTAGAACACTATGATCCAAAACTCCATCAACTTGTTTTTAGGCGCCATCATTGGAATGCTTTTTTTGCATTCTTAGCTACACTTATATTACTAGTCACTATTGGTTTTTTTCTAGAGAATCCATTCTTCCAGTTTCCAATCGCCTCTAGCGGCTTCTTTTTCTTAAGTATTTTAATGTCACTTTTTGGAATGTTTCTCTATTGGACGGGAGGTTGGGGTTCTGCTGCTATTATTGCTTTCCTACTTATCTCTAATCAGCTAACCAAGTATGATTTGTTTGGGTTTCAAAGTCGCGCTTATGGCTTGAACTACAACACTGCTAAAGCAGATTATAATGTGGAAAATTTTAAAGCACTTTCTGCCGATGAAAATATAGAACGAGACAAAAAATATTTCATATCCATTCTCGAAAATTGGAAAAAGAAAAATACTGATCCAAGAAATCCATTTAAAAAACCCACACTTTATTTTATCAATGTGAGTGGAGGAGGTTTGCGAGCAGCTATGTTTTCTTCGAGTGTTTTGCAGCGCTGTGATAGCCTATCTGGTGGACGACTTTTTGATAAAACTTTTTTGATAAGCGGAGCTTCGGGAGGCATGTTTGCGACCACGCATCTACGCGAACTTTATTTGCGCAAACAGAATGGCTATCCGGTCAATATGTTTGATCCGCAACATACGGCCGACATATCAAAAGATGTTTTAAATCCTATAGCATTATCTATTTTGAGTAACGATATTCTAATTCCTTTCCATAAGTTCAAGTTGGGCGACAAGCAATATAGTGTAGATAGAGGCTATGTGTTTGAAAAATTTTATTCTACAAATACTGGCTTTCCTCACCGTAAGACCATTGGTGACTATAAGGAAGCAGAGCAGAGTGCTAAAATTCCTTTAATGATTTACCACACGGCCATTATGAATGACTCAAGGCGATTTTATATTAGTCCGCATCCGGTATCTTTCTTAATGCGTCCACATGGTAAAAATGCTATTGACAATAAATTGGAAATTGACGCTATTGACTTTGGTCAATTTTTTAAAGCGCAAGGAGCGGACAGTTTGTTGGTTACTTCGGCTATGCGAATGAACGCTACTTTTCCTTTCTTTTTCCCCAATTCCGTAATGCCCAGCGAACCGGAAGTCTATATCATGGATGGTGGAGCACTTGATAATTTTGGTATCGAAACTACCCTGCGTTTTTTAAATACGTTTAATGAATGGATTAATCAAAATACAGACGGTGTGGTTATTATCCAAATGAGGGATTCGGAAAAGTTTGAAGAGCCAAAAGAGGCTAAACAAAAGACTGTTTTTTCTCGTTTGACAGACCCACTTGGTACCGTTTATAACAACATGGAAAACATGCAAGATTTCCTTACTGACCATCGGTTGAATGATATGGATGAAGATCTAAAGGGGCGTGTAAAGTTCGTGTTGTTTGAATATACAGCTGAAAAAGATGGCGAAAAAGCAGCCATGAGTTTACACCTTACCACTCGCGATAAGAACGAGATAACTCGTTCACTTTCTCGCCCCAACAATCAAGCTGCTTTTAAGCAATTGCAAGAGTTGATGAGTAAATGATTGGTGGAGGCACTTTAAATAGCCAAAATATACTAAAACAACTTTGGTCAATATTGTAAGTCACAGTTACCTATTTTAGAGGACAATCTGCAAAGTCAATCAACACTTATTAGTAGACAACTCATGTCTCTTTTTTATGCAGTCTTGGCAAATGTTTTGCTCTATTAGCGTTATAATGATGATGCGAAGAATAGGGCGTAAAATAGTTGGGTTAAATGGGTTGGCTAAAATCAGCATTTGCTGTGTGGCTTTGCTCAACATGTTTACTTCAGTAGCACAAGACAAAACACGATATTTTTTAGATTGGAAAGAGGATAAAAAATGCATGGATTGGGTAGATTCGGTTTACCTGAAACTTAGCCCCGAGGAGCGTATTGGTCAGTTTTTTATGCTTGCGGCCTATACCAATGAGAAAGACTTCAACATGCCGAAAGTGGTGGCGCAAATTCAAAAAGGGAATGCCGGTGGCATCATTTTTTTTAAAGGGAATCCACATGCTCAAGTGGACTGGACAAACACGCTGCAATCTCAAGCAAAAGTGGGTGCCTTCGTGGCCATTGATGGTGAGTGGGGTTTGTCAATGCGTATTGACTCAACGACTATTTTTCCGCGACAAATGACCTTAGGAGCTATCGCTAATTCTCATAATCATTTGATTTATGCCATGGGCAAAGAAATTGGTCGCCAATGCAGACGCATGGGTATTCATATCAACTTTGCGCCAAGCGTAGATGTCAACAACAATCCGAACAATCCGGTAATTAACGAGCGTAGTTTTGGCGAAGATAAATTTCGTGTTGCGCTTAAAGGCTTAGAATATGCGCAAGGCATGCAAGAAGAAGGTGTGTTGGCTTGTGCTAAACATTTTCCGGGGCACGGTGATGTCAGTACAGATTCGCATTTTGATTTACCGCAAATCAATAAATCCATTGCCGGATTTGACTCTACAGAATTTTTCCCATTCAAAATTCTTTTCGAAAATAGTGTTGGAAGCGTAATGGTCGCTCATTTGAACACTCCGGCATTGGATACTGCGACAGGTTCTATCACTTCTGTTTCAAAACGCATCGCTACCGAATGGTTAAAAGACTCGCTACGATTTCAAGGATTAGTATTTTCAGATGCTTTGAACATGAAAGGCGTAGCTAAAAAATACAGTCCCGGTACTGTAGACTCAATGGCTTTTATGTCGGGCATTGATATTCTGGTATTTAGTGAAGATCCGGAAAAAGGTATTCAAAAAATAAAGGCTGCAGTTGATAGTGGAACTATATCAACTTTGGAATTAGAAGCACGGGTAAAAAAAGTTTTAGCTTTTAAGTATAAACTTGGATTAAACAAGCCGCAAGTCATTAATACACAGAATCTAACTAACGAGTTAAATACTATTCAGGCAGAAAAAATAAGAACTGAGTTGTTTGAACGTGCTATTACTTTTGCAGCCAATAAAGACAAACTACTTCCTCTTGTTCATCAAGACTTTAGTCGAACTGCGTCACTTTCGATTGGCAACAACGGAACTTCATCTTTTCAAAAGCACATTAGTCTTTTTGCTAATCCAACTTTATTTAATCAAGCTGATGAAAAGGATGAAAAAGCATTTAGTACATTACTTCAACAATTAAGTGACTACAATTTAGTGATTGTTGATTTGCATGGCATGGTTCGTGCGGCAGCACGCAGCTATAACATAGCGCCTGCTACTCAAAAATTCATTCAAGAGCTATCACAACGAACAAGAGTAGTATTAGCAGTCTTTGGCAACCCATATAGCCTTCAAAATTTCGAGACTGTTGCTTGGGTGGTTTGTGCTTATGAAGAGAATGAAATTACCAACAGAGCCGCGGCCAACGCCATATTTGGTGCACAAAAAGTAAGTGGAAAATTGCCTGTTACCTCTTGCAAAACCTTTTTAACAGGTACTGGATTTACAAGTGATACAATATATCGTTTAAAAATTTCAACACCCATTACCCTTAATATTAACCCGGCAAAACTCTATCGCTTAGACGAAGTGATTGACAGAGCCATTCGCGCCAAAGCATTTCCGGGTTGTCAACTGCTCGTTGCAAAAAACGGAGAAGTGATTTGGCACAAAGCTTATGGCACTAAGACATACTCGACTGCTGAACCGGTAAATAATACTGATGTTTACGATATCGCTTCCATCACCAAAACAGCTGCTACCACACTTGCGGTGATGAAACTCTACGAACAAAAAAAGATTGATTTAGATAAAACCTTAGATCATTACTTAAAGTTAGACGACTCTGCCACTATAAAGAAACTGAAGTTAAAACATGTATTACTACACGAAGCCGGTCTCAAACCATTTTTTATGTTTTGGAAAGAAACAGTAAATGAGAATTGGCCAAACTATTACAGAAACATAGAAGAAAAAGGATTTGAACTTCAGGTAGCTGATAGTATGTTCATACGAAATGATTTTGCCGACACTATGTGGCACATCATGGCGCATTCTGCAGTAGCGGCTAAACCTAAATATGAATACAGCGACTTAGATTTTTATATACTTCAAAAAGTAGTCGAGCAAGTTTCGGGGCAGCCGTTGGATCAGTATGTAGCTATAAATTTCTACCAACCCATGG
>Ga0315903_10008982_pt1 | contig 12178 bp, 18 predicted proteins | sample LakEriMetagenome_7_FD_203524 | JGI IMG/M metagenome (GOLD analysis project Ga0315903, IMG submission 203524) | Freshwater fungal communities from buoy surface, Lake Erie, Ohio, United States - Buoy 2 MA119 | ecosystem: Environmental > Aquatic > Freshwater > Lake | place: USA: Lake Erie, Ohio...
CAAACAGGTGGAGCAAATGGAATTACAAGAGGTCTTTATGTCAATCCAACGCTAACGGCAGCGGCAGACTTTAGAGCAATTGAAACAAGTAATGGTAAAGTAATTTTTGGAGGTACAGGAAACGTTCTAATAGGCACAACAACAGATAATGGTTTCAAGTTAGATGTGAATGGAACTACGAGGGTGAGTGGGAACTTGACAATTAATTCAGCTATAGTAGGAGCTGATATTTTCACGTACACTCAAGGAATTGGGGCTTTTTACCGAACTGGTTCTGGAGCAGAAGGTTTAGAAATAGGAAGAAATTCAGGAACCACAATGCGATTATTTAGTGGCACTGCAAATTTAAGAGTTTTTAATAGCGCAGGTGTTGGTATTAACACAACAACATTAAACTCTTCGTCTGTTTTTCAAATAGACAGCACTACAAAAGGCTTTTTACCTCCACGAATGACAACAACTGAAAAGAACGCTATTGCTTCGCCTGCTGCGGGCTTAGTAGTTTACGATACAACAACAAACAAATTGTGCTGTTATAATGGTAGCACTTGGAACGATTTATTCTAATAAACAAACAATATAAACAATGGCTAAAATTCAACCAATCACTTTCCCTCTAAACGCAGGGGTAGCAACAGAAATGAGTGTACTCATCCTAAACTTTCCAACCGATGCAACAACTTGCACAACCTATTATGAACTAAAGACAGAGGGTACAGAGACAGAACCTTCAAAGGTTCTTTCAAATGGTAACTATACGCTAACTCCTGAACAATTCCTTCTATGGGGAGAGGACAACAGTTGGGTAGAGCAATGTGTTGCTGATGCAATAGGAGTTGTGGTCGTAAGTTTTTAATCATACATTTGTACAAACAGAAATATTATGATTACACTTAACGAAACACAAGTTAAAGAGCTTGAAGCTTTTATCCAGGAGATGCCTACCAAATTTGGATTGCCTCTACTAGAATTCTTTAGTAAATTAGCTAAAGAGCAAAAATCTAATGAAGAAAAACTACCAGAATGAGAAAATATTCTTACGTAGAATTAGAAAACAAGTTCAAAGAACTTGGATACGAGTGGCCAGCCTTCCATATAATTGGAACGAGATCGGCAGCTAACGAAAAAAACAAGTTTGATGATTACTTCTATTTGATTAAAGGTCCAATAATGTACGTATTTTCAGGAACTACTAATCCTGGGACTCACTGGCTAAAGAATTTGCTAAATCCTAAGGGAACTGCAGTCCTCAAGCCAGGACAATATATAGATGCTTATCAATTAGGCTTGCATCAAGGTAAATATGAAGCATTAGTGCAACGTAAACCTGTAACTGTATACCGTGATGGTGACAAAGATGATACTGCAGAAGAACAGGGTAAAGAAGATACCGGTTTATTTGGTATTAACATTCACCGTGCTAACCCATCGGCTATTTCTAAACTTATAGACAAATGGTCAGCAGGTTGCCAAGTGTTAGATGATCCCGAACAGTTCAAAACATTGCTTAGTTCTTGTAAGACATCGGGTAAAAAAGCATTTACTTATACATTACTAAGAGAATTCTAATGCTAAAATGGATAAAATCAATGTTCTCTGCTGAAGGAGATGTAAGCTACAAAAGAGTTGGGTCATTCCTAGCTCTTTTGACGTGCTTAGTCATTGCATATGTGTCAACATTTACAATTTACATCTGTCCAGAGTTTATCTATGATGGATTATTGATTTTATCAGGAGCAGGAATGGGATTTACAGCCGTAGAAAACGTATCAAAAGTATTCGGAAAACCAAAACAAGATGGGCAATCAGAACAATAAAGTAATTTCCTTACAAGGAGTACTATTTGTAGTAGGAGCAATACTAGTTGCATTAATTATAGGATTAATTTCCCAGCTACAAGCTAGTAAAGAAGAAAAAGCCAAGGCAGATGCTAAACTAAAAGTGATAGCAGACTTGTACGAGCTCAAAATTGACTCAATAAAGACAATGCACACTATAGATAGCCTAGCTTTCAACGATAGTATCAACAAATACAAGATACTAGCAAATGCAAACCTAATCATTAACATAAAAAAAGACAGAGATGAAGTCATTGGTCGTATTTCTAGTGCTGATAACAATGAACGTGATCAGCTATGGGCAACTTACTCCCCAAAGAATTAATTACAACGGCCAGGCCGGAGTATTCTTTACAACTAAGCAAGAAGAAACTTTGCTAAAAGCAATGGTAGACTTAGATGCTTGTAAGAAAAGTGAATTCCTGCTAAATCAAAATGTTAAATCCTATGAAATAAGATTAGCAGATAAAGACTTGGCAATCAAGACGTTAACTGACTCATATGTTAAATGTCAGGATTCGAATAAAATAAACCTTGAAAAGATTGGTACACTACAGCTAGATGTCGACAACTTAAATCTTGAACTTGATAATACAAAAGGAGAACTTACTACTTATAAAATTTCAACAGGAGCATTTGTGTTAACTACTGCTGTATTCCTTACTACTACTGTAATTGCACTAGTTAAATAAAAAGTTTGCTTATATAAGACTATTTGTTATACATTTGCACAAAGCAAATCAAAACAAATGGAAAAATTAAATTTCGAACCAACACGTGACTGGTTGGTAGTCCCAAAGCCGGACAAAAAAGTTACAGATGCAGGTATCATCTTATCAGATCGTTCAGCATCACAATTACGTTCTAACGTACTTCCAGTATTAGCTGCAGGTCCAGATTGCAAATGCAAAGTTGGGGATGTAGTTTACATTCATCCGTCTAGTGATGGAGTAATCGTTGAGTTGAATGACTCAGAGTACGTTATGATTAATGAATCAATGGCCGTTCTTGGGATAGTAAAATGACAGGAACAGTTACAATGACCATAGAAGACTATGAGACATTGAAACTAGGTGCCCAAGCCTCAAAAATAGAAAGAACAGGATTACTAAAAGCTGCAAAAGAGCTTGAGGTATTCCTGACTTTCTTGATTACAAGAGAAAACATTGACGAGCATTTAGACGAATTCAACTCATACTCCACAACATGCAAAGTTCGTATTGTTGATGGTCGAGCTAAGATTGAGCTTTTAGATAACGGAAAACAAATAGAAGAAGATGAGGAAGATTAACATCAAAACAAACAACACTCTTAAATTCCTCCAAGTGTTTAATGGAATTCTAGAACTAACAGACACAGAGCTGAGAGTTCTGGCCAACCTAATTGACTTGAGTGAAACTGTAAACCTATGCTCTCCTGCCAACAAAAAGAAAGTAGCAGATGCAATGGAAATCAAAGATCACAATACGTTAAACAATTACGTTAAACGATTGAAGGATAAGAAAGCTATCGTACAGACAGCAAACGGATATGCCTTGGCTCCACTACTTAAGAAAGAGCCAGTGCAAATCAACATACTTCCACAATGATTACACTAAACTCAAACAAAGTAATTACATACTTTTACATGGAGGGTATGTGTTTATCAGTTGTGCAGGATGGAAAAGGTAACGTAGTATTATTGCAATTAACAGAAGTTCCAAATGAGTAAATTACCATCAAGACTTAAAATGCTGGCTAACTTTACAGTAGCAGTAATCAAGCATGCAGCTTCAGGAATGAAACCTGTAACTGAAGCACAATTCTTAGAGAGAATGGATGCATGCAACACATGCCCAAACTTAGTCTTAGACGAAAAGAAAGACGGACGTTGCAGTCTGTGTGGATGTTGGGTAGAATCTAAAGGTGCATGGCAAAGCCAGAACTGTCCAGATAAACCATCTAGATGGCCAAGAATTAAGATTGGAGAGAACGGAAAACCTTTAAAATTAAAGAATGAAAGAAAAGACGATAATACAGAAGCTGGCAACTAAGTACAATCTTCCTCTTACAAAAGTTGAAGATATGGTATACCACCAATTCAAGTATGCTGCTAAGATTATCAAGCTTGGAGATTTTGAAACAATTAGGCTCCCATATTTTGGGAAATTTCATGCAAAGAAGTCTAGAATTGCCCACATAAACGAACTAAAAAGAAGGAAGAATGAAAGACTTGCTAACGGTAAATAATAACATGGTCATACCATCAGTGTATGCCCTGACAATCCCTGAATTCGAAAAGCTTACAGTTAAAGAACTAAGCTTTATCTACTTCTTTGTGGACCACAGATCTAGTTATGCAGCATATGACGATGAAGAACGTCAAGAAGTTTTAATGAAAGACTTAGGGGTGAAGATAACCCCTAAATTAACGGCCGGAGTAGACAAGTACAGAGACTTATCTGACACTCATGCTACTAAACTTCTTAAATCTGCACGTTTGTCTGTAAACAAACTAGAGAAATACTTTAAAACAATTGACCTTACAGCTCTAGACGACAATGGCAAGCTTTTGTATCAAGCAAAGGATCTTCTATCAAACCTGTCAAAGGTTGGAGAGGTAATCGAAGGCCTAGATAGACTAGAAGAATTGATCCAAAAGCAGCAAGCCAAGGATAGTCCAAACAGAGCAGGAGTAAAAACTAATAAGTACAGTGAGTAAGCTTAAAGACACACATTTATTTGCCCCAGCTGCATCTCATTACATTGAGTACGGCTTTTATACCGATGCTCTCCCTGGTACAAAACAGTACTATGAGTATTGGGATGAAGAGCAACATAGATGCATGCATGGGTACGAAGTTAATGGGGTAAAAATTTCTGGGTTTCATTACTTTTACCTAAATTATTGTCCAATAGATAGGATTATAGATGAAGAACAACCTGATGGTGAAATTATCTCACGACGTGATAGAAGCTTCCCAGCATTTTATGACGGTGACTTCGAATACTTTAACTCAGTTGACAAGGCCCGTAGGGAAAACAAACATCTCGTGGTTCTCAAAGCTCGTCGAAAAGGATTCTCCTACAAAGCTGCAGCTATGCTTTGCCGTAACTACTTCCATATTAGGAATTCTAAGAATTTTGTATTTGCTTCTGACAAGCAATACTTAACTGGGGACGGAATGTTGTCTAAAGCTTGGGACATTGTCTCATTCATAGATGACAATACAGCTTGGACTCAACCTCGACTTATCGACAGAGAAATGCACAAGCAATCTGGATACAAAAAGAATGTAAACGGAGCCGATGTAACTCTAGGGTTTAAATCACAGATTATCGGTGTCAGTCTTAAAGATGATCCAGATAAAATCCGTGGTAAAGCAGGTGAACTGATCTTCTTTGAAGAAGCAGGATCTTTTGCAGGACTCTTAAAAGCTTGGGAGGTAGCAATGCCTACAATGAGACAGGGTTCTAAAACTCTTGGGACAATGATTGCATTTGGAACAGGTGGAGAAGAAGGTCCAGGCTTTGAAGGTATGGAAGAATTGTTCTACCACCCTGAAGCTTATGACTGCCTTGGATTTGAAAACGATTGGGATGCTGGGGCTATGGGAACTACCTGCGGTTATTTTGTCCCCATCTACAAAAACTTAGATGGATTTATTGACGAGAATGGCAATAGCTTAGTCGACGAAGCAATTGCTTACGAAGAAGCTCAAAGGGAAAAGAAAAAGAAAGGTAATGACCCAAAAGCTTTTGACCAGTACATTGCCGAGATGCCGTTTACTCCACAAGAAGCTACACTTCAAGTTACAGCAAATACTTTTGACGTATCATCTTTAAAAGAACAGTACAATAGAGTAATTGCCAACGATCTTCAGAAGATTGGAGTAGCAGGTGAGATGTATTACGATAGTAAAGGTAAAGTTAGCTTCAGGCCTGACTTCAACCTTAAACCTATTGTTAAATTCCCACATAGAAAAGACGACAACTTAACCGGGGCCATAGTTATCTACGAACCTCCATTTAAAACAGAAGTAGAAGATATTACCCCAAAGAACTTATACATAATTTGCCATGACCCATATGCACAAGGAAAGTCAGCATCAGCTACATCTCTCGGTGCAGCATATGTTATCAAAGTACCGAATAACATTTCTAAGCCTGATGATATCATTGTGGCTTCGTATGTCGGAAGGCCTCAGACCCAAGATGACTACAATAGAAATCTATTTATGCTGGCTGAATACTACAATGCAAAGATTGGATTTGAGAATGACCGAGGAGAAGTTATTGCCTATGCAAAACGATTTAGAAAAATGCATATGCTACAGGAAGAGTTCGAAATGCTGGATAAAAGAGATCTTAGAAGTAAGACGGTAAAACGACAGTACGGTATGCACATGACCGAACAACGTAAAGCTCAAGGTGAATTGTACATTCGTGACTGGTTAGTTAGTGGTAGAGGGGTAAACGAAGATGGGGACGTAACTCTAAATATGCACAAAATTTATGACCCAGCACTTTTACTAGAATTAATCAAATTTAATAGGCAGGGCAACTTTGACCGTGCCATGGCATTCATGATTGGGATGTATCACACACGAGAGTTATACAATAAGGAACTTAAGTTTGATGACCATGACAACTCAAAAAATGACTGGTTTGACAAAAACTACGGTTAATACTTAAGTGAGATATAATAAATAATCAACTAAAAATCATTATCTTTATACCCGTAAGTAAAACGACACTAATTTTGTATTAATGTACGGACAAGCCCATATCCCAAAACAACGAATTCCATTGTCTCAAAAAAATGAGGCTTGGCAGAAATCATGTGTAGATGCATTTATCAATCTTTCTAAGTTTGGTATTAGTGAACGTCGTACATATCTTAAATCTCTTTATGATTATTACAATGGTGTAATTGACGAAGAGGATTACAACTACGTACTTAAACCTTACGGAAAGACTAGAAAGAATTTCCCGTCAAAGCTACGTAACTATCCTATCATCAAGCCAGTTATCGATCTTCTATTAGGAGAAAAATCTAAACGTCCATTAGAGTTCACTGTTACAGTGCAAAACTCTGATTCGATTAGCATCAAAGAAGAGACACTTAAACAATTAATGCTTACAAACATTAAAGCAAAGTTCTTAAGTGAGTTAGCTAAGCAAGGGCAATTACCTGAAGGAATGGAAGCTGAAGAGCCGCCACTTCCAAAGCAGATACAAGAAGAATTTAATAGAAGTTATGTGGACTCTAGAGCAATCAGAGGGCAAGCTGCTCTAAACTACATTATGTACTTCACAGAGTTTTACGACAAATTACAAAAGCAATTCTTCCACTTCTTAGTAACTGGGGAATGCTACTCACACAAAGGGGTACGTCGTAACGAACCTTTCTACGAAGTTATCAATCCATTAGATGTCGACTTTGATAAAGATCCAGACATTGACTTCGTAGAAGATGGTGACTGGGCTATTCTTAGAAAGTATGCACATGCTTCTACAATCATAGATAATCTCGGAGACTTTTTAACTGATGATCAAATTCTTCAATTAGAAACTCCAACACATACAGCAGCACAAGCTTACTTACTTTACCGTGCAGAAGCAGCTGGAGCTGATGATAACATTTACCGTAACCGACTTGTAGAAGTTGTAACGGTATATTGGAAATCAAGAAAGAGAGTTGGGTTTGTTGTTTACAATGACCCTAACACTGGTAATCAAGAAACATTTGATGTTGATGAAGATTACAAAATGCCAAAAGAGTTAAAAGATCTTGGAGCCAAAATGGAATGGGAATGGGTTAACGAAGTTTGGGAGGGTACACGTATCGATGGTCTTTACTACATTAAAATGAGACCTTACGTTAACCAAAGAAACAGTTTAGACAACCCATCAATTTGCAAACTTCCAATTAATGGAAGAAAATACTCAGACATCAACTCACAGAACGTGTCGTTAATCAGTCTTGGTATTCCATATCAGCTTAATTATAACATCTATAAGTACCGTCTTGAATTAGCAATTGCTAGAAGTAAAGACATCGTAGCTCAGTTTGATATTAACATGATCCCTAAAAACTGGGACATGGATAAGTTTATGCACTATGTAGAAGGTACAGGTATTGCTTGGGTTGACTATAACAAGGAAGGAATTCAATTGTCTCCTCAACACCAGTCAGTGTTAGATATGTCAATTAAGACCATATCACAATACTTAACTCTCCTTGAGTCTATCATGTTAGAATGGGAAAAGCTTTCCGGGGTAACAAGACAGAGACAAGGGCAAATGGGAACTTATGAAGGAAAGGCCACATCCCAGCAATCCATTGTTCAATCTTCTCACATTACTGAAGACATCTTCAGGAAGTTTTCTAACTTTGAGCAGAGAGAATTACAGGGTTTACTTGACTATTCGAAAGAAGCTTGGCTTAACGGTAAAAAAGCAACGTACGTAATGCCTGATGGTTCATTTGATGAACTAGACATTGACCCAATCACACACATGGAAAGTGAGTATGGGATCTTTGTATCTGATGCAGGTAAAGATGTAGATAAAAAACAGAAGATTGAAGGGCTGGCTCAAGCAGCAGTTCAAAATGGTCTTCCACTTTCTGCAGCAATTGCTATTTACGAGTCAGATAGCTTAAGTCAAATTAAAGATAAAATTGTTCAAGCTGAAAAAACTGCAGAACAATTAAAACAAGCTCAAGAGCAAGCATTACAACAACAAGAACAAGCTAAGCTTCAGATGCAACAGCAAATTGCTCAGCAAGCTTCTCTTGATAAAGAAAAAGATCGTCAACTTCAAATTGAAGTAGCATTAATTGCAGCTGAGTCTAAAGACAAAGATTCTAGTGCAAGTCTTGAAAAAATGATGCAAGATTTCCAATTAAAACAACAAGAATTAGCTTTAAAAGAAAGAGACTTAGAAATTAAAGCTAACTCACAAATTTCAGAATAATGAAGTACATGGATAAAATGGCCTCAGCTAAAGGGAAAACAACCATACCTGGGCTAGTAGTAGAATTATTAGATGCAACACTTAAGTTTCACATTCTACACTTAACAATCACAGGACCTGGAAGCTATGCTGCTCATAAAGCCCTTAACGAATTGTATGATGCATTACCAGGACTTGCAGATAATATTGCAGAAGGCTATCAAGGTGCAACTGGAGAAATTCCAAAGTATCCTGCAGATATGCCAGCAAATGTTTGTGCCCCTGCAATGTCAAGTGTTAAAGAGGCAATTAGTTACATTGAAGAACTTCATTCTAAAATTTCTAAATTACAAGATGCTGTGCCTTACACAGAAATTGTAAATGATTTAGATGCCATTAAGTCTACTTTAAATTCAGCTAAGTATAAGCTTAAATTCTTGTCATAAATCTTATGGATAACGCTACTAGGAAAGAGCTACTGTATAAAGCAAGAGCTGTAGGATATCCTGGCAGTATCTTAGATGTCTTTGCTAACTATGATCAAGGCAGAGATTTAATTGCTGAGTTTCAACAGCAACAACAAATGCAACAGGCACAGCAAATGTCAAACATTGCTGCACAACAGTCTGGGCTAGAGCAACCTCAGCAACAAATGCAACAACCTCAACAACAGATGCAACCACAAATGCCTGTTGTTCCAAGCTCCCCAACTCCGGCCCCTAACTTTACTCCTCCTCAGCCTCCTGCTCCAATCGGAGTTCAGTCACAAGACTCTCCAATGGGAATGGTATCAGGGCAATCAGGGCCCAATCAGGGCAGAGCTATATTTGCTAGTGGTGGATTTACAACAGATCCTCCATCTTACACTCTTCCAACTCTTGAAATAAAAGCTACAAGAAATGCACCAGTCCCTAAAATGCTAGAACCTGGTTTTCAAGATGAGTTAGCTTATCAAGAAGCTAAAAATAAACTTGAACTTAGACAGCAACTAGAAAGTGGTCAGTTAAGAAATAAAGACAATCCTGGAATCTTTGAATTTTTAAAAAATGGAAGACAAGGTGAGGAAGCTCTAAAAGAAATGTATAGAAAGTATCCAGATGATAAAAGATTAGTAGCTAAAGAGGATAGAGCCAATAAAGAAACGGGAGAGTTTTTAATTAAACAAGGATTCCAGCAAATAATAAAGGCTCCAAGGTTTCTTAAAAGAGCTTATGATATTTTTAATTTGCCTGATCAACTTGAAGAATGGAGTCAAGCAGAAAGAGAAGCTAAAAAAGAGTATGGTAACTATACTGATGAGCTTCAAAATCAAGTAGATACTTATGAGAAAGCTCACGGTACTTACAAACCAAGCTTTATAGAAAGAATGAGAAAAACTCGTTTTAAATTTGCTACTGGTGGCTTTACTGAAGAAGATCCAATTAAAGATGCTTATGCTGCTTACAATGCAAATAAATTAGCACAGATAACAGATCCTAGAACAGGTAAACTTCTCCCCACAAATGATCCAAGAGCTCAAATAGATCTTAGAGAAACAATGTGGAAAAGACAACCAACTAAAGAAAACCGTACGGAAGGTACTATAGATGAACGTAGGCAAACATTAAGTTATCCTACAAATATGGGTGAAAATGATTTATTTTTTAATAGAAGTGAAGGAGTAGGAGACCTTCCAATGAGGGCTGTAAAAATTGGTGCCAAAGGATTACTTGAAGAAGAGTATATTCTAGGCCCAAAGGGTAATTTAATTAAGAATCCAAATTATACTGGAAAACTTAGTGAAGAAGGTAAAGAATGGGCAGAAAAAGCTGTCTCTAAATATGGATTAGACCCTGCAGTTATAGGGTATTTTAATCAAAGTGCTATGTCAGATTCTACTAAAACATTGGCAGATTACGATCCATCAATTTTACTACCTTCTGAAAAATATTCAAAACAGCCAATTATTTCTGTTGGAGAAATTGGAAACCAACTAACATGGGCTCCAAGGAAAGGGGATATAATGACTAAGAAAAATGTAGCCGACGAGGAAGGTCAGCCTAGAGTCGTAGGTGCAACTAATATGTCAGGAGTAGATATCCCTAAAAAGAAAAAAGAAAAGAAATTAGGAGGAGTTAAGTGTTACACTTGTGTAGGCAGAAAACGACGAGTGTGATATAATAAAGCAAAGTATAAAAATAAAATTTATGCTTTTTGATTGAAAACAAGTAATAACTTTGTATCTATGAGTAAACCAAATGACAAATTAGATTTCTCAGACATCACTTTCGACGACTTTATTGGTGATGGTCTTGAGGCAGCTGATCCAAAAGAGGATAAAGCTGAAAACATTGAAAATGATGACGATCTTGAAGATCAAGATGACGACATCGATGACGATAATGATAATGAAGAAGATGATGCTGATGATGATGAACCAGCTTCGAGACGTTCTTCTAAAAGAGGAGTCTTTGATGACTCTGATGATGATGAAGAAGATGACATTGAAGATGATGGTGAACTATCTATCACAGATTCAATTGCAAAAGCTTTAGGCTATGAATTAGAAAAAGAATATGCTGATACTGAAGAAGGATTAGCTGAGTTCACTAAGGATGTTGCTAAAGAGATTGCAGAGGATCAATTGCAAGCATTGTTCGAGCAGTTCCCAACTGTGCAGAAACATCTTGATTATGTTCTTGCTGGTGGAGACCCTGACAAATTCTTTCAGACTTACAATCCTTCATTGGATTACGGTCAGATTCAAATTGACAGAGATGACGCTAGAACTCAAAAAGGGTTCCTAACGGAATACTTGAGAGAAAAAGGACACGATGATGATTTCATCAAAGATATGATTGAGGATTACGAAGACTCTGGCAAATTATACGACAGAGCTTTAAATGCTCAAAAACATCTTGCAGCTGGGCAGGCTAAAGAAAGAGAAGAGATTGTAGCTCGTCAAAGAGAGATGCAAAAGCAACAAGAAAAACAAACTGAAGAGTTTTGGGAGAGTGTTGCAGCTACAATTGAACAAGGAAAAGAATTTGCTGGGATTAAAATTCCAGACCGTGAAAAGGCAAAGTTCTTTGACTACATCTCTAAGCCTATGGATAAGCAGGGCCGTACCCAAAGAGATATGGACTATGCTTCTGCAGAAATGGATGCTAAATTAGCATTAGATTACTTGATGTATAAGAAACTTCAGTTGACTGATATCATCTCAACTAAAGTTAAGACAGCAAGTGCTCAAAACTTAAGACAAAAAATTCAAAGCAATCAAGAAAGAGTAAAGAATTTCGGAAAGGCTGAGAAAGGAAAAATAAAAACATTTGATCCAGACCAACTGGATGTAAAGAGGCTGTTTGAAAAATAACGCAAATTAACTTTAAAAACTAAGAATCATGTCAGTAATGCAAGTT
>Ga0315903_10008984_pt1 | contig 12177 bp, 9 predicted proteins | sample LakEriMetagenome_7_FD_203524 | JGI IMG/M metagenome (GOLD analysis project Ga0315903, IMG submission 203524) | Freshwater fungal communities from buoy surface, Lake Erie, Ohio, United States - Buoy 2 MA119 | ecosystem: Environmental > Aquatic > Freshwater > Lake | place: USA: Lake Erie, Ohio...
AAGGATTGACCATTGCAAGGCTCTCCGTGCGCCTTCAATTCGCTTGATTAATCAAATAAAACTGGCGACAAGAATTTCAGCCGAGAACAAGCTGACACTCCTGATTCCTGAACCTGCTCATCCGATGTCCCTGACGATCCAACTTGAATGCTCTGAACGATTTACGTGCAGCCTTGAGGATGGACCGGTGCCGTTGCTGTGGTCGCTGTCATTGCGGAACGGATCCGAGGATGCCGTCAGCGGAGCAGTCCTCGAACTGACTTCGGAGCCGGCCTTTTTCTTTGACCGAACCCGTGCGTCCCCAACGGGGACCGAGAAGTCAGCCTGGGGCTGAGCGATGCGATGCCCCAGGTAACCCGGCCCCCTCTCTATTGAGGCGCCCTGAAGGGGCGCAAGAGCCGGTCACCGTGCGGGTCTACGCGTTTACAGTTCTGCGGGCAACTCACACTGGACATATGATAAACTAAACGGCATACTCGTTCGAATGAACTCATTTATCATTACGATGCTTGCTGCGCTCTGGCTTGGCGGTTCGGTAGTCATGGCGGACGCACAGACTGCGTTCAAGGGTGCCAGCAAAGCTCTCGCAGCGGCCCAGACTGAGCAGCAAGTCGAGGACGCCTATGCAAAGGGGATGCTGTCCATCACGGGCGATCCAGACGTGCGGCAATACCGCGAACTGCTCGAGTCCGCCCGCGATGTCGCATGGAAACGCGTCGCCCTTCCCGAAGGGATCCGAGTCACCCATGTTGGTGTCAAACCCGGCAAGACGGCTGACGGAACCATTCTTCCCGTGCGCATCTTCGGCTTCGAGGTGACCGGTCTCTACCCAGTCAAGGAAGTCTGGGGCTCACTCGTCTGGATGGATACCAAAGGAAACATCCTCCTCCGCCGCGACGAAGTATGCTTCTTCTCGTCCAATTCCGACGCCGACGCCATCCCCCAGGGTAAATCAGTCATCCGGGAACGCGATTTCCTCCCCGCCTCCCAAGCCGACGTCGTGGCCGCCGGAGCCCAGGCTCTCGTCATCGTCACAAAGGTCCTCCATGTGCAGAAATAGCCAACCGGGAACGGGAAGCCGCAGCACACGCGAAGCAAGAAGAAGAGCTTGAGGCGTCTTTCTGTTTCTTTGAACATGAACAACATCGGCTGAATATGCGGGGTGAGCCATCCGCATAGCCATCCAGCATGAAACCGCGCACTGAATGGAAATCCGCCCTGCGGCGAAATGCCGGAATCATTGGAGAGTCTCTTTTGGTGGCGGCTGGCTTGAGTATGGTTCTGTACCGCGTTGCATTGAGCTATAACCCATTGGGCGACTTGGCCGGTAGCGTCCCCCGGGTCGTTAAACTGGTTGGTGGCTGGTTGGTGGCTGGTTGGTCTCATGCACCAGCATGAGGGCGTCAGAACCAAAACCAACCAACCACCGTGAACCACGAGAAATTCAGAGAGGCCTTCCTGCAAGGCGAAGAAAAAGAAGCAGCGAATCTGTTCCGGCAGCTGCTCCGGCAGAGCATCAGGGCCGGGCTGCTGGAAGCCATGAAGGAGGAAGTCGAAGCGCTCTGCGGCCCGCGCTACAGACCCGATCCCCGGAGTCCCTGCCACCGTGCAGGCTCGGAAACAGGCGTGGCCTGCATGGACGGCGGCAGAGAGAAGATTCAGCGACCTCGGGTGCGCCACGAAACCGACGGGGAAGTCAGACTGGGCACGTATGAAGCCGCCTCGAGTTCCCGGAATCTGTTCGACCAGATCGTGGCATCGGTTGCCGAAGGACTTCTCGTGCGGGGTGTGGAGCGGGTCACCGGCAAGGCGGTCAGCAGGAGTACCGCATCGAGAATGTGGGCGGAGAAGAGCCGGGAACAGCTGGCAATGCTCAGGAGCCGGTCATTGAGTCAGGCAGACTGGCTGGCTGTCTTCATCGATGGCGTCTGGCTCACCCGGGAGATCTGCGTCGTCGTTGCGATCGGGATCGACCTGACGGGCAGGAAGCAGGTACTGGATTTCAACATCGGCCCCCCGGAGAGCGTGACCGCTGTGACCGCGCTCATGGAACGTCTGGCAGCCCGGGGGGTTGAGGCAAAGGGGCGCAGGCTGCTGGTGGGCCGGGACGGCAGCCAGGTCATCGCAACGGCGGTGCGGAGGATGTGGGGCGGTTCAGCAGGAATGCCTCGTGCACGCACAGTCCAGCCTGCGCGACAAGCTGCGCCAGCGGGACCGGGCGGATCTCGACATCCATTTCAGAAGGCTGCGGGAAGCACAGGGACGGCAGGCCGGAGAGGAGGCATTCGATGAACTGCTGAACTTCGTCAGCGGGCGGAATGCGGCGGCCGCCATGGCGCTGGAAAGCCATCGGGACGCGCTGCTGGGCTTTCACCGTCTGGATGTTCCCGCGACGCTCAATGTGACGTTTCTGAGCACCAATCTGATTGAGAATGTGCAGCGCAACTGGCGGGAAGCCACGGGCAATGTGAAACGCTGGAACGAGAAGGAGGACATGATACCACGATGGATGGCGAGCGGGTTGCTGTGGGCGGAAGCGGGGTTCCGCAGGATCCGGCACGCTGAAGACCTCCCCCGGCTGGCGGCGACTTGCCCCTTGTCGCTCGCCCAAAGTATGATCAATCTCCCTTCAGCCAGCCGCCACCAGTTTTAACAATCACAGGGACATCCCCCGATTTTCCGAGTTCACCCGTCTCTACTCTCGCCACAAAAGTTCACCATGTCTAAGTTGAGGGACATTCTTACATGTCAATCATTCTCCAGAACACTACTCCATGCAGAAGCCACTGCTTTGCTGCCGGGAATCCCCTAGGTGATTGCATGGTAATTGCTCAAATGTATGAGATTTGAGGACTTAAAGCCAAACGCTGCCGTAAGAGGTATTCTGCCGGACTGTCTCGTGATGGTCGTGCAGGTCACACGGTTCGGTTCTGAGGCGTTGGAGCTAACCTACAAGGACCCTGCGGGCAAGGTGGCGAACGAACTCCTCTACCGCCATGATGAAGCACGGCTTGAAATCGTGGAAGCAGGGCGGCCGTGGAGTTTTGATGGCGACGGAGCGACGTTTCGCTTGGTTTCGGAGGCGCATCGAATTCGGCTGGCCCATTTGTTTGATCCCGTTTTGGCGGTGCATTCTTCGATCGTGGAGCCGCTGCCGCATCAGATCACGGCGGTCTATGAGGCCATGCTGCCTCGGCAGCCGCTTCGTTTCCTGCTGGCGGATGATCCGGGGGCGGGCAAGACGATCATGGCAGGCCTGCTGATCAAGGAACTCGCGGCTCGTGGAGATCTTCAACGGTGCCTGATCGTGTGTCCGGGGAGTCTTGCGGAGCAGTGGCAGGATGAGTTGTACCGCCGCTTCCATCTTCCGTTTGATATTCTGACCAATGACAAGCTGGAGGCGGCGCGGACGGGCAACTGGTTTCTCGAGAACAACCTCGTCATTGCGCGTCTCGACAAACTGAGCCGCAATGAAGACGTGCAGGCGAAGCTGTCAGCACCTGACTGCCGCTGGGACCTGATCGTTTGCGATGAGGCGCACAAAATGTCTGCGACGCATTTCGGCGGGGAGATTAAGTACACGAAGCGCCACAAGCTTGGGCAGCTTCTTGCTACGCTCACTCGCCATTTTCTCCTGATGACGGCTACGCCGCACAATGGGAAGGAGGAAGATTTCCAGCTCTTCATGTCGCTGTTGGATGGGGATCGTTTTGAGGGACGCTTCCGTGATGGCGTACACGCTCAGGACGTTTCCGACCTGATGCGCCGGATGGTGAAGGAGCAGCTTCTCAAGTTTGACGCGACGCCATTGTTTCCGGAGCGCCGAGCATACACGGTGCCTTACAAGCTTTCCGGGGCGGAAGCCAGACTTTACAAAGAGGTTACCAGTTACGTGCGGCAGGAGTTCAACCGTGCGGAGGCGCTACAGAACAACAAGCGTTCTGGTACGGTGGGCTTTGCGCTCACGATTCTGCAGCGCCGCCTCGCTTCGTCGCCGGAAGCTATATATCAATCGCTGCGTCGCCGTCGCGAACGATTGGAGTCCCGGCTTCGGGAGTTGGAACTCCTGCAACGTGGAATTGGAGTTACAGCCCGGGATCTTGAGTCTGGTCCGACGCTCGATGCCGATGACCTTGATGATCTTGATGATGCCCCAGATTCCGAGGTTGAGGCCACGGAGGAACACGTGCTGGATCAGGCGACTGCTGCAGGCACGATCGTGGAATTCAAGGCGGAGATCGAGATTCTCAAGCAGCTGGAATCTCTTGCCCTTGATGTCCGCCGGAGTGGTGAGGACAGAAAGTGGAGCGAGCTGTCACACTTGCTGGGAGAGATCTTCACGCCAGCGGCCTTTGGGGACCGCGTGTGTGAAGACACCCCTGGGTATGGTTCGAGACCGGGAGACAAATCCCCGAAGCAAAAGCTCGTGATCTTCTCCGAGCATCGGGACACGCTGAATTACCTTCAGGACCGCATCAGCAGGTTGCTTGGCGACAGGAACGCTGTCGTTGCCATCCATGGAGGGGTTGGACGCGAAGATCGTCTCAAGGTTCAGGAGGCTTTTCGCCATGATCCTGTGGTGAAAGTACTGATCGCCACGGATGCTGCGGGTGAAGGCATCAACCTGCAGCGTGCCCACCTGATGGTGAATTACGACCTGCCGTGGAATCCCAACCGCTTGGAGCAGCGCTTTGGACGGATCCACCGTATTGGCCAGACGGAGGTTTGCCACCTATGGAATCTCATCGCCGATGAAACCCGCGAGGGTGAAGTCTATCGCACCTTGCTTGATAAGCTCGACGAGGCGCGAAAATCCCTCGGTGGCCAGGTCTTCGATGTGTTGGGCAAGGTCCAGTTCGAGGGCCGCCCATTGCGTGAACTCCTCATTGAGGCGATTCGCTACGGCGAGATGCCCGATGTGCGAGCCCGGCTCACAAATGTCGTTGCGAATGCATTCGACCAGTCCCGCATCCAGGACATGCTGGAAGAGCGAGCCCTCGCTCATGATGCGATGGACGCCAGTCGCGTGTATCGCATCCGCGAAGACATGGAGCGTGCCGATGCCCGGCGACTACAGCCGCATTACATCGAATCCTTTTTCCTCGAAGCGTTTCGTCAACTCGGCGGCACCGCGAGGTTGCGCGAGGCTCGGCGTTACGAGGTCTCGCATGTCCCTGCGCCGATTCGGAATCGGGATCGTCTGATAGGACTGGGCGAGCCAGTGCTCACGAGATACGAGCGCATTGTTTTCGAGAAGGCGCTCATTCAACCGCAGGGCCAGCCGCTTGGTGCCTTCGTCTGTCCCGGGCATCCCTTGCTCGATTCAGCGCTTGATGTCATTCTGGAGCGGCATCGTGACCTGCTGCGCCGTGGCGCGATCCTTGTTGACGAAAATGACGCCAGTGACCAGCCTCGTGTGCTCTTCTATTTGGAGCATACCATTCAGGATGCAGGCATAACCCGCTCGGGCGAGCGGCGTGTGGTTTCCCGGCAGATGCTCTATGTGGAAATTGGTTCTGCCGGGAACGCACGCCATCTTCACTATGCGCCTTACCTTGACTACCGTCCCCTGAAGGACGGTGATCCATCCGTTGATGTCCTGTTGGCACGACCTGAGTGTGGGTGGATTTCGACCGGCCTCGAGGACAGGGCCCGCGAGCATGCCATCGGGACGGTGGTTCCCGAGCATCTGGACGACGTGAAAAGGCGTCGTCTCGAACTCATTGCCAAGACGAAGGCCGCCGTTAAGGAGCGCCTGACTAAAGAGATCAACTACTGGGACCATCGTGCCGAGGAACTCCGGCTTCAGGAACAGGCAGGGAAGGCGAATGCCCGCCTGAATTCCAACGAAGCCCGCAAGCGTGCCGATATTCTTCAAGGTCGCATGGAGAAGCGCATGGAGGAACTCGCCCTCGAAGCACAGCTTTCCCCACTCCCTCCCGTGGTGCTCGGTGGGCTGTTGGTCATCCCGAGGGGGCTTCTGGACAAAATGACGGGACGCTCAGCAGCACCGATTTCCACCCAATCTCCAGACAATCAGGCAGCTGCAGCCCAAGCCCGGAAGGTCATCGTGGAAGTTGAACGATCCCTGGGCTTCGAGCCCGTGGATCGAGAATTCGAGAAACTCGGGTACGACATTGAGTCCCGCGTGCCGGGGACCGGTCGGCTGCGTTTCATCGAGGTCAAAGGCCGCATCACGGGGGCCGACACAATTACTGTGACGCGGAATGAGATCCTCTACTCGCTCAACAAACCCGATGACTTCATCCTAGCCATCGTCGAGTTCATGCCCGGTGATCAGCACCGCGTTCACTATGTAAGAAAGCCGTTCCAGCGAGAGCCGGATTTCGGGGTGACGAGCGTGAACTATGACTTTAGTGAACTCATTCAGCGGGCGGAGATGCCACGCTAGAACTGTCCGGTGCCATGCTTCATCCGAATTCCAGTATTTCTGTTGAGCGGGCTGTAATGCTACAAGCCCTCAATATTCTGAAGAATGCAGGGGAGACCCGTGTGGGTGAAGAGGCAGTACTGACCTTTACGGGTGCGGAATTGCGAATCGAATCCGGTGGAGGTGGAGTGGCGGTGCGGACTTCTGGAGGGTGGGATTTGCAGATCCGAGTCCCGAGTCAAATGCTCCTAAGCTTGGCAGAAGTGCTTCCTGATGAAGACCCTCTGAGTATGAGGGTAGAGGGGGGAACAAGCTTTAGGATTGGTCCCGTGGGCATTCCTTGCTACCTTCAGCCGGTAGGGTCTAAGGTCATTGATCTTCCGGTTAACGCCGATCATGCAGAGATTTTGGAGGCGCTGACACCGCATACTTCCCAGGAGATTGAGATGTCGGGGTTGGCCGAAGTGCATCGCCTAGCAATGGAGCGCCGTCAGATCTCGATTGCTGCGGAATTGCTCTTGCCTTTCGGAGTCTCGGAGCAAGATCTGCTCAAGCTTGTCGAAAGCCGAAATGCAAGATATTCCGGCCGAAAGGCAACGCATTCCGGGTACGCGTTGAAGAAGGAATACTTTCTTCTGTGTGCTACGAGTGACCACAGCGGAATGTCTGGACTGGCGAGATTAAACCGAAAGTTAGCGATCTCTTCGGGTGACAGTTTTACAATCAACTTCGCCGAAGAGGTCCGCTCCGACTCCACATACCGCTGCGATTCCAATTTCGCTGCCGCGCTCGCTGTCGTTCTCGCACGCATTCAAGATCGCAGAAAAGAGTTCACGTTTGGTGTCGTGCCGAGAATTGTTGAAGATCTGTTTGTGAAGAATTGGTTTTTCCACGGCATAGGACTGGCGGCTAAGCCCGAGGAGTCGCACACCACACGCATTCCATTTCGATCCTTCAAAACTTCTGAGATCAATGAGTTTTTGGACTATATGGATCAGACTTTGGAAGGTAAAGGCCTACCCCCGCTCGACAGCACGTTCTGCCTGCGATTACTCCAGTGCCTAGGCGAGATTTTCGTTAATGCGGAAACTCACTCCGACTCCGCCCTTGGGGTCTTCGTCTGCGGCCAGCACTATCCCGCCCAGCAACGACTCGTCTTAACGATTGCCGATGCAGGAGTCACTATACCCGAGCGCATTGCCAGTCGCTTCGGGAGGCATCTATCGCCGGTTCACGCCCTGGAATGGGCGATGACAAAGGGGCATACCACCAAAATCAACACGCCGGGCGGCATCGGGTTAAAGCTTCTGCGGGATTTTGCTCGTGAGCAGCACGGAGAAGTTTGGATTGCCAGTGGGAGGGCGTTTTGGGAGATGCAGTCTGGGGTGGAATCGATCTCCGAACTGGACGACCCATTTCCCGGTACGGTGGTCACACTGAAAATTCCCACTGAACCGACTCCTTGTGCGTCGCCTCAAGATGCTGCCGATTTATCCACACGATCACCTTCCCATCATGACTGAACCTTTACGCATAGCCATCACCGATCTCATCGGCAAGCCGCGCGCGATCGCTGCGGCGGACGGTGAGATGGTTTTCAAAGAGATTTACCCACTGGTCAAGGGAGGCACGCCCGTCGTTCTATCCTTCGCAGGCATCCGGATGGTCATCACCGCTTTTCTGAATGCGGCGATCGGCAAGCTTTATCGGGACATTTCGGAGGAAGAGGTCGAGCGTCTTCTCGAGGTCACGGAACTGGCGGAAGCCTTTCAGCCAGCACTGGTGCACTCTCGGATTTGGTCGAAAGCTTATTATGCCGACCCGGAGCGATTGGATCGCAGCATGAAGGAGGTCATGGAAGATGAAGAATAAAGCCATCGACGCGACGGCCTACGCCTTTAGCGCCTCGGACAAACTGCTGCCGGACGCAAACATCTGGATTTACCTGAATGGCCCCGCCTCTAATCCGGGTTACTGGGCAGTTCAGGCGTATTCCGCCGTACTCAGCAACATACTGAACGCAGGTGCTGAGCTATATCTAGACGTGCTGGTGTTGAGCGAGTTCATCAACCGATTCGCCCGCATGGAAATGTATCGGCTCGGACATCGGGATTTTAAAGCATTCCGCCAGTCCGCTGATTTCCCCCCTGTTGCTACGGCCATCCAGCAGCAGACCTCACAAATCCTCAGCATGTGCCAGCCGCTGGATCATCCGTTTTCTGAATGGGATCATGGTCTGATGCTGACGGACTTTGGCCTTGGAGGTGCAGATTGGAATGATCAGCTTCTCGTCGAGAACTGCCGGAAGCATGGCATCTCCCCGCTGACGAATGACGGAGACTTCACCGAAGGCGGCATCAATGTCTTTACTGCCAACTGGAAACTGATTCGAGCCTGCCCATGAGTTCCACGTACCCCAAGAAGCTCATCGAAGTAGCGTTGCCGTTGCCGGAGATCAATGACGCGTCGTCGTATGACAAGATGCCGGGCATCGGGCCGCATCCGAAGGGCATTCACCACTGGTGGGCGCGGCTGCCGTTGCCTTGTGCGCGAGCGGTGTTGTTTGCGTCTGTGGTCACTGATCCCTCGGATGATCCGGCGTGGAAGGACAAGGGGGAGGCGGAGCAGGACGGTGAGCGGGAGCGGCTCTTTGGCATCCTGCGTCGGCTCATGGGGAAGAAGCTGCACGAGCACCCGGAGGTGTATGAAGAGGCGCACCAGGAAATGCTGCGCCATTGCGATGGGAAGCTCCCGCCCGTGCTCGATCCCTTTTCAGGCGGTGGCTCGATCCCGCTGGAGGCGGCTCGACTGGGCTTCGAGGCCCACGCGGCGGACCTCAATCCCGTGGCCGTCCTCCTCAACAAGTGCAATCTCGAACTCGCTCCCCGCTGGGCCGGTCATGCCCCCGTGAACCCGGAGGACAGTGAGAGCGACGTCGGCACCCAGGTCTGGACCGGTACCAAAGGCCTGGCTGCCGATGTGCGCTTCTATGGCCGCCTCATTCGGGAACGGGCGCTGGAGAAGATTGGTCATCTTTATCCGAAGGTGAAGCTGCCGGACGAACTCGGCGGAGGAGAGGCCAATGTCATTGCTTGGCTTTGGGCACGCACCGTTGCCAGTCCAGATCCCTCTGCTCGTGGAGCACATGTGCCACTCGTTAGGTCGTTCGCTCTTTCGAGCGAAAAAGGAAAGCGGATCTGGATTGACCCTGTGGTAGATAAGGAAAACAGAGCCATCCATTTCTCAGTAAAGACCAGCGGTGAGCAGCGGTTAAAAGGAACTGTGGAGCGCCGAGGAGCGAAGTGCCTGTTTTCTGATTCAGCAATACCTTTCGAGCATATTCGTGCCGAAGGGCAAGCCGGGCGATTAGGTACACGATTGCTTGCCGTTGTTGCCGAGGCGAAGCGCGGGAAAATCTATTTGTCACCGACGGAGGCGGCGGAAATGCTGGCAAAAGTTGAATTGCCTTTCGGTTATCCAGACACTGATTTACCAGACGAAGCCCTCGGTTTCCGGGTCCAAAAGTATGGCATAAGGAAGCACTGGCAAATGTTTGCGCCGCGCCAACTCGTCGGACTGGTAACGTTGAGCGACCTCATTCGGGAATTTCGCACAAATGTAACTGAGGCCGCACTTGCGGCTGGTCTGTCTGCGGAAGACGCATCCGGTTACGGCAAGACCGTGACGACGTTCCTTGCTTTGGCTTGTGATCGATGCGCCGATTTCAACAATTCTTTAACGCGCTGGAGTCAGACGAATCAAAAGGTGATGAACCTTTTCGGCAGGCAGGTTGTGCCGATGGTATGGGACTATGCGGAGGCGAATATACTTGGGAATGCCGTCGGTGCATGGAGCACTTGTTTTGGCTATGTTTCAGACTGCATCGAAGTGTTGGCCACGGGGCAAATTGTTGCGTTGTCCCATGGGAAGCAGGAAAATGCCTCCGATTCCGTAGAGACAGGTCATCGACTACTCGTCAGCACGGACCCACCGTATTACGACAACATTGGATATGCTGTATTGAGTGACTTTTTCTATGTTTGGCTGCGCCGAACCATAGGCGACTTGCATAAGCCGCTTTTCGATACCGTGCTTGTTCCAAAGATGACGGAGCTTACGGCCTCACCAGAGCTGTTTGATGGGGACAAGGACAAAGCCAAAGAACACTTTGAATCCGGCTTTAGAAAAACATTCTCCAAGTTGCGTGAGCGCCTAGACCGTAGATATCCACTCACCGTTTACTACGCATTCAAGCAGGACGATGAAGAGTCAGGAAGTAGCGAGGAAGAGGTTGAAGTCAATGGTTCCGTCGATTTGACAACAGGGTGGGAAACTCTTCTGGAAGCTCTGATTTCAAGCGACTTTACAATTACTGCCACTTGGCCCGTGCGCGCGTCACAGATGTGGCGCATGCGCTCGATGGGATCAAACGCACTTGCTTCTTACATCGTGCTCGCGTGCCGACAAAGATCGGATGACGCTCCGCGAGTAGGGCGAAATGCCTTCGTTGCAGAGCTTAAGCGCGAACTCCCGCCAGCCCTGCGACACCTTCAACAAGGTAACGTTGCGCCAGTTGACTTTGCGCAGGCGGCCATCGGTCCCGGCATGGCTGTATTTTCACGTTATGCCGCTGTGTTGGAAAGCAGTGGCAAGCCTATGAACGTAAGAGCCGTCCTAGGAATTATCAACGGCATGAAAGACGAGTTGCTCGGCGAGTCTGTAGAAGAGCTTGATAAAGACACCCGCTGGGCGGTGCAGTGGTTTGGTGAGGATGCCTTCCAGTGGGGAGACTCGGGAAAGGCGAACCTGCTGGCGAACGCGCAGGCAACGGCACTCAATGGTTTGGTCGGTGTCGGCATTCTTGAGGTGAAAGGAGGCAGCGTGCGGCTGATCGCCCCAGAAGCCCTGCAAGCGGATTGGGACCCCGAGACGGACAAGCGGGTCACCGTCTGGGAGATGACGCACCACCTGCTACGGGTGTACTATCACGAGCGCAGGGGCGATGCAGCGACAGCGGCGCTGTTGCGCAAGCTTGGGACTAGGGCGGATGTGGCGCGTGATCTGGCCTACAAGCTGTTTACGGTTTGCGAGAACCGGAAATGGAGCCGTGAGGCTCAGGCGTACAACGCCCTCGTGATGGGTTGGCCTGAACTCGTGCGACTGGCACGCGAAACGCCGACGAAATCCACATCGCCTGCAGCAACGACGGGCGAGCTATTTTAAATTTTGATTTTCCCACATCATGGCAATCACCAATCACGAACGCGTCGGCAAGGCACTTGAGCTTTTGAGGGATGGACTGCGACCCTTTGTGGAGCGGGAATTGAGAACGTGCTGGGGTGAGAGGTGGCCGCAGGAGGTGAAGAGTGTCCTGAGCGATACTCGTCTGGCGGGACTGGCGTCGGAGCCGACCGCTGATGCAGCGGGTCTACTGGTGATCATGGATCGGGTGTGGAAGGAGGTGTTTGCGATGACTCTGGGCAAGGCGGAGCGGAGCATGATCAATGAACTGTTAGCGGTGCGCAATGAGTGGGCGCATCAGAAGCCGTTCAGCGGAGACAACACGTACCGTGCGCTGGACACGGCGGCACGAGTGCTGACGTCGGTGAGTGCGCCGCAGGCTGACGAAGTGGAGCGTGCCAAGATGGAACTGCTGCGCGTGAGGTTCGATGAACAAGCCCGGCGGGAGCGGCGGCGCAGTTCGAGCATTGGTCTGGAGACGCCGGTGGCGGGTGCATTGAAGCCGTGGCGAGAAGTGGTGAATCCGCACAAGGATGTGGCGAGCG
>Ga0315903_10008985_pt1 | contig 12177 bp, 7 predicted proteins | sample LakEriMetagenome_7_FD_203524 | JGI IMG/M metagenome (GOLD analysis project Ga0315903, IMG submission 203524) | Freshwater fungal communities from buoy surface, Lake Erie, Ohio, United States - Buoy 2 MA119 | ecosystem: Environmental > Aquatic > Freshwater > Lake | place: USA: Lake Erie, Ohio...
CGGCCTGCGGCCCATGCTTCTCGAACTGCGGGGCATGAAGCCGGAGGATCGTGCGGCGGCCTACGCGAAGGTGGTCGCCGAGATCGAGAAGCCGTAGCGGAACGGATTACGGCATCGATTCTGGGCCGGACGACCTGACGGAGTGTTTCATGCGAGGCCTGTGGTCAGGAGTTGTTGCCGGTCTGGTTGCCATGGCGGCGGTCACAGGCTCAGTGACGGCTGCGCCGCCGAATGTCGTCGTGATCCTGGCCGACGACCTCGGCTTCTCCGACCTCGGCTGCCACGGGGGCGAGATCGACACACCGAACCTCGACCGGCTTGCGTCGGGAGGGCTCCGCTACACGAACGCTTACAACACCGCCCGTTGCTGGCCCACGCGGGCGGCTCTCCTGACGGGCTACTACGCGCAGGCCATCCGCCGCGACGCGCTGCCGGGGGGCGAGGGCGGCGTGAAGTTCGCGCGGCCCGCCTGGGCCCGGCTTCTTCCCGCCTTGCTGGCGCCGGCCGGCTACCGCGCCTACCACTCGGGAAAATGGCACGTCGACGGCGATCCGCTGGGCCAGGGCTTTCATCGGTCGCTCGACATCAAAGCCATCGCGCAGAGTAACTACTTCGATTCCGCGGGCGCGGCGGGCACGCCACCGGCGAGCAGAGCGGACAACTTCTATGCTACGACCGCGATCGGCGACCATGCCGTGGCTTGCCTTGCCGAGCACGCGCGGGATCACGCCCGAAGCCCCTTCTTTCACTATGTCGCCTTCACGGCGCCCCACTTCCCGCTCCAGGCGCCTGTCGATCTGATCGCGAAGTATCGCGATCGCTACCACGCTGGCTGGGATGATCTGCGGCAGGCCCGCGTGGCGCGGCTAAAGGACCTCGGCATCGTCACGACGCCGCCGGCCGCAATCGAGCGGGATGTCGGCCCTCCCTATTCGTTTCCCGACGCCTTCAAGGCGCTCGGCCCCGGCGAGGTCGATCGACCCCTGCCGTGGGAGACGCTCACACCCGAGCAGCGGGAGTTTCAGGCCGCGAAGATGGCGATCCACGCCGCAATGGTCGAGGCGATGGATCACGAGGTCGGTAGGATTCTCGTCCAGCTCGACGCGATGCAGGCGATCGACGACACGCTGATCCTGTTTCTCAGCGACAATGGTGCCTCGGCCGAGATCATGGTTCGTGGGGAGGGGCACGATCCGGTGGCGCCGGCGGGGTCGCGAAAAACGTTTCTGTGCCTCGGGCCGGGCTGGTCGAGCTGCTGCAACGCGCCGTTTCGGCGGCACAAGACCTGGGTCCACGAGGGGGGCATCGCCACGCCCTGGATCGTCCACTGGCCCCGCGGGATCTCCGTTGGCGGTCAGCTCCGCACGCAGCCGGTTCACGTCGTGGACGTCGTGCCCACGGTGCTGGAACTTGCGGGCGTGGGACTCCCAAAAAAGCTCGATGGCAGCGCGGTGCCGCCGCCGCATGGCCGTAGTTTTGCGGGCTCGCTCGCGGATGCCTCGGCACCGCCGGCCCACGACGCCCTTTGGTGGTGCCACGAGGGCAACCGCGCGGTTCGCGTGGGCCACATGAAGCTCGTGGCGACGAAGCAAGAGCCATGGGAGCTCTACGACCTCGTGGCCGACCGTTGCGAGACGACCGACCTCGCGGCGTCCGAGCCCGGGAAGGTTGCAGCGCTCGAGGCCGAGTGGAACCGGATTGCCGACGAGTGCCGCGCGCTTTCGGCGCCTGAAGATTCGGCAAAGCCACAGGCCACGGCATCGGCCTGGCCTCGACGGCCGAACATCATCTATGTGATGACCGACGACCAGGGTTACGGCGACATCGCCGCCCACGGCAATCCGGTGATCAAGACGCCGAACCTCGATCGGCTGCACCGGGAGAGCGTACGGCTCACCGAGTTTCATGCGAGCCCCACGTGTGCCCCGACGCGGGCGGCGTTGCTCACCGGGCGGCACGAGTTTCGCTCAGGCGTCACCCACACGATCTTGGAGCGGGAGCGGCTGGCGCTCTCCGCTGCCACGCTGCCGCAGTTGTTGAAATCGGCGGGCTACACCACCGGCATCTTCGGCAAGTGGCACCTCGGCGATGAAGACGCCTATCAGCCTGGCCGCCGCGGCTTCGACCGCTCGTTCATCCACGGCGCGGGAGGCATCGGCCAGACGTATCCAGGCAGCTGCGGTGACGTTGAGGGCAACCGGTACGTCGATCCCGTGATTCGCAGCGATGGAAAGTTCGTGGCGACGACGGGCTACTGCACCGACGTCTTCTTCGACGAGGCGCTCGCCTGGATGCGCGGCTGTAGGAAGAACGAAACCCCGTTCTTCTGCATGATCACGCCCAACGCCCCGCACGCGCCGCTCGACTGCCCGGCAGGCTCGGATGGGGCGTACCTCGACGTGCTCGAGAAGGCGGCCGCGGGCCAGCCGAAGCAGCGGGAACAGATCGCGAAGTTCTACGGCATGATCGAGAACATCGACACGAACGTCGGCCGGCTGCTCGCCGAAGTTGATCGGCTCGGCATGGCCGGGGAGACGCTCGTGGTGTTCACGACCGATAACGGCACGGCCAACGGTTCGAGTGTTTTCAACGCCGGGATGCGCGGGGCGAAGGGCACCGTCTGGCGGGGAGGCACGAGAGTGCCGTCGTTCTGGCGGTGGACGGGATCGTTGCCCGAGGGCGTCGATGTGCCGGCGGTGATCGCCCACCTCGACGTGCTGCCGACGCTCTGCGAGATCGCCGGCGCCGAGATTCCGCCGCAGGTCGCAGCGAAGCTCGAGGGTCGCAGTCTGGTGCCGCTGCTGCGAGATGCGACTGCCGCGTGGCCTGATCGGCCGCTCGTGACGCACCAGGGCCGCTGGAAGCGTGGGCAGGCGGCGGCGAGCCAGTTCGACCACGTCCGCGTTCGCGAAGGCCGTTGGAGCTTCGTCAACGTGGCCAACCGTCCCGACGGCTGGGAACTCTACGATGTCGCCGCGGATCCGGGGGAGTCGCAGGACGTCGCCGCCGCCCACCCGGACATCGTCCGCCGCCTCGCCGAGTTCTACGACCGCTGGTGGGCGGGTGTGCAGGGCGATCTGGTCAACGAAGACGTTGATGGTCCTGCGGAAAACCCGTTCAAGGCCGCGTATCGCCGCCAGCAGGAATCGACTTCTGTGAAGACGCCCGCGGTCAGGAAGTCCGCTGGCAAGAAGTCCGCCGGCACGATGCGAAAGGCAGCGGGGAAGAAAGAAACTCCGGCGGAGCAGTTTCCGCCCCCGACGTTCGCCGATGTGGCCTACGGCCCGCATCCGAAGCAGGTGCTGCACGTCTGGCTCGCCCCTGGTGCCACCGCCGCACGACCCGCGCCGCTCGTCTTCTTTATTCATGGTGGTGGCTGGCGGAAGGGCGACCGATTCACCAAGCTCGGCGAGGTGTTGCCGGCGATGATCGATCAGGGCATCTCGGTCGCCTCGATCGAGTACCGGTTCATCGAGGAGGCGATGGCCGAAGGCATTCACCCGCCCGTGAAGGCGCCGCTGACTGATGCGGCGAGGGCCTTGCAGAAGGTGCGGTCAAGAGCTGCCGAGTGGCACGTTGATCCCCGGCGGATCGCCGCCTGCGGGAGTTCGGCCGGGGCATGCTCGAGCCTCTGGCTCGCGTTTCACGACGACATGGCCGATCCGGCCAGCGCCGACCCCGTGGCCCGCGAATCGACGCGGCTCATGACGGCCGCGGTGATCGGCGCCCAAACGTCGCTCGATCCGGAGCAGATGCGCGAATGGACGCCGAACAGCACCTACGGCGGCCACGCCTTCGGGATCATCGACGGCCGCGACGGGGTCACCGACGCGTTCGCCGAGTTTCTCGCAGCCCGCAGCAGGCTCCTGCCCGAGATCGCGGTCTATTCGCCCTATGCGCTGGTCTCGGCCGATGATCCGCCGGTGTATCTCGTCTACGCGTCGCCGCCAGATCTGGGCAAGCCAGCGAAGGACCCGACACACTCGGCCAACTTCGGCGCGAAGCTCAAGGAGCGGCTCGACGCGGTCGGCGTTGAGTGTGAGCTGGCCTATCCGGGGTCGAAGCCCCGGCACATCGCCGTGAAGGATTATCTGTGCGATGTCCTCGCGCCGCGTGACTGACGTGGCCTCCTCGGATGTCGCCGGATCCTCCCGGAAGCATGAAGGTGATATCCGCCACTCATGACCCGGTTGGCGCAGCCCCGACTCATCTCGGCAGGGCGTTCAGGAGCGGATGCTCCTGATAGGATCTTTGGATCAGGTGGAGGCGATGATGATGCGAGTGGGTTTGATCCTTGCCGTGCTGGCACTCGGCGTGGCCGTTCCGGGATATTTCGAGCCGGCTGTCACCGCCGCCGCCGCAAGCCCGCCATCGCGTCGGCCCAACATCGTCTTTTTTCTCTGCGACGACCTCGGCAGCGGCGACCTCTCCTGCCTGGGCTCTCGGGATATCAAGACCCCCGAGATCGATGCCCTGTTCGCCCGCGGCACGCGGCTCTCCCGGCACTGGGCGGGCAGTGCGGTGTGCGCCCCGAGTCGCTGTGTGCTGCTCACGGGCAGGCATCCGGGTCATGCCGTCGTTCGTTCGAATCGCGAAGCGAAGCCGGAGGGGCAGGCGTCCATGCCGGCCGGCACCGCGACACTCGCGTCGCTCCTGCGGGATGCGGGTTATGCGACGGGCTGCTTCGGCAAGTGGGGTCTTGGCGCTCCAGGGAGCCCATCGGAGCCGCTGGCCTGCGGATTCGAGAGGTTCTTCGGCTACAACTGCCAGCGGGAGGCCCACAGCTACTATCCGCAGCATCTCTGGAGCGACCGGGAGCGGGTTGAGATCGACAACCCGCCTGTGCCGCGAGGCGGAACGATTCCGGCCGACCAGCCCCCCGCCGACGCTGCCTTCGCGAGCTTCTTGGGAACGGCCTACTCGGCCGACCTGATCGCCGAGCGGCAACTGGCGTTCGTGCGGGCCAATGCCGCGAGGCCGTTCTTCCTGTACGTGCCCACGACAGTCCCACACCTGGCGCTCCAGGTGCCCGCCGACGAGCCGTCGCTGGCCGGCTACTACGATCACTTCGGCGACGAGCAGCAATATCTTGGAGGCCGGGGCTACGTCCCATGCCGCCGACCGCTGGCGACCTACGCGGCGATGGTCACGCGGCTGGATCGCGAGGTGGGCCGGATCGTGAAACTCCTCGACGAGTTGAATCTCGCCGACGACACGATCTTCGTGTTCTCGAGCGACAACGGGGCCACGATGCCGGGAACCGGCGGCCTCGACACGCAGCGACTTGCAAGCAACGGCACGTTGCGCGACTGGAAGGGTTCGCCTTACGAGGGCGGCCTCAGGGTGCCGACGGTCGCCATCTGGCCTGGCCGAATCGCTGCCGGCCACGTGATCGATTCACCCACCGGCTTCGAAGACTGGCTGCCGACGCTCCTCGACCTCGCGGGCCTGGCCGAGCAGATTCCGGCGGGTGGTGATGGCACGAGTCTCGCCGCGATGCTTCGTGGAGAGGCTGAGCCGCCGAAGGAGCGGACGCTCTACCGTGAGCTCACCGAGGGCAGGTGGCAGGCGGCGGTGGACGGCCGATGGAAGGCGATCCGCCGGGCCGTGGGTCCGCAGAAGCCTGCCGAGCCAGGGCCGATGGAACTCTACGACCTGGCCGCCGATCCGTCGGAGACGACGAACGTCGCAGGCCGAAACCCCGCGGTGGCCGAACGCATGCGGGCGATCCTCGACCGCGAGCATGTGCCGCACCCCGACTGGCCGCTCCCGTTCGCCGATGCGGCCGCCGGCAATCCGCCGGCAACTCGCGGCACAGGACGGCCGCCGAACGTGGTGGTCGTGCTCATCGACGACCTGGGCTACGGCGACATCGGGCCGTTCGGCGCCACGAAGCAGAAGACTCCGCACCTCGACCGGATGGCCCGCGAGGGCATGAAGCTCACGAGTTTCTACGCCGCGCCGGTCTGTTCCGTGTCGCGGGCGCAGTTGCTCACCGGCTGCTATGGGGTGCGGGTCTCGGTACCGGCCGTGTTCTTTCCAGCCGGAAGGAATGGCCTGAACCCCGCGGAGGTCACGATCGCCGAGCGGCTCAAGGCGCTCGGCTATGCGACTGCCTGCTTCGGCAAGTGGCACCTTGGCGACCAGCCGGAGTTTCTACCCTGCCGTCAGGGTTTCGACCGCTACCTCGGCATTCCGTACTCCAATGACATGCAGAAGAAATCTGCGGAAACCGGCGAGCGGGTGGTGCCGCTTGTCCGCGACGATCGCGTTGTCGAACTGCTCACCCAGGAGATGCAGGGCACGATCGTGGAGCGGTGCACCAACGAGGCCGTGGCCTTCATTCGTGAGTCGAAGGCCCAGTCGGAGCCACGGCCGTTTTTCCTCTACGTTCCCCACACGGCGGTGCACGTGCCGCTCGCGCCCGGCGAACAATTTCAGGGAAAAAGCGGCAACGGCAGGTTCGGCGATTGGGTCGAGGAAGTCGACTGGAGCATGGGCAGGATTCTCGACACGCTCCGGGACGAGGGGCTCGACGACGACACGCTCGTGATCTTCACCAGCGACAACGGTCCCTGGGCCGTGATGGGCAAGGATGGCGGTTCGGCCGGTGCACTCCGTGGCGCGAAGGCGAGCACCTGGGAAGGAGGCGTTCGGGTGCCGACGATTGCCTGGTGGCCGGGGCGGGTGCCCGCCGGCAGCACGTGCGACGCATTTGCCGGCACGATCGATCTTTTGCCAACGTTTGTTCGCCTTGCGGACGGCGAGGTGGCCGCCGTCCCCGCGATCGACGGCCGGGACATCTCGGGCCTGCTGCTGGGGACGAGTCACGAACCGGTCCGCGAGGCCCACTACTACTTCAAGGGGCAGGAACTCCAGGCGGTTCGCGATGGCCGCTGGAAACTCGCGATCGTGCCGCAGCCGAATGGCACTGCCGCAGGGAGCGCTGCCGTCGAGGCCTCGCTGGCACAGCCGCGGCTCTACGATCTCGAAGCCGACATCGGCGAGACGACCGACGTCTCGACTGAGCATCCCGGCATCGTCGCCCGGCTCCGTGGCCTTGCCGAGCGGATGGCGGCCGAACTTTGCGGCCCGCGGGCCCCGGGTCGCCGCCCAGCGGGAACCGTCGAGAAGCCGGTGTTTCTCTATTCGGTCGTCGATGAGCCGGCTGCTGCGGCGCCACCGAAACAGCTGAGGAAAAAGCCCGCAGACTGACCACGTCGCGCCGGTCAGCGGGTATTCTTGCGGCGTTGGTCCGCGCGGGCCACCAACGGAATCTGAGCAAGGGGGCACGATGGCGGCGAAGCACGATCCTCGGCAGGTTGGTGACGGCACGGCCGCGAGCCCGGTCGGCCTGGCCCTGTTTTGGGTCTACGTGGCCCTCTACGGCGGCTTCATGGCACTGGTGCTCGTGCGGCCCGACCTGCTCTCCCTGCGGCCGTTCGGCGGTGTGAACCTCGCGATCGTCTACGGCATGGGGCTGATCGCCGCGGCCTTCGCCCTCGCCGTCGCCTACATGATCCTCAGGTCTCGACGCTGAGAGCCGCCGTCACATGATCCACCAGACCTCGTTCGTCGCCGTCGCCATCTTCGCCGCCTTCGTGCTCGGCGTGCTCGGCCTGTCGTTTTGGCTCGGCCGCAAGGGGCAGTCAGCCAGCGGCTACTACGCCGCCCACGGCCAGATCCACTGGTTCGTCAATGGGATCGCCTTCGCCGGTGACTATCTTTCGGCCGCATCGTTTCTCGGCATCTGCGGGATGATCGCTTTCTCCGGCTACGACGGCTTTCTCTACTCGATCGGTTTCCTGGCGGGCTGGATCGTGGCGCTGTTCGTGATCGCCGAGCCGATCAAGGCCCTCGGCACGTTCACGTTTGCCGACGCTCTGGACAGCCGGTTCAACAGCCGAGGCATCAAGCTTGCCGTGGCGATTTCGACGTTGGTGGTGAGCATCTTCTACCTGATACCGCAGATGGTCGGGGCGGGGTCGCTGATCAAGCCGCTGTTGGGGCTCCCCCACGAGGCGGGCGTGATCCTCGTGGGCGTGACGGTGACGCTCATCGTGGTCACGGCGGGCATGGTCTCGACCACCTGGGTGCAGTTCATCAAGGGGTCGCTGCTCGTCTTCTTCTGCGGCGTGCTCACGGCGCTGATCCTCGGCCGCGGTCTGGCCGTCAACGCCGGTCGCCCTGGCGAGGAGAATCTCGCCTCACAGGTGAAGACGGTGAAGCCCGATGGGACGGTGCTCGTGGACGGCGTGCCGCAGTCGAAGGACCACGACCTACGGCCGGTGGGCACGATCCGCCGGCTGCCCGAGCGGTTTGGCAACGCGCGGACCACCGGCCCGCTCGGGCCGCTCGCCTACCTCTCGGCACTCGAAGACTCGATGATCGTCACCTGGGCGGGCAAGAAACATGCCGACGCCGACGGATCGCACACCACCTATTCGCCCGTCGAGAAGCGGGGCACCGACCTGCTGAAGCCTGGTGGATACTTCAAGGGGCTCACGACCGGCAAACTCGCCGACCGACTCGACTTTGCGAGCCTGATGCTCGCCCTGTTCTGCGGCACCGCGTCGCTGCCGCACATCCTGATTCGCTACTACACCGTCAAGGACGCCGCCGCGGCCAGGAAGAGCACGGTCGTGGGCATCGCCGCGATCGGCGTGTTCTATGTGCTCACGCTGTTCCTCGGTCTCGGCGCGATGACTTCGGGCGCCCTCGACCCCACCGACACCAACATGGCGGCGCCGCTCCTCGCGAAGAGCTTCAGCGACACGCTGTTCGCCGTGATCTCGGCGATCGCGTTCACGACCGTTCTCGGTACCGTCAGCGGCCTGATCATGGCCGGCAGCGGAGCGGTGGCCCACGACCTCGTGGAGAACGTCTTTGGCGTGCAGATGAACGACCACGAGAAGATCCGCGTCGGCAAACTGGCGGCCGTCGGCCTCGGGATCGTGGCGATGGTCCTGGGGATCCTGTTTCGCAACTTCAACGTGAGCTTTCTTGTCGGCTGGGCGTTCAACATCGCAGCCAGCGCCAACCTGCCGGCCCTCGTCATGCTGCTGTTCTGGCCGCGGACGACGCGACAGGGAATCATCGCGGCCGTCACGGTGGGTATGCTGTCCTCGCTGGCCTGGATCCTCCTGTCGGCCGACACCTTCGAGAAGGTCTACGGATTGTCGCGGGACATGGCCCTCACCCCGTTCAGCCAGCCAGGTCTGGTGACGATCCCGCTGGGCTTCCTCGTCCTCGTCGTGGTCTCGCTGCTCACCCCGCCGCCTGCTGCGTCCTCACCCTCCCGACGGTAGCCGCCGATGCCCCGCAAGAAGCCCGCCCCGCCGCGCCGCGATGTGATCGCCTGCACCACCGCCCACCTGCCGGCGATCCAGGCGATCTACAACGACGCCATCCTCAACTCGACCTCGCTCTACGAATACGCCCCGCGGACCGACGAGGTGATGCGCGAGTGGTTTGCGGACCGGGAACGGTTGGGCATACCGGTGCTGGGCATCGAATGGGAGCCGGGCGTTCTCGCTGGCTTCGCCACCTGGGGCCCGTTCCGGCCGCGGGCGGCCTACAAGTATTCGATCGAGCATTCGGTCTACGTGGACGAGCGCTATCGTGGCGAGGGTGTCGGGCGGCAGCTTCTCCAGGCGCTGATCGTCGCGGCGAAGAAGCGAGACATCCACATGATCATCGCCGGCATCGACGCCACGAACGTGGCGAGCGTGGCCCTGCATAGTTCGCTCGGCTTCCGCTGCTGCGGCACGGTTCGCGAGGCGGGCTTCAAGTTCGGCCGCTGGCTCGACCTTGAGTTCTGGCAGTTGCTCCTACCGACGCCGGCGAATCCCACGGACGGGTGACACCGTTTCGGGTGAGCTGCCGGAGGTGGCAGAGAGGCGCGCCGAATCGCCCCGTCCCGCAGCCGGGTTTGGCCGTTTGGGATCGACTGCACTGCATGCTGGCGTTCGCAGAAAACGGAAGTCGATCCTGTTGCGCAGGACGGTATCACGCGCGCGTCGGCCGCGGTATTCTCTCCGCATGCTCACCCTCCCACGATTCACGTTTGGCGTCGGCGACCGGTTCGCTCACCAGGCCGAGGCCCAGCTTGCTGCCTTCGAACGGCTCGCTGCCGACGGCGTCGTGGTTTCGCCGGTCTGGAACAAGTCGAACCGCGAACACACCTTCATCGGCAGCGAGCCGGCGAGCGTTCGGGCAGCGGCGATCGCCGCCGTCGCGGGTCGGAAGTGGCCCCATCCGTGGTTCGTCGACGCCGACCACATCCGCCTCGAGACGGTCGATCGGTTCCTCGACTCGAGCGACTTCTTCACGATCGACGTGGCCGACTCGATCGGCAAGCCGGCGGCCGAGGCCGACGTGGCCGCGTTTCTCGCCAAGCATCCGGAGCTCACTGCCCCGCTCACGATCCCGGGCATCGCCGCCCCGGTGCCGCTCTCGGCGGAGACGTCCGGCACCGTGGCCCGCTGCTACCTGCTGGCCTGCCGGGAGGCCGGTGAGATCTTCCGCCACATCCGCGCGAAGCGTGGCGATGGCGTGGCCATCGAGGTGAGCATGGATGAGACCGACGCGGCACAGACGCCGCGGGAACTCCTCGTGATCCTCGCGCTCCTGGCTGACGAGGGCGTGCCACTGCAGACGATCGCGCCCAAGTTCACCGGCCGGTTCAACAAGGGCGTGGACTACGTCGGCGATCTCGCGGGTTTCGAGAAGGAGTTTTCCGACGACGTGGCGGTGCTGGCCTACGCGGCCAACCGCTATGGACTGCCGAAAAACCTCAAGCTTTCCGTGCACAGCGGCAGCGACAAGTTCTCGCTCTACCCGATCATCCGCCGGATCGTGGAGCGGACTGGTGCGGGTCTGCATCTCAAGACGGCCGGCACGACGTGGCTCGAGGAGATGATCGGCCTCGCCGAGGCGGGGGGCGATGGCCTCGCGCTCGCCAAGGAAATCTATGCCTACGCCTACGGCCACGTCGATGAGTTCTGTGCCCCGTACGCCACGGTGATCGATATCGACAGGGCGAAGCTGCCGCCGCCGGCCGAGGTGGCTTCGTGGAGCGGCCCGCAGCTGGCTGCCGCGCTCCGCCACGTGCCGGCGAATCCGGCGTTCAATCCGCACATGCGGCAACTCGTCCACGTGTCGTTCAAGGTGGCGGCCAAGCAGGGGAAGCGATACACCGACCTGCTGGTGGCCAACCGCGACGTGGTGGCGAAGCAGGTGACCGAAAACATCTACGATCGCCATTTGAAGCCGCTGTTTGTGGCGGCAGGGAAGTCGGCGTGAAGTCGGCGATCACGGTCTGCCTGGTGCCGGAGGCGCGACGCGGGCCGTTTGTGTTGCACGATGGCCTCGAGGCGGGATGCCGGGTTGCCGCCGAATGTGGCTTTGCCGGAATCGAGATTTTTCCAGCTGGGCCGGACGAGGTGGCGCCGGCGACGGTGCGGCGGCTGCTCGCGACTCATGGCCTCGCACTGGCCGCCATCGGCACGGGTGCCGGCTGGGTGAAGCACGGCCTTTGTCTCTGCCATGCCGACGACGACGTGCGGCGCCGGGCACGGGCATTCATCGCCTCGATCATCGATGCGGCGGGTGAGCTTGGGGCGCCGGCGATCATCGGGTCGATGCAGGGCCGGACGAGTGGCGACGTCTCCAGGGAGGCAGCCCTTGTGATGCTGGCCGACGCCCTCGATGAACTCGGAGCCCACGCCGCTCGCCATGGCCAGCCGCTCCTCTACGAGCCGCTCAACCGCTACGAGACCGATCTGTTCAACCGTCAGGTGGACGCGGTCTCGTTCCTCGAGGCTCATGATCTCGACATGGTAAAAAACCTCTGCGACCTGTTTCACATGAACATCGAAGAGGAGGACGTCGCCGGGGCGCTCTCGGCCTGCGGGCCACGGGTGGGCCACGTTCACTGGGCCGACTCCAACCGCCGCGCGATGGGGTTTGGGCACACCGACCCCGGGCCCATCGTGGCGGCCCTACGGGCAATCCGGTATCAAGGCTGGCTGTCGGCCGAGGTTTTTCCATGGCCATCGCCGGCTGAGGCCGCGGCCCGCACGATCGCGAGCCTCAGGCGGCATCTTACGGCCTGACACAGAGGAGATTCGTCGATGCTCAACGGCCCCTTGCTCCACCCCGACATCCTTCGCGTGC
>Ga0315903_10008987_pt1 | contig 12176 bp, 19 predicted proteins | sample LakEriMetagenome_7_FD_203524 | JGI IMG/M metagenome (GOLD analysis project Ga0315903, IMG submission 203524) | Freshwater fungal communities from buoy surface, Lake Erie, Ohio, United States - Buoy 2 MA119 | ecosystem: Environmental > Aquatic > Freshwater > Lake | place: USA: Lake Erie, Ohio...
TACACAGGTAACCCTAGGTGTTTACGCCAAGAACGGCGACACCAACATGATTGCAACCAACACGGATGGAACTACAACCACCGAGGTTATTAACAATAACGTTTCCGCTGAGACACAGGCAGTAGGTTATACCTCAACTGAGACGGTCACCGGAACAGACATTCAAACGGTTACCATTAAAAAGGATGCTGACTACTACGTTGTAGATAACATTGCGATTACTAAGACCACGTCCGATCCTGCGCTAACTGCAGCAGCCCAGGAAGCTAACGCAACACTTACAACAGCGCAGGCAACCCTTACAACTCTTCAAGCAGCAGAGACTACAGCGACTCAAGCACTTACCACTGCACAAACAACTCTTGCGACTGCACAGGCTACAGAAACAACTGCACAAGCAGCGGTAACTACTGCTACCACAACTCTTGCAACTGCTTCTGCTACCGAGAAGGTTGAAGGAGATCAAGCAGCGGTTGCGGTTGCTGACGCGCAGGTTGCAGTATCAAACGCAGCAGTCACAGTTATTACTGCAACTCTTGATACTGTTAAGGCAGTTGATATAACTCCAACCACGCAAACGACAACAGCAATTACAAGTGCTGAAACAGCTGTTACCGAGGCAAACACTGCGATTGACGCAGCGGAGGCAAAGAAAACTATTGCTGATGGTCTACAGGCAGCAGCGGGTGCAACTACAACTGTAGACTCAGCGACTGCGGTTGTTGCTGATAAGACCCAGGTACTTGCAACTGCTGCGGCAGCGGTTGACACCCAGGAAGTTGTTGTTGCAACAGCTCAAACGGAAAAGAACGCAGCACAAACAGTTGTTGATACAAATACTTCTCAAGGATTAAAGGTAGAGGTCTACAACGTTCAAGGACAAAACAATGCTCCTACTCTTCCTGCAGATGCAACACCAATTTTAACTACAGTAGATACAAACGGAATTAACGAACAGTGGGGCGGAGGTGCTGTTGCTGGGTCAAATCGTTCTGAGGACGTAATTGTTAAGTACACAGGAACATGGACACCAACAACATCTGGAACACAATACGTTCACGCACCAGCAGACGATGGTGTAAAACTTTACCTTGACGGCGTGCTTGTTATTGACGACTGGTATGACAAGGGAGGCGGCGGTTCTACAGCTGATGTTGTAACTGCGGTTGGAACTAGCAAGGCGTTCGAGTTGTGGTACTACGAAAACGGTGGTGGCGCGTGGGTTCAACTATTACGCTACACCGATAATGGAACCTGGGAGGTTATTCCCGGAACTGAGTTTACAACGTCAAATGCAACCCAGGAACAAAAAGACGCACTTGCAGCAGCGGTCACAACTCTTAACACAGAGACTACAACTCTTACAACGTTACAAGCTACTGAGACTCAGGCAAACACAAATCTAGTATCTGCGCAGGCAACTCTTGTTCTAGCTCAATCTGCTGAGACTGCAAGAACAGAGTATGTAGCTCTTGCTCAAACAGCAATCACTGAGACACAGGAAGCAATTGCAGCTGTTACAACTGCACAGACTGTTGTTCAGGCAGAGGCTGTAAATCAAGCACCAGTTAATGCGCCAACAAACGTGCAGGTAACTCAACTATCAAATGGTGATGTTCAAGTAAACTGGACTGCACCAACAGGATTAGTTATGCCAGAGCGTTACGCAGTATCCTGGTCTGTTGATGGTGCTGGCTGGGGAATAGCAACTGGCAATGTTGGTGATGCAAATGCACTTAACACAAGTATTGTTATTCCAGCTTCGTTGTTTGAAGGAACCGGCGGTTTAGATAAGACGTATCAGATTACAGTTCGTTCTGACAATGATTCACTTGCAAAGTACTCTGAGCAAGTTTCTACTCAGCTTCTGGTCGCGGATCCAACTCCGGCTCCACCAACAAATAACGGAGGATCTTCTCAATCGACTCCTGATCCTGCCCCGACAACTCCAGATGCCACGCCATCCACTGATAATACGAATCCGGATACAAACTCATCGGACAATAATAACGAAACTACTCCTGATCCGACTCCCACAGATCCGACTCCTCAAGAGCCTGAGCCAGAGACTGAGCAACCAAGTGAGCCACAAGAGCCGACACCAGACCAAACAGAGCCGTTACCAGAACAAACAGACCCAGACGATGATTCTTCTTCACCTGATGATAATACCACAACAGAACCAGAACCTGAAATTCCTACTGAGCCTGAAACTCCTGAAGAAGAAACTGAACCCGAGACTGAAGAGCCAGCGACTCCTGAAGAAGAAACTCCGACTGATCCAGAGCCAGAACAACCTGAAGATCCAGTTGATCCAGAACCAACTCCAGAAGAGGAAGTGACCGATCCATCTGATGATAATACACCAACTGAAGCCGAAATAGACGCCGAGGTTGATGATGCTCTTGAAGACGGAAAGGTTACAGCAGATGAGGTTGACGCTATCGCCGAGTCAATGGCAGCCGACGGCGAGGTTAGCGCAGAGGAAACAGATCAACTTGTTGAGGCTTTATCCGAGGATGGAAAACTTACAACTAGTGAGGTTGAATCTGTTCTTGACGCACTTGCAGGAGACGGTGAAGTTTCCAAGGAGGACGTTGCAGCAATTGTTGCGCTTGTCTCCGGTGATGGAAATCTAACCTCCGCTGAAAAGGACATCGTTGCAGATGCACTTGTTGAACAATTTGCTGGTGATAAGGGCGTAGATGTTAATGCGGTTGCGGCAGCAGGTATTGATCTTGAGGATCTACCTCCTGCTACACCAATTGAACTTAATAATGGCGTGGTAATTACCGCCGAGGTTGGCAATGCTTTTGAGACACTTGCGAATCCTGAAGAGTTACTTGGCGCAATACTCACTGACCCTGGAGAGGTCCTTACAGCCCTGACAAACCTGGGCGCGGATATGTCTGAGGAGGAACGCAGAGAGTCCGAGCAAGTCGTTGTAGCCGCGGTTGTTGCCACAGGTATTGCCGTTCAATCAGCGGTTGCAGCGGCAGGCGCAGCGACACAGGCGGCAGCAGCTGCAGCAAGTACATCAGGTGGTGGAGCTCCTTCTGGTGGCTCAGGCAAGTCTACTCCTCGCAATGATGCAGGTGGACCTGTCGGACGCGAAGGCGGAACTAAACCTAAGAAAACAGTTAAGAAGCAAAATAAAATAAATCCAAGAAGGAGACCTAAATAATGAAAGACTTTATTCGCGACATGCTTGACCAGACATGGACGCTGCTTGGCATGTTTATTGCCTGGTTAGTACTTGATGGTTCAGCACGCACAATCGTTGGTTACGCTATCCTATGGTCTACCTTTATTTGGATAGCAACCTATCGTATTCGTAATCCTAAAGAGGATGAAGAAGAATAGTAATTAAGGGGAGAATATGTACGAGTACCACGTAAAGAAAGTAACTAAGGTTGTAGACGGCGACACCATTGATGTCGAGATTGACCTAGGCTTTGATATTTCATTCTCTTCCCGCGTCCGTCTAGCGGGAATTGATACTCCCGAGTCTCGTACAACAGACAAGGCAGAAAAGGAACTTGGCCTTGAGGTCAAGAAGAAACTCGGCGAGCTTATTGCTAACGCTAAAAGTGTTGTTATTCGCACTGAGAAAATGGACTCCAGTGAAAAGTATGGAAGAATCCTTGGTTGGCTATATCTTGATGGTGAAGCTCTATCAGTGAATGAAGCCCTTGTCGCTGGTGGTTATGCGTGGGGTTACCTTGGTGATACAAAGGTTAAAGACTTTGAAGCATTGAAAAAGAAACGTGCAGAATCAGGTACATTAAAGAAATAGCCTAAGTTGTATAAATCCTTAGATTCGCGTTATAATAAAACTACTAACGTGAACGATACAAGGAGGAATACAAATGGCCGTGCTTGCGGTCGAGATAGTAAACGTAGACGAGGACGTAGCAGAGAATGCGGCGCGTCAAGCTATAGACCTAATCTCGAAGATAACAAAGGTAAAGAGTAAGACTCTACTTTTAGAACCACATGATGAATATCGTGGTGCTTGGGTAAGAGTTGATATTGACTTACCAAGCGATGCAAACAGATCATATGAATCCTCCCTTGTTTTTGCGGTTAAAGGACTAATTGAAACTCAGCTTTATCTAAATAAAAAAGCTGGAATTCACGTGTCCATACGAGAAACTAACGAGGGGAACAAAAAATAATGCCGACTGTGGCACCAGATAAGTTGTTAGAAACATATTCAAAGAAGATTAAGCCGATTTTGCCATTGGCAAAGAAGGCTTTCGGATCGAGGACACACATGACACCTGAACATAAGGCTAGTCGTGAGTACACTCAATTGCTTGTAGAGTACTACAAGAAGGGTGGATCTCTTGTTGCACTAGCAGAAGAACTAGGCGTTACCTACGCAGGTCTACGCCGTCGAGTTATTACAGCGGACATTCCAGCAGAACCGTCTCGCAAAAAGAGTTCAATGACTGATGCACAAACGCAAAAGGGCATTGACAGAATTAAAAAAGCTAAGGATAAATCTCCTGACGCTTATCACACTGCGCTTGCGGCAGAGTATGACAAAGGTATCTCACTTGCAAAGGTTGCAAGCGCTTTAGGTATCTCTTCGTCTCAGCCGTTGTACTGGGGAGTACATCGTGCCAAACTCAGAGATCAAGACGACCTCTCGTAGTTATAAATATCGTAAGCACGTCTATAGAGGGCTTGCGCCTTGTATAGACTGCAACGGTCAAATTACTGTGCGTAGATCACATCTTTGGGACGAGGAAGCACAAGGGCATAGATGCCCATCGTGTTGGGACAAATGGATAGAAACGGAGGACGCAAAATGAAAAGGTTAGAAAAACGTAAGGCTATAGACGCACTTTCATTTCAGGTTATACTTACCAAGAATGATTTTGCTCACCTTAATGATAAGCAGGTAGATCTGCTTAGTGATTCTTTAAGTGATGCTGTAGACGTTGTTCTTAACGACTATAAGATAAATACAAAGTAGCTTATAGATGAACAGAGAATCGTTTAGAAAGTACGTAAAGTACGCTAAGTCAAAAGGAATTGACGTGAACAATCCCGATCTTAGTATTGTGACTCATCACTATAACTCTGACTACATACAGGTTATTACTGAGAAGAGTTCGTATGTAATTGATCTTGCCAACAAGCGCGCGTTGCGTATTCCCGGTGACGAGGCTTCTCACGTCGAGCATGATTCAGTTTGGTATCCGTATGAAGAGATCTATTCGTGTTCAGTGTCGTTTCCACTACGTATGACGTGGCAGGATGGTGACCGTCTTGTTATGAGAAACACCACACCTATTACAGTCGTGAATGAACTTACAGCGTCTGAAGCTCTTGCAATTGCAGGTGAACTTTAAGATGAATAAGCTTATTAGTATCATTAAGAAGTATTTTGAAGCAAGTGATATGTGCCAAAAATGCGGAGGCTCACTTAAGTGTTTTGATGAAGAAGGTAACAATGCCTAAGAAGAAAAAACAAGATCTCCCCGTCTTTGTTGTCGTAGATATGCCAGAGTGGAAGACTAAGATTCTTAATGTCATGCTCTGGCTTCTACGAATTAAAGGTCAAGCTTGGGTAATTGCGGTTGAAGGAACCGGCTTTACCTATGATGGTGACTACTACACAGATGATAAAACTGGACTTAAGATATCAAGAAAGGTTGTTAATGGCAAAGAAAAATAAAGAAGTACCAACTAACTCTATTTATTACACTCCAGATCAAAAGGAACTTCGCGCTCGTGGCTACATGACCATCGACGAGTTTGTTGAAAAACTTACTCCTGGCATGAGAGACTACATGCACAAGAACTGGGGGTTTACAAATCTAGATGATCTTCATCATCCAGCAGATCTAGCATCAACTGCTAGCATCTACACCGACGGGCTTTACAACTTTATTGAAACATTTGGTATTCAACCGTACAACAGGGAAGGTTTCTAGTGGACATAGCTAACGAAAGTAATAAAAAGATTCGTCAACTCGAGTATATTGTTAATCACCTTAGCACTCGTATTGCAAACATTGCAGCTTCATATGAACTAGAGCTTGCTTCAACTAAGGCAGAACTAGAGGAAATTAAACGCAATGCGATGCTAGAACCAGAAGAGGTAGACTAGATAGTGGAGTTAGAACTCTACGCCATAGATCCTAAACATCGCCCAGAGGTGCGTCAGGCTAGTCATAAACGTGACTGGATGGATGCTAGTTCAAACAAACATCCGTATCATTGCATTCCTATTGTACGTGCAAACTCACATGGTTGGGAGATGTATCTAACGCAAGATGTAGTTGTTACGTGGGATGGAGGAGAATCACCAGACGGGTTAAAAATTATCTCTGGTCAATTTGATAAACAAAGTGGTGAGATTCTTTGCGCGTCACTCGTTGGTCATGGAGTTCTAACATTCTATTGCTGGTATCTTGTTAAGACCCCCGAGCCATATAACCTTTATGTCACAGGTTCTCCAAATCACTATATTAAAGGTGCGGCTCCAGTTACAGGTGTAGTTGAAACCCACTGGGCACCATACACATTTACGATGAATTGGAAGATTAGATATAAAAATCGTCCTGTTACTTTTAAGGCAGGAACACCTTTTGTTCATTTCTTTCCAGTTAATTCAGTTGTTCTTGAGGAATTTACTCCAGTATTTAAGGAGATAACAGAGCACCCTAACTATGATTCCTATAAGGAATGGTCAGATGACAGAGGTGCTAATCCAGAAAAGAAACATTATTATTATAAAAAAGGAACTAAGCCAGACGGTTGTCCAATTGCAAATCCTGAACTACATAAGTTAAAGCTTAAACTACAGGACTAGTCGTGTTTCTTTTCACACATTCTTGCTAGATCAGGAACTACCCAGCGCTTTCCGCACACAGAACATACCCACTGCTTAAGGCGTTCTGCATCATTCACGCTCAGCCCACCAGCAACCAATAAGTGTAGCAATAACTAAAGTTACTATAAACACCCCCTGGAACGTAAGGTGAGTTAGGTAGTACACTATTTACCGCAGGTTGGACACTTATCTGTTTTTGCAGCTGCAGGCTTTGCAGCTGAAGATGCAGCACCTGCACCCTTAAACTTAGGGCGACCAAATCCTACAATTGAAATAAGAACTCCAGCTTTGTTTTTCTTATAAGCACGGAGTTGCTTACAAACTTCTCCACCGTTACGTTGGCTACCTGATTTCTTAGATGAGGTGTTTCCTTCGATACACCAAACGGTTCCGTCTTCGTTATCCTTGATAACAATCCCAACATGTGAGATACGGTCTACACCGTCTGATGGAAAGTCAAAGTATGCAATGTCTCCTGGTTCTGGATCTGCGATGTCACCATCAATCCATGATCCAGCCTTCTTAAATGCCTGTGCTCCTGAAGGAGTGTAGACCGTATTAGGAATCTTTACACCAGCTTCATTACCACACCAGTTTACAAAGGATCCACACCAAGGTTGAAAGTTAGCTTTGGTGTATGCACCATACTTTGTTTCATTGTCCTTAGGACCTTCAATAACGCCAATCTCTGCCTTAGCAACTTCAATTAAACGTTCTACTGTGCCTTGTTCTGCCATTTTAACTCCAAATCATAAGCAACGAATTTGACTTTTCAATATATGTGCATGAAACGAAAGTTGCTCCACGTGCGCTCCAATTCATCATCGCAGCTTGTATATTATCAGCATTAGTGCACTCAATAATGTCACAATAAAAACGTGCGCGCCCAGCAGGCCAATCACTAGGGTAGTCAATCATTACTTGCCTCCCTTAGGCTTTGGCTTTGGCTTCGGCTTTGATTTACATCCACACATTGCGCACATAATTAGTCCTTATCCCAATCAGTATCAACTGGTTGCGCTTCTGGCATTGCGCCATCTGGCTTAGCAGCTAAACGGGCTGCGGTTGCGTCAATCTCAGCTTCAAGCTTCTTGTCTGCCTGGGTGTTCTTAGCGTCCATTTCCTTGTTGGCAAGCTGTGCAGACATAACGTCCTTTGCACCAGACTGACCAATCAACAAACCTGCAAGTGTTCCTGTAATAAATGTTGCAACGCTTCCTAGCACGTTGAAGAACATCTTGTCGTTCTCGGACTGCGCACCAATTGGCTGCGTCACAAAGATCAATGCATAGAGAATTCCAAGTGTTGTGCACAATAGAATTGTTCCAAGCGTAAGTCCAAGTATAAACTTAAGTCGTGCGTCTAAGTCAGCCGCCGAGTATTTTTCTCTAGCCATTTGTTCCTCCCGTTGTTGAAGTTGAACCGTCCGTTGAATCGGTAGGATCAAATCCAAGAATATCTTCTGTGCACAATCCTAATGCCTTACACTCAGGTGGCACACACTCTTTTGCTCCCCAGTTAGCAGGATCCTGGCAAGGGTAACGATACCCGCCTTGATACCCACATCCTGATAGTAATAATAAACCAAGCGCGGCTGAAGTAACAGCCACTGCGGTCTTCTTGTAGACCTTTTTCTTACCTGCCATCTCGCTTCTCCCTGGAAGTATCGTACCCTCTCCCCAGAGGTGTTAGACGATTATCCTATCACTTAAGAAGCAGCCCGTCTAGAGCGTCTTAGCGTTCTACGCTCTCTTTCTGTTGTTCCTCCCCAGATACCCATCTCTGCATTATCTATCGCCCAGTTTAGACAGGGGGTTTTATAAGGGCAAGTTTTGCATATTTTTTGCGCCATTCGCATTTCTTCCCAGGTGGTGTTGGCCATACCCTTCTCAGGGAAAAATGCCTCTGGATTTGCTTCGGAACATGGTGGGTTTCCCTCATTCATAAAGTTTGGAAACCTGCCTACAAATCCGTGAACCTCGTTGTAACTTCTGCGTCGCCTTTGTAAATCTACGTCTTCAGTCTCTTTATCCAAGCGTATTTTCCCCTATCTACGCGAACTATAAAAACCTGGTCCTTTAAAGATTATTGCTGAGCTACTATATACACGTTGTAAATCCTTTGTACATATTTCACAAGGAGACCCAACTACTTTGTCCTCCTCGGCCATCGGGCGCTCATCGATGTACACATGATGATTTTCACATGTATATTCGTAAGTTGCCATAGATTACTCAGCAGGTACTACCGGAGATAGTCTAACTGAAATTGATCTATCGGTGTTTGATGCTAAACCGGTAGTATCTAATGAAGACGCTGCAGTAAGAGCAGCAGCTGCAGACTCTGCCTCAATGGTAGTTTCGTATGTAACTGACTCAGTGATGTATGCATTAAATGTTGCCATTGTTATCCTTTCTTGTTATTGTCGTTTATCAGTCTAATTTCACAAGCATCAGTTGTGCAGTAGGCTTCTCCAATTGCATCAGCTGCCATTCCAGCATAGACGCCTGTAAAGTCAATAGGGAACAACTTCATCTTTGCATCGTCATAGGTCTCAGCGGTGATCTGAGTATATGGCATTTGCGGATATGTGAAGTTACCTTGTGGAAGGAATGAAACGGTCTTTAATTGGCCGTCATACATGTGTAACACGGTGCCTACATGCTCTGCTTCCTTATCTGAATCAAATGAAACGGTAACGGATACTGAATTATCTGACCAATATCGTTGTGCGGTTGCAGCAAGGTTCATCTTCTCAAAGATGGTTACGTCTTTCTCTGAGCGACGTGCGCCTGACTTAATAGGGAAGAACACAACGGATGTTGTATCTGGTGACTCTGATGCAGGTTCAACACGATAGTTTGCCATCTTAAATAATGGCAGCATTGGATCTGTGTTTGCAAAGCGAATTGCACGGTCAAAGTACTCTCCACCAACTGTCCAGTGAACTCCTGGGCTTTCACCAGCAAGAATTGAAACAGTACCTGATGGCTTAACAGTTGTCATCTTAATTGACTCACGAATACCAAGCCACTCTGAATACGTATTGTCGTATTGCTTAATGTGCTTGTATCCTTCATCCATCCACTCACGCAGAATTGGAAGTCCTTTTGTATCTGCAAAGTTTGCTACGCCAGAGATCGAGGTTCCGATACGACGGTTGCGTTGCATAATCGCGTTTGTCTCTTCCCAGTGTGTAGGAAGCAGCGTTACTGTCTTTGCATATAGATACGCGAACTTTAGGGTGCGCTTAAAATCTTCTAAATCATCGTGACGGTTTAGATATGTTTCAACGAGTGTGCAGCACTCATACGATTCCAAGCTTTGCTCAGCACAAGGGTTGTATCCAGCAACACGCCAGTCTTTATTGTTAATTGGATCAGCAAGGCGTCCATATTGACGTGACATATCTAGCCAGATAACGCCAGGCTCTCCGTTGCGAGCAATACCTTCAACAATTGGATTTAGGTCAGCACCAACGTATGCTTCAACAGAGTTGTTTGACATCCATCCCCAACCAGGTGCGTCAGGGTCATATGAATTACGCTCAGGATAAACCTCAGCGTTCTTTAAGTTTAGAAAGTCAGCATCATCAATTCGACCAATAAGTAACTCAGCGCTACGGCGAACATTGCCACTAACCACGCACACACCAATAAGATTACCGATGTCAGCAATATCCCTACGAGTAATCTTTTCACCTGCACGCCCCTTAAATATCTTATGAATATAGTTATGGAGTTTTTCTAACGGTTCGTGTCCTGCTGCTGTTCCTCCGAAGGTTTTGATTGGAGCGCCTGCTGGACGTACTTCCGAGTAGTCAAATAGTGGAGTCTTCTGATCTGGTCGTAAGTAAGCATTGACGATGAGCGAGAGAGATTCAACCCATCCTTCTCTGGTATCTGGGACGACATATGTTTCTTCTCCTTTCGGCTCATATATTGTAAAGTCTTTGTCTGCACCTTTATCGTCAAATCCTACACCAACACCAAGCATTGATGCTTCCATTAGAAATGCAAATGGACGTGCAGGGTTTGCCTTTGTCATCTCCATTGTTGAAACAAATGCACAGTTTTGCAGTGCAGCTGAATTACGTTGCGCGTTGACAAGTGGTGTTCCCATTACCCATAGACCGCGTCCAGGTGGCGTCCACTTTAAGTTGAACATGCGCTCAAATGCTTCCTTTGCAGAAGCTTGTGCACGTGAATCATTCCATGGTAATCTTTGACTCTTGCAGTGATCTTTTTGGATTGAGTACATGCCATTGATAACACGCTCGCATACATCAACCCAAGTCTCTTTTGTGCCGTCCTCTTTCAAACGAGAGTATGTGCGAAGAAAAGTAATCTCTCCGACTGAATTCCCAGCAGCGTCTGTATAACCAAACGGCGCCTTCTTTCCTTTATATCCTGCTACAAACTCTTCATTTAGACGAAAAGAGAAAAGGCTCACGCTACGCTCCCATATTTTTGTTTTGATTGACTAAAGTTTAGATAACAGATTATACCTAGTTTTGTACTAGTGTGTAAACCCCGGTTAGCCTAAAAATAAAGAATCATATATTTCTTTACAGGTAGGGCATACCTTAAACTTCTCCGGGTCACGGGAAGGTACCCACACTTTCCCACACAAAGCAATTACTGGTGTTCCCATGATATATGCTTCAGCAGCGCTGTCCTTATCCACATAATGCGAGAATCGGTCGTGGTCACCGTTATCAGTGCGTACATCTGCTTTAGTCTGTTCAGAGGTGTCAATAAAGCCCATGGTCATATTATAATGTACTCAAGACAAGACGTAATACAAAAGGAGAAGCCCTATGGCACTGCACAACCATATCCTGCTAAATGGATATGTCACTAATCCTCCAACAAACGAGGAACAAACGATTGAATGGATGAAGCAACTTGTATCAGATATTGATATGAAGATCATTCAAGGCCCATATGCTTCTTACGTTAGCAAGGAAGGTAACCGAGGACTTACTGCTACAGTAATGATTGAAACCTCGCATATCGCCTTGCACGTGTGGGATGAGGAACAACCTGGTCTTATTCAGTTTGATCTTTACACATGCTCAACTCTTCCTGTACCAACAGTTCTTGATAGTCTTAATAAATACATGGGACTTGAAAAGTATTGGTACATGGTAATGGAGCGTCGTAACGGATTCAACATTGTAGAGACGCATACCTTTGGCTAAAAAACAATCTGCATTCTCTGACGAGGAGTTGCAGTACCTTCGCGGTACTCATGTTCTTATTGCAACTCCTTGTTATGGGGAGATGTGTTCTTCGTATTACATGCGCTCAATGACTGGGCTATT
>Ga0315903_10008988_pt1 | contig 12175 bp, 26 predicted proteins | sample LakEriMetagenome_7_FD_203524 | JGI IMG/M metagenome (GOLD analysis project Ga0315903, IMG submission 203524) | Freshwater fungal communities from buoy surface, Lake Erie, Ohio, United States - Buoy 2 MA119 | ecosystem: Environmental > Aquatic > Freshwater > Lake | place: USA: Lake Erie, Ohio...
CCTCGCCAGCCTGACGCCCTCGAAGACGAGCACGGGCCGGTGTCATCGCCAGGGCGTGATCCTCGCCAGCCTGACGCCCTCGAAGACGAGCACGGGCCGGTGTCATCGCCAGGGCGTGATCCTCGCCAGCCTGACGCCCTCGAAGACGAGCACGGGCCGGTGTCATCGCCAGGGCGTGATCCTCGCCAGCCTGACGCCCTCGAAGACGAGCACGGGCCGGTGTCATCGCCAGGGCGTGATCCTCGCCAGCCTGACGCCCTCGAAGCTGCGACACTGCACACCCGAGCGTGGAAACGCTACGATCCCCCGAGCGTGGAAACCCGAGCGTAGAAACCCCGACCGTGGAAACCCGAGGAGCATGAAACGATGAAACGAAAATTCACCGCGAAGGATTCGCGCGACTTTTCCGGCGCGCTGGAGTTCCTGCGCCTCATGTGGGGCGTGGAAACCGACGCGGCGGTCGATCTAGAAAACGGCCGCGGGACCGTGCGAATTTGGCTCCCCGGAACCGAGGTTGTGCTGCACCTTGAATCCATCGAAGTCCGGCGGCTGCGGGTGATCGAGCGAAACAAGCAGCGTTTCCCCGACCGTGGAAACCGCAATTCTCACGATACCAACTGTCCACCGGACCCCCGATCGTAGAAACCCTCGCGAAAACCGAGGGAATTATTTTAGGCTTGACGCGGACTGTGCCGACGTTATCTTTCATGCGTGGCCGGCAGACCCCGGCCGTGGAAACGACGACCCCCAACGAGGAAACGCGACGATGAAACAGGATCAAGTCAAAATCGGGATGGTGGCGGTCGTGAGGGTCGGCGGCCGCCTGGCCCGCGTCACGGTGCTGCGAGAGCTGCCGACACGGTACGATCGCCGGCGGAAGTTTGCCTGCCTCACGCACGATACCCGTCGCGAGATCACGGCCACCGCGGCTCGTCTGCGGCCCGCGCCCGGCTCGCCGGAGGATGACGCCAGCCGGAGCCGAGCGGCCGCCGCGGCGGCTCGCCGGAGCCGGCAGGAGGAGCCGCGGGCCTGGACGATGCCCGAGGGGATGGCGGCCGCCATCGTCGATGCCCGGCCCGTGCCGGGGATCATCTCCCGCGTCGGCCGCATGCCCGTGATGGCGCTCAATGAAACCGACCGCGCCGGCGTCGATCGCCTGGTCGATCGCCTGCATTGTGCCGAGCCGGCGGTCGAGGTCTGCCGCCGCATCCGCCGCGGCCTGGAGCGGTTCAAGTGGCATACGATCCCGGCCACCCTGCGGCGCGCCGTGATGCTCGCCGGCCTGGAGCGCCATGCCGCCAACGGGCAACTCTACCGGGCGACGATGGGCCACGCGCCGCTCCCCAGTGAGCGCATGGTGGCGGATGCCGTTGGCGTGGCCTGCGGCCTGGGCCGGATGCCATAGGCTGCATACCGAGAGACTACGGGGGCAGGCGCGTTGCCGGCCCCCTGGACCGTGGAAACGAGTGAACCCCGAACGAGGAAACGAGAGATGAGCACCTACCGCATCGTCCGCTATTACATGAAGGACGGCCACCGTCCGCGCACCGTCAAGCGCGGCTTGACCCTGGAGCAGGCGCAGGCGCACTGCCGCAGCCCCGAGACGTCGAGCCGGACTGCGACCAGCGCCGCCGCTCGCCGGCACACCAAGGCGCGCGGCCCCTGGTTCGATGGATACGAGGACGACCGTTGACCCCCGAGCCGGCCCCGTCGCCTGCGGGCGGGGTCGAGTCGGCGGCCACCGTGGCCCCTGGACCGTGGAAACCTAGACCCCTGGAGCGTGGAAACGATGAACAAGGCAACGAAGATCGACGCGGACACTTGGCGCTACCGCGGATTCACGATCACCGCAGACTACCGCAGCACCAGTTTTCCCGGCGCAGTCCGTAAGACGCGGCGCGGCGTGCGGATTCAAGACCCGCCCGGCTGCGAACCGCGGTTCGCGGATGCCGGCCTGTGGTGGCGTCCGACGCTGGCGGCGGCCGTCGAGTTGATCGACGAATGGTACGAGCGTGCCGACTCCGGCTTGTGCAGCGAGCATTCGCGAATCCCCGGCCGCGTGGCCGCCGCCCGTGCGTGCGTGGCCTCCTGACCCGGCGGCCCCTGGTCCCGCCGGCGCCCGTGGCCGGCGGCGAGGGGGATGCCGGCGATCGACGCCTGCCCCGAATGTGGAAACCCGAGACGAGAGGAACCCGGATCATGGCAACGAAGCAGAAGACCCGCACCTACCGCATCCGCCGCGAGTGGACGGTGGTCATGGAGTCGTGGATCGAGGTCGAGGCCGACAGCGTGGAGGCGGCCTGCGCGGCGGCCCGAGCGAACGACGACTACGACGACCAGCGGATCGCAGACGACAGCGACGGGCCGACTTATATCGGCCGCATCGAATGCGGCGGCCGGGAGCTGCCGGTGCCTGTCCAGTTCAACGGCGACGGGATGCGGTGAGCCGCCCCCGTCCATCGAAACCCACAACCCCCGACCGGAGGAATCAGACGATGCCCCAGTATCTGATCCGATTCGACCGCGGCCCCAGCGAACGGTTCGAGGCCGTTAACTTGCAGGCGGCGCAGGACTACGTTCGCGAGACTCTGCACGACGAGGGTGCCGAGGAGGGCGACGGCGGCTGCCTGTACCTCGTTGATGAGGGCGGCCGCGGCGACGAAGAGTTCGTGGCCGAGGTTCGCCTGGGCGACGACGAGGGGGACGACGAATGACCCCGACCATCGAAACCGGCTACCGTCTCTCCCCTCGCGTGACGCTCCAACCGGGCGACACGTTCAGGGTGGCCGGCGGCCCCTACTACCGGCTCGCGGACGGGCGGCGGGTGCCGATGGCGGCCCGCGGCGTGTTCCGGCTCTCTGAGGTCGTCCGGCAGCGGAGCCGCGTCTATCTGCTCGCCTACGGGCCTGGCGGGTGGGCGCTGCTCCATGTTGAGGGCCGGCGGCGGTCGGCGGTCGCCGGCCTGGTCGCCCGGCCGTATCGGGTGCGGCGGGCCGGGCGGAAGGATTGCAGGATTGACTCTGACAGGGTCGATGCTTAGGATGCTGACGCAGACATTGATTGGCAGGGGCCGCGTGGCCCCGAACGTGGAAACGAGTGGCCCCCGAGTGGAGGAACGCGACGATGGGATATGTGAGCAACGCGATGATCGAAATGGCAGAGGCTGGCGCTGTCATGGCCGAGGTGACCGAGGTGCAGGCGTGGCGGGCTGCCGGCCACGCTGTGCCGCTGATCTGGGTCGAGATCGACACCTACCGGGGCCGGCGGAATATGCCCGCCATGACCCTGGAAACGGCCGAGCGGCTCGCCGGGTGCCTGGAGGACGAGCAGGCCCGCGATGGACTGCGGCAGGCTGTCGAGGACGCCCGCAGCTACCTCACCACGGTCGGCCGGGTCTGCGCCCAGTGTGGATGCCACGGGCAGCGGCACTTTTTCGTGGACACCGGCAGCGAGACGCTGTGCGTGGGCTGCGGGTGATGCCAGCCGCCCCGGCTCGTTGCCGCGGCGGCTCGATGATGGGATGATTTCACACAACCCCCGGATGGGGGAACGAGAGGAGAGGGACGATGAACATTCTGGACAACGAGGCGGCGAACAGCCTGACCGACCGCGAGCGGGCCATGCTCGTCATGCTGGGGCGACTGATCCACTACACCAACCAGTTGCGCGGGAGCAATTTCATCAGCGGTGACGATTCCGCGTCGGCCGACATGAGGCAACGTGCCGATGGCCTGCGCCGTGCGGCTCACCGCTGCATCATGGACGACAAGACGTTGTCGATGGCCTGGTACGGCTGCTGACGACCCGCCCTGGTTCCCCCGGCCGGCGAAACGCTGGTACGGGGGCGACGGGCGGGCCGACGCGGCCCCCGGAACGTGGAAACCCTAGAGACGAGGAGAGCGACGATGACGACGAACGAAATGACTTGCGACACTGCCGCGGCCAAAGGCCGCGGCCTTCATTACGAGAGCCGAGCCTGGGCCTCGTTGGCCGAGGATGCCGACTGGACGGGAATGTGGCCGGCGATCGACCGCGACGGCAAGCTGACCGGGCAGGCTGTCGATTCCGACGAGACTGCGGTCGGCTGGCTGAATGTCGATGACGAGGCAATGATTCCCGAGGGCGAGGCCCGCGCCGGCGGCTGGACGATCGACGCCGACGAGGGGCGGGCCGAGCCGCCGAAGCCGGCCACCGTCGAGTTCGCCCTGGCCGACGAGACGATCCGCATCTGCGGCGGTCTGGAGGACTACGCGGGCCTTGAGCACCCCGAGATGCAGCGGGCCTGCGCGGCCTACCGGAGGGCGGCGATTGCGGGGCTGGAGGACGATTCGCGGACGGGCCGCCTCGTGGCCGAGGGGCCGCGCGGGCAGCGTATCCTCCACTCCGCGTGGGCCGGCGCCCGCTGGAGCTACTCCTGCGGTGCCATCGGCACGACGGCGACGTTGACCGAGGACGAGAAGGCAGCGGTCGGTGCGGCTCACGACGCCGGCCTGGCAGCGGCGATGAAGGTGATTCGAGGGGCCGAGTGACCCCGGCCCGTAGCAACCAGTGTTCGATTTCACCCTGCCGCCCCGTGCGGCGAAACCAGAGGAGAGGACGATGAGGATGAGCAAGAAGAAGCGAGCGGTCGCCGACCGCATCAACGATGCAACGAAGTATTGCCGGGAGTTCGCACCGGGCCTCGTCATGGCAAGGGCCACGCTCCTGCCGTTCGAGGACGTCATCTACGGCGAATCTGCCGGGCCGCAACCGACCGCAGACGACTACGACCCAGACGAGGAGCCGTACTTCACGGTGGATATCGATGACCCAGGCAATCACGGCGGCGAAACCTGGGCGAAGGTCACGGCGCACGGCGTGACGATCTCCTACACCATCAAGACGCCAGACGGCGAGTCGTTCTTGGGCGACGAGATCAAGACGACCCTGGACGGACTGTGGGATTATCTGCGGCAGGTGCCGCGGTCGGCCGGCGGGTACTTCAAGAACAGATAACACCCTACGCCCCGGCGGCCCGCCGCCACCCCGGAGCGTAGAAACCCCGAGCGGCGAAACGAGGACGAGCGACGATGAGCGACGATTACGCATACGAGACAACTCCGTATAAGGTCGAGAAACGCGGCGGGAAGTTCGTGGTCAGGCAGGCGTGGTGGGGCAAGGACATTTCGGCGCACAAGACGCAGGGCGAGGCCGATGCGGCCTGCATCGAGGCGGCTCGCGCGGCGGGCTGCCTGCGGCGGTTCCGCCTCCGTCCGGCGAAACGAAAGGCGGCGAAGAAATGAGCAACCGCATCAGCCCATACGAAGCCGGATGGCTCACCTTCCTGGTCGAGCACGGGCTGGCGACGGCCCGCGAGGCCCGCGAGACACAGAATCGCGTGGCGCAGGATGCCGTCCGCGAACTGGAGGAGCGGAGGAAGCGGCGGCGGGCCGAACGCCGCCGCAAAAACCGCGAGGAGGACTAGGCTACTGGCCGATAGTCTGTGTAGGCTACCGGCCGAGATAGTGGATCGTGGAAACCCATAGGAGCAGAGCGATGAAGAAGATCGAGGGATTCAATGCAGGCGACCAAGCGTGGTCGGCATGGGTGTCAATCTCGCAGCACAGGCCGATCGCCGCCGCGGCGGCATCGGTGTGCCTGGAGCTGGTCGAAGTCGTCATGCCCGAGGGGGCCATTGTCCAGCCCCACGGCCAGCCGCCGCGAGTCCTCTACCACCAGGAGCGCTTGTTCCCGACCCAAGCGGAGGCACGCCAGTGGGCGGCAGCGCAGGTGGCAGCCGGTGCGGCAAGCCTCGCCAAGCAGGCCGCCGACCTGGCCGAGCCGGTCGTGGTGACCGTATGATCGGCATCGTCCGCGATACCTGGCGGGCTGTGCTCGTCCTGGTCGTCGCCGTGCTCCTCCGCGGGATCGTCGCGGAGGAGCCGGCGCCGGCCGTGCCGCCACCGTGGCAACCGGCACCCGTTCAGTGGCAACCCACGCCCGCAGCAACCGGAGCGTGGCAACCAGTGGCGGCACCGCCCCCGGCCGTGGAAACCAAAGGCCCGATTCGACGAGTCGCCCGCGAACTCGTAGACTTGTCCGATGCTGTCATAGGAGTACTGCGATGAACCTGGAAGACCTCGTCACACCGGCCGAAGCCGCGGCGGCCATCGGCGCACCGAACAAGCGTGCCGTCTACCGCGCACTCGCTCGAGCCGAGGCGGCCGGCGAGGACGTCACATACACCGCCTTCGGCCGCCGGCTGATCCGGCGCGACCGGCTCGACGTCGTCAAGAAGTACTACTTCCCCTACTACTCCGACGCTCATCAGGCCAGCGTGCGGAAGTGGGGGGCCGCCGGGGGCGCAGCCTCCGGCGTCACAAAACGCCTGCGGAAGGCGGCCAAGGAGAAGGAGGCCGGCTAACGGCCCTCGCTGGCCGTCTTCAGGCCGTGGCAGCGGCGGCAGAGCAGTTGCAGCCCCGACAGCGGCGTGGCCTCTGCGGCCTCGTGGAGGGGCTTGGCGGTGATGTGATCGACCTGGCTGTCCCCGGGGCGGTGGCAGACCTTCCCGCAGGCGGCACAGCACCCCCCGGCGCGGGCGATCACGGCCTTCCGCACCCTCTGCCACGCAGCCGAGCCGTACCCCCGCTCGTGGGAACACGGCCGGGCCTGCTCCGTCCGGCGAAACGAGCCGAAGCGCGGCCTATACGTTGGGATTCTGCGCGGCACTCGCCCACCCGACCATGAGAACGCGATGGCTCTGCCGGGAGAACCACCACTCAATCACCAGCTTGATGATGACCTGCGCGAGGATCGACAGAAGGAACACAGCGACGACGCTCCCGTACTGCTGACGGAGCCGAACGCTCACCCTGGCACGCACCACCTCCTCGAGCCGGTCGGGCGGGCAGTCGGTCGGCCAGTCCTCGACGATCTGCTCGACGAGACGGTCGCGGAGCGATGCCTGCATCGCCAGCCGCAGGCCGCCGTTGGCCGCAACGTACGACTTCAGCGGCCTGTAGACCGCGTCGCTGGCCGGCACGTTCCCGTGACGCATGGCGCCTCCGATTTGGTCTTGGCCTTCCCCGTCCCGCCGCAGGCTGAGCAGGTGATGTACACCTTGAGGTCGGGCTTGTCTGGTCGCTCGAGCACCTTGCCCGTCCCCTTGCAGGCGCTGCACACGCCGGACGGAGCCGGCGGCTTCGGCTCATCGACGGCGCCGGCCCACACGCCGTAGTTTCCAGTCACCGCCACCAGCGGCTGTAGGTTGTCGCGGACGCTGCGCTCCACGCAGCCTGCAACGCTCACTACGCCGACACACAGAAGCGCCGCGCCGACGATGTCGATGATCAGATTCTTCATACGTTCCCCTTCGCGCCGTAGGTCGTGTGCTTCCGACGCGGCCAGCCGGCCACACTGGAGAGGGCGATGTTCTGGGCGCGGTCGATGGTGTTCGCCAACGCCCAGAAAGCGCCCTCTGGAATCTCAAGGCCCGGCACGCCACGCACGCCACGCGGCCCCTTGTTCCACACGTTCCAACTGTTGAGCCAGCACACGAGCGCCTGCCCGTACTTCTCGTGCGTCTCAGGGCGATCGTCGTACCCGATGTAGATTTGGCTGTGCTGCCAGGTGCCAATCTGCCGACTTACGCCGTCCTCATTTCTGGTGCGCTCGAAGCCTAACGCACTACAGTTAAAAATCCCCGCGCCTTGGAACAGGAAGTCGCGGACCTGTTCGCGACCCTTCAAGAACGTGGCCGTCCTGGCAACGTGCTTGCTCGACTCGGCGAGCCACTTGTCGCCGGGGAGCTTCCTGCCGCCAAGGCGGATCGTCTGCTCGGTGTAGCGGGTGAGGTCGAAGCCGAGTTCCGGGTATGGCTTCCGAACCAGGAAGCCCTTCTTCGTCGCCGTCTCGGCGGCGGCAGAACAAAACCACCCGTCATCGTCAAATCCCCTCCACGCGAACAGGCTCTCGCTCGCGATCGGAACATTGAGGACGCCTTCTCGCGGCAACTCCGGCGCTTCCTCAACGTGGCCGGTGACCTCGTCCGGCCTGCCGTCGTTGATCTCGAGCGAGAGGCTCGTCAGCAGGGCATTCGCGCAGCCTTTGCCGACGCAATCTCCAAAGAGCTGCGTCGGGCCGGGCCAGCAGCCACGGAACACATTGTCCACGACAGGGGACAGAAGGGTGAGTTTGCCCTTGCCGGCGTCCGCGAACTCCCACTCGTGGGCGACCTCGCCGCCGTCGGGGTTGCCGCCCATGCGGATGATCGAATCGGCGAACCGTTCGTCGGCCAGCGGATTCGGCCGGCAGCCGGCGAAGCCGCGCGAGTAAGCGTCAAGGGGGTCGAACACGGCGTTACCCATCGGTGCCGACAACCAGCGTCCACGCGAGGGCAGCACACGCCGCCACAGCCCGAGATCGCAGCTTTGCGTCCACCTTCTGCGGATCGGCCCCGCAGGCGTTGACGAACGTCTGATCGATGGCCTCGGCCAGCCCCGGGTACTTGCCGATGTTCGCCTTGTCGACCGTCAGCCGCAGCGAGCTGGCGTGAAAGTCGACCAGTTGCTCCGTCGTGGCGATGATCGGCGACTCCCGCTCGCCGTCACGGGTAAAAACGAACGCCATCGCGTCGTACATCGCCGCCAGGTACTGCCGGTCGTGCGGCAGCATCCTCGGGAGGATCGCCGCGAGGGGGGCGGCGAGCTTGATCGACTCCGCGTCGGGGCGGGGGGTCTGGAGAGTCGTCGCGGGCGGGTGCGGCCAGTACATGGACAGGTCCGCGCCTTTCCAGGCAAAGAACAGGAGGGCGGCGACCACGATCCACCTCGCTTCGAGTTTCATACGTCGCTCCCGTCGACGAGAGCCAGCGTCAGCACATCGACCGCCTTCCTCTGCTCCTCGCCCAGACGCTCAGTCGCGCGCAGGCGAAACCGCACCGCCGCCAGATTGGCGATGGCGCTCTGATACGACGGGGCGATGGCCTCCTCGAGCGGCTTGGGCAGCGGGACGGTGTGGTCGTCCTGCCAGAGGCCGATCGCCCATCGAACGGCCGACGGCGCCTGCGGGCCGAAGGCTGCCACGGCCGCGCCGATCACGGCAAGAATCTGCATGGTTGTCATGCCGACACCTTCGCGACGACCCAGCCGAAGAACGCCTGTCCCTCTGGAGTCTTGAGCAGCGCCTCCAGGTGAAACAGTGCCTCGTCATCCAGGGCGGTCGAGGACTTGCCGGCGGCCCACTGGAGCGTCTTGACGATGGCCGTCGCCTGCTCATAGGGGGTCTTGGCGTCCAGAACCGACTGAACCCGACCAATCACCGGCGCCCATTCGGCAAGCAGCTTGAGCTTGTCAAGGATCGGCATCCCGGCGCCGTAGACCTCATCTTCACTTGGCATCGCGCACCTCCTTGTGCTTCATCAGAAACCGAATGTATTGCGGCGAGAGCGTCCTGCTCTGGCTGGTCATCGTCCCCCAGTGACTCGGCGGCGGCTCTGGCACCAGCGACATCAGCGGCGGCGTGTCGTCGCCGCGAGACGCCCTCCGCAGCTCCTTGACGTCGTTGATTCGATCCTCAATCACCACCGTTCACCGCGTAGTTCAGGAAGTCGTAGGTCGAGTCAAAGACCACGCGAACCGTCTGCTGCTGCTCCGTCCGGCTCAGTTTTCCAGGCAGCGTCCACACCTCGCGCTCGACCTGCTTGCCGTCGAACGTCAATGTGAGCGTCGCCTCGCCACCGACGACCGTCAGATGTACCTCCGCGGCCGGCATGATGTCTGGTCCTGTAGCCATTTCAATTCTACACGGGCGACCTGCCGCCGAGGCGTGATTGGCGCTCAGTTTCCGACCAGCCTGCTCGGAATTTCGCACAGGCCAGGAGAATCTCCTCCCTGGTCGGCAGATAGCACCCCGGGGGGTCGCGGCCGACGATCCCGAGGCTGGCGGCGTAGGCCATCAGGGCGGGTTCGTCCATGCCGAATTCGCCGCACAACTCCTCGATGGTGGCGTCGGACGCCCACCGCCGGCGGAATCGCCGCTTCGCGCTCGCTCGCTCCTTTGAAACCGCCAACTCCTCTGGGGTCAGACGCCGACGAGGATTTGGCTGTGTCATGGGTTCCAGAGGGCGATGTAGCGGCTGCCGGGGTTGAGAAACACCTGCCAGCCGGCCTCGGCCATCCGGCGGTGGTGCGGAACGTGTTCGCAGTCCTCGCCGGAGTAACCCCCGGAGAGGTAGGCGTCGGTGAAGTACAGGGCTAGGCCGCCGAACGCGGAATTCATGGCGATCGGCGGCGAGCCGGCCGGCAGGATCAAGTTCGTGAACCAGCCGAATCCGATCTCGCTCCGGCGATCCCGCCACCAGTTCAGCCGCGCCGCCCAGGCGTCGTAGCCGAACACGCCGTTGCCGGCCCGGCCCAGACTGAACGAGGCCATGCAGCCTGCCTGCTGGGCGCAGACCCGCGACCGCAGATGAGCCAGCCAGGCGACGCTGTTGAAGACGCCGTCCACACTGAACCCATGATGGGGGTCGGTGTCGACGACGAGAGTGAGCATCGAATCGGCGGCGTTCTCCCGCACCCACTCAAGGCAGCGGTTCCGGCAGGCCGCAAGCCGCATGGTCCGCTCCGGCTCGAAACCGCGGGAGTCGATGCCGCCCAGGGCGGCGTGCTCGACGTTCAGCCACGGGAGCGTGGATGCAAGCCGGTCCAACTCCTCGGCCGTCCCGTCCGTCGAGTCGTTTTCGTAGACGTAGCCCGTCCATTGCTTGAAACCGTGGGCGACCTCGTTCAGCAGGCTGAACGTGTTCGTCATGTGCGGCATGGAGTTGCGGGCGATTGCCACGATGGCGAGTTTCATCTCGGCGGCCACGGCGCGGCCGTCGGCGACCTTGCTCGCGTAGAGTTCCTCATATTCCGCGTCGATGCTCCATACCTGTTCTGGCCTAGTTGTCATTGAAGACCCACAACTCTGTTGGCTGGACAACTGGGACTCGAGGGTCGCACCAGACCTCTCCACCCATCCGGCGGATGTCTGCGCAGAGGCCGACGAGGCCGTTGCCGTGCATGCGGGCGCCGCGGCGGATGTAGGCGGCGTCGAGGAGGACGACGCTGCCGACGCTGTCAAGGCGGAACGGCCGGTCGGCCGTGTAGCACTCGTGATGTGGTGGTCTGTTGCCAAAGCGGACACCGTCCTTTCGATACCCCCAAGTATCGTAGAAAAGTGGCTCTGGGAGAAGCGTGCGCTGCCGGCCCGGCAAGCCCAATTCCATCCGCCCTGGGCAGTGGGAGAGCCACGGCCACGCGCCGACGGCCGCAGCCCCCGGGGCGGCCTCGTGCAGCCGGGCGACGATGTCGTCGTCGGAGAATAGGTCTGACTCGTGCCACAGCACAAGGTCGTCATCGGGCCGGACGGCACTCAGGGCGACGTCGCCGGCCGCCGACAAGGTCGCTAGGCGGTCGCCATAGTCCGGCTCGTCCTCCCAAATCATATCGATCTGGGCGCCAAGGCGGGCAGACACCGACTCGATGATAGCCGGGGTGCAGTCGGGTCCGGGCTTGACCTTGTGGATAAACCGCGACACGCCCTGCTTGGCGTACAGGTGGGCGAGCCTGTCCGCGAGGTGCTTGCCGGCGTCGCGGTGAAACATCGAGATGCAGACGACCTTCATTCGCTTGATCCTACAGTGGGTGTGCGTAAATCGTATCGTATGTGGTGTGTTTTTCGTCTTATACGGCCCCGCGTAGCGCCGGCCTCTGCCGTCTCGCGGCCGCGTGGCGTGGGTTTCGCGCGGCGTTATCCGGCGGCGGCTGCGCTATCCGGGTCCGCATAATGACAAGTTCTGCCTACTTCAAAAGCCGCTCAAGAATCTCCTTGACCTTGTCCAAGTCCTCTTGCTTCTTGCGGTCGCGGCTTTCGGCAAACATCTGGCCAACAATCGCAACGGCTCGCGGTCGAGCAGCGGTCAGTTCCTTGTCTGTGACGATGCCTTTCTGGAGAAGCGCCACCAGTAGCGTGGCGTGGTTCGTGGCGTGCGCGGCACTCGCGTCGTTTGTTGATGCCGCGAGTTCTTTGAACGCTTGAATAATCAACTCTCCCGGCAAGGCAGAACCACGCGATGCAGAAGAATCGCGAGCGTCGTCGTTCATGTTGTCGGCCTCCATTGTCGCGATCTTCTGATCTCTGGCGTTATCCGATTCAG
>Ga0315903_10008995_pt1 | contig 12170 bp, 5 predicted proteins | sample LakEriMetagenome_7_FD_203524 | JGI IMG/M metagenome (GOLD analysis project Ga0315903, IMG submission 203524) | Freshwater fungal communities from buoy surface, Lake Erie, Ohio, United States - Buoy 2 MA119 | ecosystem: Environmental > Aquatic > Freshwater > Lake | place: USA: Lake Erie, Ohio...
CGGCGCTCTACAACGCCCGCCGCAGCGGTCAGCCCTCCCCCCTCCAATCCCTCCCCGTTCACTACCGCGACTACGCCGCCTGGCAGCGCCAACGCCTCAGCGGATCACGGCTACGCGAGCTCCAGGGCTACTGGATCGAGGCACTCACGGGCCTGCAGCCCCTGGAGCTCCCCAGCGATCGGCCCAGACCCGCCGAACCGTCCTATCGCGGCGGCCGGGTGGCCTTCAGGATCACAGCGGCGCAGCTGCAGCCCTTCGAGGACCTCTGCCGTTCCCACGGCGCCACCCTGCAAATGGGCTTGCTGGCCTTGCTCGCCCTGCTCCTGCATCGCATCAGTCGTCAGGCCGATCTCGCCATCGGCGTTCCCATCTGGGGCCGCAACCATCCCGATCTCGAATCCCTGATCGGCTTCTTCGTCAACACCCTGCCGATTCGCACACACTTCTCGCCACAACTCTCCTTCCGATAATTCCTCGATCAGGTCAAAACCACCTCCATCAACGCCTACGACCATCACGATCTGCCCTTTGAGCAGATCGTGGAGGCGCTGCAGCCCGAACGGGACCGCAGCCGCAACCCCCTGGCGCAGGTGTTGTTGCAGCTCTTTGAGCCATCCGACGCTTCGCCGCGTCACCTCGCCGGACTCCACGGGGAGCCCCTGCCCGCCAGCGGTCGCTCCTCACGCTTTGATCTGGAAATCTTCCTGCAGCGCAGCCCTGATGACAGCCTGCGGGGCACCCTCAGCTTCGCCACCGATCTGTTCCATGCCGATCGCATCGAACGGCTCAGCGCCCAGCTCCTCACCTTGCTGGCAACGGCAACAGCAACCCCCGATGCCCCCGCCGCAACCCTCCACCTTCTGCCAGAGGCCGAGCGGGCGCTGATTGAAACCTGGCAGCAGGGCCCTCGCATGGAAGTGCCGGATCTCTGTGTCCACCAGCTGTTCGAGCGGCAGGTGGATCTCAGCCCCGACGCCATCGCCCTGGTCTTTGAGGACCAGCAGCTGAGCTACGCCGAACTGAACGCTCGCGCCAACCAGCTCGCCCATCACCTGATCGCGAAAGGCGTTGGCCCTGAAGTGATCGTTGCCGTCTGCCTTGAGCGCTCCATTGAGCTGATCGTGGCCCTCCTCGCCATCCTCAAGGCCGGCGGCGCCTACCTCCCCCTTGATCCCGCTTGGCCTCAAGACCGTCAACACCTGCTGCTGGATGAAGCTGGCTGCACCCTCCTCGTCGAAAAGAAGGGTCCGGTGGTGATCCACAGGCCACAGTCGGCCCCAGCGACCGTTCCAGGAGTGCCACTGGCCTACATCACCTATACCTCAGGGTCGACCAGCAACCCCAAAGGGGTGGCCGTTGGCCATCGCGCCATCCTGCGACTGGTGCATCCGGTGAATGGCTATCAGCTCTCGGCGGGCCATCGGGTGTTGCAGCTGGCACCGGTGGCGTTTGATGCCTCAACGCTGGAGATCTGGGGTCCGCTGCTTTGTGGAGGCACCCTGGTGATCCCCCCTGCGGGGCAGCTCTCGCCGGCAGAACTGGCGGCATTGCTGCGGGAGCACCAGATCACCACCCTCTGGCTCACAGCCGGGCTGTTCCACACCATGGTGGATCACGAGCTGGAAGCCCTAACTGGTGTGAGTCAGCTATTGGCCGGGGGTGATGTGCTCTCCCCGGAGCATGTCACACGCCTGCTCAATGCCTTCCCGGCCGGTCATGAGCTGATCAACGGCTATGGCCCCTCCGAGAACACCACCTTCACCTGTTGCCATCGTTTGGCCGCGGGCATAACACTGACAGAGTCGAGCGTGCCGATCGGCCGCCCCATCGCCGCCACCTTCGTGCGCGTGCTCGACCGCAACGGCCGGCCCTCTCCGATCGGCATCCCCGGCGAACTGCACATCGGTGGTGCTGGACTCGCCCGCGGCTATCTCAACAATCCAGAGCTCACGGCTGAAAAGTTCATCCCCGATCCTTATTCTTCCGACCCCACAGCCCGCCTCTACAAATCCGGTGATCTCGCCTCCTGGAATCCGGATGGAACGTTGGCGTTCCACGGCCGCATTGATCAGCAAATCAAGCTGCGGGGCTACCGCATCGAGCCCGGCGAAATCGAGGCGAACCTGCTCGCCCATCCCGCCGTCGCCCAGGCCGCCGTGCTGCTCCGCCACGACGATCCCGCCAACCCGCGGCTGATCGCCTACTGGGTGCCCCAACAGCTCCCCGCCCAGCCGGCTCTCGCCGCCAGCAGCTCCAGTGCCGCGCTCACCAACAACGCAGCCAGCGGCGATGGCAATGGCAATGGCAATGGCAATGGCAATGGCAATGGCAGCAGCGATGGCGATGGCAATGGCAGCGGCGATGGAACCGCCAGCGCCCTAGCGCCGCTCACCTCAAAGCAGCTCCGCTCCTTTCTTGCGGATCGCCTACCGGACTACATGGTCCCCTCGGCCTTCGTCGCCCTGGAGGCCCTGCCCCTCACCGCCAACGGCAAGCTCGATTGCAAGGCCCTGCCCGCTCCTTCCTTCGCGGGCGATCTGGCCCAGCGCATCCCCCCCTGCACCGAACTCGAACGCCAGCTCCATCGCCTCTGGGCCGAGGTGCTCGGACACAGCGACTTCGGCATCACCGACAACTTCTTCATGGTCGGCGGCCATTCGCTTTCCGCCGCTCAGCTGGTGGCCGCCATCTCCTCCCGGCTCCACCACACCATGCCGGTGGCCGCGATCTTCCAGGCCCCCACCCTGCGCGAGCAGGTCGCCTGGCTCACAGCCCAACCCCACTCCGCCTCCACCAGCTCGCTACGTGCGCCACTCCAGCGGCCCGATCACAGCACCGCCAATCTCGTCACGCTCCAACCCCTCGGCTCTCTTCCTCCCGTGTTCGTGGTGCACGGCTGGGGCGGCACCCTCGGAGCCTTCATCGATCTCGCCCGCTCCCTCGCCCCCCACCGCCCCGTGCTCGGCCTCCAGGCCAGCGCCGCCGGCCTCGCCGATCCCGAGCTGCCTTCCGTGCGGGCCATGGCCGCCGACTACGCCGATCAAATCCTGCGGCGCCAACCCGAGGGGCCCATCCATCTCCTCGGTTATTCGGCCGGCGGCTGGTATGCCCATGCCGTCGCCATCGAACTGCAAAAACGGGGCGCCAACCTGGGACTCTTCGCGGTGCTGGATACCGGCGTCGTCGCCCAGGTGCATCGCCGGCTCGGCCTCACCTTGCTATGGCGCCATGGTCTTCCCCGGCTCAAGCCGGAAGGTTCACTGCGCCACCATCTGCTGCGCCCCAGCGCCTGGAAGACCCTGCTGCGCCGCCAGGCCGGCCAACTCAATTCCCAGTTGTATTGGTATCTCAATTGGAAGTATAATCGGCCAGGCCAGCGCTCACAAGCTGATCCCTTCGTTGCCCTGCTCAAGCGCAACTATCGCCCCGAACGCTCCAGCTTGGCAGTCGAGATCTTTGCACCGCCACAACAGCTGCCTGAGCTACAGCGGCTTTGGAGCTTTTACGCCAGCGGCGGGGTGCGTTGCCATCCGCTGTTCAGCGAACACCTCGATTTCTATCGCCCCGAGCTCGCGCCCAGCCTCGCTGAAGCCATCCTTGCCGCCCTGGAACGGGCGGAATGGGAATGGTTGCAGCAACAGGACACCCTGAAACCTCATAGCGCTTACAGAAACGGTGGGGCGACGCCTGCTGTCCAGACCCCGATGGGCGCTGAGCAGCAGCCCACAAGCCAGGGCAGCACGGGCAGGGGCTGAGAGGTCCAAAGCAGGTGCGAGGGATCTGCGGATCCCTCGCCCATAGCCGTGGGGTGTGGTGATCGGGCTGAGGTGGGGAACGATGAAAGAGGGGGTAGCCACGCTACCGCCGAGCCTCTCTGCTGGGCCGAAGCCGGAAGCAAGACCGAAAAATCGCCAGACTCCGAAGCAAGGCTGCGAGAAAACGTAAAAACATTCCAAAAGACGCCAAGACAACTCTCGATCCGGACTATGATTTACGTCATACCAAGATCGATTTCTCGCAATTTCGCAATTCTCAAGCCATCACTACATGCAAGCAAGAACAAAGCAGGAGCATCAATGCATTGCCGCCATCAAATGCACACTGAATCATGGAAGACACAATCTTTTGGAATTGCAATGAATTAATGCCAATGGGGTCCTGCCGAGGACCACCCATAAGAGCAAGAGTTTGGCAAGCTTCGCCATGAGTACCACAGCGCTATTGACTGTGGACATGATGGCGCCTGAATGCTCACTCACTGAGCCAAAAGCATCACACAGTCCACTGCAAGTATGGACCACCTGCTTGCATCCCCTCACTTCTTCAACCAATGCCCATCACTGCTCTGACCAGTTACGACCAAAAGGGCGAGCTCATACTCAAGGCCGATGACATAAATGTTCAGTCCTTAAAAAATGAGACCAACAAAGTGCTGCGGGTCAGTCTCACTGCCACCGGCACTTGGTGCTTGTACAAGGAGCGCACGAGCATACCAGCCCTGGCCCCCTTCAATGCCCAGACGGACTGGAAGGGTTATAGTAAGCTACCCAAGGAAATCTATGACCAATATCAATGGCGCCTTCCGGGAGCTCCGGCTGGATCCTTGATGGTTTCGGTGAGAAGTGAAAGTGGCAACACTAGCCTGGCTGCGCCCGACAGCATTGATGTCCCACCTGGACGTTATGTGATTTTTATCAACAACAACGCCATCCCCTTATTTCGCACCTGCCAAGGGCAACTCACAATAAAGTATGCCTGCAGCCCGAAAGATAGTGTGGCTCCGCAAGCAGTCGTACCTAGCCTGGATAAGGAGCCCTCGGCCAAGCCCGCGGTCGTCAATCCCTCCAAGGATCCGGCAACAACACGCACGGGCAAGCTCCTGGTACTGCACGACGAGTGGATCTTGTGTGACTATGGCTTTCAACAAGCACCAGACACTGAGATCTTTGTCAAGAACATCGCCAAGTTCTTTGACAATGGGAAAGGAGGTAGATTTTTAGATCACTCCGCTGTCTTCACCCGTCATCCGGATGTGCGAGGCACCACCTTGAGCAAGCTCCTGTCAACTCCTCCGTACACTTTCATTCGAGACCGTGCAACACCGCTCACTCTCAAGACATTATTAACATACGACGGCGTTTTTGTTGGCAGAGAGTCAACAGACAATAAACTGTTAATTGAATACATCAAGCAAGGTGGAAATGTTTGCTTGGTGGCAGGCGCCATCGGTGACGAATCAGAAGCGCTGATGTGGAATCCGCTGCTCGAAGCCTTTGGCCTTCGTTGCGACAATTTCAGCAACTATATCAAGGGCGTACGGCCAGTCAACAACCAAAGCCATCCTCTCTTCGTTGGCGTGAAATCTCTGTATCAAGACAATGGGATGACAGTTCATCTCATGCCTAATTCCAAGGCGTCGATCATCATGAAAGACGATTCAAAGGGGCTGATTGGCTTTGCGGAGCATCCTGTGGCTGCGCCAGAAGCCGTTGCCAGCCCAAATAAGGAACCGTCCACCAGTCCTGTGAAAGTCGATCCATCCAAGGCTCCAGCAACAATACGCACGGGCAAGCTCCTCGTGCTGGACGACGAGTACATCTTGAGTGACCATGGCCATCAACAAGCACCAGACACTGAGATATTTGTCAAGAACATCGCCAAGTATCTGACCAGCGGCAAAGGCGGTAAGTTTCTGGATTACTCCACTTACTCCACCACAAATCAAACTGCACAAGGCACTGCCATGGAAAAGGCCTTGGCATCTCCCCCCTATGCATTCAAAAGGGACCGCTCGGTGCCGCTTGATCTGAATACATTACGTTCCTACGAGGTTGTCATCGTTGGTGGAGAGCCTGTTGACAATCAGATCTTAATTGATTACATCAAATCGGGAGGAAGCGTTTGTTTGATTGCCGGTACCGGCCATGGCGGCAGCGAATCAGAGGCCGCTAGCTGGAACAAGTTACTCACTGCCTTTGGGCTTCGCCTCGAAACTTCATATAACCTTATTGCAGGGGTACTTCCGGTGACCAGCCCCGGCCACCCTCTGTTCGAAGGAGTAAAAGCACTCTTTCAGTATTGGGGGCAAACAGTTGAACTTCTGCCTGATTCTAAGGCCTCGATCATCATGACGTGCGATTCAAAGGGGCTGATTGGCCTTGCGGAGGTTCCTGTCACTCCATAGGATTGATGGCAGATTTAACTCCACTAAAGCCCGTTGTTGACCTGAGCAGCAGCGGGGCAGCTCGCGAGATGCAGAGATCGCGCAGGGCCCGCCTCTGATCCCTCTCCACTACCGTAATCTCTCACATCCGAGTAGCCACATGGCGACATGGGCTACTCGGCTTCTGGAATTGAACCCTTCTTACATCTGAACCGCCCCAACGACGATGTATTGGTTGAGAAGTGACGACATACCATCCCAGCATTCCGGCAGATGCCATGGGCTGAGTAGATCTAGATGATATCACTTGGTCACTAACTCCTCGAGTTGCAGGGCTACATCCACGATCCGGCAATAGGTAGCAGAGCCGCAATTTGCTGCGATTAGACGCAAATAACCATATGATGGATTGAAATAAAGCAATGCGAAGCATCAAGTTAGTGAAGCGAATTCAAAATCCCGATCCCCCCGGGCCGCACCAGCGCAATCAGCTGCCAAGATACAATTGAGTTCTTTGTTATCTCCTAACAGGATTACTTGCTGCAGCTAATCCCTAATGCCCTCGCGGGGGATCGTCCCATGTTTGCCCACGGTCTGGTGTCCACCAGAGCCCTCAACCTGATTGTCCATTGGCAAGACGCTTTGGGGATGTCCATCGCCCCCACGATGATGGAAGAGATTCCCCGTAGTGCTGATAGTGCTGATAGTGCTGATTTGGCTGATTTGGCTGGGTAGCTGGAGCAGCTCGGCCAACGCCAGCTGGTCTAGCCGCTAAGTGCCTGCTCGTGCCCCCCTTCGTGCACAAACACCGATCTCGCCTGCGCTGATTGCCCGGTGTCAACTGCGAAGGGGCCCGCCGAGGACGTGGCCATCGGGGAAGTGATCTCCGCATCGCCCTGACACCCCCAAGGGTGAGGTCATTGAGAGCACATCCAGATGCAATTACACGTATCTTGCCCCCTGGCAACCTGTTGCTGCCCGTGCAGTCTGCTGCTAAGATGGATTAGGGCAAGCAGATAAGATGATGCTGCGGACAACAGCCATCTCTTGCGTGTCCCTTTTCCCCTTTCTTTTCCGACCAAATGTCTGCAACTCACACAGGCAAACTTCTTGCACTCCACGATGAGTACATGTTGAGCGACCATGGCATTCAACAAGCTCCAGACACTGAGACATTTATAAGCAATATCGCCAAGCTTTTTTATCGCAATAATGGCGGCAAGTTTTTAGATTACACCACTTACTACATTACAAATCCCACTGTTCAGGGCAACGGACTGGAAAAAATCCTGTCAACTCCTCCCTATTCTTACATTAGGGATTGCGCGCCGCTGCTCACCCTGGATTTCCTGAGCAAGTTCGAAGCAATCTTTGTGGGAGGCTTAGATATTGACAATCAAATCTTGATCGACTATGTCAAAGCGGGAGGAAACGTTTGCTTGATTGCCGGTACCGGCCATGGCGGCAGCGCATCATCAGAGGCCACTGGCTGGAACCAGTTGCTCGGTGCTTTTGGGCTGCGCCTCGAATCTTCCTACAACGACATCACGGGAGTACGGTCGGTCACGAGTCCCAGCCATCCTCTGTTCGCAGGAGTCAAAAATCTCTTTCAGTATTGGGGGCAAACAGTTCAGCTTCTGCCAGATTCTAAGGCGTCAATCATCATGACTGCCGATTCTCAGGGCCTGATTGGCTATGCGGAGGTTCCTGTGGCTTCTACCCAAGTGGCACCCATTCCAACTCCGAACCTACCAGCCAATCCAGTAGCAGGCGATCCATCTAATGGATTTTACACCACAAATGGCAATGGCGACATCTTCCTGCTCAAACAACATCCTGGCCTACCAAAGACATGGAGTCTGATCATTCCTGGAAATTTTGGCGGCAACACATATACAGATCTCCTTTTTTATAATCAATCCACAGGAGAAGCCCAGTTTTACACTACTGATGGCAATGGCAACATGTCTCTGCTCAGCAGTCATTCAGGCTGGCGCAAGACATGGAGTCTGATCATTCCTGGAAATTTTGGCGGCAACGCATATACAGATCTACTTTTTTATGATCCAACCACAGGAGACGCCGAGATTTATACTACTGATGGTAATGGCAACATATCCCTGCTCAAAAAACACACTGGCTGGCTCAAGACATGGACACAGATTATTCCCGGTAACTTTGGCGGTAGTGAATACACAGATTTATTCTTCTACGATCCGACATTAGGAAGGGCTGCGGTGTTTACAACTGATGGCAGCGGCAACACATCACTGCTCAAAATCCATGATGGCTGGCGCAAGACCTGGAGTTTGATTATTCCTGGAAAATTTAGCGGCAGCAGCTTCACAGATCTCCTGATATATGATGCGACCGCAGCGGAGGCTGAATTTTTCACAACTGATGGCAACGGCAACATTTTTTCGCTCAAAAAACATACTGGCTGGCGTAGAACATGGAGTCAGATGATTCCTGGCGATTTTGGCGGCAACGGCTTCACAGATCTCATTTTCTATGATCAGACTTCTGCAGAGTGGAGGGCTGAGTTCTTTACCACAGATGGGAATGGCAATATCTATTCGCTCAAACGACACACAAGCTGGCGCAAAACCTGGCAATCAATTACACCAGGCAAGTTTACAGATAGCTCTTATACAAGTCTTTTCTTCTACGGTACCACTGCAGACTAAGCAGCCAAGATACATAGCAAGAAGCATCAAGAGATTGATCTTTTTGCAACGGCAACAGCCCTGATCTCCTCATCAGAGATCACGCCAAAGGCATGGATGGATCGTGCACAGCACGATCCATCCTGGGTCACATAAATCTGTCACTCTGTAGCACTGCATCCCATGATTCTCATCAATGGAATGCAGCTTGCCAAAAGAGGGCGTATAGAAAAGTAAGCTATTTGCAACATGGCAACCAGTAGCTGATTCGGAATTTAATCGATGATAGATTGAACGCTGATCTGAAACTCCTCGCGCAGGCTGAAGATCAGCAGATCGGTAACCGCCAACTCTACTACGTCTCCGACCAACTGACCCAGCAGCTGATCGAGCAACGGGTCTCGGCGGATCAGAGTGGGGCGATGTGCCTGAGGCGATCGCCGGGGTTGATACTGGCTCGCTGGCTCGCATCAAGGCTGCCATTGTTGTCGCCCCCCTGGATCCCAGGCGGCGCGTAAGCCGTCCTGCAGGGATTGCTGGCGGAGCTCGACAAGCCTTGGTTGTGGCCTGCGCTCAACAGTTACAGGCCTGTGTTGAGCCACCGGTGCCGTCTTCGCTGGGGGCGGGGCCTAACGCTGGGGTTGGATCGGCGCCTACCGCTGCCCTCCCTGATCGATTGCCCGGCTCGCCGTGCGCTCTGACGCGCTCTGCCACGTCCCCAGCCACCGCCCTCGCCATCCGGCCAAGCCACCCCGCCATCCGCCCCACCCCCGCATCGGCGAGACTGGCCACTAGCTGAAGCCCCCCCTGGGCCCGCCCTCCTCCATGCCCGTCCGCGGATCCGCCGCCATTGCCCGTTCCAGCAGCGCCTCCAGCCACGCCAGCGCCGCTGCCGACGCCTTCCCGCTGGCGGCGATCACCGGCCACGGCACGCTCAAGCTGGCGCTGCTGCTGGCGGCCGTGGATCCCGGCCTGGGCGGCGTGGTGATCGCCGGCGGACGCGGCACCGGCAAGTCGGTGCTGGCGCGGGGGTTGCATGCGCTGCTGCCGCCGATCGATGTGCTCGATCTTGGCGACCAAGCCGGCGGCACGGCCCTGAACATCGACCCCAAGCGCCCGGACGATTGGGACACGGCAACCGGGCAGCGGCTGCTGGAGCTGGGCGCCGATCCCAGCGGAGACGACCCATCGGCGCTGCTGCCCACCAAGGTGGTGCCGGCGCCGTTCGTGCAGGTGCCGCTGGGGGTGAGCGAAGACCGGCTGTTGGGTTCGGTGGATGTGGCCGCCTCGTTGGCGGCGGGCGCACCGGTGTTCCAGCCGGGCCTGCTGGCGGAAGCCCATCGGGGTGTGCTCTACATCGACGAGCTCAACCTGCTGGATGACGGCATCAGCAACCTGCTGCTTGCGGCGGTGGGCAGCGGCGAAAACCGCATCGAGCGCGAGGGGTTGAGCTTGTCCCATCCCTGCCGCTGCCTGCTGATCGCCACCTACAACCCCGAGGAGGGGGCGGTGCGCGACCACCTGCTGGATCGCTTCGCCATGGCGTTATCGGCGAACCAGCTGTTGGATGTGGAGCAACGGGTGGCGATCACCCGCTCGGTGCTCGACCATGGTGCCTCGGTGCGGGCGTTCCGAGAGCGGCACCGCGAGGAAACCGAAGCGCTGGCCACCCAGCTGCTGCTGGCTCGGCAATGGTTGCCGGATGTGCGCATCGCGCCGGAGCAGATCGCCTATTTGGTGAACGAGGCGATTCGCGGCGGCGTGGAGGGGCACCGCAGCGAGCTCTACGCCCTGCGGGTGGCGCGGGCCCATGCGGCCCTGTGCGGTCGCGACCAGGTGGAAGCGGAAGATCTTCAGGTGGCGGTGCGGCTGGTGATCGCGCCCCGGGCGCTGCAACTGCCCCCGCCAGACCCCGATCAACCGTTGGAGCCGCCGCCGCCACCGCCCCAAGGCGAGCAGGAGCCCGACCAGCCGGAGCCGCCCGAAAACGAGCAGGAACCTGACGAGCCCGAGGAGGAACCGGAGGATCAAGAGGAGGACACCCCCCAAGACGAGGCGCCTCCCTCGATTCCCGAGGAGTTCCTGCTCGATCCAGAGGCAACCGCCATCGACCCCGACCTGCTGCTGTTCAGCGCCGCCCGAGCCCGGGCGGGGCGGAGCGGCAGCCGCAGCGTGGTGCTGAGCGACAGTCGCGGCCGGTATGTGCGGCCGATGCTGCCACGGGGGCCGGTGCGTCGCATCGCGGTGGATGCCACCTTGCGAGCAGCGGCGCCGTACCAGCAGGCGCGGCGGCAGCGCCAACCCCACCGCCGCGTGATTGTGGAGGAGGGGGACCTAAGGGCCAAGCAGTTGCAGCGCAAGGCCGGGGCTCTGGTGATCTTCCTGGTGGATGCCAGCGGCTCGATGGCGCTGAATCGCATGCAGAGCGCCAAGGGGGCTGTGATCCGACTGCTGAGCGAGGCCTATGAGAACCGCGATGAGGTGGCATTGATCCCATTTCGGGGCGAAGCGGCCGAGGTGCTGCTGCCGCCAACCCGCTCGATCACCGCAGCCCGGCGCCGGCTCGAATCGATGCCTTGCGGCGGCGGCTCACCCCTCGCCCATGGCCTTACCCAGGCGGCCCGGGTGGGGGCCAATGCCCTGGCCAGCGGCGACCTGGGCCAGGTGGTGGTCGTCGCGATCACCGATGGGCGCGGCAATGTGCCCTTAAGCCGCTCGTTGGGCCAGCCGCCGCTGGAGGGGGAGGAACCGGTGGACCTCAAAGAAGAAGTGAAGCAGGTGGCGGCGAAATACCGGGTCTTGGGCCTCAAACTGCTGGTGATCGACACCGAACGCAAGTTCATCGGCAGCGGCATGGGCAAGGACCTGGCCGAAGCCGCTGGCGGCAAATATGTGCAACTTCCCAAGGCCAGCGATCAAGCAATCGCGACCATCGCTCTTGAGGCGATCGCTGGAATCTAATCCTCACCCCCACTGCCAGAACTGATTAAAAGGATCCGCAAGTCTTCGTTGCCGGCTGCCGCATTTCCATGGCCAACAGCGCTATGATGAGCTGGCATAACGTCTGCAGGCCGGAGCCGATCCGCTGGGATCCAGCCAGCTGCAGAAGGTATCACCTCCGGCCAATTTTGTCTAGGAGCTGAAGCCGCACCGAGAGGTGCGCTTGGAGCATCACCACAGGTGGGTAGGCCGAAAGGGCTGGCCATGCCATGCCATTCGCTGATCCCCTCCACGATCCAGCTGGTCCCAACTCCATCGATCTGGATCAGCTCCGCTGCCTCGGTCGCCCGCAGGGTGCAGCTGCGGGAGGCTTCGCCAACACCGTCAGGAGGAAATCAGAC
>Ga0315903_10008996_pt1 | contig 12168 bp, 5 predicted proteins | sample LakEriMetagenome_7_FD_203524 | JGI IMG/M metagenome (GOLD analysis project Ga0315903, IMG submission 203524) | Freshwater fungal communities from buoy surface, Lake Erie, Ohio, United States - Buoy 2 MA119 | ecosystem: Environmental > Aquatic > Freshwater > Lake | place: USA: Lake Erie, Ohio...
TGGCTGGTCGGATCATTACGACCGTCGCCAAGGCCAAGGAGTTGCGGCCGTACATTGAGAAGCTGATCACCATGGCTCGCAAGGCCAAGGTCTCGGATGCCAAGGCCGAGCCGCTGGCAACGAAGGCGGCACGGAACACTGAAGAATGGAAGACCTGGCGGCAGTCGAAGCAGTGGCAGGATTGGGCCCAGGCCCGTGCCGCTGGCGTCAACTACCGGCGGCGGGCCTTCGCCCTGCTGCGTGACCAGGAGGCGGTTGACATCCTCTTTGGCCCGTTGGCTACCCAGTTCGCAGATCGGCAGGGGGGCTACACCCGCATTCTGCGGATCGCCGATCGCCGGCTGGGCGATGGTGGTCAGCAGGCACTGGTGGAGTTTGTCGGGAAGAACGACCGGCGCAAGCGTGGCCAGAAGAAGGCGCGTGCGGCTGGTGTCGGGGCTCCCGTCGTGGTTGAGACTCCCGCCGAAGCCCCTGCGGCTGGCTGAGATCTTGCCCGTTGGCCGTGTGGGTCGGGATGCCAAGGGGCAGTCGACTCCGCAATTCGGTATGAAATACAAAACACCGGCGTCCGAGTGGACGTCGGTGTTTTTTGCGCTCGAGCGGAACCAGGTTCGCCCCGACCCGCCCAGCAGTTGCCGCGTGCTGGGCGAGTCACGCTCGCGGTGATCTTTGTAGCCGCGTTTGTTGCATCGCGCAGGGGGCGTCCCAGCGTGGGCTCCCGAGTGACGGGTCGCCGTGGGGACTCCGCGGCTGATCGACTTGGCGGCTGATCGACTTGGCGGCTGATCGACTTGGCGGGTGGGCGACTCAGCGAGCGGGAGCGCCGGGGGCCGCTTGGGCGGCTTCGATCTGCTGTCTCAACGTGCGGTCGTTGTCTTCCCGTAGTTTATCAAACGCCTCAGGGCTGTCGGCGGTCACCGCCAGGAAGCAGCTGGCTTGCTCCTGGCCCAGCCCGGTTCCCCACCGCACCACCTGGGGCGGAGTGTGTGGTTGGCGGGGATTCTTGGGCGTGTTGTCAAACACGGCTTCCACTTCGATCCGCGTTCCCGCCGGGTATCGCACGGGCCGACGCAGCAGGTAGTGGTCGTGCCACAGCGGGTCCCAGTCGGCGATCCGCAGCAGACGCTCGCTGCTGCCATCGGGAAGCAGCGCGACCACTGTCACCTCGCGGGTCAGTGGCCCGAAGTGCGGAGTCAGCCCCAGAAGCGTCGTGGGAACCGGCAGTTCGTAACGGGCTCGATGGCGGTAGCGAGCCGCCCCCGGTGGAATCCGCAGTTTCAGGTCGGCAACCACCAGGTCCCCGACAGGCCGACGACTTTCGGAGCCAGCGATATAGAGGCCCAGTTGTGGGAGGTCATGCACCTCGCGACCTTGCGGGAGGTAGGTAAGGTCGAGAACCACATCGGATCCTGGCAGCAGCCGACGACCACACCCCTCCGGCAGTCGCTGGATCAGTGCCATCGGCGCCCAACCCCCCAGGCTCCCGGCAGGCGTGAACGGCTCGAGAGTCCCCCCGGCGATTCCATCGTCCAGCAAAAATCCTGCCTGCTGGCGGGCCTTGTCGGTGAGGTCGAGTCGCACGCTCGCTTCGGCGATTTGTCGAGGGGCGGTGGCCCGCAACTCAACCGCGGCAACAAGCTGCTCGGTGTCGAAGTTGGTCCTCCACACGAGGCGTCGGATGACCGGGTCCGCGGTGGGGGAGAGATCGATCGGTTCGGCTGCGGAGAGGACCAGGTCCGGCGTTCCCAGTCGCCAGGGAACGGCAGGGTTCGCCGGGGAGCCTGCGGGGGAGGCTCCGGAATTGCCCGTGACCGCCAGTTCGGAAGTCGGGGGCAGATCACCGGCGTCGCCCGCAGGGAGGCCCGCCTCGACCCAGGCGACGACCAGTTCGATCTCGGCGGGGCTGAGCCCGCGGGCATGGCGAAACTCCCCGAACCCGGCAACGGGCTTCCAGGGGGGCATCTTGTGGTTCTTGACCAGGGCGACCATGGCGGTGCCCTGGGGGCGGACGTCGTCGTAGGTCAGCAGGGGAAACGGGGCCAGGCCTTGGGGCTGGTGGCATTCGGCACAGTGCGCCCGCACCAGTGGAGCGATGTGCCGGGCGTAGGTGACCTGTTCCCGCTGCTGAATGAGGGGGCGGGGGTCGAGTGAGCGGCCCGACGGTTCGGTGCGGCGGACCACGGGCAGCCGACCGGCGACCGCCGATTTGAGGGCACTTGCCAGGAACGTCTGCCGGGGGCGGCCCCGATTCTCGGGCCGGTCGTAGCGGTCATCGATTTTGCCGCTGTAGATCTTTTGCCCCTCGGGATCGATGACAACGGCCTGCGGGGTGTGGGTGGCTCCCAGTTCGGCGGCGAGGGCTCCGCCACCATCGAACAGGACCGGAGCCCGCAGGCGCACGCGTTCGGTCCAGGCGCGGGCCTCGGCTCGCGAGATGTCGGGATCGGCGAGGACGACAAAGAAGGCGACCTGTCGCTCGTTGTAGGCGGCGATCAGTTTCTCGAGCGCGGGGCGAAGGGTTTCGCTGCGTTCGCACCGGGGAGAGAGAAAGAGAAAGGTCCACGCGGCGGGGACGGGATTGTCACCCAGGGAGTGCACTTCGCCGGCTACATCGACGGCCCGCAGGGGCCAGGTGATAACCGTGGGGCGCTGGGGTCCCTTGCGTTCGGTGGTCCCCCGCGTGGTCTCGCGGGCCAGGGCGGGAGTGAGCAGTCCGCAGAACAGGCTGAGAACACAGACGAGCGCGCTGGCTGAGTGGGAGACGATTCCTTGTCGGGCAAGGGCGAAAGCAGGCCCAGTGGCCCGGGACGCAGGTGCCGCTGAACGGGGCTTTGAGGGGACTGTCACCCAAGTCCGCGCCGGGGCGAATCCCCGGACGGAGCGCGGGGCACCCGGCGGTCGAGTCGCAGGGACCGACGTGTGAGAGGTCTTTCGCTGGCCGATCATGCAAGGCCCCGACCGGGGGAACGGGAGATGCCGCGGACTGCACGACCGCGAACCGGGGGCTACGTACCATAAAACGGCAACAAGGGTCCAGACCGATGTTGCTGGCAGGGCTCGACTTGAGACGCCTTGGGGAAGCAGGAGCCGGGGCCGGACGGTGCGGGGGGCCGGGGTGGGTCACGTCGGGCAGGATTCCCAGTCCGGGTGTGGGTCGGCTTGGCCGTCCCTCGGTATGGAAACGGAAACATGCACCCCCAGCCACGGTCCCGGTCGCCACTGGGTTGGGAGTCACCGACCAACGGACTCTGGGCTGAAAGCGTGGTTGACCGGCGGCCTTTCGCAGCGAAGTCGTGGCTCGATCGGCGTTCCGGGTGCAGACAGAGTTGCGGGGCGAAGCCAGCTGAGTCGAGCGGAATCTTTGCTGGTCTTCCCAGGTTTCCCAGTGTGATGGGATGGTGATCCGGCGTGGAAGACTTTTCCGACTTTGCGGAAGAGTCGGGCGATGTCTGCCGATAACAACGACTGAGACCAGGTCGGGCTGCGCGAATGGCACGCCTGCCGGTCTCGGCTGTCAATCAGACCAACACCCATCCCGTCTCGACAACCCCCGCACCATGCGTACACAACAGCCCGATTGCGAGGTCAGGCCGGGCCGGCTGCTGCTGGTCTGGGGCCTGACGGCGGCCCTGACGGTGGGCTGCCGGACCGATCGGACCCTTCGCTACTGGGGAGAGCCGGGGCCCGAGGATGTGGTGGCGACGCAACTGGCGATTGAAGAACCCGAGGTGTGCGAGCCCCCTTCCGAGGCCGCCGTGGGGAGCCTCGACCCGCGCACGATGAATGATCGCGGGCATGACAACGTTTGGGACATGACCCTGCAGGAAGCGATTCAGCTGGCCCTGGCGAACAACAAGGTCGCCCGCACCCGCAACGATTATCAGTCGCCTGGCAACCAGTTGCTGAACAGCGGTGAGCAGGTGCTGTCGGTCTATGAGCCCGCGATTCGCGAATCGGGGGTGCTGTTTGGTTCGCGGGGTGTCGAGGCGGCGCTGTCGTCGTTCGACCCGGTGTTCAACAGCAGCCTGACATACGGCTCGAATTCGGCGATCCAGAACAATCCGTTCTCTGGCGGGGGCATTCCAGCGGGGCGGCAGTTGGACCAGGACACCGGACAGTTCACGGCGTCGGTCACCAAGAACATGGCTTATGGCGCTCAGGTGGGGGTGGCCCAGAACTGGACCTACACCGACAGCAATCAATTGCTGCAGTTGTTCCCGTCGGTGTTCACGGGGAACCTGCAGTTCAGCTACCAGCAGCCCCTGTGGGCCGGGGCGGGAACCGAGTTCACCCGCATCGCCGGTCCGGTAAACCCGAACGTGCAGGCGATTGCCGGGGTGAACCAGGGGGTGGTGATCGCCCGCATCAACAGTGACATCTCGCTGACCGAGTTCGAGCAGCAGGTCAAGCTGATGGTGTTTGACGTCGAGACGCTGTACTGGGACCTCTACCAGTCTTATCGCAATTACGACAGCCTGGTGCAGGCCCGCGACGCGGCGTTGCAGACCTGGCGGTCGGTGAAGGCCAAGTCGGGCTCGGGGCTGGAGGGGGGCGGGCGGGCCGACGAGGCCCAGGCTCGCGAACAGTACTTCGAAGCCCGCTCGCGGGCCGAGACTGCCCTGGGGGGCCCCGGTGGCCGCGGGGGCGACCAGGGAATCTATGGCATTGAACTGCAGTTGCGGCGGATGTGCGGGCTGCCCGCCAACGATGGGCGGATCATCCGGCCCGCCGACGAACCGGGTTACTCGCCCGTGGTGCACGACTGGCATGGCTGCCTGGCGACAGCGTTCGCCCGCCGCAGTGAACTGCGTCGCCAGCGGTGGATCATCAAGAGCAACGAGCTGCAGTTGCGGGCCGCCCGCAGCCTGGCCAATCCACAGCTCAGCTTCATCTCGTCGTACCAGTTGAACGGGTTTGGCAGCAACCTGTTTGGTCCCGATGGTGATGCGGGCTCGGAAGGGGCTCAATTGCAGAGCGCCTACCGCACGCAGTTCCAGGGGGACCAGACCGGCTGGAACGTGGGGCTGCAGTTCTCGGTCCCGCTGGGGCTGCGGAGCGCGCTCACGCAGGTTCGCCACCAGGAACTGCGGCTCATCAAGGCCCAGGCGGTGCTTGAGGCCCAGGAGCTGGAAATCAGCCACGAAATGGCCGGGGCCTTCCAGTCGGTCGACTACTGGTACCAGAACGCCGAGACGAACTACAACCGCCGGCAGGCGGCCCTCGAGAACGTCGAAGTCCTCAAGGCCGACTACGAACTGGGTCGCCGCCCGCTCGACCTGCTGCTGCAGGCACAAAACCGGCTGGCTGTTGCCGAGGTGACCTGGCACCGGAGTGTGACCGAGTACTGCAAGTCGCTGGCCGAACTGCAACTGCGGCAGGGAACGCTGCTCGACTACAACAACGTGTATCTCGAAGAGGGGGCGTGGTCGCCCGAGGCGTGGCGCGATGTCGAGCGACGGTCGTGGGCTCGCAGTCATGCCTTCGAGGCCCCGCGGATCGATCCGCTGCGGAGTGAGCCCGAGCCATTCGCCCAGCCCGCCGGGGGAACCATCCAGGGAGACCTGCAGTTTGACGGGTTGACCCCCATCGAGGGAGTGCTGGGGAGCGACGCCGGGGGGCTGGAGGATTCGGCGGTCGGGGTGCCCAGCCCGCTGGGGGGTGGGCGCGCGGGGGGAGCCGAGGCGACTCCCCCGGTCACACCGCTGCCACCGGGGCCGGACGAATTGAAAAATAGGCCCTTCGCCCCCAAACTGGGGGAGGGGGAGTACTTTGACGGCGGCGAAACGGGCGACACGGGCGAAGAATAGGCGGGGGCGGGCTGGGACCGCGACGCGGCCTCAGTGAGGGGTGGACGATCTCCCCGGGAATGGAGCGGAACACGATGTGGAAGCACGCACGGTGGGTGGCGGGATGCCTGTTGCTGGGGGCGATGGTCTGGCCGGTGGTTGGCCCGGCGGCCCAGCCTGCGGCCGACAGTGGCCTGACCGTGATTCCCGATTGCAGCATCAAGCTGATCAACGAGGTGATTCTCTCGGCGGAGCGCCCGGGCATCCTGGGTGAGATCAAGGTCTTCGAGGGAGATCGCGTCGAAGAGGGGGAATTGCTGGCGCGGATCCGCGACGAGGCCCCCCGCGCCGCCTTCGAGGTGGCTCGCAAAGAGGCCGAGTCGGACATCGACATTCGCTTCTCCCGCAAGGCGGCCGAGGTGGCCCGGGCCGAGTACGACAAAGCCGAGGAAGCCAACCGCCGCAACAGGGGAACCGTGCCCGAGATCGAGGTGCGAAGGGCGTTGCTGGCAGCCGAGAAGGCGGCCCTCGAGATCGAGAAGGCCCAGCACATGCGCGAAATCAACGGGCTGAAGCGGGATGAGGCCGGCGTGCAGGTGCAGATCTGCCGGATCGATGCCCCGTTTGCCGGGTTCATTTCCAAGGTGTACCTGACCCGTGGCGCGACAGTGCGGCAGGGGGACCCGGTGATCGAACTGGTGAGCACCGACCGGGTCAAGGTCGAGGGGTACGTCCCTCTCGAGCAGGTGGCGGCGCTCAAGCCTGGCCAGCCCGTCGAGGTCGAGCTGACCGCCCGGCAGGCGGGGGGAGTGGCGGGGCGGCCAGTGGCGGGGGTGCTCAAGTTCGTCGATGTGAAGGCGAACAACGCCAACAGCAAGGTGCGGGTGTGGGCCGAGATCCCGAATGAGGATGGGCGGTTGCGGGCCGGATTGACGGCGGTGTTGAAGATTCAGACCGCCGAACGGAACGAACCGTGAGCACAGGAGGCCTCAAGCCATCAACCCGCCGGCCGGTCCCACTGGTCCGCCGGGCCGACCTGGTGGTGCAGCGGGTGGAGTGCCAGGGGGGCGAGTATTTCGTCATCAAGGACCCGGTGGCGCTCAAGTACTACCGCCTCGATCCCGAGCATTACCACGTGCTGGGGTTGTTGAACGGGCAGCGCAGTCTCGACGAGGTCCGCGACGACCTGCACACGGTGTTTCCCTACGCCCGCCCCACGCTCCCGGAGTTGCAGGGGGTGGTGGTGGACCTGCACACCAAGGGACTGGTCGCCAGCAACCGGTCCGGGCAGGGGAACGTACTGATCGAGAAGCGGACGAAAGCCCGCACCCAGCAGTTCTGGGGAGTGTTGAAGAACATCCTCTCACTGCGCCTGCCGGGCTGGGACCCCGAACGGACCCTGCGGGCTCTGCATCCGTTCGTGGCCTGGCTCTACCAGCCGTGGGCGATCGTGCTGCAGGTGCTGCTGGTGGGGGCGGCGTGGCTGCTGCTGATGATCCAGTTCGATCACTTCCGGCGGTTGCTCCCCGAGTTCCAGCAGTTCTTCGGCTGGCCCAACCTGCTGTGGCTGTACCTGACCCTGGCCTTCACCAAGGTGCTGCACGAGCTGGGGCACGGGATGACGTGCCGGCATTTTGGGGGGGAATGCCACGAGATCGGCGTGATTGTGCTGGTCTTCAGCCCGACGCTGTACTGCGAGGTGAGCGACTCGTGGATGCTGCCCAACAAGTGGCACCGCATTGCGATTGGTGCGGCGGGGATGTGGGTCGAGTCGGTGCTGGCGTCGCTGGCGCTGTTCGCCTGGTGGTTCTCGACCCCGGGGCTGTTCAACTACCTCTGCCTGAACGTGTTCTTCGTCTCGACAATCACTACGGTGATCTTCAACCTCAACCCGCTGATGCGGTACGACGGTTATTACATGCTGAGCGACCTGTTGGAAATTCCCAATATGGCCGAAAAGGCCCAGTCGCTGCTGCGGAACACATTCGCCAAGACCTGCCTGGGGCTCGATCTGCGGGAAGACCCCTTCATGCCGCAGCGGGGCCGGGGCTGGTTCGTGCTGTACGCCATCTCGAGCGCGATGTACCGCTGGGTTGTGCTGTTTGGAATCACCCTGTTTCTTTACACTGTGCTCAAGCCCTATGAACTGCAGAGTATCGGGGTGACCCTCGCCTGCATGTCGCTGGCGGGCATCGTGGGCAACCTGGTCTTCGTCCTCTATCGGCTGCTGACAATGCCCCGCAGTGAACCGCTCAGTCGGCCCCGGATGGGGGCTTCCGCCCTGGCCGTCCTGGCCCTCGTCGCGGCCCTGATGGCCATCCCCCTGCCGTGGCATGTGGTCTCTCCGTTCTACATCGAGCCGCACGATGTCCGTTACGTGCAGAACTCGGTCCCGGGCACCATCGAGCACGTTGCGGTTCGCCCGGGTGAGCGGGTGGAACCGCAGCAGACGCTGCTGGTGCTGGCCGACCCCGAAAAACGGCTGAAACTCAACGAGATTGAAGCGCAGGCCCGGGCCCAGCGGGTCGAGATCGACAAGCGCCGGACCCTGGACGATGCCCCGGGGGAACTGGTCGCCCGGCAGCAGCTGGAATCGCTCGAGCGGCAGATCGCCGACTACCAGAAGCAGCTGGCCCTGCTGGAACTGAAAGCGCCCATCGCGGGGACTGTCGTCGCCATGCCGCGGGTCGACGAGCCCGCGGGGAGCGTCGGGCGGATTGAGCTGTCGAGCTGGTTTGGAAGCCCGCTGGATCCCGAGATGCGGGGGGGGTTGCTCGAGCCTCGCACCCCAATTCTGTGCCTTGCTCCGGATGACCGCTTCCAGGCGATCCTGCTGGTCGATCAGCAGGATCGTGGCGATCTGCGGGAAGGGGCGGACGTGCAGATCCGGTTCGATGAACTCCCGGGGGCGATCCTGACCGGGACGGTGACGCACATTGGTCCCCGCCACGCCGAGTATGCCCCGGGCAACCTGTCGAACAAGTCGGGAGGCGATCTGGCCACCACCAGTGACCGGCAGGGCCGTGAGCGGCTCAACAGCAGTGCCTACGAGGCGGTGGTCGTGCTGAAGGATGAGTCGGGGCTGCTGCGCACCGGCCTCCGTGGCCGCTGTCGCTTTCCGGTCGGACACCGCTCGACCTGGCAGTGGGTCTGGCGCTGGCTGCGACACACCTTTCATTTCCGGGTCTGACTCCCGCCCCTTCCCCAGTCGGCACCCCCTCGGGGCCGCAGGAGCCACCCATGTCTGAGACAAACCTCACCCCCGACCAGCTTCCCGAGCCCATTCAACAGGCGCTCGCCGGTCTGGCTGCGCGGGCCAAGGTCGCCGGTCCCCCCGAGCAGTTCTTCAACGCCTTGCTCGAGGCGGGCCTGCCCCTCCTCGACGCCGAGGCGGGCGCGGTCTGGCTGATCGACCCCCAGCACCGGCTCGTGCTCGAGAGCGAACGGGGATTGGCCGATTCCGACTTCCTCGCCGACCCCATGCTGCGGGTGGCGTTCGAGCAGCCGTTTCGCACGGCGATCGAGCAGCGGCGGGTGTTGTTTCATTCCAGCCAGCAAGAGCGGCTGGAGGGGCCCGGCCGCGTCTTCACGGCCCTGATGGCGGGGCTGGGGGTCAATTCACGACCGGCCGGCTTGCTGCAGTTTATCGAGAAGACGACTGCCGACCCGGCCTCGCGTCCCCAGCGACTGACCGTCCTGGGCCAATTGGCCCAACTGCTGATGCAGCTGCTCGAAAGGCTGGCCACGCAGGCGCTGGCGGCGGCCGCTTCACCCCCTGCCGCCAGCGGCGCGACTGCCACCGGGGGCGGGGCTCCTGGTGGCGGCGCAGGTCGCCCGCTGCCCTCGAACACCAGCAGCACTTCGGGGGGCAGTTTCCCGGCGCCCGCAGGAGCCGGGCCGAGAGTCTCGGCGGTTCCGTCGGCCGGGCCTGGCTCGCCCGCCCCGACTGCGGGAGGCGGTCCGCCAGCGGGGAGTTCGTCGGGAGGTTTCCCTGTTCCCGCGGGACTGAGCCCGGCGGCGGGAGGAGGCGTGCCTCCCGGGTTGAATCTGCCGCCAGGCATGCAGCTCCCCCCCGGGATGCAGTTGCCACCCGGCGTGATGATCGCCCCCGGGTCGGTGGGGCCAGCTGGGGGAGTGGCCGGGGCCGAGGGGGTTGTGGCGGGAGGCGCGACCGCAGCGGCGAGTGCCAGCGTTGTGCCCCATGAGGGGTTGTTGGCGCTGCACGAGCACCTGCGGGTCCGGGATGCCGCGACGGTGATTGCCAACGAGTCGCGGCGCTGGCTGGAGGTCGATCGGGTGGCGGTCGCCGAGCGGGTGGGCAAGCGGTTGAAGATCCAGGCGATCTCGGGCTCGGTCTCGGTCAATGCGCGGTCGAACGTGGTGCAGTTGCTGACGCAGCTGGTCGAGAAGGTGGTGCAGTCGGGCGAACGACTGGTCTTCGAGGGAGAAAGCCACAAGCTGCCACCCTCGATCGAGACCCCGCTGGCCGACTATCTGCACGAAAGCCGGTCGCGGGCCGTGATGATCGAGCCCCTCTTCGACCCGATTGCCGTCAAGAAGTTCAAAGAGGCGGGGTTGCAGGGGACTGGCGAGCGTGTCGAACGACCCCGTCCCCTGGGAGCCCTGGTGGTTGAGCAGATCTCCGACACTCCGCTCCCCACCAACCTGGTCGATCGCATGCAGGAAGTGGGCGATCACGCCGGGCTGGCCCTCCGCAACGCCCAGCAGCACGAACGCATCTTCCTGCTGCCGCTTTGGAAATTCCTTGGGAATTACACCAGTTACTTCCGTGGTCGCAGGCTGGCGCAGTGGCTGGGGGGGCTGGTGGGCGTCGGCTTGCTGACCGGGCTGCTCACCTGGCTCCCGTGGGATTACCGCGTCGAGGGGAAGGGGCGGCTGATGCCCCTCCAGCGACAGTCGGTCTTCGCCCCGTGGGATGGCGATGTGGTGGAGGTCGCCGTCGAGACCGGGCAGTCGGTTGCTCCCGGGACGGTTCTGCTGCGGCTCAAGAACGAAGAACTGCAGGCCCGACTGCTGGGCCAGCAGAATCTGAAGACCGAAAAAGAGACGCAGATTGTCTCCCTGCGGGCCCAGATCAGCGAGGGGCTGAACACGTTGCCACAGACCCGGCTGACCGAGCTGAATTTCGAGCGTCAAAAGCTCGAGGTCGAGCTCGACGGGGTGACCCGGCAGATCGACTCGCTGCAGCGACAGGTCGACGCCCTGACCGTCAAATCGGCGGTCGCCGGGGTGGTGGCGACCTTCCGGGTTGGGGAACTGCTGCGCGAACGCCCGGTGCGGCGGGGCGAGTTGCTGCTCGAGGTGATGGAACCTGCCGAGGGATGGCGGCTGGAATTGGATATCCCCGAAAACCGGCTGGGGCATCTGCTGGAGGCGCAGCGCTCGTCGGGGAATACCGCCTTGCCCCTGCGGTACGTGCTGGCCACCCGCACGGAAGAGACCTTCGAGGGGACACTCGACGAACTGGGGTCGCGAGCCGTGGTCTCGGAGGAAGAGGGATCGGTGGTCCCGGTCTTCGCCAAACCGGGCGAGACGCTTCCCCCGCATCCGCAGATTGGTGCCGAGGTGATCGCCAAGATCAACTGCGGCAAGAAACCGCTGGGATACGTCCTCTTTGGCGACGTGATCGAGTTTCTGCGGAAGCGACTCTGGCTGTAGCCGCATGTCACTCGACAGGCCGGGCCAACCACACCCGGCCTGTCCCATCGGCACTGTTGTTTGTAGTGATCTCCCGGCTGGTTAGCAGCCGGAAGCTGCTTGGCCGGTTTTGAGACGTCAGCTGATAGCAGCTGCGTACAGCCTCTCCTGCAAAGTGCGCTGGGGGCGTGAGGCTCCTTCTGAGCCACCGCTGCGTCCAAACCTGGCAAATATCGTTTGAACGGGACCCCCTAATCACAGTCGCGAAGCTCTCGGCGGTGCTCCACACGCGCATCGCACCCACGGCGGTATCACTCCCGGTTGACCCCGCCTCGGCTGCCTAGCGCTCGCCATCCCTGCCGATGCTCCACCAGCGGCGGCTTAGAACATGCCTCGACCGCCCGGCCCAGATCAGGCGACGTCGCGGTCCAAAACCACCTCGGCCTTCATCGGTGACGGCGAACCAGCCCCCAGACCGCCCCGCCACCAGCTGCCAAAAATGGTCTCTATGCACCCCCCTTTTGGCTCGAAAACTGGCTTTAAACCAGTCACTTTCCGCTCCCGCCGGCCCTCACCCCGGTTATCCCGGAACTGTGCCAACCAAAATTCTTTCGAATTTTTTCTTGCATCTCGGATTCTATCGGGCATTATGTCCCGTGGCTCAGGCGGACGCCTCGCGGTCTGGATCCGGTCCCTTTCTTCCGGCTTCCTCCACCCTCCCGGC
>Ga0315903_10009005_pt1 | contig 12158 bp, 18 predicted proteins | sample LakEriMetagenome_7_FD_203524 | JGI IMG/M metagenome (GOLD analysis project Ga0315903, IMG submission 203524) | Freshwater fungal communities from buoy surface, Lake Erie, Ohio, United States - Buoy 2 MA119 | ecosystem: Environmental > Aquatic > Freshwater > Lake | place: USA: Lake Erie, Ohio...
CTCTAGTAACATGGGTAAATGGTATTGTCAAATCCAGATTGACAGATGGAAAAAGAAACTACACAAATATAAATAAGATGAAAATTAGTCATAAGCCAATCCCAAAAGAGAAAATAGCTGAGTCTAATAAAAGAATTTCAAAAATAATGAAAAAATTTATTAAAGAAGATAAAAAGAAACAAGCTGTATCCTTATTAAATGCCCATAAAATAATAATAAAATGAAACCAATTAAAGAAGTAGCTACTAAAGCGGCTGAGATACTAGTCTTTAAGAATGTACAGAAAATACCAATGGTAGAAATTACAATCGCGGCCAAAGGTGAACAGCCAAACTATAACGTAAAAGTACCTAAAGCATTCTTAGAGGAAGTATACGCAATGGGGGTAAAGGATGGATTTGAAATGTATCTAGATAATGGTGCAGTAAGATAAATAAAATTATGAAGATATCTCACGATTTTATATATTTATTGTAAACGAATATATGACAATAATATACGCTCTATTAAAAGAAAATACTATATTTTACATAGGTAAATCAAGAAATGTTAGAAGTAGATTTAATAGACATAGAATAAAATATGGTATTGATATAGAATTATTAGAATTGGATATTGTAGAAGATACAGACTGGTTATTTTGGGAAAAACATTACATTAGTTTATTTAAGTCTTGGGGATTCAAACTAACGAATCAAAATAATGGTGGTGGTGGTTCTACTATATTTACTGATGAAGATAAACTAAAAATAACTTTAGCTAAAATGGGTAAAAGTTCGGGAAATAAGAGCAGAAATAAAGGAAGAATAGTAACAAAAGAAGAAAATAAAAAACGTAGTTTAAAATTAACAGGTACTAAGCGCACTGAAGAAACAAAACAAAAAATGGCTTTAATCCGAAAACAACTAAAATTAAAAGCTAAATCTATAATTCAACTAGATAAAAATTTAAATACTATAAATGAATTCCAGAGTATTACTGATGCTGTTAATGAAACTAAAGTTAAAGGGATAGGAAACGCCCTTACAGGATTAGCTAAAACAGCAGGTGGTTATATCTGGAAATATAAAAATTAAAATAAATGTCGTTAAAAATTTCACATGAAGTGCCTTTATGTTTTTTAAAGGAAAGTTTAAAATGGAATGACTACCAATATGTTCTTCCTCATCTAATAGACCAATACTCTCAGTACAAAACTCATATGTTAGAGTATAGAGAAAAACCAAATTCATTTATGATCTGCGATAATGGCCTATTCGAGGGAGTAATTCATACAACTGAGGATTTACTTGAAAAAATTAATTTAGTACGTCCTAATGTTTTTATAGTGCCTGATGCTTGGAATGATTCTACTGTAACAAACAGAAATGCTAAGCATTGGATGATGAACTTTAAAGATATACTGCCTGAAGAAACAAATTTAATGGCTGTATGTCAAGGTAATTCAATAGGTGAGTTAATTATAACATATCAAACATTAATTGATTTAGGATATAAACATATTGCTATTAATCACTCAAGTGCTGCTTATACAAATGAATTTCCAGAAACAGAAAGATTAAAAGCACAAATGTATGGTAGAATGGCTTTTCTAAGAAAACTAGTTGAGACAGGCATGTTAAGAAAAGATATCCATCATCATTTGTTAGGCGCTTCATTACCACAAGAATTTATGGCTTATACTGAATGGAAATGGATTAAAACAATAGATACGTCTAATCCAATATTAGTAGGAGCTGAGGGCATTCGTTATGAAGATAATGGAATTAATTTTAAACCTGAACATAAACTAGAGCATTATTTTGAAATGGATTTATCTGACCGCCTAGATGACATTATCTTCAATGTGAATAAATTTAAAAGTTATGTCAAATAATATGCTTTCACTTTATGATTACTTAGGAAGAGCAGCAGGTAAAGAACTTGGTAAACATGTAGCAGCATATGCTCATAACCAAAAAACTAAAATCGAGACTAGACAAGTATCAAATCCTGTATATTCAGGACCTGTAAATTTATATACTGAAAACTTTTTATTATCCTTTTTTAACAATCCTAATTATAGAACTGTTATTAAAGAAGATAATGAATGGTATGAAAGTAAAAAGAAAAAATCGCTTGAACGGAAGGTAAGCGAAACACAAGATAATACTCTTCCATTTTAATTTAAAACAAATGAAAAAACAAGCAGTATTAAGTCTATCTGGTGGAATGGATTCTAGTACATTATTACTCCATCTATTAGCAAATGGCTATGAAGTAACAGCACTTAGTTTTGACTATGGACAAAAACATAGAGTAGAACTTGAACGCGCTACTAAATTAGTTGAGTACATCAATTGGAATCCAACAAGAGTATTTCATCATGATCATGCACCTGATGGGTTTGAACAAATTTATCCATTAGTAAAACATCAAATCATTAAATTAGATGGATTACAACAGCTATTAAACTCAGCATTAGTTGAAGGTGGTAAAGATGTACCTGAAGGACATTATGAACAGGATAACATGAAAGAAACAGTTGTACCTAATCGTAATAAGATTTTTGCTTCACTTATTCAAGCAGTAGCATTATCAGTTGCTACTAAAGGTGAAAAACAACAATGTGCTATTGCAATGGGTATTCACGCTGGTGACCATGCAATTTATCCTGACTGTAGACAAGAATTTAGAGATGTAGATTTTGAAGCATTTAAAGTAGGTAACTGGGATAGTGAATTAGTATACCATTATACACCTTATTTGAATGATGATAAGTTTGGTATATTAAAAGATGGATTAGCAGCATGTAACACATTAGGCTTAGAATTTGATGAAGTATATAAACGTACAAATACATCATATAAACCAATTAAACTATCAGACACTGTATGGTTATCAGATTACAAATCAGCAGCATCAGTAGAACGTGTAGAAGCGTTTATTAAACTAGGCCGTCCTGATCCTGTAATGTATGGTGAAACACTTGAAAACGGTATTCGTATAGTTAAGTGGGAAGAAGTAAAATCAGAAGTAGAAAAAGTACTTAATGATCATAAAAAAGCTAATATATGATTCATGTCATTGAACATGCCTTAGGATTATGTGCTGACTCAAAAACACATTTAAATTTAATGGGGTTCCTTTTGGAACCCCTAAATTTTGATATTATTTTTAATTATATAAAAACATGGAGGAAACTATGAAATGTTTAAAAGACACAAAAACAGGCACTATTACAAGAGTTAGTGACCTAGAAGCTTTTCAAAAAGCAGGTAACAGATTTCAGTATGCATCTAAATCTGAGTATAAAGCCCAATTCAAAAAAGTAGAAACACCTAAAACAGAAAATAATGAGCAAAATAGATCCAAATAAACTACTTATTAGTAGTGATTTTTATAGCATACAAGGTGAAGGGATTTCATCTGGTATTCCATCATATTTTGTTCGTTTAGGTATTTGTAACCTAACTTGCGGTATGAGCAGAGCGTTCACTAACCAACTAATGAAAGATCAAAATCTAGAAGATGGAGAAATATTTGTTGGTGATTTACATGCTGAAGGTAAAGCAACTTGGACTTGTGATTCTACATCTCAGTGGTTATGGAGAGGTGAAGATAAAGAATTTGATTATCTAATTAATCGTTGGAAAGATGAAGGTGTATATGATGATATTTTAAATGGTACAGTTCATGTTATTTGGACAGGTGGAGAACCAACAATTAAAGGACATCAAGAAGCAATTGTTAATTTTACTAATTATTGGTTATCTAGACATCTTGATAATGCTGTTAGTCCATTCTATGAAATAGAAACTAATGGTACTATTAAAATTGAAGACAAGCTATTTACTATGCTTGATCAAATCAATTGTTCACCTAAATTAGCTAATTCAGGTATGACTGAGAAACAGCGTATTGTACCTGACGCTATTAAACGTATAATGGAACATAAGAATTATCAATTTAAATTTGTTATATCTAATGAAGAAGACGTTAAAGAATTATTTCGTGACTTTGTTATACCATTTAGCATACCTCTTGCCAACGTGGTTTGTATGCCAGGATTAGATGATGTTAAAGATTTTGAAGAGCGTACTCAATTCTGTCTAGAAATGGCTAAGAAATATAGATTTAGAGGTTTAACTAGATTGCATATTGCAGCTTGGAATAAAACATTAAACGTATAATATGGAAACATTAATTATATGGGGTTATGTTGTTATAGCTATACTATCAGTATTTGGAGCTATAAACATGATTAGACAAATAAATAAATTGAAATGAATATAACATTAACTCCAGAACACCTATTAATAGGAGCTTTATTTATTTTGATGGGTTTACAAATACGTCAACACATTCAATTAGAAAAAGCTAAAAGAGAAATAGATAAATTATGGGATCAAATCTCAACATTTAATACTATGGTAGCTATAAAACTTTTGGAAAATCAAAAAGAAATAGCTAAATTAAACGAAAATAAAAAAGATTAATTATGGATTTATTAAAAAAATCAAATGGTAATTTAGCTCGTACACCAGAAGAAGTAGAGCAAATGATTGAGAATGCATCTGAGGCGTATGCTCAGTTTCTTACAGCAGTAGGATTTGATTATAAAGCAGATAGACAAACAGAAGATACACCTCGTCGTGTAGCTAAAGCGTGGTTGAAAGATTTAATTGTAGGTAGTATTACTGATGAACCAAACATCACTGTATTCCCTAATGATGATGGTTATAATGGATTAGTAATCCAATCAGGTATTCCTATCGTTAGTATGTGTGCTCATCACAACTTAGCATTTACTGGATTTGCTACATTAGCTTATGTACCAGGTGAAAATGTAATTGGGTTAAGTAAATTAAATAGAATTGTTGAATGGTTTTCTCGTAGGCCACAAATGCAAGAATCATTAACACAACAAATTCATGATTACTTATCTACTAAAATGGATTGTCCATCTGTAGCAGTTAGTATTGCTTGTAAACATACTTGTTGTTCACATAGAGGTATCAAACATCCATCTACAATGACTACAAATAAATTTAGTGGTGTGTTTATGGAGAAAGATAATTTAATTAGAGAAGAGTTCTTACACGCTATTGAAGTGAATGGAACAAAAATGAAATAATATGCCAAAGTATAGAAAAAAACCAGTAGTAATTGAAGCAGTACAATATGATGGAAACTTCAGATGTTTAGATATCTTCTCACTTAGTGATATAGAAAAATTTAAAATTGGAAAAGAAGAAGATGGTTCTCCATATTTGTTAATTCCAACTTTAGAAGGTGATATGAAATGTTCTAAAGGAGATTATATAATTCGTGGGGTGAAAGGTGAGTATTATCCTTGCAAACCAGATATATTTGAAGCAACTTATGACACAATAGAAATACCTACTGTACAAAACTATTTATTATAATATGCAAGTAAAAGAATCAAAAACAAACTGGCATTTTAGACTTAGTCTAATTAAATCAGTAGGAAGAATACTAGCAGGAATAGCTCTAATGTATGTTGATCATTGGTATATTAACGCTGCTGGTGGTCTATTAATTGGAGCTGAATTACTTGGAATCGCTGAAGAATTTTAATAAATTTATAATATGTTAAACGCAAAACAAATTGTAGACGAAGGTCTATTACTATTAGAAAATACACAAGGTAAACCAGCACAAGTTGGTTATGATATTACTCTTAAAGCAGTACAGAAAGTAGGATTTCCAAACACTACTTCTAATAATGCTGATTACAAAATTGGTAAAGTATTAAAAGACAAAACTGAATTAACTACATACACCCCATTTGAATCTATTAATTTAGATGGAGTTGAAGGATGGTTATTACATGAAGGTGTTTATGATATTACTTTTAATGAAGGTTGTAAAATACCTGATAATCGTGTAGCATTTATCAAACAACGTTCATCATTGTATCGTAATGGCGCAATTATTAATAGCCCCGTATTTGATCCAGGCTTTGAAACAGAAAATATGGGTACATTACTTTATGTACATGAAACAATATTCATTGAAAAAGATGCTAGAGTAGCACAAATCTACTTCCACGAATGTAATGGTGCTGAATTATATAATGGACAATGGCAAGGAGACAAACAACGTAATTCCTTATAGTTTGTATATATTTATATAATGAAAACATTATATCATGGAAGGATTTGATCCAAAACAAAAATCACAAGGCATTGGTGACACAATAGCTAAAGTAACTAATTTTTTTGGTATTGATAAAGTAGCAGATGCTGTCGCTAAATTAGCTGGAGCTGAAGGATGTGGATGTGATGAACGTAGACAGATGCTTAATGAATTATTTCCTTATGATTCTAAAGTACGTAAATTTAAAATTTTAAAACCACTTAACTATGGTGGAGTTCAATATTTTGAAGGACAAATAGTTAATGTAGATAATAAACATCCTTTATATAGTGGTGTTATTGTATTAGCTAAAGATGGTTTGTTAGAAGAAGTTATATGAAATTAGATAAATACTTTAAACTTAAAAATGATTTAGAAACGTTTAGCTTTGAGAGAAATTTTAACTCACTAAGCAATACATTATATTATTTTTCGTTTTTAGGTAACATATTTTTGATTTTATTTAGTTATTTCTTTATTAAGAATGTAACAAATAGTATCCCTCATTTATTTCCAGGACAAGATTTATTCTTTTCTATATTCATTATCTTGTTTATGACTGGATATGAACTATTTAAGAGATTTGCTTTTGAACAATTAACATTATCTATTTTTAGAAATAAATTAATAACATTTAACAATGTTATAGGATTTCTAGTGTGTGGATCTTTAGTAGCAGGATCATTTTATTTATCATTAAATGGTGCTCATAGATTGATAGACACATCTGAAACTATATCAGTTAAAGCGGATTCTACATTATCTAATAAAACAGATTCAATAGCTAAGTATTATGATAAGGAAATTCAATTCTACAGAAATCAACCAGGTACTAGGAAAGCTGACAGACTATACAGAGACTCGATTGTTAATGTTTTATCTATCCAGAAAGAACAAAAAATTAATGAGCTTGAATCAAAAGTTACGAAAAAAACTGAAATACAATCTAACACACTCAAAGAAAACAACACTGCGTTTGCTTTAATGGTTGTATTTTTAGAATTAATTATCTTAATAGGTGTAGCATTTAGTTCTTATTATACATGGACTTCATATGATGAAATGAAGGAGTTATTAACAACACCTAAATTCAGACAATTAGAAATAAATTTACGTTTATTAAAATTATACTATCAAAACGGAAGAAAAAAAGAACAAGATTCCGCTTTACCAAAAACTAAATTAATTGCTTTAGCTTCTACTTCAAAAATACCTTGTAATCAAACAGACATTAATAACTTTATAGTATTATGTTCTGAACTTGAGATTATTACAGGTAATAGAAGAAAGAAAACTTATAACATGAGTTATGAGAAGGCTAAAGGATTATTGGAAAATCAAGAAATTTAAGTTATATTGAATTAGTTATGGAAACAATTTTTATTTCGATAGCTAGCTATCGTGACCCTGAATTATTACCTACATTACGAGATTTATTAGCAACAGCTAAAAATCCAGATAGGTTAAAAATAGGTGTATGTTGGCAGTATGGTGAAGATGAGTCTATAGAAGAGTTTGAAAATGATTCTAGATTTCATTTTATTAAAGTACCATACCAACAAGCTAAAGGAGCATGTTGGGCTAGAAATTTACTACAAGATTTATATGGTGGTGAAACATATTATTTACAATTAGATTCACACCACAGATTTACTAAACATTGGGACTCTACTTTAATTAAGATGTTAAAAAGTCTCAAAAAAGAAGGTCATAAAAAACCACTTTTAACAGCTTACCTACCAGGATATTTTCCAAATAATGACCCAGCAGGAAGACAAGATGATTGTTGGAGTTTAGAGTTTGATAGATATATGCCTGAGGGTCCTATCTTTATTAAACCACATTCTATTCCAGATTGGAAATCACTTACAGGACCTATCCCATCTAGATTTTTATCAGGACATTTTATTTTTACATTAGGCAAATGGTGTAATGAAGTTAAATATGATCCTTTATATTATTTTCATGGTGAAGAACCATCATTAGCTGCTCGTTCATTTACTTATGGATATGATTTATTTCATCCTCATAAGCCAATTATGTGGCATGAATATACTAGATCAGGAAAAGTAAAACAATGGGATGATGATAGTGAATGGAATAAAAGAAATTCAATATCTTATTCTAGATATAGAGCTTTACATGGTATGGGTAGTGTAATAGAAGGTTCAACTACAGATTTAGAAAAATATGGATTTGGAAAAGTTCGTACTTTAGAAGAATATGAACATTACATTGGTGTTAAATTTTCTACTAGACAAGTACATAAACATACTGTTGAATATAAACCACTCCCTGTTCCTCAAGATAAGTTTGAAGATAATTTACTTAATAAGCTTAAAATTTGTATTGATGTTTGGAAAGGAGCATTAACTGAAAGTGATTATACTTCTTTCGCTGTAGCAGTTTTAAATGAAGATGGAACAGATGCTTATAGACAAGATATGGATGTTCAAGAATATCAAGGGCTATTAAATCAAGATCCAAATGATCAATTTATACACATTTGGAGAGAATATAATGATAATAAACAACCAAAATCTTGGAGAGTATGGCCACATAGTACTTCAAAAGGATGGTGTGAACGAATAGAACAAAATATAAAATATGAATAAAAAAGAAACAATATTTATTCACTTACCAGCTTATAGAGATCCAGAATTAGTACCTACTATTAAGGATGCTCTTAAAAATGCTAAATACCCTAAGTGTATTCATTTTGGTATTTGTAGACAATATCATCCAGATGATAAATTTGATGATTTAACTGAGTTTAAAGGGGATAAACGTTTTAACATTTATGAATGTTTATATACTGAAGCTAAAGGTTTACCTTGGGCTAGAGCAGTGATAAATGAGCAATTAATGGGTAAACAAGATTATATCTTACAACTTGATTCACATCATAGATTTGCTCAAGATTGGGATGTGACATTAATTGAAATGCATAATCAAAGAGAAAAACAAGGTTATAAACCAATATTAGCCGCTTATTTACCATTATATACTCCATTTAATGATCCAGCAGGACGTTCAATGGAACCTTGGCAACAACAATTTGCTTGTTTTTATCCTCATGGTACTATTTTTATTAGACCAAGTTTATTACATGGTTGGAAAGATATGACTGAACCTCCATTTAGTAGATTCTTATCAGGACATTTTTGTTTTGCTAGAACAGAATGGGCTAGAGAAGTAAAACATGATCCAGATATTTACTTTAGTGGTGAAGAAATTAACCTAACAGTTAGATCTTATACTCATGGATATGATATGTTCCACCCTCATAAATTAGTAGTATGGCATTCAACTATGAGAGAAGAAAGAAGCGGAATGTTAAAATGGGATGATGATGCTAAACTTGGAGTTGATTGGTGGAATAGACAAAATATAGCTAGAGCTAAAATTAGACAATTATTTAGAGTAGAAGATAATGGATATGATTTAACAGGATATGATTTAGGAACTGCTAGAACAATAGAAGATTATGAAACATATGCTGGTGTGAATTTTAAAACTAGATCAGTTCAAAAATATACTCTAGATAATCAATACCCACCTAATCAAATTGATAGCCCTTGGTCTAAATCATTTTATCACTTAGTGACAATTCATAAAAATGAATTACCAGCTAATGATTATGCGTCTATATTAATTGCATTTGATGATGAAAATGGTATTGGTATCCATACTAAAACTATTGAAGGACATCAATTAGAATCATTTATGAATGGTACACCTATTCATTATGAAGAATTTTTTCCTTATTTTGATAAAGATCCTAAACGAATGGTAGCTTGGGCTTATAGTAAAGAAAGAGGCTGGGCTGAAAGAATAGAACATACAATATGAAAAATAAATTAGTAACATCGTATTATCCATTTCATAATGGAGAACCTTATTGGGGACAGTTAAATAGAGATAGATGGTATAAGTACTCTCTAGCTACTATAAGTAACATGGGAGAAATAATTTGCTATACTGATCCTGGAGATAAAGGATATAATCAATTAGTTGAATTAAAAGAAAAATTTAATCTTGAAAATCTAATACTTAAAGTATATGATATCAAAGATAATCCTTATCAAGATCAAGTTTATAAAATAAGAACAAGTAAACCTGCTTATAATGATCCTAATAACCCTAGATTTTATACTAGACCAACAGTTATATATTGGATGAAATATTCTTTTTTAGCTAATGAATATGAACCAAATACTCAGTTATATTGGATTGATTCAGGTTTATCTCACAATGGATTATTTCCTGCTTTTGCTAGTAAATATAATGATGAGCCTGAATTTGCTTCATTATATGGAAACCAATATATGGCTAATGAATATAAAGTATATCATTATGATAAAGCATTTAATCCAGATGTATTAAGTAAAATAAACGAGTATGCTGAAGATAAAATAATCAACTTATATAGAAAAACATCAGATGATAATTTATTTGAATTTAACACTAAATTAAATTTAAGTACTAATTATGATTCTGTATTTCCTGTAGCTGGGTTTTTTGGAGGCCAATCTGAATTAATGTTACAGTATATTACCAAGTCTAAAGAAGTAATAGATCAAATTTTACAAGTAGATGAGATATGCACTGAACAAGAAGTGATGGCTTATATAAATGCCACTAATAGAAACTGGTTTAAAAATTGGCATTTTGACACATTCTATCATGAAGGATGGAATAATATCTTTAAACCAGAACAAACATCATTCTCTCATTTCTTTTTAAAACCTTTAATATAAATGGCGAATATAGCTTTTTACGGATCTCATAACGCAGCGTATGTTGTAGAAGAGAATGGTGAAATACTTTTAGTATTAGAACTAGAAAGATTTCTTAATTATAAAAATAGTGGTTTAGCTCAATATAAATGTCCTAAAACAGAAGATATACTATTCTATGCTCAATATATTCCTCAATGGATAATGAATAAATTTAATATAACAGAATTTGAAAACTGTTATTTTTTAAATACAGATGTTATCATAAGTGAAAAACATGAACTAGAAACATATATTCCTGCTAAAAATTTTATTCATGGTCTTCATCATGAAGCTCATGCAGCTGGATGTTTTTATCAATCTCCACATCCTGAAATGTTAGTATTTTCTTTTGATGGAGGAGGAAATGATGGTAAATTTAATATATACCATTGTATTAGAGGTGAGTCACCTAAATTATTAGAATGTGTAAATAGTCCTTTATTTGACAGTCCTCATATTTACTATGACTTAGGATTTCCATATATGACATTAGGTCATTATCTTAAAGATATTAAATTTGAAGATTTAGGAACAGGCAATTTAGTTTATCCAGGCAAAATAATGGGATTAGCTTCTTATGGAGAAGTAAGAGAAGAATGGCTACCAGCATTTATGGATTTTTATAAAAGTAATCTCAATGGATTAGATTATGAACAATATGTGAATGAATTAGGTAATAAAATAGGAGTAACATTTGATATATATGAAAGAATAGAGGATAAATTAGCTTGGGATATAGCTGCTACAACTCAAAGAGCATTTGAAGATAGCTTTTTAGAAATAGCTTTACCTTATATGAATGAATATCCTGATTTGCCTATTGGTATAGCTGGGGGATGTGGTTTAAATATTTTATTAAATACACGTTTAGTAAATGAATTTGATAAAGAAGTATTTGTAGGCCCAGATCCGAATGATTGTGGTATTGCTTTAGGTTTAATGTTGAATCATTTAAGACCAGAAAAACCATTTGATAGTACATACTCAGGCACAACATTATTAGATTTAGATAGTTTATCTTATTATATTCAAAACACTCATATTAGATTTACATCTAACTTTTTAGATCAAGATGATTTAATTAATGATTTAAGTGAAGGAAAAATAGTTGGTGTAGCTAGAGGTAGATCAGAACATGGAGCTAGAGCCTTAGGCAATAGAAGTATAATATGTAATCCATCTATTCCAGAAATGAAAGATACTTTAAATGCTAAAGTAAAACATAGGGAGTGGTAT
>Ga0315903_10009007_pt1 | contig 12156 bp, 18 predicted proteins | sample LakEriMetagenome_7_FD_203524 | JGI IMG/M metagenome (GOLD analysis project Ga0315903, IMG submission 203524) | Freshwater fungal communities from buoy surface, Lake Erie, Ohio, United States - Buoy 2 MA119 | ecosystem: Environmental > Aquatic > Freshwater > Lake | place: USA: Lake Erie, Ohio...
GAACTTAATGCATTGTATAATATATCAGATGTTGTTATTAACATTGGATCTAACGAAGGTTGGGGTCTAAGTTCTACAGAAGCAATTCTTTCTGGAACTCCTATTATTAATAATGTAACCGGCGGATTGCAAGATCAATGCGGGTTCCAAGATGAAAATGGCGAATGGATTCGTTTCGATGGCGAATTTGCAACTAACCATACTGGTAAATATAAATCACATGGCGTTTGGGTAGAACCAGTATTTCCTAGCAATAGAAGTTTACAAGGCTCGCCTCAAACACCATATATATTTGACGACCGAGTAAAATTTGAAGATGTCGCCGATGCAATTGCATATTGGTATAACACACCAGAAACACTTCGAAGTGAAATGGGATTAGTTGGAAGAACATGGGCATTAGCTAATGGTTTAACGGCAGAACAAATGGGTAACAAAATGATTCATATGATTGATTATTTATTCGATTGCAATAAAGAAGCAAGGCCAACATATACATTTACAGCATTTGAAGATAAAAAATACAAAAACACAGGAATTGTAAAATAATGAGAAAAGTAGTTATAGCATCGCCAGTAGCGACACAATCAGGTTATGGTCATCATGCACGAGAAGTAATATCTCAATTAATTGAACAAAGAAGTTCAGATTGGGACATTAAATTAGTTTCATTACCATGGGGACATACTCCATTTACATATCCATTAACAGATGATTTGAAATCTAGAATCATTCCGTTACCATTATCAGAACAACCAGATCTTTGGATTCAAATTACAGTTCCAACTGAATTTCAACCTATAGGTAAGATTAATATTGGTATTACTGCAGGAACTGAAGGCGATATTTGTCCACCTGAATGGATTGATAGATTAAATGCAATGCAGATGGTTATAGTACCATCAGAATTTACTAAAACAGTGTTTGAAAACACAGCTGAGCAAAATCAGAAATCAATTACAACCGTAATTAAAGTAATACCAGAATATTTTGATGAAAATGTTTATAATGGTAAATATGAATCATTAGTTACCGAATTAGATTCAATTACTGAATCATTTGCATTTTTAACGGTAGGACATTGGTTGCAAGGTGGAATGGGCGAAGACCGCAAAAATATCAGCGGTTTGGTTTATTCATTTTTTGAAACATTTAAAAATCAAAAAGATCAACCAGCATTAATATTAAAAACAAGCGGTGCAACTTATTCAGTAACCGATCGAATGGAGATTGAACGACGAATCAGTCAAACCAAGAATTTATTCAAGAAAACAGATCGATTACCAAAAATATATTTATTGCATGGCGACTTAACAGATAAAGAAATGAATTCATTGTATATGCACCCAAAAATAAAAGCAATGTATTCATTAACAAAAGCAGAAGGCTTCGGAAGACCGTTATTAGAGTTTTCAACTACAAGTAAGCCAATTATAGCACCACACTATTCAGGTCAAGCTGATTTCTTAAAAAGCGAATTTATTTGTGAAGTGAAAGGTGGCTTATCAGATATTCATCCTAGTGCTCAAAATGAATTTTTGATCAATGGAGCAAAATGGTTTACTCCAGATTATGGTTATGCAGGACAATGTTTAAAACAAGTTAGAAAAGAATATAAAAAATGGCTTGAATTAGCAAAACGACAAAAGTTTTTTGCAAAATCTAATTTCAATAAGTCAGCGGTAACGAAAAAATATCAAGACGTGTTAACCGAAGTTGATACATTGTTAGATGTAATTCCAAAACCAATGTCATTAAAATTACCTAAACTAAAAAAGGTATAACATGAAAATAAGTTATGCAATAACAGTATGTAATGAATTTATTGAAATACAACGTCTCATTTCCTTTTTATTAGAACATAAAAGATTACAAGATGAAATTGTAGTATTAGTAGATTTATCAAAAAATGAACCCACTTCTGAATTATTAGGGTACTTACATAAATTAAGTTCCAATGATCAAATTAATTTGGTTGAAGATTCATTTAGAGGACATTTTGCAGATTGGAAAAATTTATTAACATCAAAATGCACCGGTGAATGGATTTTTCAAATAGATGCAGATGAAATCCCTCATGAAAATTTAATGAAAAATCTTCCATTGTTATTAGAAGAAAATCCATTAGCAGATATGATTCGAGTACCTCGGGTAAATACAGTCGAAGGATTAACTGAAGAACATATTCGTCGTTGGGGATGGAATGTGAATGAAAAGGGTTGGGTAAATTGGGCAGATTGGCAGATGCGAATTTACAAAAATAAATCAGAAATTAAATGGATTAATCGAGTTCATGAAGTATTAGAAGGATTTAGGATTCACGGAATGCTTCCTATAGAAGAAGAATGGGCTTTATATCATCCTAAGACAATTGACCGACAAGAAAAACAAAACGAATATTACGATACATTATGAAAAAAGAAATTTTAATTATTGTTCCATCTAGAAGCGGGAACAGTGTGCGTTATCCAAATGTAGATAGATTTATTGAAAATTGGAAATTGAATTCAGAAGGCTTAAGTGATTTATGTATTGCCTTAGATGATGACGATGATTTTAAATATCCTAGACGCGATGGAGTTATTTATGAAGTAAATCCTAGAGTTCGAATGATTCCGACATTGAATCAAGTTGCAGTAAAATATAAAGATGAATATAAGTATATTGCATTTTTTGGTGACGACCACGTAATACAAACTAAATGGGAATCCGAATTCATCGAATTCTTTAAATCAAATAACAATGTAGGAATTGCATACGCAAATGATTTATTGCAAGGGGAACGATTACCAACAGCTGTTTGTTTAACATCTAATATCGTAGATGCATTAGGATATATGGTGCCAACTAATTTAGTACATATGTATGCCGATAACTTTTGGTTAGATTTAGGACGAAAATTAAATATAATTAAGTATTTTGATAATATCATATTCGAGCATATTCATCCAGATAATGGAAAAGCTGTTAGAGATTCACAATATATGGAAGCAAATGCTGTTTTTTCTATAGATCAACAACAATATAGCCATTATGTAAACAGCAATAAATTCAATGAAGATATTTTAAAAGTAAATAAACTTATATCATGAGACATAAAACATTTGACAAACCGCATAGCCATGATGCAGAATGGTATAAAGATCGAGAAGCAGTAGATCATATAAATCAAAGTAATCATCGACCTAGATTGCTGCAAGTTCAAGATTATTTAATTGAATTGTTAGATAAACATCCGAATTATACAATTTGTGACTTTGGGTGTGGTAATGCTGGATTAATTCGAGAAATACAATCTAAAGTATCAAATAAAATTTGGGGATATGATTTATGTCCTGCAAATGTAAAAGATGCACATTCAAAAGGAAATGAAAATAATGTATTTTATACAGACTTCATTAATGATAATAATTTAGAATATCCAGATATTGTTATATGCACTGAGGTATTAGAACATCTAGTAGATCCAGATGCGTTTATAACAAAATTATTAAATAATGGCGTTAAATATATTATAGCATCATCACCTAATTACGAAACTCCAACTAATCACGAACCATACCATTTGTGGGTATTTAACGGAGATTCATATAAAGAAATGTTTATTGATACTGGATGGGATGTTATAACACATCACAAAGCTGATTTTCAATATATTGTAGCAAAAAGACCAAAAAAATGACATATTCGCAACATGGAGAAGATCTTATCGTAGATGAATTAAACATTATTAATGAACATTCTACGATATTAGATATCGGAGCTAACGATGGTATAACATTTTCAAATTCTAGAATGTTTATACAAAAATATAATTGTAATGCATTCTTAGTTGAACCAACTAGCAATTGTGTATCATTATTAAATGATTTATATGAAAATACTAAAAATGTACATGTATTACCATATGCAATTTCAACTCAAACTGGTGAATTAGAAATTAATATTGGGAATTTAATGGATTTGCCTACATGTATCAATCAAGTTTCAACATTATTAGATTCTGAAAAACAATATTGGGAATCTAGTAGAGGTGTAGAATATTCAAATGAAATAGTACAAAGTATACAACCTAAGCAGTTAATTGATATGATTAAATCATATGATATTAACAATGTAGATTTATTAAGTATTGATACAGAAGGTCTAGATTATTTCATATTGAATGAATTATATTCATTGGATATCATTCCTAAAATTATAATTTTTGAATGGAATCGTAAAAATGATGTATTGTCAAAATGTATGGAATTACTAGGTTCAAAATATGAATTAATTTATAAAAACGATGTAAATCTTATTTTTAAGCTATCATGAACATAACATATATTATTCCAACTGTTGGTAGAACTAGTATCAGTAATACCATACAATCAATTTTAAATGAAGATAAAACCGCCAAAATTTTAATACAAAGAGGTGGTACTGCTGGCAAGAATAGAAATTTATCAATGATGATGGAAATTATTTCAAATGAAATGGATTTCATTCAAACCGATTTCATTGCGTTTATTGATGATGATGATTTTTATTCTCCTGGATATTTGCAACAAATAGATCTAGATTATGATTTAATTGTTATGAGAATGAATCAAAATGGTACTATTATACCAAGACCCGATAATGTTTTACGAGGCGGTAATGTAGGAATTAATTTTGTAATTAAATTAGATTTACTTAGAAAAGTATTTATCAATGATGGTAACTTTAATACAGAATATCTATTTGATGATTACCCTGGAGAAGATTGGAGATTTTTAGAAAAAATTTTACAATATAATCCTAAAGTAAAAATTACAGAAGATGTATATTACAATTGTAGTCAAGTAAATCATATGTTGCCAGAACATTTACAATATAAACCAGATTAAATATATGAACAAGATTTTATATACGCTACATGTAATGTGGTATGAATCTAAAATGTTAAATGAAACTTTAGATTCATTAAATGATGCTATAAAAAATAGTCAAGACCTGGTTGATATACATATATGTTTAAATTCGCAAACATTTATCGAAAAGCCAGAAGAAGGTATAGACCCAGAAAAGATGTTTGATGAATTTATATCACATCCCATTTTAGAAAATGCCGTTATCGTTAAAAAAACAGATTCTGATGAATTTTATAATATTGGCGATTGGCGCCGAGACATATACGGCTCGGGATATGATTATAAATACATAGTATGGGGCGAATCAGATTGTTTAGTACCAGAAGATTATTTCTTTCTACTAAATAACATTGATATCGATCATCCACATTTTATTTCTTTAGCAACGAGAAAGATGTGGGATGCAACGTGGGATGATGTTGAACATGTTTGGATTAAACCATATCCAAGAAACGGGCCAGCAGAAAGACCAGAGCAAGCACCGCAACCATTTAATTGTACAGATTATATTTCAATTGAACAATTAAATGAATTCAATAATAAATTTGATCCTTTATTAGTTAAATTAGATCGTTTAAAAATCGATGGCAATATGACTGCATTATCAAAAGGATTGCCATATCCATTTTTACCATTAGATTTACATTTTTGTCGAGAAGATCATTGTTTAGAAATGTTTTTTACAAAAAAACAAATTCCACAATATCATATTTCAACTAGATTAAAAGGACATAATCAAGTGCATCCAAAAAAACGCATAGGAACTTTGAATCAAAAGAATGATTCCTTATATAAAGAATATGAGCGAGCTGCTTACCAAAGTATTTTTAAATTTATAGAAAGCATATGAAAATTTTAATCACAGGACATTTAGGATTCGTTGGACGATCTTTTTTGAGATATTTTAAAGACAAACATGAAATTACTGGAATTGATTTGAAAGAAGGTAATGATTGTAGAGACTTTTTTAAACATTCAACACAGCAATTTGATTTAATTATACATTTGGCAGCAATAGTTGGTGGTAGAGAAACAATTGAAAATGAACCATTATCAGTAGCAACAGATTTGTCAATTGATTCTGAATTTTTCAATTGGGTAATTAAAACTAAACAGCCTAGAGTTGTATATTTTAGTTCTAGTGCAGCATATCCAGTTCACTTACAACATCCAGAATTGCAATATCATCTCAAGGAATCAGATATCAATTTAGATGATATACGCTTACCAGATTATACATATGGTTGGGCAAAGTTAACCGGAGAATATTTAGCAAAGTTTGTTAGAGAACAAGGAACTAAAGTTTATGTATTTCGTCCGTTCTCAGGATATGGAGCAGATCAAGATTTAACATATCCATTCCCATCATTTATTAATCGAATCAAAAGAAAAGTTTCAGAGTTTGAAATTTGGGGTGATGGTACACAGGTTAGAGATTTCATTCATATGGATGATATTGTAGAAGCAGTGATGACAGTTGTGGATAACGATGTACAAGTTGATGCATTGAACTTAGGAAGTGGCATTGCAACACCATTTAATGAATTAGCAGAAACAATGTTTCAAATTAGTAAATGGCGTCCAGAAAATGGAATTAAGCATTTATTAGATAAACCAATTGGAGTATCATATCGTGTTTGTGATCCATCATTGATGTTATCAATATACAAACCAAAATATACATTAGAAGAACGAATTGAAAAGATATTACATGAAAAATAATATATCATTACTAGTAGGTTTAAAAAACAATTTAGAATATAATAAACATTTCTACGATACAACTAGAGAATTATATCCTGATGTAGAAATATGTTTTGTTAGTTATGCATCTACTGATGGAACTAATGAGTGGTTAGACACATTAGCTGATAATAATTTAAATTATTTTTATTCAACTGAAACGAAAACGTTTTCCGATACATTTAATAAAGCTGCAGAGATAGCTACAAAAGATTATGTAGCATATCTTCATAATGATATTGTATTAGCGCCAGGATTTTTGGAAAATTTAGAGAAACATGTATCAGATAACAATGTGGTTGCATATACCACAATAGAACCGCCTATATTCTCAGATCATGAGCGTCCTGGTAAAATTATTCATGATTTAGGCGACTCGTTAGAGACGTTCGATAAAGATGCTTTATATGAATTTGTTAAAAAGAAACAGCTTAAGTATTTAGATAAAATCGAGCCTGGCATTACGTTTTTTATGTGTATGCCTAGAGTTAAATTGTTAGAACTTGGCGGAATGGATAATTTATTTAATCCAATGTTCTGCGAAGATGATGATTTAATTCGCCGTTGGGAAATGTTAGGTATGAATTGTTTTACTGCACTAGATTCAATATGTTATCATTTTGTTAGTAAGACATCTAGATTTTCAGAGGAGTATCAACATCGAACTAAACAAATTGAAAATAACTCTATTAAAAATTTTATTAGAAAATGGGGTAGTAGACATCATAAAGCTCCAAAATATAATATTGCATTTCGTGTAGAAAATTGTTCTATAGAATTACTTAATATATTAGAGCCATGGTGTGATAGAATATATTCAGATGCAGAATGGATGAAATATATAACCATAGAACAACCTAATACTAAATTTGATTTAAGAAAACGGTGTATGTCATTAACTGACTCAGATCGATATGATTATGATGATATTGTAGTTGAAATCAATGGTAACCAATTTACACAACAAGATTATCAATTAATCGAAAATCTTTCAGCAATAATTCAAGATTCTGGTGAAGTAGGCACATTTTGTTTAGATAATCTGAATATTACTATTATCACACTCGAAGAACACACAAACGACTTACTTTATCTCGTGTAAACTGCTTTGCCATATATTTATACAAAAAGGGAGAATTTATGGCAAAGTTTACGGACATTTTTAAAAATTCAAATGACTTCAATGAAAAAACTATCATTGGTTTTATGTCATTTGCGGTAATGACAATTGCAATGTTTGTCGATTTAGTTACTGGGTATTTTGGTAACGAATTGAAATTGAATGAGTATATTTATAATTCATTCGTTGTTGTTACTTTAGGTAGTTTAGGTATTGCAGGTTTAGAAAAATTTGCAGGTAAAGGAAAAGATACCACTAACGAGGAAGAATAATGAGTTTAAAATCGTTACAAGAAAAAATCGGTGTTACTGCTGATGGAGCTTTTGGTCCTGGCACAATGAAGAAAGCTATGGAGTTCTATAAATTGACTCCAGTTAGAGCAGCACACTTTTTTGCTCAAACCGCTCACGAAACGGGAGGGTTCAAAGCATTTTCAGAAAATTTAAATTATTCAGCACAAGGATTACAAGGAATCTTTGGAAAATATTTTCCTGGAACATTAGAAGAGTCTTATGCGCGGCAACCAGAAAAGATTGCCAACCGAGTGTATGCAAGCCGAATGGGGAATGGCGATGAAGCATCAGGGGATGGTTGGAAATTTAGGGGCCGAGGTGCACTACAACTCACAGGAAAATCGAATTATCAAGCATTTGCAGAATATCTTAAGAAACCAGAGATATTAGACACCCCAGATCTAGTAGCAACTACTTATGCATTTGAATCTGCAATGTTTTTCTTTGATAGAAATAAACTTTGGTCAATTTGTGATCAAGGTGTGAATGATGCTGCTATTTTAGCTTTAACAAAGCGTATCAATGGTGGCACCCATGGTTTAGAAGATAGAAATGCAAAAACTAAAAAATATTACGAATACGTGAAATAATGGCATATACAAGAGAACAAATCGAAACAGCTGTTAAAGCCAAAGGGTATGTTTGGTTCGAAGGCGCAAAAGACTTTGACTTGAATATCGTAGGAGTACGAAATTCAGACACAGGTCAAACAGTAACCAATTTATTTGATGATGCAATGACTGTATCATATAAAGAAGGTGGTGAATGGAAATTCCAACAATGGGTTTGTACAACAGATCCAGGAAAAAAAGGTGTTAAAGAATATCATAATGCTGCAGGTGTAGCTCGTTTAGTAGAAGGACAATATAGAGGTTCTCATACTTTAGGATTGCATCAAGGTAAATATGAAGCTCTTAAACAACAAAAGCCAGTTAAGGTTTACCGCGATGCTAATCGTGATATGACTTACGATGAAGGTAAAATTGCTGAAGGTGTTTTTGGTATCAATATTCATAAAGCAGGCGCAGATTCTACGTATGTAGAGAATTGGAGCGAAGGCTGCCAAGTATTTAAGAAAGCTGCTGACTTCGAATCATTTATGACTATCTGTCGTAAAGCAGCTGCCATCCATGGTAAATCATTTACTTATACATTAATTGAATCAGCGGATATCAAGTAATGAAAACAACTACATTAACAACCGCAGGGATATATTCAGTGAGTACAATTGCAGCATTTATCTGCACTTATTTTTTCAACTTAGCAATGGCAAATTCAGATCAATATTTGGCATTGGTTGGAGTAGTAATGGCAGATGGCTTCTTTGGCGTAATTGCTGGAACTAAACGAGAAGGATTTCAAACATTTAAAGCACTTAAGGTTTTAAGAACTTTGGTAACATGGATTATTCTTCTTACAACGTTGTTAATGGTAGAAAAAGGATTTAAAGGGACTAGTTGGTTAAGTGAAACTGTTCTAGTCCCTTTTATTATATTTCAATTAATTAGTGCATTAAAAAATGCATCGATGGCAGGCTTCATTCAAATGGAAGCATTGAATGCAATTCTAGACAAAGTAGATCTACACAAAGGCGATCGTAAATAATTTGGATGTAATCATATTATTCCTTATTATTTATTATGAACTATAAACATATCGCCGCATCTTTCTTTTTATTTTTATTTGGACAAATCATAGTATGGGTTCAAGTTAATGGACCTTTAATTTGGCCATGGGCGAAAGAATATAGATACTTATTAATGGTATTAGGTATTCCTATAACCTGGTTGTTCATGGAAGCAACTAAATTCTCAGTTTCAGGTTTTGAAAATTTATTTTGGCCAGGTCGGTTTATGTCATTTACTGCAGGGATATTTATATTTACAGTTATGACATATATGTTTCGAGAAGAAGCAATCAATGCAAAAACAGCAATATCTTTAACGTTAGCATTCTCTCTTATTTTAGTACAGCTATTTTGGAAATAAGGATATTTATAATAGATGCTGAAAGAATATCAAACACAGAACTCGTTGAATCCAAAACTATGGGATGACTTTCATCTTAAAGGGAATCTACAAGAAAAATTTATACAAATTGCAGAACATTTTTATGAATTCTTAGAAACATCTGCAACGATCTTAGATATCATACTAATTGGTAGCAATGCTAATTATAATTGGACTAAGTATAGTGATATTGATTTACATGTTGTAATAAATTATTTAGAAGTTGGCGATAATTTACATCTTGTAGAACAATATCTCCGAGCAAAAAAGAGCATATGGAATACAAATTATCCTTTAAAATATAAAGGAATGAACATTGAATTATATGCTCAAGATTCAAATGATGAATTACATTCTTCAGTTGGCGTATATTCATTATTGCATAAAAAATGGATAAGAAAACCTTCTCCCGAAATTATTTCAATTGATGATTCTGATATTGAACATAAAGCAGCTCCATATGAATATGAAATCAATGCATTAAAATCAGATGATCCTGAATTAGAATATAAAATAAAAGACATCTTAGAAAGATTGAGAAATCTTAGAGCTGCGGGACTTGAAGCTTCAGGAGAATATTCTATAGAAAATTTAGCATACAAACATTTACGTAATAAAGGATATTTGAATAAAATAAAAGAACTATTACATAAATCAGTTTATGGTAAATTAGAAATTGATGAATCTGTAATTGATTCATTAGCTAAACATGTTACTAAAGAAACTATTTTATCTGATGATGATTGGTCTAACATAATAACAAAAACTAATGGTGTACATGATTCAATGGGGCAGTGGAAACACCCAGGTAAATGTACCATGATTCCTAGTAATAACATTACAATGAAACAAGTATCATACGAAGTATTAGGCATTGACGATACTGGACATATGATATTAATGAAGCCAGAACGTACATATACATTCCCAGGGTCTAAAGTATTTGAAATACCTAGAACACCTCAATGGCAAACATTAATGATACAATTGGCAAATAAAATTAGAAATGGAGGCCGCTATGTCTAAAGGATTAGGTAGTGATATCAAAAAAATAACTAAAGCTACGGGTTTAGATCAATTAGCAAAACAGATTGCTCAGATATTAAATGAAGATTGCGGATGCGATGAGCGTGCAGAATGGTTAGATGAAAAAACCAAAAATTGGCCTATTTATAAAAAAAGGAATATAAATGGCGATAATAAATAAAACTGGTATTACTAACGGCGGCACTATTCAAGCAGAACATGTTACTAGAGCGATTGATGCATTAAGTGGCGTTAGTACAGACACAATTGTAGCTACTGGTTCGTTTAGTGGTTCGTTAGTAGGAACAGCAACTAGTGCATCATTTGCAACAACTGCATCTGTAGCACAAAGAATCGGCCAAAGTGCAGCTTCTGGCGATGGCGCAATATATGTTAATACCGGATATGGTGCCGGCCAAATACAATTGGTAATTAATATCGGCGGCGCTGCATATGAATTCATTGGTAATGAAATATAAAAGGTTAAGATGAAAAAATTAAATGAATGTGATTGCGGATGTGGTGGCAACGGCAGCTGCAATGATAATGATAGCAATTATATGTTTTTTGGTAATTTAAAAATCATTAAAAAATATGTAGATGCAATGTTAGAGATGGATGCAGACCAAGTTCAAGAAATATTAAGTAATGGACATGATTGGGCGGCAGATCATATTGCAACATCAAAAGATGATGTACAAGAAGTTGGTGATTTCTTAATGAATGAAATGCAGCATGGCCATGAAATGGATTCATATAATATGCAGCAACCTCAATTTGTCCCTGCAGGATTCAAGAATCATCTAAAACAATTGATGCCAGAGCGTATTGAAAAAACAGAAGCAGGTTATTTTGCTACTACAGAAACGGGTAGACGATTATCTAAAAAACCTAAATCTAAAAAAGCTGCATTGAAACAATTGGCTGCAGTTGAAATTTCAAAACATAAAAATAAATAGTTATATGTCATACTTAAATGCAAATATACCAATTATCAACTGTTTAATTAAAAACGAATTTTTATTTAATCATAAAAAAGGAAAAGGTGAATTTACGCCATGTGATGTACA
>Ga0315903_10009010_pt1 | contig 12154 bp, 10 predicted proteins | sample LakEriMetagenome_7_FD_203524 | JGI IMG/M metagenome (GOLD analysis project Ga0315903, IMG submission 203524) | Freshwater fungal communities from buoy surface, Lake Erie, Ohio, United States - Buoy 2 MA119 | ecosystem: Environmental > Aquatic > Freshwater > Lake | place: USA: Lake Erie, Ohio...
ATCTTGCAGAAACCCAAAACACCCCAGAGCCACGCTCTGGTGGGCCTCGCTCTGGTGGGCCTCGCTCTGGTGGGCCTCGCCAAGGTGCTCCGAATCGCGGGCGTCCTAGCCGACCTCGCACCGGCGAGGACCGAACCTCCCCAAACGGGCCGAAATCAGGTGCCCCGAAGCGTGGTGGCCCCAGAATCGGCAGCCCTAAATCCAGTGGACCAAAACGGGGCGGGCCAAAATCCGGTGGACCAAAACGCGGCGGGCCAAAATCCGGCGGGCCAAAACGCGGCGGCGGCCGTGGCCGTTCGAAAAGCTAGCAAAAATTTTTGCCTTTTATCTCTCCCCGCGTCGCTGAACTCCCCTGGCGCATCGAGGTTGGCTTGCCGCTGCGAAATTGATACGCTACGGCCCGTCGGAATCCTCTAGTACAGTGGTGCAAGACCCAAAGCACCACTCCAAGGACTTCCTATTTAGCAATGATTTAACTTGCGCGAACACGGATGGTACGCGGCCAATGGAATATCCCAGACCCAGAGGGCTAAGGCAGGCCAAGGATCGCCAGGAGCAACTGGCGCGTGGGGTTGCCGTCGTTGAGCATGGCGTCAGCGTTCTGATGCAACTTGCACACATGATGGACGAGGAATTCGTCCTTGCAGCAGACAAGATCGCCACCATGCGAGGCAATCTGATCGTATGCGGAATAGGCAAAGCAGGATTGATCGGGCGAAAGATCGCTGCGACCTTTTCCTCGACCGGTACCCGAGCCTACTTCTTGCATCCTTCCGAGGCCCTTCACGGGGACCTCGGATGCATCGGGCCCAACGACGTGGTGTTGGTCTTGTCCAACAGCGGCTCATCGCAGGAGATCGTCGATCTTTTACCCCACCTGACTCGCCGCTCCTCGAGCATCATCGCTCTGACGAGCAAAATCCACAGTCCGCTGGCCATTGCCGCCGATATCACGCTGATCACGCCGACGTGCGCCGAGGCCTGCCATTTGAATCTCGCACCCACGACGAGCACCCTAGCGATGCTCGCCCTCGGGGATGCTTTGGCTCTAATTGTCAGCGAGAACAAAGCGTTTGGACAAGACGATTTCGCCGAATTGCATCCTGCCGGTGCGCTGGGACGCCGTCTTGCATCGGTCGACGAACTGATGCGCAGTCTTGAAGAATGCAGAGTCTGCCATCAGGACTCTAGCATCCGAGAGATGCTCGTCGAGACCTCTCGGCCAGGACGTCGTACCGGTGCGGTGATGATCGAAAACGACGACCGCACCCTAGTGGGTATCTTCACCGATAGCGATCTGACTCGCTTTCTGGGCAAACACTCCCAAGGCGACTTGGACCTCCCGATGCATGCGGTCATGACTCGCGAATTTTCCGCGATCTCTTCGGGTGCGAAATTGAGTGAGGCGATCGAGATCCTCTCGGTCCGTAAAATCAGTGAACTCCCCGTGGTCAATGCCTCCGACCAAGCGATCGGACTGATCGATATCACCGACCTGATCGGATTAGAACCCGGTGCCGGAGAATCCGATGGGCATGCATGGGGTTTGTCCGACAAGTACGCTCCTCCAGCGTCGCTGAGGATTTTCGGTTCGTCCCTTTAAACCTTGACTAACCCTTGACTCCAGAGAAAGCCCCCATTCCTTGAACCACCGCGACTATGAAATTGCCAAGCCCATCAGGTTGATCCTCTCGGATGTCGATGGCGTCTTGACCGATGGAATGATCACCATCGATAACGCTGGGGTGGAGAGCAAATCCTTTAACGTCAAGGATGGACATGGGATCAAACTCTGGAAAAAAGCTGGTTTTGAATTCGGGCTTTTAACGGCCAGGAATTCCCAAGTCGTCAAACTTCGAGCCCAAGAACTCGGCATCCAGTGGGTGCGCCAAGGCTTCACCGATAAGCTTCCGGCTGCCCGTGAAATGATGCAGGCCATCGGAGTCGAGCCGCATGAAGTCTGCTTCATCGGGGATGATCTGCCCGACCTGCCTGTACTGGCCCATGTCGGCCTAGCCGTCACGGTCGCCGATGCGGCTCCAGAGGTCAAACAGATCGCCCACTGGACGACCCAAAACCCAGGCGGACGCGGCGCGGTGCGTGAACTGATCGAAAGAATTTTGCAAGGCAAAGGGCGATGGGAAGACCTCGTCCCTACTGGACTCCGATGATCTTCCTGAAGTACTACCTGCAAATCCTCCTGCCGCTGCTGGCCTGCCTCTTGGGCTACGAACTGCTCGTAACTCCGAATGTCCAGCCTGCCAAATCGATCAAGCCTTCGCGCTGGGTAAACCGACACAACCCCACCGGACAAACCGCCCAGTGGTGGCAAGCTTATTTCCCCGAGGGTTCCTGGCAACGCCAATCCCCCCTGGTCATCGAGCAAGATCAATTCATCTTGCTCTATCAAAAACGCGAGCAACTGACCGACACCCGTTGGCGATTTAGCCCTCTTACGATCGTGATCAATTCGAAAAATCACAGCGGGCCAAATGCCAACGGGCAAAGCCTCAGCGGGCAAAAAGAAAACCAACGCGCGATCTTCATCGACAACCCCAAAGGGGCCGAAATCCAATTCAAATCCGCTTTCGATTGGACCCTCGGACACCCTCCGCCGGTGGCTCAAGGCCAACTCAGCGGACAGATCGAAATCTACTCCCCACCCGACCCGAAGACCAACCAAGGCGAACTGCGGATCCTGGCCGAAGACGTACGGATCGATAAACGCCAGGTTTGGACCGACAAACAAATCAGCATGAAACTCGGTGGGTCGACCGTCCAAGGCCGGTACCTATCGATCTTCATGGACCAGGATCTCCTGTCCGAATCGACCGCCGGAGCGACCTCCAAGAGCCAAAGCCCCTTTGCAGGACTCGATTACCTGCAACTCTTCTACGTCGATCAAGTGCAACTCGAACTCCAAAATGGTGGCCTTTGGCCAACCGACCCGTCGGGACCAGACCCAGCAGCGAAAGCTTACGCCAAACTCGATTGCCGTGGTCGATTCCAATTTCAATTCCATCAATCCCAAGCCACCTTCATGGACGGCGTGCATCTTGAACATGTCGTCGAAGGCAAACCCATCGATACCTTCGACTGCAATGAACTGCGTTTCAATGTCGGCTGGGATTCCAACCAAGACCAAACAGCCTGGAAACTCGATCGCCTAGAAGCGATCGGATTACCAGGTAGAGACCCAAATGACCAAAGCCGTTGGGTGCGACTAAATGCTCCCGGCATGCAAGCCGAAGCCCATGGACAGCACTTGGTCATGGACCTTGTCCACGGCATGGTCAGCTTGAGCAACGTCCTGCCAGGTTCCGCACCCAAAAACTCTTCGAGAGTGTTTCTCAAACGCGGCAACATCCAGATCACCTCCCCGAATATCCAGTACCAAAACCCCGAAGCCATCTCCAATACCCAGCAATCGAAATTCACGCGGCTCGGTTGGGTCATCGCCGATGGGATTGGACAAGCCCAAGTCGAATCGGAGGAAGGTGAGATATGGAACCTCCGGTGGAGCAAACGCCTGTCGATCCGCCCCCACGAAAACCGCGATCTGATTTCCATCGATGGAGGAGCCAACATCAGCAGCTCGCTTCGAGGTAGGTTCGTCGCTGAAAAACTCCATTTCTGGGTCCTGCCTCTCGACGAATCCCTCGCCGCGAAACTTGCACCCTACTACCCAGACGGCAAACTACCTGCCTTTGTCCCAGATTCGATCACCGCCGATGGACAGGTCATCGTCAACGCCCCGGAACTCAACGCCCAAGTCGAATCGATGGCCGTTCGCTTCCGACATCTCGACCCCCAAGAGGCGCTCGGCGCCGGCTATTCGATCAGCAACTCGGGATCAAAATCCAAAACCCCCAAAGGATCCTCGCCAGGTCCTAACAGCATCCTTTCGCCTCCAACTCTAGCCACCCCAGCACTCCAAAATCCACCCCCAAACACCCAGCTCAATCCTCCTGGGAATTCCCTGACAAATGCACCGCCAACGATGCCTCCGGGCACCCGTCTAGCACCGCCTAGCACTCCGCCAAACGCTCCGATAAGCATTACGGGCAAAACACTCCAAGCCGACATCGTGCGCATCGGCGACGAAAGCATCGTCGAGAACCTGACTCTCGAAGGCGATTTTAAATTGATGCGAGAATTCCTATCCGCCGAATCTCCTTGGCCACTGACAGCCACCGGAGATAAGCTCGTGCTCCAGAGCGAGTCGAGCGACCGGTCCAACGTGTACCTCGTCGGCCAACCAGCTAAAATCTCTGTCGGATCCGGTTGGGTTGTTGCCAAAGAACTGCAGCTATCCCAAAACGATCAGTTGTTCTGGATCAATCAGCCCGGCGAACTGGTCTTGCCCCAAGAAGCACTCTCGCAGGAACCCAACGATGGAAGTTGGAATTGGAGGTCGGCACCTCGAATCCAATGGGGCGAACGAATGACCTTCGATGGCCGAAATGCTAGGTTCGGTGGGGGAGTCATCATGGACTGCAGACTGCAAACCGATGCGAGCACCCTGTGGCACCTTTTGGCCAACGCCAGGACTCTGACTCTGGATATGTCGCAGCGGGTCCCGTTCCAATTGCCGACCAGCTCTGGAAAAAATCCAAAGACCGCTATTCGGCCAGAGGTCCAAACCGTACGACTCGACGGCGATGTCGATATCAAAGCAGTACAAACCGATCTTGCCGGAGTCCGACGCTCTGCAGAAAACTTTATCCTGCCCCGATTGGAATTCCAAGTTCCATCGAAGACTTGGGTGGGATTTGGACCAGGCCAATTATGGAGCCGTCGATTCGCCAACACCAGCTCCCTGGCCACCGGCATGCTGCAGCCCAGTACCCCGGCCACCCCCAACGCCAACGCCAACCCCAATCCAGAAACGCTTCAATGCTTGCACCTGACATTCGTCGGACGCATGGAAGGTTCAGTCCCCCAGCGGATCGTATCCCTCTACGACAAAGTCGCCGCACTGCTCGGACCGATCGCCAGTTGGGAGGACCAACTCGATGTCAGAAACTCCGAGCGATTGGCTCCCCAGCAATCCCGGCTTATCTGCGACCAACTCAACCTCTTCGATGCTTCGAGCCTGAGCTACAACCAAGGTGCAGCGTTACGCCCCAAAGGAGCCTTTGAACTCGACGCCCTGGGAGCAGCACAGTTGACCAGTCGCACCGAATCGGGCGATGTGGTCGTCGATGCAAGCCGTATCGGCTATGCGGCTGCCGACGATGCCGTCAGGATCGAGGGAACAGTACAAAGGCCAGCGACGATTCGAAGGCTCACTGGCCAGTCCGATGCAGGCCAGTCGATCCAGGTAAGCTCCGCCTCGATGCGATTGCGCACCGGACAGATCAATGCCCAAATCCGCAAGATCGAAGGTGCTTTGCCGATGAACATGCAGCCTGGCAGCCCACAACCCGGCAGCCCACAACCCGGCAGCAACCAACCCGGCAATTCACCCCTGGGAGCCCCGGCCCCGAACTCCTCCTCGACCCTCCCATCGGCGCGGGACTACAATCCCCTAAACCCCCGTGGCTATCGGCCACGCTAAAGCATCGAAGTCCCATCGAAGCCCGACCAAAGCCCACTAAAGGTGGAAAAACCCGCGTACTCGACAGCTCTTCTCTCACGCGAAAGGCCTCCGATTCCCTTCGCTTTATGGGGTATTCCTTAGCCTGCCGACCGAGGAAACGGTTGCATAATTCCCATTTTGACGGTCGACGCTATGGAACCCTTCGACCATACTTGGTCGCCTGGGATCTTCAAGAAAACGCCCCTCCGCTCACTCCCTTAACCCACCTACTCCATGTCGATCGACATTGTCCCTGAAAAACCAACGCAAAGCACTGCCCAAGCGCCCTCGAACCCACCGAAGGTTCTGCCGGCCGATCCGAGCCAAACGCTCCCTTGGCCCGAAACGGCCGTCGAGCCCGTCCAAGTCCGTTGGAGATATGCGATTTCGATACCGCTGATCCACCTGCTGGCCTGCTTGGCGTTTGTCCCTTGGTTCTTCAGTTGGACCGGTGTGGCTTTGAGCATCCTCGGGCTCTATGTCTTCGGAACCTTAGGGATCAACATCGGTTACCATCGGCTCTTGACCCACCGCGGGATGAACGCGCCGAAGTGGTTCGAACACACCCTGGCCTTGCTCGGCGTTTGCACGATGCAAGACACTCCAGCTTGTTGGGTCGCCATGCACCGGATCCACCATCAGCACTCAGACCATCAACCCGATCCGCACAGCCCCTTGGTCACCTTCTTCTGGGGACACTTCGGTTGGCTGATGTTTGAGAACCGAGATTTCACCAACGTCAAAGACTACCAACGCTTCACCCGAGACCTCCTGAAAGACCCTTTCTACCTGAAACTCGAGCGTCAGTGGAATTGGCTCAAGGTCTATCTTGCCGTCGCTGCTCTCTATCCGATCGTCGGCTTTGTCATCGGTTGGCTCATGTCAGGGAACCTCTGGGGCGGTATCCAGTTCGGATCGAGCTTGCTCGTCTGGGGAGTATTCGTCCGAACGGTTCTCAACTGGCACATCACCTGGAGCGTTAACTCCGTGACCCATATCTGGGGATATAGAAACTACGAGACCAAGGACAATAGCCGCAACAACTGGTTGATCGGTTTGATCGCCAACGGCGAAGGCTGGCATAACAACCACCATGCGGACCAACGAGCTGCCGCCCACGGCCACAAATGGTGGGAGTTCGATGTCAGTTGGCTTACGATCCTGGCCTTCGAAAAACTCGGCCTCGTCTACGACGTGGTTCGACCACAGTCTTGGAAGCGGTAACTTCTAGATCCATCTGTACCGCTCTTTAGTTCCAAGGCCTGATTCATCGACCGGGTGCATTCGATGCGGGCAAGCCGGCTGTCGAGGTACGATGGAAAGAAATTTCCAACAGCCAACATGGAACTCCCCTTAAAAAAGGGCCTCTAAGTCCAGCGTTAGGCGATTTCTATCGTGAAAAATCGGCCTAAACCGACCGTTTCGGAAGCCAGCCCCAAGAGGAATCTCCGCACTATGCGAAACCTTAAGAAAAAAAGCTTTAAATCCCGAGTCCTCCACGTCCAGCAGCTCGAAAAACGAGAGCTGTTTGCAGCCGACTCCGGACTCTTGGGAACGCTCCCAGGTGGCACAGGTGAATCCCAACCCGGTCTGTACTCAACCCCTCCATCGTCCAAGGTTCCAGCTCCTTTCTGGAGGAAAACCGAAGGAGTTCCCTCTGCTGCTCCGGCATGGTACCAAAATATCGGCCCGGTGACTCGCGAGGTTTTTTACAATCCAAGCCTCACCCCAGCCCAAAACGGGGCGGCACTCCGAAGTGTCCTGACAACCCTTCCTGCCGGATCCAGAGTTGTCATCCACGCCGGAACCTACTCCGTCGACTCCTACTTTGTGATCACGGCTCAAGGAACTGCAAGCCAACCGGTTGTGATCGAAGGAGCTCCTGGCCAAAAAGTATCAATCACCCGCAAAGATGCACTCCAAAATGCGATCAACGTGGACAATTCTCAATACCTCTTGATGCGAAATTTGGATATCTCCGGTGGTGGCACCGGGCTGAAACTACAAACCGTTTCGAACTTTATGCTCTACGACTCCAAAATCCACCATGTGATGGGTGTCGGAGTGGCTGCGAACTCGAAGAACACCTCCGAACTCTATTTCGTAGATAATGAAATCTCTTACACCGGTGGCCATGGCGAGGGTTTTTACCTGGGATCCCACGATGGTGTCTTCAAGACCAACAATAGCTATGTGGTTGGTAACTACCTACATCACCTAGCCAGCGATGCAGCCGCCCAAGGCGACGGTATCGAGATCAAAGATGGTTCCTATGCCAATGTCGTCAAGTACAACTTCGTAGAGGGAACAAAGTATCCAGGCATCACTGTCTACCGAACCGGTCGCGGAGTGGCGGACCGAAACATCATCGAAGAAAACGTTGTAATCAACTCGATCGATGCAGGAATCCAAGTCACTGCAGATGCCGTAGTTCGGAATAATCTGGTCATTGGCAAGTCGACTGCTTTCGTCTCGAAGCCCTTTACCACGAACCCAGTCAATTTGGTTGTGTCAAACAATACCTTTTTGGGTGGTGCTACGACGATCAGATTAACCAACTGGCTGACGACCGACCTAGCATTTGCCAACAACGCGATCCACTCTCCGACTGGGCAGTTCTACTCGAGCAGTACAACCGGGCGAGCTGTGGCGACCGGAAACATCAATGTTTCCAATCTCGCAACCTCCTTCACCAATCTCAAGCTCGATGGCACTGCCCTGAATGCTCGTCCAATCGCAGGTTCAGTGGTCATCGGTAGAGCGTCATCGAACTACCTGCCATCGGGCGACCTCAATGGCGACACCCGAATCACGAAAATGGATACTGGTGCAGTCGACTTTGCCGGAGATTCTACAACGGCATTTCGAACGCTCAGCACCAAGAGTGTAGGAGGAAACGCCACCCCTGCGCCTGCTTTAGAATCGAAATCGACGAGTTCAATAAACTCCCCGAGTGCGGCCCAAGGATCGCTGTTACTTCGCTCGTCGAGTCCAGGAGCATCAGTTTCGTCACAACGTTTATCTGTGGCTTCGCCGGTACAACCCCCGAGCTCAACACTAAATCAATCATCAGAGCCAACAACCAGTTCCTCTTTAAGCAATGATCGATCTGATCTGCAGCTCGAAAGACTACTGGACCAGGTCGTCTCGGAACTCAAAAGCTTCACCTCATAACGCTCTTGCTTCTCTAGCAAGTTAATAACCCGCATCCGGCCGAGAGCATGAAAAATGCTCTCGGCCGGATGCGTCTTTGTGGCCTACTACGGCTTGGCTGTCGTCAAATTCGGATCGATCGAGACGCTCACCGATTCCTCGCCGATGATGTCTCGATCGACCCCAACGATCATTCCGCAAACGTCGCCAAATAAAAGGACCGCGGAACGTACCACGCGCGCTGGTGGGTTGCGCGGTCGAAGCGCTCGATGGGGCGAAATGATGATCGTAAATTCGTGGGCGCGGGCGGCTTGGTAAATGATGGGCCGACCGCTCCACCGCACCCTACTGCTTGGCGGTCGTCGAATTCGGATCGATCGAGATGCTCACCGATTCCTCGTGTGGTTGGGCACACCCGGGTGAGGTCGGAACGTAGCCAACGACCGCATGGGAACCCCACCGGAAACCATCGCCGGATGGAGCTGCCAGGTGAAGTTCGACTGGTCGCCGACAATCGAATCGAGGCTGGTACGATTGAACAGCACGTGCGCTTTTTCAGTCCACTCTGTAGCTGCAAGTTACGCCTCCGCCGGGCAAGCCCGACGGTAGGCTTACCCAGCGTTCATCGAGCTCTTCTTGGCCTCCATTCGGCTTTATGCCGGCGGGGCCAAGACTCTTGAGCTACAGAGGCCGTGTTGCGGGGCTGTTTTTTCCGCCGCACGGTTTGTCACCCGTGAAGTCCACGTTGTGGCCAGTCGCTCCGAGACAATTCCTTGGAACATGACTATAATGGCATCAATAGGAGGGGACCATGGAAAGACACGAGATCTCAACTGAAAAAATCGATTGGCCAGAGCTGGTTCGGCATGTAGCTTGCGAAAGGGTAGTCGTGGAATTGTCCGAAGGTCAACGACCGATAGCCATGTTAGTTCCCATCGAACGCCGAAAAACGATGGCTCAGCTGGACGTTGCACTACGCCTTTTGCCGCGTCTGGGGGCAGATGACGCGACGAGCTTCGAAGCGGATATTCAGGAAGTTCGAGCATCGATGGGTGAGCTTGATGACCCATGGGAGTCGTAATCGACACCGGTGTTTTTATTCGCTGGGAACGAGACGGAGGCATCATTGAGTTCTCCCGTTGGAGCTCTCTAGGCGACCCTTGCATCAGCGTGATCTCTGAATCTGAGCTCAAAGTTGGTATTCACCGTGCCAATACACCAGAACGGCGGGAAAGGCGCAGTCTGTTTGTTCAGACAGTGCTCTCGAACGTCGTCGTATTGCCGATTGATTCAAGAATAGCAGACATTCATGCCAGAATTGTGTCAGAACTGACGAGGGACGGAACTGCGATCGGCCCCCACGATAATTGGATTGCAGCCACCGCTTTGATGTTTGACTACGAGTTGCTGACAACCAATGTTGCCGAATTCCGTCGCGTGCCAAATTTGCGCGTCATTCCGTATCCAAGCGGTATTTCCAGCTAGGGCCACCCGATTCGCTTTGGTCGACCCGCAGCCCGAGCCCGACCAAGCCACCTGGGCCAAGGTGTCGATCACCGTCGAGCGCAGCGATGGCGGCATTGTAGACGCCGAGATCATTCGTCGACGCTCGTGGATTCTACGTAACGGCATCTGCGCAGGCCGCATGCTACCATTCAAACTGCCCGAACTCGAAGTCTCCGGGCTAGCTTTAGTCACTGCCATCGACGACTGCCCACCGATCGCATCCGGCGAAGGCTCGGTCGTCACGGCACGGTTTGTCACCCGCGAAGTCCACGTCGTAGCCAGCGTGGATGTGCTAGGTGCAGATGGCACTGTCGAAACCATCACCGGAACGACCATCCACCCTGTGTGGTCAGTCGATCGCCAGGAATGGGTGCCACTAGCTGAGCTAGCCGACGGTGAGAGGCTTTGTTGCGATACTGAGTCTTTCGGATTGGGTTTTCCCTCTAGCCTTCCGCCTAAAGCCTCCGGCCTAGTTCTGAGCGTCTCCCTTTCGCGAGTCTCCCAGCCGGTCTACAATTTCGAAGTCCACGGCGAGCACGTCTACCAAGTCGGCGAGCTGGGCGTGCTGGTGCATAATACTTGTCCAGTTAAGGGACTGGGCAATATAGGTCGCCACTTACCAATGGCTTCGCGCGATGCTCTGAACCACGGAATCAAATGGTTGGGTACTGGTTATAAAGAGATCGCACCGGGTGTGTTCAGGAGTGCCGATGGTCTACGGCAGTTCCGCATGACGGCTGCAGACTTACTCGGATCTCATGGAAAAGTTGGTCCGCACGTCCACATTGAAGCGTTGGATAAGTTCGGAAAAGTCATCGAAAATCTACGTCTCCCAATTTTTTAAGGCGATTCCTAACATGGCAAAAACACTTATGACCGCATCGATCATTCGATGCAAAGAGACTACGAAACACCAGATAGGTCACTTCGATTCGTCTGGGGAACCTGTTGTCGACTACGATTTAGACTGCCCTTGTACACTTTCGGTAGTTTCGGTTGAAGGGGCAATCTATCTTTGGCGTATGAACGATACTGGGGAGTGCATCGCAGATACCTGGCATATGAATGAAGACGAGGCTATGGCTCAAGCTGAATTTGAATACGAAATCGCACATGATGGGTGGAAAAAGTTGTAGCTATAGCGTCAAAAATCGTTAACGCTTTGTCCCAGTTAGAGTATTCCTGCGGCGTTGCAAAACATTCTGCAGAAACGCCTTCGAGAACTCGGCGAACCGCTTCACGGCTAGATAATAGATTTCAGAGAGTGGTTGCTAGAGAGCTCTACCGCTTATAGCCAAACCTACCTGATACTAGCCAAACTAGTTGGAAACCAACTAGCGTTCATCAGCGTCCATTATCGAAGTCTACGGTGAGCATGTCTACCAATTTGAATCGATTTTTCGAACTCTTCTGACGCAGACGGAAGATTACGGGCGGGAGTAACTTAACAACGAGCGAACCACAAACTCCGCCACCGCCCTACTTGTCTGCGGATCCTCCCCAAAGGCGAGCAAGACTTCGGTTCCGGTAGCATCGACGATGACCGAGTATCCAGCGGCATTGGTACGAATATCCCAGGGTAACGGATGGATCACAGAGACTTCCTCCATTCCGATACGCTTACCATTTCGAGCCTGTAGGGACTGAAGAATCTCAGTTGCGATGTCGATCATAGGCCTCCCACTGGGAAACCGCTCGTCGGGGACATGGCTCCCTACCGGGTGCCTTGAACCGATTTGGGCAGCCTTTTTGCTAGCATCCGACCTAGCGCCGCAGCGGGTGCCTGGCACCGATTTGGCCCCTGTTTGCTAGCATCCGACCTAGCGCCGCAGCGGGTGCCTGGCACCGATTTGGGGGCACTGTTTGCTAGCATCCGACCTGGCTCCGTACCGGGTGCCTGGCACCGATTTGGGC
>Ga0315903_10009011_pt1 | contig 12153 bp, 9 predicted proteins | sample LakEriMetagenome_7_FD_203524 | JGI IMG/M metagenome (GOLD analysis project Ga0315903, IMG submission 203524) | Freshwater fungal communities from buoy surface, Lake Erie, Ohio, United States - Buoy 2 MA119 | ecosystem: Environmental > Aquatic > Freshwater > Lake | place: USA: Lake Erie, Ohio...
CAGCCTCGGGGAGTCACTCGTCACGATCGCGGCCATGCTCGCGCTCGCCTTCGTGACCAGGTATTCAGGGACCGACGTCACGCTCGGCCTCGCGCTCACCGCCACCGGCGGAGCCTACGCCTTCTTCGCGCCGCTGCTCGGCTGGCTCGGCGTGGCCCTCACCGGCTCCGATACCTCGAGCAATGCGATGTTCGGCAGCCTCCAGCGGGTCACGGCCGAGCAGCTCGGCCTCGACCCGCTCCTGATCTGCACCGCCAACAGCACCGGTGGCGTGATGGGCAAGATGATCGACGCGCAGAGCATCGTGGTGTCGGCGACCGCGACGGGCACGCACCGCCGCGAGGGTGAGATCCTGCGGCGGGTGTTCCCACACTCCCTGGCGATGGCCGCTCTCATGGGGCTGCTCGTGTGGCTGCAGGCGGGGCCGCTTGCGTGGATGGTGCCCGGGGCACGGTGACGATCCCGGTGGTGTCGGGCTCGAGGCCGAGGACGAGCGCGGCGACGGCCCAGGCGTCGGCCCGGGCACAGGTGTCGGCGCGCACGGTGACGCTGCGGGGAGGCCCGGGGATCGTGCGGGCCGTGCGGGGATCGACGAGCGTCCGCCCCGGACCGACGCTCGCCGTGGCGAGGGCCGTTCCTGCCCGAAGTTCGATCGAGCCCTCCCCGTCGCCCGTGCCACGCAGCCGCACCTGCCATGGCTTGTCGGCCCAGCGACTCCCCCAGGCCCGCACCTCGCCGCCGAGCTCGACGAGGTGGTTGGCCGAGCCGAGTTCGGCGAGCCGCTCGCCGATCCGATCCACGGCGTATCCTGGCCCGATACCGCCGAGATCGAGTTCGACGCCGTCGGCCTGCTTGCGAACGGCGGCGGCGTGGTCGGGGGTCGAACGCCGCGCGTCGATGAGCTGCATGCCCACACGCCCGCGGACGTCGGCACGTCGGGCCGCTGAAGGCTCGTCGCCGGTGCGGAGCAGCCGCACGAGGGGACCCTCGGTCACGTCGAAGGCACCGCCTGACTCGTCGTGCACCCGCTGGGCCACGTCGAGCACGCCAGCGAGGTCGTGGCCGATCTCGATCCACGCGCCGGCGGCAGCACGGTTGAAGCGGGTGGCGTCGGAGTCGTCACGCCAGGTACTCAATCCCCGGTCGAGCCGCGCGAGCAGCTGATCGATGTCGCGGTGCACCGCGCCGGCCGCCATGCCCGCAATCGGCTCCGCCAGGATGACGCGGTAGGTCGTGCCCATGGCTGGACCCGCCAGCGTGATCGGCTCTGCGGCGCGGGCGGCGGCAACGCAGGCGAGAGTCAGCAGAGGAACCAGCACCCGCTTCATCGGGGCCACCAGTGCGCGGCGGCGGCGACGGCGAGGCAGGCGATCATCACGCCGTCGTGCCAGACGAAGCGGGCGGAGCGACCGGTGAGCCGCAGGTGATCGAGCAGTGCCCCGGTGGGGCAGGCGTGGCGGCAGTAGGCCATCGGCACGAACGCGCTGGCGAGCAGGCCCACGAGGAAGATCGCCAGCGCGGCCGTGCCCGCGACGGCCGGGAGATAGGCGTCGAAGGGCTCGAGGTCCACGAGCGCCAGCGGCAGGTGCATCACGGCTGTCAGGATCGCAGCGGCGAGGAGGATCCACGGCAGCGCGGCGGCGACGGGCCGCAGCCACCGCGGAAGCGAGTGCCGAGGCTTCGCGATCCGGAGGATGAGCTGCTGCGCGGCGCCGTGGGCGCAGAGGTGCGAGCAGTAGACGTTGTGCCGCGTGGTTGCCGGCAGCACGACCGCGGCGATCGCGAGCGCGGCGAGCACCACCGCCCCGCGGGGCACTCCCGCCTGTGCCCAGCCCCAGAACTGGGCCTGCGAGAGCAGGGCCCCGGCCCCGAAGCCGAGATACGCAAGCACGACGACTGGCACCGCGATTCTGCCGAACCACGTGCCCTTGAGCCGCGTGAAGGCCGTGGCCACGCCCAAGGCGATCACCGCGAGCGCTCCCCACTGCGGCGGCTCGATCCGCCCGAGCCACGTGGCGGTGGTGCGGGCGGTGTCCGTGGGGCTGCGTTCGGCCTGCGCCCAGGCCGCACGCACGATGCCCTCGGCGACGGCCTGGCTCGTCATTGTCGCGCCGCTCACCCCCTCGACGCCGGTGTCGTCGGGATCGATCCCGGCGACCTGCTCGAACGTCATGCCGCGCCACAGCCGCCGGAAGGCGCGGTCGTCGCGGACGTAGCCCACGTAAGGCTCGTTGTCGTAGCTGGCCGCGACGACCACGCCTGCCACGGTGCCCTGCGGATCGAAGCAGACCGCGGCGTCGGTCGGGCCCTGGTAGCCGATCACGCGGTCGGCCGCCGGGCTTGTCCGCAGGGCCCATCCAAGGGGAATGTCGTCGGCCGTGTAGACCCGGATCACGGCCGGGTCGCCCGCATCGGTCTCGATCCGCACCGCGTCGCCGAAGACGCGGCGGAGATCGTCGAGCCCGGGCGGCACGGCGAAGCGGCTTGTCGGCTTGCGGCCACCGAGCCGGAGGGCGAGGGCCTCCCGGATCGCGAGGCAGGTCAGGGTCGAGCCGGCCACCGCATCCTGGCTACCGTCGCCTCCCACGAGGTCGCCGAGCGGCCGGCCGCGGAAACCGTCGAGAAACGAGCGTTCGCGGAGGATCGCAGCGACGTGATCACGGGTGTCGCCACTCGAGAGCACCTCGACGCCCGCCACGCGCAACTCCCGATCGCAGACCACGAGCAGGTCGGTCGGCCCCGAAAAACCGATCGCGGCATCGCCGGCCGGGGCGGTGCGGAAGACCGTGCCCACGCACTGTCCGGCGGCATCCACAAGCTCACGGCCTCCCGCGACAGCTGCCGACTCTCTGCCGACGCGTGCGGCCTCGGCACGATGCTTTTGGATCACGGCGATCGGCAGCGATTCCAGTCCGACGGCCTGACGGCGTCTGAGAAACGCCGTGTGCTCGGCATGCACAAGCCACGCGATGGAGGCGACGACGGCGAGCCGGACGACATGGCCGGCCCACGCACCGAGACGCCACGGTCGTCGCATCGCCGTCATGTCCACGAGTGTAATACGAGTCAACCTTGATGCTCGCGCGGCCATTGGTAGAAGCCCAACGCCGTGAGGCGTGGGGCGAATCACGAGAAGACGCCGTGTCCAGCGTGGCCCGCCCGCGGCCTCACGGCCGGTCGGCTTTCACGCTCCCCGCACTCCAGCGCGAGGGGCTGGCCGTGCCCCGAGAGCCGGCGTATGCCGCCAAGCGGAGCCAGGATGGCGAAGCGCAGGCGGCATCCGAGTGAGCGGCGGGCAGGATGCCCGTCGTGAACGTCGTGCGTTGGACATGGATGAATGACAGAAGGTGAGAGTCCTTTATGGGGCCTATTGGAGGCAACCAGAAGCCGGAGGCAGCTGCACGAGGTCGAGACTGGCATTGCACAGTCGAGGCCTTTCCCCGCAAGGGCGTGTGGGATGGAAGCCCGAGGCGAACCGCAGTCCCGAACGCAAGTGAACCCCCTTAAGGCCGGCCTGCCTGGGCAAGCGTGCGACTCAACGCAACGCCCGGTATCCAATCGCGGCAGGACGGTAGTGGGGGCGGTGGCGGCGAGAAGTCATTCATCCTTACTCCAAGAGATCTCCTCCGGTCCGGAGACGGTAGGACCCAAGAAGGCAACGACTCGGGTCCGATGCTGGAGGAGAAGTCGGATCGCCTCATAGTAGCGATGAAGCCCGTGAAAGCGGGCGGAGCGAAGGGGGCGATGGGTTTTGAAGCATGAGATCACGCCAACTGAAGTTCGTGTTTGCCGCCAGCCCGCCAGGGGGCGGGAAGTCAGGACCGTCGGACGCATCCGCCGGCAGAGACTTCCTGCTGCACACAGCGAACCGCAAGACAGCGAGCGATCTCGGCGCCAGTGCAGCCGACGCAAGTCGGCTGCTGGAGGTAGTGGCGTCGCCAGCGAACCTGGCGACGGCCCTGCTGAACGTTGTTCGCAACAAGGGCGCTTCGGGTGTGGACGGACGCAGCGTGGACGAGGTGCTGGGCTCCGCCCTGTCTCTTCTGCCTCGGCTGCAGCGTGCGCTGCTGGACGGGACGTACCAGCCGGGTGACATCCGCAGGGTTTGGATTCCCAAGCCAGGCGGAGGTCAGCGCGGTCTGGGCATCCCGAACGTGATTGATCGGTGGGTCCAACAGGCCGTGCTCCAGGCTCTGGAGCCGATCTTCGAGCCGACCTTTCATTCGAGCAGCCACGGATTCCGGCCTGCACGCGGGGCGCACACGGCGATCGCCGAAGCGAAGGAGTATGTCGGCAACGGATACGGGATGGTGGTCGATATCGACCTCTCGAAGTTCTTCGACCGCGTTCATCACCAGCGGCTCTTGAGCCGTCTGAGCCAGAAGATCGCGGACTCCCGGATCCTGAAGCTGATCGGCCGGATGCTGAAGGCGAACGTCGTGATGCCGGATGGCACGCGGGTGTGTACCGACGAGGGCACTCCCCAGGGCGGTCCCCTGTCGCCGCTGCTCTCCAACGTCGTGCTCGATGAGTTCGACAAGGAGTTGGCGAGACGGGGGCTCCGCTTTGTCCGCTACGCCGATGATTGCAACATCTTCGTGCGGAGCGAGCGGGCCGGTCAGCGGGTAATGGGCTCGATCCGGAAGTTCCTCCAGAGCCGCCTGCGGCTCCAGGTGAACGAAGAGAAGAGCAAGGTCGCCCGTCCTGACGAGATCCACTTCCTCGGCTTTACCCTTCGGAAGGCCAAGGATCGGACGAAGGTGGAAGTGCATGCCTCGAGCCGCACCAAGGAACGGATGGACGCCAAGATCCGGGAGCTCACGCCCCGGATGTGGGGCCAATCGCCATCTCGGTGCATCGAGCAGCTCAACATCTACCTTCGGGGATGGTCGGGGTACTTTCGTATCTGCACGGAGGAGAACACTCACCGACTTCTCAGGTGGGATGCCCACATCCGGCGACGGCTGCGGGCGATCCTCGTGCAGCAGAAGAAGCGACCCCGACATCTCTCCCGGCACTTGCAACAACGCGGCGTGAGCCGGCGTGGAGCCACGCAGGCTGCATACTGCCGACGTGGAGCGTGGTATCAGGCCAACACCTACGGGATGACCGCGGCTTACCCGAACGCTTGGTTTTACGAGCGTCTGGTGTCGCTTGGCTCCACGTGGGAGGCATTGAACCCTCGCCCGAAACTGGCCTCTGGTCAAACGCTGTTGTTCGACCTGTGAGACTGAAATCCAAAGAGCCGGATGTGTGACCCACAAGTCCGGTTCTGTGAGAGGCCTGGGGGCGAAAGCCCCCAGGCCTACTCGACCGGCGACGGGGCACGGTCAGCCCCGAGCCACGCGAACGTCCGGCGATGGGGCACGGTCAGCCCCGAGCCGCACGGCGCTACCTTGCCGGCATGAGCAGCACCGCGTCGGCATGCACCAGTCCGCGGGCGCCGTCGGTCGCGATCACGACCACGCACTCGTCGCCTGCACCGAGCTCGACGCGGCCGGCCGATCCGAAGCCGCCCTCGAGCGGCGCCGGCTTCGACATGTCGAACCGCACGCTCGACCGGCCGGCGGCGGTCTCCACGAGCACCGGCACCGCCGCGCCTCGGTTCTCGTGGGGCTGCCAGCCCACGAGCACCTCGTAGCGTCCGGCGGCTGGTGCGGCGAACCGGTAGGTCATGGTCGCTGCCGAGTCGGGCCTGGCGTAGTGGTAGCCGTGGCCGACGTAGCCCGTGAGGCCTGCGCCGTGCGTCCAAGCGCCGTCCCGGACCGCCTCGTGATCGTCGCAGACGACGGCCGACCGTGCCCGCGCGAGCGCCGTGGCGTCGATCCCCGTGGGCGGGCCGTGGCTGCCGGCTTCGGGCAGGGCGTCGGCGGGCACGTCGATCGGGCCGTCGAGGGTTGCGCGGCGGGCCTTGCCGGGCAGCTTGAGCAACGACTCCATCTCGGGCCAGTGTCGTTCGTAGACGCCCCGCGGTGTGGTGCCGTGTCGCACGGCCACGCTCGCCGCCTTGCCCACCACCTCGCCCATCATGCCGCACGTCTTCATCACGCGGACGGTGCCGAGGGCCTCATGCGTCACCGACACGCAGCGGCCCGCCATGAACAGGTTCTCGACGTCCTTGGAATAGAAGCAGCGGTAGGGCACGGGGTAGCCGTACGTGCGATCGACGCGGCGATCGTGGACCGCGATCGAAATGAAGGGGTTGTCGGGGAACTTCTTCGCGTACTCCTCCTTGGGGTAGTGGAGATCGATCGACCACGTCGAGGGCACGCAGCCGTCGGGGAAGTCGCGCTTCGTCACGATGTCGTCCTGGGAGAGCACCACGTCGCCGAGGATCCGACGGCTCTCCCGCGGGCCGCCCACATAGGCCACCCACGTGAGCACGGCCTGCTCGTGGTCGGCCCGGCCGCCGCCGTTCTTCATCGCGTTCCAGGCGCCGAACACGGCGCGGAGATTCCAGTCGCGGATGCCCTCGGCGTCGGCGAGTGGGTCTTTGTCGAAGCCGCTCTCCCAGAACCACTGGCCGTGATGATCCCTGGGATAGGGAAAGTCGTCCATCGTCAGGGGCAGTGCCCACGGGGTGTCCGGGAACTGCTGCGGAGCGTCGGTCTCGGCCCAGGCCCACATGTTGCTCATGCCCATGCGGCCCTTCGGCTCCATCACGGTCTCGGCGCCGGCGAGATGGCCGATCGTGGCGTGGCCCGTGGCGTCGCAGAAGAACCGGCCGGTGAATCGCAGCTCGCGGCTGGTCTTCGTGTCGAGGCAGGTCACGCTCGCGATCCGGTTTCCCTCGCGGGCCACGGCGAAGGCGTGGGTGTTGAGGAACAGGGCGATAGTCGGCTCGGCGCGGACGAGCGCCTCCTTCTTGGCGTCCTCGAACTCCTCGTAGGTGCCCGGGCTCTTCTTCGCGTGGTCGCAGAACTCCTCGACGATCTCCCCGATCCGCGGATACTTCCCGCGGCGGATCAGGCCCATCGCCCAGACGCGGACCTCGCTCGAGCCGTTGCCGCCGAGCACGCCCCGATCCTGCACGAGCGCCACCTTCAGCCCCAGGCGGGCGGCCGAGATCGCGGCCCCCATGCCCGAATAGCCGCCGCCGATCACGACGAGGTCGTACGGTCCCTGAGTCTCCGGCTCGGCAGGAAGGCCGAGGGCCTCGCGTCGCCAGGCGGCGAGCACCGCGGCGTCGCCGGGGGGAGGTCCGGCTGCGGTCGTGAGGAGAATGCAGTCGCAACGACCGTCGAAGCCGGTCAGGTCGTGGAGAGCGAGTCGGGCATCTCCCGCGAGGAGATCGACGGTGCCCCCGTCGTGCCAGCCCCACTCCGCGCCCTTCGTGCCGAAGGTCTCGGCGAGCGGCACGCCGTTGACGAGCACCTGAAAGCTGCCCGGCGTTCCCGGAGCCTGCCAGCGAGCCACCCAGTCCTTCGTCCGCACGAACACGCGATACCTGCCCGCTTCGGGCACCGAGATCGTCGTCGTCGCGTCGGCGGCGGGCTTGCCGAGGCCGTGGGCGATCAGATACGGCGAGCCCATCTCGCGGATAAACTGCGTGTCGAGGTCCCAGCCGCCATGGCTGGCAAAGCTCTCGGCCTCGACGAGGATGGTGGCCGCCGTGCACGGCATGGCGGCCACAAGCGCGACGAGTGTCATTCCCAGGATGTAACGAGTCGGCATCGCACTCACCCGTTCCGAGATGCTTACGAATCAACAGGCGTCCACCCGTCGCTTCGTCATCGTACGCGGTGTCGTGGTCGCCTGCACGGTGGCACTCGGCTCACACTCGTCGCATGGAGATGACCGGCAGGTGGCCGCCCGCACCGCCGACCTCCGCAGCCGCTGCGTGGCGAGCGCGCCGAAACGGCCCGCCTTCGCCAAGGAGGCGATGGCGGCCTACGTCGCCCGGCTCCTCGCGGGCACCGACGTGGATCGCGCGGTGGCCGGCTGGCTCACCGCCGCCGCGGAGGCCAATCGCACGGCGACACCGAAGGCCCCCGCCACGATCCCCGACCCCTTCAACAAGCACGCGCTCGTGCACGCGTGGATGCTCTGCCACCAGAGCCCGCACCTGCCGGCCGAGGCCGCCGCCCGGATCGCCGCCGCCACGAAGGAATACGTGTGCCGCTACGGCCACCGCGAGTGGCGGGGCTACGGTGCCCTCAACTTCCGGCTCATGAGCGACGGCGCGGGCCTCATCGCCGCCGAGCAGTGGCCCGACCTCGTCGACGCCGATGGCCTCGACTCGGCAGCCATCCGCGCCGCCACCCGCGAGCGGCTGATGGGATACCTCCAGGAGATCGTGCACCGCAACGCCTCGGAATACGGCGCCCCGACCTACCTGGGCATCGACCTGGTGGCCGTGAAGCTGCTCGCCGACTTCGCAGCCGACGAGATGCTTCGCCATCGGGCGGTGATCACGCTCGACACGATGCTCCTTCACGTGGGCTGCGGCTGGCACCGCGGCTACCACGTCAGCCCGGCGAGCCGCGCGAAGTATTTTCAGTCGAGCATGACCGGCCCCGACGCGATGGACTGCACCGCCGCGATCGGCTGGCTGTTCTTCGGCGCCGAGCGGCCCGTGCACGGTCTCTGCGAGCATCACTCCGGCTGGTTCGCGTTTCCCGGAGCTTACGAACCCCCGCCGCTCCTCGCCGCCATCGCCACGGATCGCGACGAGCCCTTCACCCACCGCGGCAGCCGCGGCTCCACCATCCGCCTCACGATCCACCATGAGCACGCCTACGCGCTGGCGAGCGAGTGGACGCTGCTCAAGACTCCCCGCGACTCCCACACCAAGGAGTCGCGGCGGCAGATGCTGAAGTGGGTGTCGGATCGTCCGCAGAGCTCGTTCATGCCGTTCCAGGAGAACGCCAACCGGCCCTACGACCTCGCCGAGAACAAGGCCAACGCCTTCGGCTACGGCGAGAATCCGTTCGGCCAGTCGCTGCAGCACGGCCGCACGCTCGTGGGCGTGTCGGCGGTGCCCGACGACTATCCCTACTGGCGGATCGAGGCGCCCTTCGTGACGACCGGCGCGATCGTGAAGCGGATCGAGCGGAACGGCTGGGTCTGCTGCCACGCCGGCTCGATGCTGTTCGCGTTCTGGCTCGGCGGCGAGCCGCGGTGGACGGCGCATTGCGACAAGGAACGCTGCGACGTGCTCACAAGCGACGCCCGCCGAACCGGCTGGGTGCTCGAGACCTCCCCGCTTGAGCCCTTCGCCGGCGGCGGCATCGACGCCGAACTCGGCCGCTTCGCCGATGCGATCGCGACACGCACGAAGCTCGACCCTTCGGCTCTGGCCGCAGAACGGCCCCGGCTCTCGTTCACCTCGCTCTCGGGGACCGTCCTCGACATCACCTACCGCCCGCACGGCGAGATCTACGGCCGCCAGCACCTCGTGGACGGCGAGCCGGTCGACTACGCCTCGTTTCCGCTGCTCGGCAACCCGTGGGTGCGGCAGGCTCTCGACGGCGACGAACTCGTGATCGAGCACGGCGGCCACACGCTCCGCTACGATTTCACATCCTGGACGCGAACCCACGTCGTCCCCTGAACCTGCCCGGCGGATTCCACACGCGTCCATGGCCGACACCTTCTTCTCCGTCACCAACACCGTCGCGCTCCTCGCGTGGATCGCGCTGGTGCTGTTTCCAGCCCGCCGAGCCGTCTCGCACGTGCTCTGCGGCATCGTGGTGCCGGCCCTGCTCGCCTGCGGGTATGCCGCAGTGATCGGGTGGAAGCTGGCCACGAACGGCCCGCCTCCGGGCGACCTCTCCACCATCGCAGGCCTCAAGGCGGCGTTCGCCGACGACTGGGTGTTCGCGGCGGCCTGGGCCCACTACCTCGTGTTCGACATGGTCGTGGGCGCGTGGATCGCCCGCGATGCCGTGCGGCTGGGCATCCCCTGGCCGCTGCGATCCCTCTGCCTCGTGCTCACCTTCCTGCTCGGTCCCGTGGGGTTCCTGCTGCACGTGCTCACGCGATTCGCCCTGCGGCGGGTGGTGGCGACCGACGATCCCGGATCCACGCCCACGCCGTGAACGCGACCGGCACCAGGAGGCAGGCAACCGAGACCGCGAGCACCGCGGCCGTCGCCGGCACGACGTCGAACCGGGCCCGTCCGAGGGCGGTCTGCGCGACCGCGTAGACCAGGAAGAGCGTCGACCCGGCCGTGGCCGCCGCAACGAGCCACCGGCGGACGCCGCTTGCAATGCCCGCCTGCCGCATCGCCCAGGCAAGTGCCGGCAGCCACTGCACCGCGTGGATCACCACGCCGTGCGGAAACTTCGGCACGCCGGCGGCGCCCAGCCGCACGGGGTCGAGGCCCGCCTGCATCCGCGTCTCGCCGTGCATGCCCACCCAGATCCCGAGCACGCACGAGACGAGCAGGAGGATCATGCCGCCCCGCGCGGCCAGGAGCATGTCGGCCGGCACTCGCGGCTGCCGCACGAGAAGCCTGACGGTGAGGTCGGCGATCACGAGCGTCACCGCCACGATCAAGACCCCCATGGCGTCGAACAGGAACGAGTCGAGGGGCGTGTCGCGGTTGAAGTGGCTCCCCACGCCCCGCCACCGCTGCACGTCGATGAGCAGCACCTCCACGAGCAGAGCCCAGGCCGTCGCCGCGGCCAGCAGGCGGTCGCCCCGCCGCTGCGGCAGCATGGCCCACACCCAGCCGAGCGAGATCGACGTCAGGCCGCCGGAGATGCCGAACAGGATCGGCTTTCGCCAGGTGACCGGCCCCTCCCACGGGCCGCCGAGCACCGCCCACACGGGAAGGTGCAGCAGTCCGCTGGCCACCATGACCGCCCCGAGCACGGCCAGCGGCCGCGCCCGGCGGTCGGTCCACCAGGGATCGGCACGGGTCTCGGGGGTGTTCTCGGGCATGCGGTGGAAGTGTAGGCGCGGATCGCCCACACTGCCGCCATGCACACGCGATCGTTCGGACGGACGGGCTGGCAGGTGTCGGAGGTCGGCTTCGGGGCCTGGGGCATCGGCGGGGGAGCCTGGGGCGGAGCCGACGACGCCGAATCGATGGCGGCGCTGCACGCGGCCCTCGATGCCGGGATCACCTTCTTCGACACGGCCGACGTCTACGGCGACGGCCGCTCCGAACGGCTCATCGGTCGGCTCCGTCACGAGCGATCCGAGCCCTTCATCGTGGCCACGAAGGCCGGCCGCCGGCTCTCGCCCCACCTCGCCTCGGGCTACACCGCCGAGAACCTCACGGCGTTCGTGGACCGCAGCCTCGCGAACCTCGGCGTGGAGCGGCTCGACCTCGTCCAGCTCCACTGTCCGCCCACCGAGGTCTACTACCGACCGGACGTGTTCGCCGCGCTCGATGGGCTCGTGAAGGCCGGCAAGATCGCCTTCTACGGGGTGAGCGTGGAGAAGGTCGAGGAGGCGCTCAAGGCGATCGAGTATCCGCACGTCCAGAGCGTGCAGATCATCTTCAACGCCTTCCGGCTGCGGCCCACGGAGCTCTTCTTCGAGCAGGCCCTGCGGCGGCAGGTGGCGGTGATCGCCCGCGTGCCGCTCGCCAGCGGACTGCTCTCGGGCCGTCTTGCCCGCGACACGGTCTTTCCCGACGACGATCACCGCACCTTCAACCGCGAGGGCGCCGCCTTCGACAAGGGCGAGACCTTCTCGGGCGTGCCCTACGAGATCGCCCTCGAAGCGGTCGAGCGGCTTCGTCCGCTCGTGCCCGGGGGTGTCACGCTCGCACAGTTCGCCCTCCGCTGGATCCTCGCCTTCGAGGCCGTCACGTGCGTGATTCCCGGCGCCCGGAACGCGGCCCGCGTGATCGAGAACGCGAAGGCGGCCGGGATGCCACCGCCGTCACCGGAGACGATGGAAGCCGTGCAGGACGTGTACGACTCGCTCATCCGTCCCCTCGTCCATGACCGGTGGTAGCGATGATTCCCCATGTTCTTGCCCGCGTGCGGATGGCGATCCTGGCGGTCGGCCTCGCGTCGTCGGCGGCGGTCGCGGCCGAGTCGCTGCCAGCCCATCCACGCCTGCTCGCGTCCGTCGCCGACGTGGCCGCGATCGCGACGCGGGCCGAGGGCGATCCGCTCCTGGCCGCGCTTCGCGACGCCACGCTCGCCGCAGCCGAGAAGGCGCAGTCGCGGCGGACCTGCGAGTACCGCATCG
>Ga0315903_10009012_pt1 | contig 12153 bp, 9 predicted proteins | sample LakEriMetagenome_7_FD_203524 | JGI IMG/M metagenome (GOLD analysis project Ga0315903, IMG submission 203524) | Freshwater fungal communities from buoy surface, Lake Erie, Ohio, United States - Buoy 2 MA119 | ecosystem: Environmental > Aquatic > Freshwater > Lake | place: USA: Lake Erie, Ohio...
TATCGAAGGATTTATGCCAATGCCGTCAACCGTTGGTGAAATGGAAGGCGCAGGCGGAAGAAAATATTTTGAATTGTGCGAACACAGCAAATGGAACGAAAGACTCCCAACGGGTCAGACACAAACCGGTTTAATGCTAATATACATACCCGCATACGAAGGACTTGAAGGATATGTGGACGAATACGGTAACAGCATTGTAGAAAACCCCACGCCCGACCAAAAAGAATTTACCAAAAACGATTTTGGCGCAAAAGAATACCTTACCTCACGTAAAGAAGAACTGCTACGCAAAGGCAATATGGAAAAGTATGCAGAATTATGCCGACTATTCCCTGAAAGCTATATCGAATGTTTTAGAACCAAAGACGGAGAAATAGGCTTTAACCTAAAAAACATCAATGACAGAATTGATTTGCTATCGTATGAGAAAAAGCATTTATATGTAAGGGGAAACTTTGTATGGGATTGTAAAAAGAAAGATACGTTTGTGCATTTTATGACAGACCCAGACGGCAAATTCTTGCTTTCAGAGATACTCAATCCCGACCAAACAAACAGAATGTACAAAAGAGTTTTGGCGGGCAACGTAATTCAAAGGTTTCCTCACGAACCAAAGTATATCGGGTGTGCCGACCCTTTCAAATTTGAAAACGCTCGAAGTGTTGGCAGTAAACTATCGGACGGTGGCGGTGCAATATTTAAGGAATACGACCATGCTATTGATGCTGATAACACCAAAGAAAATTGGCTAACACATAGGTTTGTATGCACGTACCTACACAGACCCGCAATAAAAGACGAATACCTTGAAGACATGCTTATGATGTGCGTTTACTACGGGGCAAGAATGTTTCCAGAGGCGGATTCGGGAGAAGACATCCAAAAGTATTTTGAAAATCGTGGATATGCAGGCTATCTAAAATTCGAGATAGACCACAACACAAACATACCGAGAAAACAGGCAGGTTTCCTATCCCGCACTCGAAAAACAGAACTATTCGATAAATTAAGAGACTACATCGAAGAACACGCCCACCGAGAATGCCACATAGATTTTTTAAAGCAGTGTAAAGAAATACAGTCCACCACTCAAATGACCGATTATGACTTATTAACTGCATGCGGAGGCTGCCTATTGGGAACCGATGCCTATATCAATCATTTTGTTAAAGAACAAACAAAACCACAAAAAACGGGCAAACCTATTTATCCAAAAAGAAGATATTAAAAAAATGTTTTACTTTTACCACAACAAAATAGCAAGCCAATGTCATCTGCACCCAAAGAAGTGAAAAGTCCCAAATCAATGATGGGCACATTAGCGTCAAAGTTTAATGACTACGAACAAAGTCAAAATTATTTTCCAACGGATAACATAGACCCGAAACTTAAAGACCAAAACTGGTGCTTGGCTTGGCAAAAAGCTATATGGGCACTATACCTTGTTGACGGCTGCTATGCAAGCGTGGCCGACTTCGACTATCATCAGTTATTGCGTATGTACGGGGCGGGTATGCAGCCAAACGGGATATACATGGACTTGCTTTTGGATATTCAGCAAAACGGTATTAATGCCGAAAGAGCCGGATACCTTTCGACTAATTGGGAGATATTCTCACCCGCACCAAAACTTCATGCCGAAATCAGAGGACGTTTTGAAAAGCAAGAATATGACTATGTGGCAACGGCCATAGACCCGACATCAATGTCAGAAAAAGAACAGAAAAAATGGGAAATCTGGTACAACACTAAATACGGCAAGTTTGAAGACGAGGTAATGAATATGCTCGGAGCACCAAAAGACGACTCCGAAAAAATGAGCGAATACGTTGCACAAAGCCTCGAAGAACTGGAGATATTTCAAGACCTTGGCGGGTTAAAGATTAAACTCGAACAAGACAGCGAAAAAATACTTGACATCACAGATTACCTTTCCGACATCAAAACTGTAAAGCAAAAATTTATTGACGACTTGGTAGATTTTGGCAAAGCTGCATTTCGTGATTTTTATGATCCGGTTACGGGCTTGACCAAATACGAGTACATGGACTGGAACAACATATTGTTGGATTACAGTTATGAAACCGATTTTAAAGACATTCGTTTTTGGAGTTATGTAAAACTCGAAACAATTAACAACATAAGACTTCAAGCTCCCGATATACCCGAATCTGAATTGCTTAAAGCAGCAATGGTATCTGCCGGATATTGGGGTAATTTCAGCAAAGACAGACTTGATAGCTACCGTCAAAGCAGCTACAAGATAAATGACAATGTTCGGGTTTACGACAATTTTCGGGTGCCGCTACTTATATCCGAATGGGTGTCAACAGATACAGAATACCGTCTTGTAAAGAAAACCAAAACCGGTAACGCATATTTTGAGCAAGATTGGGGCAAAGAATACAATACCGACAAAAAGAAAACCAAAAAGACAACCGTAAATAACATTTACGAAAGCACATGGGTAATGGGCACTGAATGGGTTTATAATTGGGGCAAATCTTTAAACTCGGCCAGACCCGACAGAAAAAACCCAAAACTAAGCATACACGCCATTAGCATACCCGGCAAATCAATGATAGAAAGAATTAAGCCACTCCTTGACCAAATAGAGTTAAACTGGCTTAAATTACAATCGGCATTGGCAATGGCCGCACCTAACGGTCACGATATTGACATCAGCGCATTAGAAGGCATAAGCCTTGACGGAGAAAACGATTTATCTGTTATAGAGTTGATTAAGCTAAAACGTCAAACAGGTGACACATTAAGAAGAACAACCGATTTGGTATCCGGAAAATACGCAAACCTCGGAAAACCAATCAATAAAAATGAAGGTGGCGTTGGCGGGTTACTAAACGAAATATTACTTGTAATGGACGTTTCCTTCAAGTACATATATGAATTAACGGGTATTGACTTGATTTCGGCAGCATCCTCACAAAGGTCAGACGTGACGGCCACACAAGTTAAATATGCGGCAGCCGCAACATCCGATGCGCTTCAACCAATATTTACCTCTTGGGTACAGGCAAAAGAAAATGCAGCGCAATCGGCCATAACAAAAATACAACGGGCTATCAAATATCATCCGGAGGCGTATGAAGCGTACAAAGGAATGGTAGGTGAATCCGTGTGCGAATCACTTAAAATAGCAGCAGAAAAAGACCTTTCTGAATTTGGTATCAAACTCGAAGTAAGGTCAAGCAATGAATTAAAGCAGGCTGCAATACAAGCCGCAACGGAAGCACTAAAACCTGGTAAAGACGGGGAGAACATCAATTTGCCTGATTGGTACTTTTTTGTCAGCATGATTGAAAGAGGTCGGGCGAAGCAAGCTATGGCCATATTGAATTACCGTTTGAACAAGTCCCGCCAACAAAGCATTCAATTACAGCAAGAAAACATGCAGTTGAACGGCCAAAACGCAATGCAGTTGCAGCAACAAAAAGACATGGCAAAAGCAGCCGAAATACAGTTACAAGGCCAAGTAGACATGAAAGAAGAAGCGTTAAAAGCGTTTATCCAATCACAATTACAAGACGAGGCCATGATAGCTGAATTGAAAAAACAAATATTGACAGAGTTGCTTATGGCGGGTCAAGCACAAATGGCCGCAACACAACAAGCTATGCAGCCACAGCCGACAGAACAACAACCAACAATGATGTAATTTTTTTGTTTAGCAAATATTTTTATACATTTGGAATAACATATTAATAAACGAACATGCCAACATTTGAAGAACTGATGAACAAAAACGGTCTTAAACCGATTTCAAACGAAGGTGCGCCAGTTGCGACACCACCTACGCCTACGCCTACACCCACGCCCGATAACGTAAATAACAATACGGCACCGGCAACCGACCCGGCTAAAACAACGCTTCCTCACGAAATATTCGGGGACGACTTCAAAGAAAAAGATTGGGATTTTGTAAAGACAGAATTTCAAACCCGCACTCAAAAGGTGCAAGAGTTGGAAACCCGACTAAAAGAAGTGGAAAGCAAAACACCGGAGTATGCAGATGAAGAAGTGGCGGCCTACGATGCGTGGCTAAGAAACGGTGGCAAAAAAGACTACGATGCTTTCAAGTTCTTTAAAGAATACGACAGTGAAAAAGTGGACGACATAGAAAAAGTGGTTATGAAACAAGTAATGGATAACCCGGAACTTCGTCCATTTAAAGACAAACTCAAAGATCAATTAATTGAAAAATACGGATTAGCCGCAACCGAAGACAATGACCTTACACCGGAGCAAGTTGCGCTCAACAAGGCATTATTCAAAGACGTGGCTAAACAAGCAGATGACTTCTTAAAACAGCAATCGGAAAAACTCAAAGTTGTTGATACCCCGAAGGCTAAGTTTGAAGAATTAATCAAAGAAAGACAACCAAAGTGGCAAAGTTTGGCGGAAGCCGCACTCGCAGAGGTGTCGAAAATCCAAATACCTATTGTCGAAAAAGAAGGTGAGCGTTACGTTGACAAGGTTTTTAGCGAATTTGAGCTTCCTTCAAAAGTATTGGAGGACTACAAATCTAAGTTACTGCCACAGTTGACGGAAATGTATTCAAAGGCGACAGACCCGACACCCGACATGATAAACCACCTAAAAGGACAGGTTTTCACACGGGCTATTGTAGACAACCTACCTTGGATTATTTCACAGGTAAAGTCAAAGGTCGAAGCAGAAATCACTGAATCTTTTGACAAAAAGTATAATGGAAGCATAATTCCAAAGGCTCCGGGAGGAACACCAGCCGGAAGCCGTGGCAACTTCTCTGCAAGGGACGTTGTCAATAAAGTAACTGGGGCGTAATTCAAAAACATTATTAAAGTGAAAAAAATATTTTTAAACCTGATTATGTGTGTCACAGCATTAGTGGCCACTGTATTGTACTTCTCTGGCTATATAAGTGCCGAACTCGGACTTATTTTAGCTACTACTCCGCCAGCAACGGTTGGAGGTTACACTCAACAATTTGTTTCCGCACAAGGAATCAATATGCGTGAATTTTACCCTGAACTTGTAAGAAAGTATGGCGACCAAGGTTCAACCGATTTTATGGGCACTATGATTGCTCTGGGATGGACTGCCGAAAAAGCCGTTCAAAAAATCGAGCATTGGGAAGATGATTGGTATTGGGATAGTTTTGCCGTTGGTTCACAAGCCGGTGGCGGAGCAACAGCTACATTGACTATTCAACCTCAATCTATTGACGTTGACGGCAATTTCTACCCTGCTGTAAAAGACGTTATCCAATTCCCTAATGTCGACACTAACGGTAACTACATTCAGGCTTATGTAACTGCGGTTGGCGCAAACACAATTGATATTCGTGTAATAAACGCTGCCACAAACATACCTGCAACCGTTCTTAATCAAGAGTTAATCGTTATTACAAACTTGTCTGCAGAAGGTACCGGACAGCCCGTGGCTAAACGCTCGACATACAATTTGTACCAAAACGATTTCTCTCAAGTAAAAACCACTACCGAAATGACCGGTTCAGAAATGACCGATACATGGTGGTTTGAAAGCATGGACGGAAAACCTGCCGGTGCTGTAACAGCAGCTACACTTGAATTGGATTATCGTCAATTGGTTGCCGAGCAAGGCACATTGCTAACCGGTATCACACCTTCGGGCGTTACAGATGGTGGCAAAACCGTTAAGCAAACAAAAGGTTTATTCCCTACAATGAATGAATCATCAATCCAAGCACCGTTTACTACATGGGGTCAAAGTAATTTTGATTTAATCAACAAATCGCTTTCTCGTGTTTATGCCGGTTCTACTACTGGAATTATGATGGGTCTTGACCTTTATACCACAAACGAAAACCAACTAATTGACTTCAACAAACAAACAGGTATTGACATGACAACTAAAGAGCAAAACATGTCTTTATTTGGAGAGGAAAGCGGAGTTGCCGTTGTGGTAAATTTCAAATACTATCGCAAAGGAGATCGCACTTATGCTTTCAAAATGATTAACGCAATGAATCACCCAAAAATCTACGGTGCAGAAGGTTACAACTACACTCAAAGAGGATGGGCGTTCCCGCTTAAATCTAACAACACAGATGTTAAATCAAAAGCAAAATTGCCTACCATTTGTACAGTATACCGTGCAAAAGGCGCATACAAGCGCTCAAAAGAAATGTTTACCACTGGTTCGGCTGACGTTGAAAAATACGGAAATACAAACGACATCGACAATCGTGTTTTGAACTGCCGTTCGGAACTCGGTCTTGAGGTGTTTGCGGCCAATCAATTTGTCAACATTAAACCTGCATAGTCTTTTTAGACTACACAAAAATCCCGGTACTTTACTGTATCGGGATTTTTTTTGCTTAAAAATTTGTTTCTTTAAATTATTTTAAAGAATATTGATACAACAAAACGATTTTTATATGATTTACAAAAACAACAAAAAGTACGAAATTACCACAGAGGAGATTGCTAAAATCACCACAATGGTTCACAATCGGTTTCCGATTACGTTTGTTTACTCAAACTCGACTATATCAGACTCTAACCAACAAGGAAAACTGAAAAAACGAATTGGTGGCGTTTTGGTTCCGTTTGAGTCAATTGTTCAAACAAACACCGAAGGAAGTGTGATTTGGAATTATACCAAAGTCCCACCTATGATTAAAGGCGATGAAGTTAGATTTTACACCAATACCGAAGCCGGCTATTTGTTTGACGGCATGTGGTCGCTCGACAGAAAGGACATTGACCTTATTTACTACCTGCTTTTTTGCTCGAACGTAGTAAAAGGAAGCAACGGGTGCAAAACCGGCTATGAGTTGCTGCAAGTTGACGACACAATTGTTTCGGCCAGAAGCAGAAACTACAACCGTGAAAAAAGAATATTGGTTGAGTCGCAGATATTGGGAACAAGCCGACTGCATATTGAGGACATAAGCAGAATAGCCAAGGCGTTTTCTGTTCAAAATACAGATAACATGACCGAGGAAGAATTGCGTGACTCGTTGTGGATTGCGGTTGAAGCTAAACAGCAAAGAACGCATGACGGCTACGACTACTTTAATCAATTAGCGGAAAGCGAAGACCGGCAGATAGTATTGTCGTCTTTACAGATATTGAAAGATGCTCGGCTTATCAGCTATAATGCAAAAACGGCAGAATGGTTTTTACTCGAACCCGAAACCAAAAAAAGGCTTCAAAAGATTGGCAGTATCAAGGCCAACAGAACACAAGACGAAAGCCTAAATGAGTGTGTTATGGAAAGCGAGGACACACAAAAACTTGTTGTCGGGATGGCCAACACGTTAAAAAGACCCAAGCAAGATTAATAAATAGCAGTTCACAATTAAAAAATAAGCCTCGTTTAAAAACGGGGCTTTTTTTATTCAAAAAAATACTAATTTTACCACAACAAAATCAATCAACCCATGACACCATCGTTTTCAACAGTATTTAACCTAAATACATTACAGGCTGTACTTACTGATAATTTTGACTATTCGGGCATTATAGCATCAGCGAGATACGGAAATTTTAGGGCTAAAATAGGCAATAGCATATTCTATCAGAATACCAATTTCAACGGGAGTGCCGACATAGTGCCGCCCGCCACATCAAAACAAGTAAACCTTCCGCTTCAAAACGGTAAGCCACAAACCGGAAGTTACGAGTTTAAATACAGCGTGCAACTTGTTGACGAGGTATTGGCATACAGCAACGTGAGTAGCGGGTACATGAGCGTAAACGCACCAGGAGCCGCCACCTTTACGACAATCATACTTACATCTGCACCACCCGATTTTGAAGCCGTTGTTCAAGCGCTGCTTGATTCGGGACTAAGCGTGGAGTGCGGGTTTTACAATTCGGGCAACACACTGCTTGGGCAATCCGAAATAACATCGGTAAACACAAGTGATTTGGTTTTTGATAGCATAACATTGGCCAGCTTTGCCACAATAGCAAAAATTCGTATCATAGGCACAAACATTTACGAAACCACAGCAAACTATTTGTTTACCGAGTGCCCTAATGTGGATGTTCAATTAAACGTAACAACCGACTGCTATCGCTCTCAAATGACCGCAGCAGACGTAACGCAATATCCGGCAAACCTTACTTCTCTTACACGCACGTTGCAGATACAATACCCATTGCTTCCCAATGGCAGTCCCGTTGCTACAACACAGACAACAAACAATTCAAGTCTGACTATCGGGCCTAACATTTGGACGGGCGGGTACACAATAACGCTTGAAAGCGCAATGACCTATGTTCAATCAGACAGCCTAACAGTTATTGAAACCATTACCAAATACTCAAACCCGAACGTACAATGCGATGCCAACCTTTGCAAAGCATTGGAGTGTATCGAAAGTTTTAGAGTGAAGTATATGGCTGCTCAAAAGTCGGGCGCAAGAGACTTGAGCATACTGGCGCAGCAAAACATAAACATACTTTTGTATTGCAATAGCTACCAAATAGCCGTGCAATGCCAAAACACTACACTTGCATCTCAAATACTTTCCGACCTTATTGAATACATGGGAGCCGGAAACTGTAATTGCGGATGTAACGACACCCGCAGCGATAGCGATGAACCAACAGAAATCTTCCCATTATATCAATAATCAATCATGGCAATAAGCATTTGGGACATATACAATCAATCCCTAATTAGGGTGAATAAAGAACAATCTGGTAGAAGTTTCAGCGTTGTTCAATTTAACACGGTTGCCAAATTTGTAAACATGCTGTACTTAAAGTACAAAATAGGGCTTCCCGAAAGCTATCAAATAGGTATGCCCGTTGCACCTCAAAGATGGCAGGTGAGCCAAAAGATAAGCGATGATTTAAGGTGGCTGCTTACATGGATGGGAGGTCCGGACAAACCAATGCTGCAACTTGACCAATACGGTGTTGCAGAAGTCCCGACCGATTATATGGCTTTTAGCAGTTGCTATTACGTTCAAAATTACACCGATTGCGATGAAGTAACCCAAGAAGTGCCACGTCAAATAACATTCGTAAGCGATGCAGTTTGGGCTGATAGAATGAGTTGTGCTATAAACAAGCCAACCTTCAAATACCCGATAGCAAAATGGTTTGGAGATAAAATACAATTTGCTCCGGTGGTATCAAACTTTGTCCACTTTACTTACATAAGAAAGCCGGTAGAGCCGTTTTTGGCAGTCACTATTGATAGCAACAACGATTACGTGTACGACCCAGCAAATTCAGTAAACTTTGAATATCCTGAAGTATGCAGACCCGACATAGAAAATCTGATATTCGGAATAATGACCGGTAGTATTCAATCACAATTACACATACAATTAGCACAATCACAATTAAACAAAGGAGTCTAAACGATGCAATTCACGAAAACAATTAAAGGACAAGAAGCAAAAGAAAAACTAATGGCGGGCGTAGACATGCTTGTAGATGCCGTTAAAGTAACTATGGGAGCCAAAGGCCGAAATGTTATCATAACCAACAAGCACATAGACCCGCACGTAACAAAAGACGGTGTAACGGTAGCAAGAAGCGTAAAACCAATAGACCCCGTTGAAAAGGCGGGTGCGGATATAATTCGCCAAGCTGCCAACAAAACAGTAAAAGAAGTAGGAGACGGAACCACGTCTTCGTCATTGCTTGCTCAATCTATTGTAAAAAGAGGGCTAAATGCAATTAAGAACGGATCAAACCCGATTGAAATAAAAACGGGAATTGAAATGGGCGTGGCTGCCGTAGTCCCGCTTATAAAAAAGTTTTCGAAAGAAATAAGCGGTCGGGAGAGCCTCAAAGCCATAGCTACAATATCAGCTAACGGGGACGAGTTTATAGGCGACTTGATTTCGGGCGTGGTAGATAAAATAGGAAAGGAAGGCGAAATAAAAGTAGTCAACGGAAGCACAGCAGATACCTATGCAGACGTTATTGAAGGCATGGTTGTAGAGCGTGGGTATGCAAGCCCGTACTTTTCAAACAACAAAAAGATGGAATCAGAGTATGAAAATCCATTGATTTTTGCAGTTGATTTTGACGTAAAACAAATATCGGATTTACTACCGTTAATGGAGTCGGCAATCCCGACACAAAGGCCTATCGTGCTATTCATTCGTGACATACAAGGTGAAGCATTAAGCACATTGGTAATGAATAAGGTTCAAAGCAGTGCACCATTTTTAGTAGTTAAATCACCTGGTTTCGGGCAAAGCGTTACCGAATACTTAATGGATATTTCGGTTATGACGGGTGCGGCACTGATAAGCGATGACTTTGGACTAAACATTAAAAACGCAAAAGCCGAACATGCAGGAACGTGCTCAAAAATAATTTCCGACAATTACAAAACCGTGATTATGTCGGGTAACGGCAATCCCGATGCAATAGAAAACAGAATTAAGCAGATAAAAATATCTATTGAGGATGCCCCGAACGAAAGCCTAAAACTACAACTCCAAAGACGTTTGGTTTCGCTAAACAACGGGATAGGCATTGTGTATGTAGGCGGTCTTACAGACGTGGAGGTAGGAGAGAAAAAAGACAGAATAGACGATGCCGTTTGTGCCACCAAAGCAAGCCTTGAAGAAGGTGTTGTTGCGGGCGGGGGTATCACCTATATTGCCATACTCGAACACGTTGAAAAGCCGGTATTTTCAAGCCAAAGCCAACAAATAGGTTTTGAAATAGTAATGGATGCCATAACAGACCCGTTCAAACAGATATGCGAAAACGCTGGACTTAATTCAAACGATATGATTGAAGCCATATCACTCACCGAATACCCGACAGGCATAAACGTTAAAAGCGGTGAATTGTGCGACATGATAGAAAGCGGGATTATTGACCCGGCAAAAGTAACCCGTGTGGCATTGGAAAACGCAGCAAGTGTAGCATGTTCTATACTTACTTGTGAGGTTGTTGTGTACGAAAACGAAGGAGGTCAAGCATGAGAGTTATTGGAGACAGAATACTCGTGAAGCCCGAACCCGTACCAAACCAAACAGCATCGGGATTGATACTGAATACGGCTAATGAAAAGCCAAGAAAAGGCGTTGTATTAAGTATCGGGGAAGGCGTGGAAGGCATAGCCATAGGCGATAAACTGCTTTATGGCAAACTTGCCGGCTCCCGAATAGAAGAAAACGGAGAAGAATACATTGTAATCCGAAAAGAAGAAGTAATGTTAATACTGTAATAAAATGACAAAAGAAGAATTGATACGGTTTGTTATACTTGAACTCGGTGGCGGTAACACTCCGGCATCAGTTGAAGCCAAATATACGCCACAAATGGTAGAAAAAGCGCTCGAATTGGCTTTTGACGATTTGTGCTATCAGGCGTATGCTTTCGGATTAAAAACCGGCAATTACGATAACCTTGATATGTATGTGAGAAGCTACAAAATGAAAGTGCTGACAGATACAGTTAGGGATGAAAAATACTCCATAATACCTGTGATAGGTACAAGCGTGCCCGACACAGTAGCATTAAGACTTTTATCTCCCGTTAAAGGACAAAGACTTGCGTTTGCTCCAATAGAAAACTATTCAATACCTGTTTGGAACGAATTAGAGGTGAACCAAGTGGATAGCCGAGTAAGTTTTTACATTGAGAACGGGCGCATCTACTATGATGAAAAACTGCCACAAGAAATCACCGAGGTAATGGGCAAAATAGTAAGTCCATTTTCCACCTTTCTTGATACCGATACCGTATTTGTTCCATTCGGTCAAAACACCGCATTATTAACGCAAACCATCCAATTATTATCAAGACAAGCACAGCCGAGCAATAATGACGACATGACTTCTAAACAAGTTTAAGAATGGCACAAGTAGTAGATGAAAGACCATATTCAGGCGGGTTAGACCTTGACGGTGACGAAAGGATTATAAAGCCCGGAGATTACGTGTACGGCAAAAACGGGCGTAGCGGAACATCCGACAAAAATTACAAAGGAAGTGCGGAAGGCGTGAGAGGTAACGTATTAAGGAACACATTGACACAGCCGTTCCCGTTCCCGAACATACCATACCCGTTCCCGACAGGAACAAACAAAGTAATCGGTAGCATCGAAGACGTAAAATACCAAACCATAATCTACTTTCTTTGGAATAGCACGGGTCAGCATCGAATTATCAGA
>Ga0315903_10009014_pt1 | contig 12151 bp, 7 predicted proteins | sample LakEriMetagenome_7_FD_203524 | JGI IMG/M metagenome (GOLD analysis project Ga0315903, IMG submission 203524) | Freshwater fungal communities from buoy surface, Lake Erie, Ohio, United States - Buoy 2 MA119 | ecosystem: Environmental > Aquatic > Freshwater > Lake | place: USA: Lake Erie, Ohio...
AGGGCAAGAAGGTGACCCTATAACCATTTTAAGAAATGGTCAACCTACTAATTCTTCAGATGAAGGATGGTTACCTACAGTTGAGGATATAAACAATGATTTATCTTCTATTTATCTTACTTCTACCCAAAGAATACCCATAAACGTTTCTAGTAAGAATTACATCGGTATTTCTTCAGATCAAATCCCACTTTATCCCATTTCATATAAAGAAAACCAGATAATACTAAATTCAGGAAGAATTTTATTTAATTCTACTACAGATAGTATTCTTTTATCATCTCAAAAAGTTATATCAATATCAGCTAATGAAGATATAGGAATTAGTACTAGAAAAAATGTTACTTTAACTGGGGATTTAATAAAATTAGGTAGTATTAATGCTGGTGAATCTCTACTTTTAGGAGATAGCTTTATAAAGCAATTTAAAGTATTGCTAGAAACTATGAATTTACTTTGTGATGCCTTAGTAGCAGAACCTGCATTAAAAGGAGGAGCCCCTGCTGCTGCTGCTCAATTAAAAACTATAATTAATCTTATAAAGAATAAAAATTACCTATCTAGATTTTCTAAAACTTTATAAATGGGAGAAGAACAATTATTACAACTTGCTCAAGAATTTCTTTTTTCAGATGCTGGGAAAAAACTAATAGGTGACACCATTGATTTAGATTCACTTAAAAGTCAAATCACATCAGAATTAAAAGCACAAGCATTAGAATTTCAATCTAGAGCAAATGAAAGGGATGTAACCGAAAAATCTACTTTATCCCGAGAAGAAAGAAAAGCAGCTCGTCAAGATGAAAGGACCCAAAATCGTGAAGAGAGAGAAAAGCGAGTACAAGAAAGAAAAGAAGAAAGAAAAAAACGTGCAGAAGCAAGAAAAGAAAGAGGTGGAACTATAGGTCAATTTATCCCTAAATTTAGACCCTATACTACCTCGGGTAGAGTATTTGATCAATTTACAAAACAACCTCTAAAAGGAGTTAAAGTTCAAATAGCAATCAAAGATCCTATTACAGGTGGAATAATCCCAATTTCAGGAGAAAGAGTAAAAGAGGAAGGGGAAGTTACAAAAAAAGATATATATACAATTGATGATGGTTCTTTTATAATTAGTTATCGCTTGCCATATCTCCCCTATAATGATAAAATATTAGTTGAAACTTATGTTCTATATACTAAAGAATCATACTTACCTTTACCCCAATCTTTATTAACAGGAGAAAGGGAAGCTAAAACAGACTTACCTGCTTTTTCTTTAATAAGTTTATCCCAAGCTGCAAGTGATGCATTACCTGAATATTTAGGTGAATATTATCCAATATATAAAACTGTAAGAGAAGCTCTTTTAAATCCTAAAGAAAAAGCTTTAGTCTTTAGAAAACAGCAAATACTAAAAAGTATTGATATTATACAAACCCGATTACTCCCATTAGCTATTGAATTATTACTAGCTTTTGGTATTACTAAGTTAAGTGAAAAAAACCAAAAAGTATGCCCTTCAGCTTCTACTTTAAATACTAATGTTGAACGTAGAAATAGAGTTGTTAGACAACTAAATCAAATATTTAGACAAATTACTTTGAATACTGCTATAGCTGCTGCTCTTACTGCAATTGCTGCTTTAATCAAAACTAATAAGAATGTTATTAAAAACTCTCCTATACCTTTAGGTGCTCCTGTAGGAGTAGGAGTCCCTTACAGTGCAGTTTCTAAATTGCAAGAAGTAGAAGATGTATTAACAGAATTAGAAAGTGATAATGAAGAACTAAACAAACAAATAATAAATGGTTTAGTTTTATTAACTGCTGCTATAACTACAATATTAGTTTTATTAAAGTTATTAGATGAAATGACACAAGAATGTGCTACTGAACTTAATGTTCAACCTGAAGCTATATCACAAGAATTAATAAATTTATCTAATGAAGCTACCGAAGAAGGAGTAACTTCTCCAAATTCAATAAATGGGTTTACTTTAGAGGTACAAGCTATGGATCAAAATTCTGTAGGTAAACTAAAAAGAAGACAAGCAGTTGGCAAAAATTCACAAGGTATTATACTAATTAAAGGAGATCCATCGTTTAGTTCTAGTGATCAAATACTAATTAACGAACTAGCATTTTATATTCAATCAAATAATTTAAAAGCATTCTAAAACCATATTTATAACATATACTAATATTATGAAATTAGACATATTAAGAAAAATCATTAGAGAAGAAGTAAAGGGTGCAATACAAGAAGAGCTAAAGGATCTTTTACTTGAAGCTATTCGCACTCCTAAGCAGGTTGTAGAAACACAAACTTACAACCCACACCCATCAGCTGGTCCTGGTCCTAGTCATTTTTTGAATAGTACACCTACTGCTACTGTTTCTAAAGAACAACTTAGAGAAAACTATAGAAATATACTAGGTGAAACAGCTGCTTCCTTTAATACCTCACAAGTAGGTAAGCCTTTACAACTAACTGGTACTATGGATACAGCTTCCCCAAACGGTAGACTACCTGAAGGAGAAGTACCAATGAATATGATCATGGGGTTAATGAATAAAAAATAATGGCATTTGGCGCAAGACAAATATTTCCTAATGATTTAAGACCTAGAGTTGCTATAGGTGTAAATCTTCCATTTAATGGGGCAGGGGTTTTTGTTCCTAATTACCAAACCAAAGATGCTATTAAAAATAATTTAATTAACTATTTTTTAACTAACCCAGGTGAAAGACCAGGTAATCCCACATTTGGGGCAGGTTTAAGAGCATATATTTTTAATCAAATTAATAGTGATAATTTAGATTTTATACAAGAAGATATCCAGCAAAAACTGGGAAGTAATTTTCCTAATATTACGGTAGATTCCGTTGAAGTTTTGGGTCAAGAAGATTATAACATAATTAATATAATTATTAAGTATAGCATTGCAAATACGGGAATAAACGATGAATTACAATTAACTTTTACGTAATGGCGGTAAATAGAGACATAAAATATATAAATAAGGATTTTAACGAGTTTAGATCACAATTACTAAATTTCGCTCAAACCTATTTTCCCACCACTTACACAGACTTTACTCCTTCTTCACCTGGAGTGATGTTTATGGAAATGGCCTCGTATGTTGGTGATGTTTTATCTTTTTATATTGATAACCAAATACAAGAGAATTTTTTACAATATGCTAGACAATCAAATAATTTATATGAATTAGCATATATGTTTGGTTATAAACCTAAAGTAACAGGTTTAGCTACAGTGGATATTGATTTTTATCAACTAGTACCTGCTAAAACTGTAGGACCGGATATAGTGCCTGATTATGACTATGCCCTTTATGTAAATGCCAATACACAAGTTTCCTCAAGAACATCTACTACTCGATTTATAATTGAGGATCCTATAGATTTTACTATTTCTAGCTCTTTAGATCCTACTACTGTAAGTGTAGCTCAAGTAGCTGGAGGTAATCCCACATATTATCTACTTAAAAAAACTAGAAAATCCACATCAGGCACAATTAATAGCATTAATTTTTCATTTGGATCACCCGTAGAGTTTGCGACTGTAAGCATTAATGGCGCTAATATTGCGGGTATAATAGACATTGTAGATTCCGATGGAAATACATGGTATGAAGTAGATTATTTAGCACAGGAATTGGTATTTGATGGTATTAAAAATACTAATATAAATGATCCAAACAATTATCAAAATAGTGATGATACCCCTTATATTTTACAAACAAAACAAGTACAGCGTAGATTTACTACTAGATTTATAAATCCAACTACTTTACAATTACAATTTGGATCAGGCAATCCAAGTGATACAGATGAAAATGTATTACCTAATCCCTCAAATGTAGGATTAGGTTTACCATTTGAAAAAAATAAATTAACCACTGCATATTCTCCAACTAATTTTATATTTACAAATACCTACGGTATTGCTCCTTCTAATACTACTTTAACTGTAAGATATTTAACAGGTGGGGGGGTTGAATCTAATGTTAATGCTAATGACTTAACAATATTAAACACTAGTACTGTTAGATTTTTAAAAAATAATTTAAACTCTACTACAGCACAATATATATTTAATTCTGTTGCCTCAAACAATGAAGCCGCAGCTAGTGGGGGACAAGATGGAGATTCTATAGAAGAAATTAGACAAAATACTATATCAAATTTCTCTACCCAATTAAGAAACGTAACAGCAGATGACTATTTAGTTAGAGCTTTAAGTATGTCTCCAAGATATGGAACAGTAGCTAAAGCTTATACTGAAAAACCAAAAGCAGATGATGCTAATACTACTTTAGATTTATATGTTTTATCATATAATTCAAATGGTAATTTAACAACTGCTTCATCTACACTAAAAAATAATCTAAAAACGTACATCAATCAATATAGAATGATTGGTGATACTATTTCAATCAAAGATGCATTTATTATTAATATAGCATGTGATTTTGAAATAATAACTTTACCTAACTATAATAGTAATGAAGTAATATTTAGATGTATTTCTTCACTCCAAACTTATTTTAATATAAATAATTGGCAAATTAATCAACCTATAGTATTAAGAGATATTACAATTTTATTAGATAATATTGAAGGAGTTCAAACTATAAACAAAGTAAACATAACTAATAAAGCAGGAACAACTTCAGGTTACTCACAGTATGCATATGATATAGCGGGGGCAACACAAAAAGGTATTATATACCCTTCACTTGATCCTTCTATATTTGAATTAAAATACCCTAACACGGATATTAAAGGAAGAGTAGTAACTATATAAAAAATGGCAGTATACAAATTATTCCCCTCAAAGGACGCTAGCATATATTCTTTTTATCCTGTAATGAATACAGGTATTGATTCTATTATTGAAATAGGAAATTTAAATGTTAACTATGATCCTGTACCCCAGGTATTTAGATTTTTAGTTCAATTTGATCAATCTGAAATTGAAGATGTTATAGATAATAAAATTGGTGGTACTAATTTTTCTAGTAGTTTAAAGTGCTATATTGCAACTGCTCAAGGAGTTATTGCTCAAACCGAACTTGAAGTTTATGCTGTATCCGATTCTTGGAATAATGGTTCAGGTACATATCTAGATTCTCCTTACACAACTAATGGTGTAAGTTGGAGGTACAGAACATATGAAAACGGTGCTCTTTGGGATACAGGAAATTTTCTAACATACGTAACAGGATCAACTTCAGGGAGTTTTCTAGGAGGAGGAACATGGTATACAGGATCTAGTGATCCCAACAATACTAAATTAACTCCAACTCAAAGCTTTGATTATAGAACCACTAAAGATTTAAATGTAGACGTATCAGATATAGTAAAAGTATGGTACTCTAGTTCAAACTCTATAGGGGGATACACTAATATCCAAAATAATGGATTTATAGTTAAATGGGAAAAAGCAATAGAATTTAGTACTAGCGATGCAGTACAACCTATAATGCAATTCTATTCAGTAGATACTAATACTATTTACCCTCCGTGTTTAGAAATAAAGTGGAATGATCAAATATATGATTCCGGAAGTTTATCCCCTATTACCACTAGTAATTTTTATGCTTCATTGGATAATAATCCAGGTATATTCTATACTGATAGTGTAAATAGATTTGGTATAAATGTTAGAGAAGAATTTCCTACTAGAACATTCCAAACCACTTCAGTATACACTAATAACAAAGTTTTAAATAGTACTTCTTTATATGCTATAAAAGATTTAGACACTAATGAATTTGTAGTTGATTTTGATTCTCAATTTACTAAAATTAGTTGTGATCCAATTAATGGGAACTATTTTGATGTATATATGAATGGTTTAGAACCTGAGAGATATTACAAAATATTAATTCAAACTACTATAAGTGGAAGTACTATAGTAAAAGATGATAATTATTACTTTAAAATAGTTAACGGGTAATGGAACAAAAAATAGATGCTAAAAAAAGTGTATTTAATAAAGACCAATATTCAAAAACTATAGATACTAGTTTTAGAGAATTTGGAGTTACAACTGTTTCTGATGATATTCAATCCCAACCTAATATAAATCAATTTTTTGAGTTATATAACCAATTGTTTTATGATATACCACCTACAGGAGAAACTAATTCACATGAATTTTTGGTTCAACAAAGTGGTGAATATATAAATTTTGAAGCTAATTCTGAAGAAATACAAGCATTACAGGATGAAATAGCTAATTTAAGAGAAGAACTTTTAAATACTCAAATTCAAATTGCTCAAGCTGCTAGTGGAATACAAATTACTGGTTCATTTACATAAAAATGGAAGAACAAATATTAATAACACCCGTAGATCCAATTACATTTGAACTACAAGATTATTCAGTTCAAGATAGTGATATTATTGCTAAATTTGAAATAGATACTGTATTCTCCCAATCTACGGATTATATAGAATATTTTGTTTTTGATGAAACTGAAAATTTAATATTCCCTCCTACTACTCAGGAATTATTAACTTATAGTATAAAAAATGGAGATGTACTTCTTTCTCCGGATCAAGATTTATCAAGATTAGGATTTGATGAAGGTATATATTTTATATCATACAATTTTTACAGAAAAAGATTAGCATCTTCAATCTCATCCAATTACTTTATATCTAATATAAGCTCAGATAGAACTGAAATTATATTAGATTCTAATACTATCCCTAGTGGTGATATTATATCTTCAACTAATGAATTTATTCAATATAGAAATCAATCAGATTATTTTGTTGATTTTTATTTAAATTTTGGATTAAATAATTTGGTTATAGCTAATAATATAAGATTAGACAGCACTGCTGATAATCCAACTATATTAATTAAATTATATGAACCACTTCCAGCGGAATTTGATTTAAAATCTCAACTTTGGGTAGTAGAACAAATATCTACTCCACAATCCTACCAAGTTAATTTCCCGTTTACCCCATTTGTAATACAAGATTTTCAATACATTTCGGGTCCTAACTTTAATTTAAATATTCAAGAAGAAGTTGGCTCTACTAGTCAAGAATTTTCATTAGATAATTTATTAGTAAGTGATATTACAAGTTCGTATAATCAACTTCAATCATTATTGAATGAAAAAGGATTAAAGATTAATATTAACTATGAAGATTTTAGTGAATTTGTACATTTTTCTTCTGCTAAAACCCGACTAGAGAATTTTTACTATAAAGTAAGTTTAATTGAGGGATATAATAATTTAGCTCAAGAATTAATAGCTGCTAATTCAAGTACAGCTGCTGTAACCGCTTCTATTCAAAATATAATTAAAAATTTTGATAATTATGAATATTTTTTATATTATAATAGCGGTTCACAATATTCATGGCCTAAATCTAATTCCGAACCCCCATATGCTTTATATTCCACAGGTAGCTCTCAAGTTTTAAACTGGATAGGCAGCGCAGATGATACTGATCCTTATTATGGAGGTTTAGCTTTATCTGCCTCAAATTATGATCAGAACAATCAAGATTGGCTATATTGGGCTATTCCAGAATATTTAAGAGATGATTCTGATAATGACTATTATCTACTATTTGTAGATATGATTGGCCAACATTTTGATAATATTTGGGTTTATACCAAAGATATAACAAATAAATTTTCTGCCGATAATCGTTTAGATTATGGTATATCTAAAGATTTAGTAGCAGATGCTATTAAAGATTTTGGAGTCAAATTATACGCTAATAATTTTAGCGTTAATGATTTATATACTGCATTTTTAGGCATAACTCCTTCTGGTAGTTTATTTCCATACCCTGATCAAACTGGAGCTTTACCTACTCCTAGTGGATTTGAATATGTTGATACTTTAATATCCGCCTCTAGTGATGTTATTCCATTAGATGATGCTAATAAAAGATTATATAAGAGGGTATACCATAATTTACCATATCTATTTAAAACCAAAGGTACGATTGCAGGTTTAAGAGCACTTGTTACCTCATATGGTATTCCTGATACAATATTAAGAATAAACGAATTTGGTGGAAATATTATAGATTCTTTAGATGACCGGAATTTGAAGCAACGTGAATTTAACTATGCTTTTGATACCGAAGGGCGATATCATTTTTCATCTTCATTTGTTCCTAACACAAATTTTGATACTGGAAGACCTAACACTATTCAATTCAGATTTAAAACAGATGGATTACCAACCAGGTTATCTCAATCATTATGGTCTATAGATAATGGCAATGCTTCTTTAGTAATTGAATACACGGGTTCAGGATTAACAAGTGGTTCATATTCTGGCTCAATTCCTGATCCATATAATGAATTTGCAACACTTAAATTTATACCCGATTCTTCTACTCCTGCTGTAAGCGCAAGTGTATACTTACCATTTTTTGATGGAGGATGGTGGTCTGTAATGACTACACAAAATGGCACTACTGCTTCTTTATATGCTGCTAATTCTATAAATAACACATTAGGATTTGTATCTTCAAGCAGTGCCACGGGATACAGTGCTACTAACTATAATAGTGGAACTGTAATTAGATTCCCTAACTCTAGTAGTATAACGCATAGTTCTAAAATATATTTACCATTTTCAGGTTCACTCCAGGAAATTAGATATTATGTTCCTACTATAAGCACAAGTGTATTTTATGATTATGTTCTAAATCCATATTCAAGTGAAGGAAATGGCATCAATGCCTCTCCTAATGAATTAATGTTTAGAGCAGATTTAGGTACTTTATCTGACACAAGTAATAGAGAATCTATTCACCCTAAAGTATCAGGTTCATCTATTTATATAACTTCTTCATTTGCTAGCAATAGTAATTTTTACTTAAGTAGCAGCAATTTTATCACCAATAAAGAAATAATAAATGAAAACCAATTAATTTCGGGTATTAAAGATAGAGTAACAGATAAAATTCAAATTAGACCCAATATACTAGCAGCTAATACATCCGGTTCTAATGCAGATATCAATATTTTATCACCATTTAGATCTATACAACAAAATTCTGATGTATCTGGTAGCTTTACCGAAAATGTCAACTATCTAGAAGTTGCATTCTCCCCACAAGATCAAATAAACGATGATATAATTGCCCAATTAGGTAATTTTAATCTAGGAGATTATATTGGTGACCCAAGACAAATATCGTCTTCTGCTGTTAACTATCCTGATTTGGATAGATTAAGAGATGCGTATTTCGAAAAATATATTCATAGCTATGATGTTACGGATTTTATCCGCTTAATCAAATTCTTTGACAATTCACTATTTAGAATGATCAAAGATTTTACACCTGCTAGAACAAGCTTATCTTCGGGTGTAGTAGTAAAACAACATATACTCGAAAGAAATAGAATAAGACCCGCACAAGTTACCTCAAGTAACGAAGTATATGAAGGTCTAATTAAGCCATTCTCTAGAGACTATAATACAGGATCTGGAGATACGGGTCAGTATGAATATGCAAGTGGTTCCTCAATTTACAGATTCAGTGGAGGTACAGGTGGTACTCTTGACCAATTCAATGGTATAGAATTTTACCCAACAACTGTAGATAATATATACAATGTTACTCAAAGTTGGGATGAATCATTTTCTACTACATTAGGTATAACAACATATGATAGAGATGATCAACGTGAATTCTATAATGGTGAATTTAGTGGATCAGATCCTTATGTTAGGTTACAAAGAGGATTGGGAAATGCTGATGATCCATGTGCTGCTACTCTAAAAATTAATCCTAACAATTTTTACATATATCAACTAGAATTTTATGGAGGACCAGATAATGATTATACTATAACATCAGCTATTCCCCCAACTCCTACTCCAACTCCTTCACCAACTGCTACTCCTACACCAACTCCTACACTAACCCCAACTCCAACTCCAACACCAACCCCAACACTATTTACTTTTTATCTAAATAGTATACCCGTTACTCCTCCCCCTTCCCCTCCAGGAATTTTTGTTCAACCTGGTGGTCAAAATTATGATTTAAAATCATCCCCAGGTATTACAGGTATACAATTTAAATCTAATATAGCTTTTGTTACAGGAACAGAACAATTAGGTGCTGTAATTCGTGACTCAAGTAATGTAATATTTAATGGTGGAGACAATTATTATATAGCATATGGTTCTTCATTTAATACCTTTTCTACACCTGGGTATCCTTGGGTTGCTCTTCAAATAGATAGTAGTGGTGTAGTTACTAATGTTTTAGATAGTGATGGAAATACAATTTGATAAAAAATTATAATTAATATTTATAATAAAATATAAATGAGTCTAGTTCAATATACTATATCTAATAATTCTGCGGTTGCTAAAACTTTTCTATATTATAGCTCTTCTATAGCTTATAATATAACAGTACAAGGTTTTACCTCATCTATATTTTTAGGAGATAATACCCCCCAACCTGACTTACTTATCACAGGAAGTATGATATCAGAAGATACATTTATATCTGATGCTTATATCCCCCCAAGTGGATCTGCTTATTTGTGGAATAATGGAGATAAAGTACAATATATTAAAATATCTAATACCCCACTTACAGGATCTAATATCGATTCTATTATAAATCGCGCAGAATGGATTGAGTTTTCAATGGTAGGAGCTAAAGATAAAACTGGGAATTTTATATATCCAACCGCTCCAAATACCGCTCGAGTAGAAAGATATATTATAAACAATGCAAATGATAAAGGATCATATAATACTGTAATTATAAATTCTCCATCCCCTGAAACTTCAAATGCTATAACAGCTAATACTAACAATTCAGGGACTGGATTTACTTATGTAGATAGTCAATTTGAAATAGATCAGGATTGTAATCCATTATTAAATAATGCTACAGAACCTAGAATAAACGAATGGTTACAAGACGTTGATTACTCAGTAGATGCAACTATTCCTATTAATTTTGAACAAATATTAAGTGGTAGTGCTACTAAAGCTGCAGTTCCACAATCTAACTATACTCAATTAGGATTTGTAAATTCTAGGTATGCTGGTAGTTCTACTACTAGAGATAATATTAATGAATATAATCCTGCATCAGCAGTTGATATTGAAAATAAGTTTAAATATAGTGATGAAGCCCCTTCATTTTTTATAAATAAAGGAAAAGGTTCTCCACTAGGTAAAATACCTAATGTTGAATTAAATAATGCGTATATAGCATATTTTGATAGAATCTTAGATCCTTATCCTTTACTAAATAATAAAGTAGCATATTATGTAAAATATTTAATAGATGAGGGAGGGAATGTGTTAGACCCTAGTATATCTGATATAAATTTTTCTATATCAAAAGATACATTCCAGTTAAGAGATTATGATGATAAACCTACTAGAGTAAATACTGCACTATCAAGTATAGAACAAGGAAAAGAATTAGCAAAATTAACAATTGGCTTAAATCCTGTGTATAAAGTTGGATCTTATCCTGTTCCTATTCTTTATACTCAAACTTCAAGTATTGGGTATACTGATAAGATATCTTTATCAGGAAGTGATTTTTATTCCGCTTTAGGAGGTCCAGATAAAAATTTTATAAAATTAGGTATAGATATATATTCTACCCAATCTGCGGCTGTTCCTGCTTCTAATAGAACTCAATCTCAAGATCTAAGTGCTGTACAAGAACTAGAATGGTTACCCACTAATATTACTCCTTTTTTAAGTAATACCCCTCCTACTTTACCTACTAGTAGTAATTTTCCGACATATGTTATATTGTTCCCAACAGACAATATTCCCCCAGCAATACCAGGAGCAGGAAACATATTATCAGATGAATATATAGTTAAAGGAAGTTTTGTTTTTACTACTTCAACTATACCTGCTGAATACGCTGGTAGAGATGCTAAAAATCAATATCTTAAAGATTATTTAGATAGAAATCCATATAGAAAAACCCAAACAATACAAACTAACTTAATTCCATATAGAAAACCTCCATCAGCCAACAGTAGTAATATAGGAAATTATGTAATTAATAGTGAAGGATTCACTATAAAATCAGTTAAATTAATAATAACTATTGATCCAGGTGGAGTTAATGAAAACTCATATTCTGCT
>Ga0315903_10009015_pt1 | contig 12151 bp, 6 predicted proteins | sample LakEriMetagenome_7_FD_203524 | JGI IMG/M metagenome (GOLD analysis project Ga0315903, IMG submission 203524) | Freshwater fungal communities from buoy surface, Lake Erie, Ohio, United States - Buoy 2 MA119 | ecosystem: Environmental > Aquatic > Freshwater > Lake | place: USA: Lake Erie, Ohio...
CGATCTGGAAATACCTGCCACCTCTATTCGCTTTATTTCTCTTTATCTGCTTTTTTCGATCGGCTTTAAAGGAGGGCAAGAGCTTGAACACAGCGAGGCCAGCGCAGAGATCTGGTATTCGGTGCTCTTTGGGGCTGCCATTGCAATGCTAATACCGGTCTACTCTTTCTATATTCTAAAAAATAAAGTAGGGATAAGTAACGCGGGTGCGATTGCTGCTTCGTATGGATCAGTGAGCGCCGTTACGTTCGTATCGGCTGTGAGTTTCTTAGAAATTCAGGGGCTCCCTTTTGGGGGACATATGATCGCCGTGATGGCCTTGATGGAGTTTCCGGCTATCATCATGGGTTTTGTGCTGATCAATAAATATGATAAAACGCGCGATCGCTCGATAAATCTGGGCACTATCCTAAAGCATGCCATATCGAATGGTAGCGTGTTGATGATAGTGGGTAGTCTTATTATTGGAATAGTGGCCGATTCGAAACAGGCCGAAGGAATCAAACCCTTTACCACCGATATCTTTAAAGGGTTTTTGGCCATCTTCTTGCTTGAAATGGGAATGATTACGGTTAAGCGTTTTTCAAGTTTCAGAAAACACGGCCTCTTTGTGTTCTTCTTTGCCATTTTGATGCCACTGTTCAATGGCTGTATAGTAGCATTACTAAGCCACTACATTACTGATGTGGTGGGTACCCGATTTATTTTTGCCATTCTGGCTGCCAGCGCCTCTTATATTGCAGTGCCCGCTGCGATGCGTCTCGCTGCGCCCGACTCTGACCCGGGGCTATACATACCGATGGCGCTTGGTGTTACCTTTCCGCTCAATATTACCATTGGGTTTCCCTTGTACTTTTTATTGGTACAATAGCTCGGGGCGGTTTATCCGCTCCCAATAAACCGCTTTATTTGGTACACTACTGCAATACAATAACGGACAATCCTTTCTCTTTTACCATTGTATTAAACGCCTTGATGCCCTCGTCGAGTAGCTGCTTTAATTGGCGAGAAGCTACCTCTGTTTGTTCGGCAAGTACAGCATATACATCTCGAGCTTGTTTAGGTGGAGCCATATTGCCACTGCTGGCCATATCAAATACGCCACTTAGTTTATCGTCGAGACGAATGGGATAGTTTAGTACGTCTTGTCCGCTTTTTGCTTTCGTCTGGTGCAGCTGCTCTTCGATGTGGGTAATGGCCTTTACCAAACTATCAGACAGTTTACTGAGTTCTTTTGGACAGTCTTTTCCCTGGCGTTGTACAAACTCTTTTAACTGCGTGCGTGCTTGACGAATTTGTTTGATGGCCTTCATGGTTTCATTAAAAGTGCCTTGCACTTGTTGCAAAAAGGCAAACTGAGCATCATACTCTGCTTGCGAACAACGGTAATTAGGATCTGCTAACAATTGAATCGGTGTACGAATCGAATCGCTGTCGACGGTTACTACAGCAAAATAATTTCCGGGAGGAGCGGTGATAGTACCAGGTACCCCGTTCCATAAGATCAAATCATCTATTTTCTCGGCACCCGGATACTGTAGGTCCCAGATAAAACGATTGTACCCCTTATTCAACTTAAGTGGATTTGTTTTTGATTCCGTCGTAACACGCGCTATCTCTTTTCCGGCTGCATCATAAATGGCCACAGCAGCTTTAGTGGAATCGGTGACGTCAGCACTGAAAAAATTTATCACAGCCCCTTTAGGAGGATTAGCGGCGGCGGTCGCGGGCATAGAGAGAGCGGCACCCCATCGGTTTTGAATGGGTGCTACACGATAGGTGGGATTGGGTTGATATACATGCAGTTTTTTGTTGGCGATCTTGTTGTCGTGTTGTTGCACCATCGACAAGTCGTCAATGATCCAAACCGATCGACCTTGGGTGGCTACGATCAGATCGTTGTTTTTGATAGTGAGATCGGTGATAGGTGTTATGGGAAGATTCTGTTGAAACCGTTGCCAGTTAGCGCCATCATCATAACTGATATACATTCCGAATTCGGTTCCGGCATACAACAGACCTTGTCTTTTTTGATCGGCACGCGCTACGCGGGTAAAATGCATTTTATCGATGCCGCTGGTGATAAGCTTCCAGGTCTTACCATAATCTTCGGTCTTGTAGATGTATGGCGTGTAATCGTCCAGCTTATAGCGCGTTCCTGTAATATAGGCGGCTCCTTTTTTAAAGGGGTCTATTTCGATGGCATTCCACATTACTAGAGGGGGGGCGTTGGCCGGGGTTACGTTGTTCCAATTTTTTCCACCATCGCGGCTTAAGTAGACAAGTCCGTCATCACTACCCGTCCATATATGGTCTTTTTCGATTGGGCTTTCTGTGGCTGTAAAGATGGTGCAATAATACTCTACCGATGTGTTGTCTTTGGTAATGGGACCACCGCTCGAAATTTGTTTTGCCTTATCGTTGGTGGTTAGATCGGGAGAGAGTTGTGTCCAGCTGGCACCTTCGTTTTCTGTAACAAATAGTGCGTTTCCTGCACAGTATAATTTCTTGGGATTGTGCGGAGAGAAAAAGATGGGAAAGTTCCACTGAAACCGATACTTAAGTCCATCAGCGCCTGCGCCCATTGGATTATCGGGCCATACAGTAATAGCCCGGTTTTCTCCTGTGGTGTGGTCGTAACGAGAAAGATAGCCGCCGTAGTTTCCTCCATACACAATATTAGGATTAGAAGGATCTGCCACTACATAACCACTTTCCGAACCGGCAGTGGCTTCCCAATCTTGCTCACTGATATAAGCACCATACGTAGAGGAACGAATACGAAGTGTTGAGTTATCTTGTTGTGCTACCAATACCCGATATGGAAAAGCATTATCGGTGCTTACGCGATATAGCTGTGCGGTAGGCTGATTCATATAGGTGCTCCAGGTGTTTCCTTCATCAAAACTTACCTGTGCTCCGCCATCGTCTGCCACAATCATTCTCTTGCCATCTTCCGGATCGATCCACAAGTCGTGGTGGTCGCCATGTGGGGTTCGCACCGACTGAAATGTTTTTCCACCATCGCGGCTTTTCATAAAGTTGACATTGGGGCAATAGACAATATTTTCGTTCTTGGGATCAACAAAAACCTTAGTATAGTACCAGGCCCGTTGGCGAATATTGTTGTCGTTGCTTTGCAGCGACCAGCTTTGCCCAGCATCCGTACTTACAAAAAGGCCTCCCTTTTCGTTTTCGACAATTGCATACACCTTATCTGTGTTAGAGGGAGCTACCGCAACGCCCACAATACCCCAAACCCCTTTAGGTAAACCCTTTGCTGTTGCAATATTGGTCCACGTGTCGCCACCGTCGGTACTTTTCCATAGGGCGCTTCCTTCTCCACCACTCTCCAAGCTGTGGGGCGTGCGAATCACTCGCCAAGTTCCGGCATAAAAAACGGATGGGTTTCCGGGCTCCATTACTAGATCGCTGCAGCCGGTTTGCTCATTTACATACAACGTTCTTTTCCACGTTTGCCCACCGTCGGTGGTCTTATAGACCCCCCGCTCTGTGTTGGGACCAAATAGGTGTCCCATAACACCAACCCATACGATTTGTGGATCGGTAGGATGAATGATGATATTAGTAATGTGTCTTCCGTCGTTGAGACCAATGTTCTTCCACGTTTTTCCACCATCGGTGCTTTTCCACATACCGCCCAACCCCTCAGAAACATTTCCGCGCATAGTGTTCTCGCCCTCGCCAACATAAATAATGTTGTCGTTCGAGGGTGCAACCTCTACTGCACCGATCGTTCCTCCAAAATACTTATCACTAATATTTTTCCAGCTAGCTCCCGCATCGGTGCTTTTCCAAACGCCACCACCCGTTGCTCCAAAGTAAAACGTATTGCGATTTTTATAGCTGGCTGTTACCGCCGCACTTCGCCCACCCCTAAATGGGCCAATGAGCCTGTACTTTACTTGCTCTATCAACCCAAGGTTGAGTTTTTCGGGTTGATCGCTTACTGCTGTTTTGTTTCGCTGGGCATATCCGGACACAGCCAAAAGAAGGGCGGTGGCCAGCAATAGGATTCTTTGCATATTGGGGACTTCTTTAATCAAATATCTGTATTTCGAAATTGCTACGTTTTAAAAATACCCATTATTGGGTATTCCCACCAAGGGGTGTGTTTGTAAATACGGGTTTATTGGGCCTACTTTTCGAGCTTCGCTTTACAGTCGGCGCTTCCCTCTTTGGCTCCTTTTTTATAAAACTTGGTCGCCTCTTTTTCATTTCCCATTTTCTCGTGGCACTGTCCAATAAAAAAAAGTAGGTCTGTTTGTTTTTTTTGGTCGTTAGAGATCACAAAACAATCAAGGGCGGGTTGGTGTAACCCCGCGTAGAAGTAACTTTTTCCGAGATACTCATAAAAAAGTGCGTCGTCGGGCTCGAGGTAATCATAAGGAAACAATAGCTGGTTGACGGCAGTATAATTTTTTTCTTCGAGCAACTTTTTTGCTTTTGCGAGCGTGGTGTCTCGTTTGAGTCGCCACTCCTTGAGTCCCTTTTCTCTAAGCTCAGCGTCGGGCACCAGATCGGTGTCTCTTAACCCCTGGTACTTCATGGCGGGGCCGCCTAGGTTGGTGGGGGCAAAACCGCCGCCCTGTGCGTGGGCTTGCTGTAAATAAAGGACCAATAAAATAAAAACCAAAGTCTTCTTCATGGTTATCAGAATTAGCGGGGCAATGACGATACAATGTAAGTTTTTTTTTCAGGCTTGCCTACTTTGTCTCTATGGGTGGATTAACAAGCGAAGAAGCGCGCCGGATATTAGATTCGGTAGGTTATAACGAGTTGAAAGAAAGCAAAGAAACCGGGGTGCTGGTTTTTTTAAAATTGGTTTTTGGGGAGCCCATGTTTTTTTTGTTGTTGGGGGCGGCCACCTTGTATGTTCTTTTGGGAGACTACAAAGAGGGGATGGTCTTGTCTTTGGCCATGGTGCTGATTATCGCCATTACTTTTTTTCAAAAACAAAAATCCTCGAGGGCCTTAGCGGAGCTAAAAAAACTGTCTTCTCCTAGGGCGTTGGTTCTTCGGGATAATCGTCCGCAGCGGATTGCTGGCAAAGAGGTAGTTCTGGGAGATTGGCTGATTCTTTCGGCTGGCGATCGGGTGGCTGCGGATGCGACCTTGTTAGAATCGGAGGGGTTGTATGCAGACGAATCGCTTTTGTCGGGAGAGTCTGCTGCTGTACACAAAGAGCTGTCGGGTAATAAAGATCTTTTTTCGGGTTCGTTGATCGTTTCGGGCAAGGGGGTGGCGGTGGTGGTCGCCACAGGTGGTCGGTCTCAGTTGGGTAAAATTGGCCAAGCGGTACAAGTGGTGGTGTCAAGAAAGACGGGTCTACAAAAAGCCTCGGCCCTGTTGACAAAAAACCTGTTGGGGCTCGGATTTATTATTAGCACTGTGGTGGTAATCGCCTTTTATGTGAGCAGGGGTAATTTTTTATCGGCTTTGCTAAACGGATTATCTGCTTCGATGGCAATTTTACCAGAGGAATTTCCAGTAGTAATGACCATTTTTTTGGCGGTTGGCGCTTGGCGTATCTCTCAAAACAATGTGCTAACCAGAAATCCCGCCGCCATTGAAACGCTGGGTGCCGCCACCGTGTTGTGCGCCGACAAAACAGGCACCATCACACAAAATAAAATGGCGGTGGCCCTTTTATACAATGGTGAGGGGTGGATGGAGGGGGCTGGGTTTTCGAATCGGTCCACTTCTTTCGATAACCTATTACACGTGGCCAGCCAAGCCTCTGAGGCGCGCTCGGTCGATCCTATGGATGTTGCCATAATAGAATTTTGTGGTCGGTGGGGTAAAGAGGGGGTGGGTCTTTCGTTGCTTAAGGAGTATCCGCTGCAAGACGATCTGTTGGCGGTAACTCGCGTATGGGGCACAGAGAAAGAAAAAGATCTTTTTGTGGCAACCAAGGGCGCGCCGGAGACTGTTTTTAGTTTGTGTGCTATGGGTAAAGAAGAACAAAAAAGGCATTTATTGGCTCTTCATAAAATGGCTGATTTGGGGTTACGGGTTTTAGGGGTGGCGAGCGCTTCGTTAAAGAGGGGTGCTTTTCCAGACCACCCCTCTTCGTTTACATTTTCTTTTTGCGGCTTAATAGGGTTTGAAGATCCGGTGCGCCCCGAAATGGATGAGGCAATGAAAAGTTGTATTCGCGCCGGGTTAACGGTGGTTATGATTACCGGAGACCACCCCGCTACCGCAAGACAGATCGCTCAACAACTTGGGCTTGGAGGGGGGCGAGTAATAACGGGTACCGAAATGGCTGTAATGAACGACTCTTCGTTAGCGGCCTTGGTTAAAACAGAACGGGTTTTTGCCAGGATTTTACCTGACCAAAAACTACGCCTGGTAAAAGCCTTTCATAAAAACGGAGAAGTGGTGGCAATGATGGGGGATGGGGTAAACGATGCCCCCGCTCTTAAGGCGGCAGATATAGGAATTGCTATGGGAAAGCGAGGTACTGATGTGGCCCGAGAAGCGGCTGATTTAGTGTTATTAGATGATAATTTTTTTTCTGTGGTGCGCGCTATTGCCCTTGGAAGAAGAATTTATGATAACCTACAAAAAGCTATGTTGTATATTCTTTCTATTCATGTTCCTATTGTGGGTCTCGTGCTGGTGCCCGCGTTTTGGTCGAGCCTTCCCATAATTATGTTGCCGGTACAGATCGTCTTTTTGGAGCTTATAATCGACCCCGTCTGCTCTGTTGCATTCGAATCTCAACCCGGCGAGCCGGGGGTGATGAATCGCCCCCCAAGACCAAACAACGCTTCTTTTTTTTCGGGGCTCTTCTTTAAAAGAAGTATTTTTTTAGGGATGTTATTGTTGGCGTGTGTTTTGTTTGTGTATTGGCTTTGTGTAATGGGCGGGTTTGATAGTGGGGTAGTTCGTGGAGGCGCCTTTGCTACACTTGTAGTGGGGAATCTCTTTTTAATCTCTTCGCTGCTTTCTTTTTCTCAATCCTGTTTTGTTTCAGTAGCTAGTAATCGGGTGGCTCTTTTGTTCTTATCGCTGGCAGCTGTGTTATTATTGGTTGTTTTTTCTTTACCTTTTTTTCGAAACCTATTTCTTATTTCGTGGCTCTCTTGGCGTGTGGTGGGTTGGGTTTTATCTGCATCAGTCTTGTTTCTTATTATTATAGAACTTGGTAAAAGAAGACATAAAAAAAGCAGGGCCGAATCGTAAAACTCAGCCCTGCCTGCAATCGTTACAGTGTATCGCTTTTTAAGGCGTTTATTCTGCAACAATCTGTCTGCATCGAAGATCGTCTTGGTCAGGCGCAGCCTTTTTTTGCTGCCAACCGGCCAATCAGTTTACGGTCTTTTAAACCGATATTTCTGATTTTTTGCTGACCGACCTATCAAAGAAGCATCATGAATCAAATATAGTATTGAGAAGGGTGTAAAGCCGCTGATGGATGTCAATGTCTAAATGATTATTCGCGCACCACTTTTTATTGGATGCCGGCCGCCTGGCTTATTTCGAGCATTCGTTCAATAGGTTTTTTGGCGGATAATCTTAATTCTTCATTCATTTCAATAGCGGGTAATTCATACCGCATACATGTGTAGATTTTTTCGAGTGTGTTTCTCTTCATGTGTGGGCACTCATTACAAGCACAGTTGTTATTGGGGGGTGCAGGAATAAATGTCTTTTGAGGAGAATTTTTTATCATCTGGTGTAATATACCAGCCTCTGTGGCAACAATAAATTCTTGTGTAGTATCTTGTTGACTATACTTTAATAATTCTGTAGTAGATCCAATCATATCTGCTAATTGTAAAATAGGATCTTCACATTCTGGATGTGCTATTAGTTTTGCCTTAGGAAAACGCTGTTTCAGTTTTGTAATTTTTTCGATACTGAAAATTTCGTGTACCATACACGCTCCATCCCATAATAACATTTCTCTTCCTGTTTTTTTATTAACGTAGTGGCCTAGATTTTTATCAGGAGCAAAAATGAGTGGTTGTTCTTTTGAAAAACTATTTACAACAGAAACAGCGTTAGAGCTAGTACAAATAACATCGCTTAACGCTTTTATTTCTGCGCTGCAATTAATGTAACTTACCACCTTGTGGTCTGGGTGTTTTTCTTTAAATATTTTAAAAAGAGCGGGAGGACAGCTATCACTAAGGGAACATCCTGCTAGAAGATCAGGTATAACAACTTTTTTACCAGGGTTTAGAATCTTTGCTGTTTCGGCCATAAAATGTACCCCTGCAAACACAATCATTTCTGCTTTTGTTTGCGCTGCCTGTCTGGCTAATCCTAAACTATCCCCAATGTAGTCTGCAATCTCTTGTATATCTGCATCTTGGTAATAATGGGCAAGAATTATGGCGTTTTTTTCTTTTTTAAGCCTATTTATCTCCTCAAAAAGGTCGAGAGTAGGATCAATAGAAATATCGAGCCAGCCATCCTTTAAAACATTTTCCATGCCGCAATATTCACTTTTTGAATTGTAATTTTCAAAAACAAAAAATCTCTTTTCTTATTAAGATTGTAATACTAGTATTATCTATTTTTTTTATAAAAATCTATTATTATTAGGGGTGTTAATTTGTTAATAATTCTATCTACCTTATAATTAAAGTAGTAGATATACACAAAAAGAAAAAAAATCACACCTATATAAACAAATGATTACTAATTAAATAAAAGAAAATCCACAAAAAATAGTTGATAACTTATTTTACTTTGTGTGTTATTTATTAAACAAAGAACTGTTTGTTTTATGTGGATTTCTACCCAACTATCAACATAAAAAAGAACCGCATAATTGAACCGGTATAAAACATCCCAAGTTTACTGTTTCACCCCACGTTTCACACCCGGTTATCCACATAAAAACATCATTCACTAACACCGTTTGTTAGAAAAAAGAAGCGTTCCGGAATCTAAAACACCCCCAAAACAATACCAGAATGGGGGCCCTCCACCCCTCGTTTTTCCACAGTTTTTCCCCTATTTTTGCCATCCTTTAATCACTATATATTATGTCTATTATTCAGGATATCAGAGACAAGTACGCTAAGGTTACTGTGGTGTTGGTGGCGCTCGCACTGCTTGGTTTTATTTTAACTGATTATTTCGCCGGAAAAAGCCGCATGGGTGGTCAAATGGAGACCTCGGTCGGAACCGTAAATGGAACCTCTATTAGTTTTGATGAACTCAACGCGATGGTAGTGCAGGCCGAAGAAAATATGAAGGCCCAAGGGTATCCCCAAAATGCTGCGATGACTCAACAGGCACTAGAACAGGCCTGGGGACAAAAAGTAAGCGAGACGTTGCTGCGCGAAGAGTTGGATATTTTAGGAATTGAGGTGGGTAAGAAAGAGTTGGGAGATATTTTATATGGAGTAAACGCTCCCCAAGATCTCCAAAACCAATTTAGAGATAGCAAAACAGGTCTTTATAATGGGACCTTGGCTAAACAAAACATAGACCAATTATTAAAAACCGGAACACCCGATCAGAAGACTAGTATTGGAAACTACATCAACGCGCTTGCTAATCTGCGCATGTCCGAAAAATATAGCTCGCTCTTTTCTAACAGCACCAACTATCCTAAGTGGATTATAGAAAAACAAAATGCAGAAAACAGTCAACTGGCGCGCATTTCATTGGTTAGAGAGCTCTACACAAACATTCCTGATTCTGCTGTAACCGTAACCGATGCAGAAATTGAGCAGTATATTAATAAATATAAAAACCAATTTAAACAACAAGAGAGCCGCAGTATATACTATGTTTCTTTTAGTGCTGCACCCTCTTCTCAAGATAGCACCACAACACGCACTGAGGTAGAAAACCTAAAAGAGCGATTTAGGGTAGCCGAAAACCTCGAGCAGTTTCTAGCCGGAGAGGGAGCGCAGTATTATAACGGATACGTTAGCGCCAAGTCTATCCAGCAGCCCATGAAGGATTCAATATTTAAATTGGCTACCGGCGAAGTGTATGGACCCTATCTAGATGCCAGCACTTATGTTTTAGCCCGCATGGTTGGAAAGGTAAACATGCCAGATACGGTTAGCATCAGACACATACTTATCAGCACCCAAAATAGAGATTCTGCAACCGCCTATAATCTCTGCGACAGCATTCAAAAAGCTGTAGCCGGTGGTGCTATATTCGACTCACTGGTAGCCAAGTTTTCTGACGACCCAGGAAGCAAGGCAACAGGAGGCAAATACGAAAATGTTCCCTCTGGGCAAATGGTAGGACCATTTAACGACTTTATCTTTTTGCGCGAAACAGGAGCCAAGGGAATAGTTAAGACCGATTTTGGCTTCCATTATATAGAGGTGTTGTCTCAAAAGGGTTCTGGCCCCGCCTACAAGGTGGCTTATTTGCCCAGAGAGATAGTGGTAAGTCAAGAAACAGACAATGCGGCCCTTAATAAGGCCAACGCCTTTGCTGGAGATAGCAAAGACCTGGCTACTTTCGAAAAAAACTACGAGCAAAAACTAAAAAGCCAAGGAATTACCAAAGGAACTGCATCGGATATCACCCCCGTTGCTTTTGAGGTTAGGGGCGCGGGTGCGTCTCGTTCTTTTGTTCGCGCCATTTACGAAGCCGCCAAAGGTGACGTACTAAAACCAGAGCGAATCGATAACAATTATGTTGTAGCTGCCGTATACGACGTTATTAAAGAGGGAACCGCCTCTGTCAATGCAGCTAGAGGATCAGTAGACCCCATTCTTAGAAACAAAAAGAAAGCGGCCCTCATTGCAAAAAAGATTGGAAATCCCACCACGCTCGAAGCAGCCGCTTCTAGCCTTGGGGGAAAAGTCATAGAGGTGGCCGATAGTATCAGAATGTCTGGAGCGCTAACCGGAAGCTTTGGGTATGAGCCCAGGGTAACGGGCGCGGCCTTTAATGCCGCCAACAAAGGAAAAACCGTGGTTGGACCCATTGAAGGACTGAGCGGCGTGTTTATGATAAAAGTAGAGAACCAAGGAACCACTCCGGTGGTGCTTGGCGACATCAACTCAATTCGTCAAAGCCGGTACCAACAAGCCCTTCAGGCGTATAGTAATCAGTATAGCCCCAATAACCCCATCTCTATACTACGCGCTGCCGCAACAATCAAGGACAAGCGGCAAGCCCGGTACTAATCGATTGTCCTATGGCAGACCGGATCGTCAACAAGGTTGCTGAAAGCGGTCTTATTTCACTGGACCTCGAGCAATGGTATCCGAAACAACCCATCGCCCAATTCGATATCAAGGACCACTTGTTTATGGGGATGATTGTAAAGGAGAAAGAGTTCCGTGAATCCCTTAAGCAAATAGATTGGTCTATATATAAAGACAAAGCTGTAGCGGTTACCTGCTCTGTAGATGCTATTATTCCGGTTTGGGCCTACATGTTGGTCACCAGCTATCTGCAACCCGTTTGCAAGGAGATATACATGGGAACGGAACAAGAGTTTTTAAAACATCTTTTTTTAAGGAATATCGAATCGGCCGAACTTTCGGCATATACAGATCAACGCGTTATTGTAAAAGGATGTGGCGATACACCCATTGGCGAGTTCGCCTACATAGCCATCAGCCAACGACTACTCCCTATAGTAAAGACCCTGATGTATGGTGAGCCCTGCAGTACCGTTCCGGTTTATAAAAAGCCCCGGTAGGGTTATTGTTGACTTATTCACATTGTTGTAACCCCGAACAAACCAAGGCGAACGCTGTCTATCTTTCCTATAGATAACTAACCCATGACAGCCCCCACAACAATGCGCTACCGCACGGTAGCCGACCACGGTTTTGCAGAAACCAGATTAAACGAAAGCAACCAACAACTTTGTTTTTTTACAAAGCGAGCCTTTAAAAAAGGAGAAGAGATTGCCTCTTTTAGCTCGGGTAGTATTTCTTCAACACCCACCTATTTAACGGTGCAAGTGGGAACGAACAAACACATAATGTTGCAACCCTCGTATTTACAATACATCAACCACAGCTGCGAGCCCAATTGTTTTTTTGATACCAGCACAATGAAAATTATTGCCCTGGCCAACATTGGAGAGGGCGAAGAGCTCGGATTTTTTTACCCTTCTACTGAGTGGGAGATGCAACAACCCTTTCGCTGTTTTTGCGGAACACCCTCTTGTATTGGA
>Ga0315903_10009016_pt1 | contig 12151 bp, 10 predicted proteins | sample LakEriMetagenome_7_FD_203524 | JGI IMG/M metagenome (GOLD analysis project Ga0315903, IMG submission 203524) | Freshwater fungal communities from buoy surface, Lake Erie, Ohio, United States - Buoy 2 MA119 | ecosystem: Environmental > Aquatic > Freshwater > Lake | place: USA: Lake Erie, Ohio...
CTTCGCCGCCAATTCACGCGTGCCAGTGATCAATGGCCTGACCAACGAGTTCCATCCCTGTCAAATCTTGGCCGACATCTTCACCTATATCGAACACCGGGGCAGCATCCGCGGCAAAACCGTGGCCTGGGTGGGCGACGGCAACAACATGGCCAACACCTGGCTGCAAGCCGCGGATTTACTCGGCTTCAAAGTCCATGTCAGCACCCCCAGTGGTTATGAAATTGACCAATCTGTGGCGGGCCTGCGCCGGCCTGAGAGCTACCAGGTGTTTCAAAACCCGCTGGACGCCTGCCACCAAGCTGATTTGGTCACCACCGATGTGTGGACCAGCATGGGTTTTGAGGCCGAAAACGAGGTGCGCAAAAAAGCCTTTGCGCGCTGGTGTGTGGACGCCGAGATGATGTCTGCTGCGCGGCCCGATGCCTTGTTCATGCACTGCTTACCGGCCCACCGTGGCGAAGAAGTCAGTGCCGATGTGATCGATGGCATCCAATCGGTGGTTTGGGATGAAGCGGAGAACCGCTTGCACGTTCAAAAAGCCTTGATGGAATGGTTGCTGCTGGGCACTCAATCCAGTTGACACTCATTTTTTAAATCTCCCTGACACACTGTCAGGCTGAGGTGCCTATCCGTGTTGGGAGATTGGTCCACCGCCATACAACCACGCAGGGTCCATCAAATGCGGCCCGCAGGTCTGCAAAGCCAGGTTTCGCCCCCATCGCAGCCAGCCCGAGCTGTGAAAGATGCGGCCGTTGCGGCGCGACTGCTGTTGCACCTGGGCCACCCGCTGCCAACGGCTGTGGGCCATGGCTTGCCAAGCCGCAGTCACACTATCCCCAGATGGGCCTTGCCACGCCATTTGCAGAGCAGCCGCATCCTCGATGGACATGCCAGCACCTTGGGCCAAATAGGGCCGCATCGGGTGGGCTGCATCGCCCACCAAAGCCACCCGCCCCTGCGCCATTTCACTGGCCGAGGCCATCGGAGGGCGGTCTGCCAACACCCAATAACGCCATTCAGACACCGCCCCCACCAAATCGCGCAGAGCGGCACAACTGCGGCCCACAGCCCGCTGTGCCCAGGCCGCATCGCCCACCCCAATCCACCCAAGGTCCTGGGCCATGTCGGGTCGGTTCAGCACCAGCACCAGGTTGAGCCATTTCGAACCCCGCACCGGGTAATGCACCAAGTGGAAATCCACACCCATCCAGACCTGCACATCGCTGCTGCGCCACGCCGAGGGCACGTCAGCCATGGGCAACAAAGCACGCAAGGCGACATGGCCCGTTGGCGTGGCCGCCCCATCTCCCAGCAGCTGGCAGCGCAAGGGGCTGCCAATGCCTTCTGCAACCACCAAACCATCCGCGCTCCACGTTTGACCCGCCTCACTGCGCACCGAAACATGGTCTGCCGTTGGGTTCACCGATTGCAAGGCTTGGCCCCAATGCCAATGGATATGGCGCTCTTGCTGAGCCGCATGCCACAAAAGCATTTGCAAATCGGCGCGGTGGATGCACACATGGGGCGCACCATAACGCTGTGCGCCTGTCGACAGCGCCACCTGCCCCATCACACGCCCATCACGGGCATCGCGGGCGCACAGGTGTTGGGGGAACACCGCCACAGCATTCAACGCATCTTGCAAGCCCCAGGCGCGCAAAATCCGCGTCACATTGGGACCCAGTTGAACGCCCGCACCCTCGGTGGACAACTGCGGCGCACGCTCCACCACATCCACACGGGCACCCGCGCGTGACAAGGCCAAGGCTGCGGCCAAACCGGCAATTCCGGCACCAGAAATCAACAGAGCATGCGACATGGCACCCGATTGTCAGCCATCGCTGAGGAATGGCAACCATCGCCCTGCGCGATGGCGTCGCGCCTCCTGCCGCAAGCCTTATGATGACTTTTCCTGTTCATATTCCTGAGGGAGACAACCATGAAACGCAGATCCCTGGTGCAAGCTGCGGGCGCAACCGCCCTGCTGCCCTTGGCCACGCTGGCACAAGACAAATACCCATCCAAACCCATCACCTGGGTATGCCCGTATGCAGCTGGCGGCAATGCCGACAGCCGCTCGCGCCAAGTCGCCAAAGTGATGAGCACCTTGCTGGGACAACCCATCCTCATTGACAACAAGGCCGGGGCTGGCGGCAATATTGGCACCGAGATCATCGCGCGCGCGCGGCCCGACGGTTACACCGTGGGCATGGGCAATTTCGCACCCTTGGCCGTGAACCATGCGCTGTTCAAAAAACTGAACTTCGACCCCATCAACGACATCGTGCCCATCGCCTTGATTGAAAAAGGCCCTTTGATATTGATGGTGCGCAACGAGTCACCCTTTAAAACCGTGGCCGAGGTGGTGGCAGCGGCCAAAGCCACGCCTGGCAAATACAGCTTTGCCTCGGGCGGCCTTGGCGGGTCTCATCACTTGAGTGGGGCCTTGTTCGAGCACACCGCAGGCATTGACTTGATACACGTTCCCTACAAAAGTGGTGCTGCTGGGGCCAGCGATTTGATGGGCGGGCAAGTCGACATGATGTTTGAGCAAATGTATTCGGCCATGCCTGCGATCAAAAGTGGGCGCCTGCGCGCCTTGGCCATCACCAGCCGGGTGCGATCCCCTTTGCTGCCCCAAATTTCGACCATGACGGAATTGGGCTTCCCCGCCGTTGAAGTGCAAAACTGGCAAGGTTTGGTGGGCCCCAAAGGCATGAGCCCTGAACTGATCAAAACTCTCAACGCCGTTTGCAACCAGGCCCTGCAAAACGCAGAAGTGCGCGACAAAATTCTCAGCCAGGGCAATGAGGTGGGGGGCGGCTCTCCCGAGGTCTTTGCCGCCCTCATTCGCGCCGAGTCACCGCGCTGGGGCAAAGTGGTGCGCGACGCCAAAATCGAACCCGAATGAAAAAACCTGCAAGATTTGGCAGCTTGCAGGTTTTGCAGTGTGACGCGGCAGACGCGCCAATCGATCAGGCTTTGACCGTATCAGCCACTTCCTGATAGCTGTCAATCTGGTTGAAGTTCAGGTACTTGTAAATCTTGCTGCCATCGGCATTGATCACGCCCATGTCAGCCAAGTACTCGGCTTGCGTGGGAATGCGCCCGAGCTTGGAGCAAATCGCTGACAACTCGGCCGAGCCCAAATACACAAAGGTGTTTTTGCCCAAGCGGTTGGGGAAGTTGCGGGTGCTGGTGGACATCACCGTCGCGCCCTCTTTCACCTGTGCTTGGTTGCCCATGCACAGGCTGCAACCGGGCATTTCCATGCGTGCGCCAGCATTGCCAAACACGCCATAGTGGCCTTCTTCGGTGAGTTGCTGTGCATCCATTTTGGTGGGCGGCGCCATCCACAATTTCACGGGGATATCACGCTTGCCTTCGAGCAATTTGGAAGCGGCGCGGAAGTGGCCGATGTTGGTCATGCACGAACCAATGAACACCTCGTCGATCTTGGCGCCGGACACATCACTCAAGGTCTTGGCGTCATCAGGGTCATTGGGGCAGCACACGATGGGCTCTTTGATCTCGTTCAAATCGATCTCGATCACTTCGGTGTACTCGGCGTCTTTATCGGCTTGTAAAAGTTGCGGATTGGCCAACCAAGCTTCCATCGCCTGGATGCGGCGGCCAATGGTGCGCGCATCGGCATAGCCTTGGGCGATCATGTTCTTGAGCAACACGATGTTGCTGTTGATGTACTCGATGACCGGCTCTTTGTTCAGGTGCACCGTGCAACCAGCGGCACTGCGCTCGGCCGAGGCATCGGACAACTCAAAGGCTTGCTCCACCTTCAAATTGGGCAGGCCTTCGATTTCCAAAATGCGGCCCGAGAAAATATTTTTCTTACCCTTTTTCTCGACGGTGAGCAGCCCTTTTTTGATCGCGTACAACGGGATGGCATGCACCAAATCGCGCAGGGTGACCCCTGGTTGCATTTGGCCTTTGAAGCGCACCAAAACGCTCTCGGGCATGTCCAAAGGCATCACGCCGGTGGCCGCGGCAAAGGCAACCAAACCCGAACCCGCGGGAAAGCTGATACCCACCGGGAATCGGGTGTGGCTGTCGCCACCCGTGCCCACGGTGTCGGGCAAGAGCATGCGGTTGAGCCACGAATGGATGATGCCGTCGCCGGGCTTCAAGCTGATACCTCCACGGTTGCTGATGAACTCAGGCAACTCATGGTGCGTCTTCACGTCGACGGGTTTCGGGTAGGCCGCGGTGTGGCAAAAAGACTGCATCACCAAATCGGCGCTGAAGCCCAAACACGCCAAGTCTTTCAACTCATCGCGCGTCATGGGGCCAGTGGTGTCTTGCGAGCCCACCGAGGTCATGCGCGGTTCGCAATAGGTGCCGGGCAACACGCCCGTCCCTTCTGGCAAACCGCAAGCACGTCCCACCATTTTTTGCGCCAGCGTGAAACCTTTGCCGTGGCCTTTGGGAACCGCTGGCAAACGGAACAAGGTCGATGGCGGCAGACCCAAGGCTTCACGCGCTTTGGCGGTCAGGCCGCGGCCAATGATCAACGGAATGCGGCCACCCGCACGCACCTCGTCGAACAACACATCGCTCTTGACGGTGAAGCTGGCGATTTCTTTGCCGTCTTTGAAAGCCTTGCCTTCATAAGGGCGCAACTCCACCACGTCGCCCATGTTCATTTGGCTCACATCCAACTCGATGGGCAATGCACCCGCGTCTTCCATGGTGTTGTAAAAAATCGGGGCAATTTTGCTGCCCAAGCACACACCACCGAAACGCTTGTTGGGCACAAACGGGATGTCTTCGCCAGTGAACCACAACACGCTGTTGGTGGCCGATTTGCGGCTCGAACCCGTGCCCACCACGTCGCCCACATAGGCCACCAAATGGCCACGGGCGCGCAGGTCTTCAATGAACTTGATGGGGCCGCGCTTGCCGTCTTCCTCAGGCGTGATGCCGTCGCGTTTGTTTTTCAACATGGCCAAGGCATGCAAAGGGATGTCGGGGCGGCTCCAGGCATCGGGGGCTGGCGACAAGTCGTCGGTGTTGGTCTCGCCAGTGACTTTCAGCACCGACAGCGTGATGCTGTGGGGCACTTCGGGGCGGCTGGTGAACCACTCGGCATCGGCCCAGGACTGGACAACGGCTTTGGCCAAGGCATTGCCTTTGTCGGCCTTTTCTTTGACGTCGTGAAATTGGTCAAACATCAGCAGGGTTTTCTTCAAACCTTCAGCGGCGATGGGGGCGCAGGCTGGGTTGTCGAGCAAGTCGATCAAAGGCGTGAGGTTGTAGCCGCCCAGCATGGTGCCCAACAACTTCGTGGCTTTTTCGGGGCTGAGCAAGGCACATTTTTCAGTGCCATGGGCCACGGCCGCCAAATAGCTGGCCTTGACCTTGGCGGCGTCGTCCACACCGGCGGGCACGCGGTGGGTGATGAGGTCCACCAACATGGCTTCTTCGCCCTTGGGCGGGTTTTTCAACAACTCAATGAGTTCTGCCGTTTGCTTGGCGCTCAATGGCAGGGGAGGAATGCCCAAGGCAGCGCGTTCGGCCACATGGTCACGGTAGGTTTTCAACATATTGAGTTCTCCAATCAAATTTCAAAAAAGAAGGTATTCAAGGGCAAAGTCAACGGGGTTATTTGTTGGCCAATTCGGCAGCGGGCAAGGGACGGGCATCGCCCAAGGGCTCCAAGATGTTGATGGGCGGCATTTTGGCCATGGCCTCGGCGACCACCATTTGCGCGGGGCTTTGGCATTCATCGGCCATGCGGCGTCCCACTTTTTGGTTCATCAACATGGATTTATTGGCCAATTGGATCCACACCGCGCCATGTGCCGTGTCTTCCAAGCGAACCGCTCCCGTTTGCGTGGCCACAGGGGCCATCAGGTAGCGGTGCTTGCCCATGTGCACATCAAAATAGCCTTGGGCGCTGGGGATTGACGCAATCTTCACTGTGCTGGCCTCGCAAACCATGTTCCCGGTGTGCACCTGCGCAGCCACGGCCAACAAATCGTCGGTCAAAGTTGTCAAAAGAGCTCTTTGTTCCACCAGCTGTGTGCTGGGTTTGAGAGGTGACTTTTGCGTCGCACGTGGCTTGTTTTGTGCCGCTTTGGTTTTGGAGGCGGGACCTGGCGAGGTTTGCGCCCAGCCTTGTCCCAGACCACAGGTCAATAGGATCGTCATCATCATCTTGCCCATGGGTACCGCCTGTTCAAGGGTGAAAGAAATGAGCCAACGCTGGTGGCATGGACTGCCCAGTGGCATGGGCGCGTTCCAGCACCTGCCAAAAAAATCGGTAACTGGCACGGTCGTGCAACTGGCCTTGGTGGCTGATGGGGGCCCAGTCTTGTTCCATGCCCGCCAAAATGATCTCACACGCCTTGGCCACCTCTGCCGAGTCGGGTGCCATGGCCGCCAAAATGGGGCGGATTTGCGCGGGGTGGATGCTCCACATGCGGGTGAAACCCAGTTCATGGTTGGCGCGGCGTGCCACATTTTCAATCGCTGACATGTCGCTGAATTCGGTGACCACGCCGTGGGAGGGCACTTTGCCGTGGGCATGACACGCACTGGCGATTTCCAGTTTGGCGCGCAACACCAGGGGGTGGGTGAATTGGCCTTGCGAGCCCATGCCCGCTGACGGAATGGCCCCGCCATGGGCCGAAACAAAATCCATCAAACCGAAACTGAGCGACGCCACGCGAGGCTGGGCCGCAATCTCAAATGCCCGGTGTACCGCCGCTGGCGACTCAATCAGCACATGCAGCGGCAGGTGTTTGGCACCCGCATCGTCGATGGCGCGCACCGCTGTGAGCACATCTTGCACCGACTCCACTTTTGGCACCATGATGTGGCTGAGCCGATGGCCGGCGCGGCCCGCAATGGTGGCCACATCTTGCTCAAATGCCGGGTGATCCACCGGGTGCACCCGCACCGCCACCCTGGCGCCGGGGGCGGCCCCCAGGGCCAGTTCACTGACCAGAGCGGCCTGCTCGGCCTCACCACCGACTGGGGCGCCATCTTCGCAATCGAGGGTAGCGTCAAACACGCAGACCCCAAACTCCTGCATCATTTCAGCCTGCAATTGCAGGCTCTTTTGCATGCGAACCCGCACACCGCTGTAGTGGTCACACACGGGCAAGCGGGTGAGCGCCGCTTGCGCGCCGAGCAAAACCTCCCGAGGGTGTTTCATCAAATCAGATGGGCCACGCCCGCTTGCTCATCGGTGAGCTCTTTGAGGGTTTTGTCGATGCAGCTTTGGCTGAAGGCATCAATCGGCAGGCCTTCCACCACTTTGTATTCGCCGCCTTCGCAGGTGACGGGGAAACCAAACATGACTTCCTTGGGTATGCCATACCAGCCATGCGAAGCCACACCCATGGTGACCCATTTGCCGTTGGTACCCAAAGCCCAATCGCGCATGTGGTCGATGGCGGCGTTGGCGGCCGAAGCAGCCGACGACAAACCGCGCGCTTCAATGATGGCCGCGCCGCGCTTGCCCACGGTGGGCAGAAACACATTCGCATTCCATTCTTGGTCGTTGATCATGTCTTTGACCGACTGACCACCAATGGTGGCGAAACGGTAATCGGCGTACATGGTGGGCGAGTGGTTGCCCCAAACGGCCAACTTTTCAATTTCTGCCACGGTCTTACCGGTTTTGATGGCAATTTGGCTCAAAGCACGGTTGTGGTCCAAACGCAGCATGGCGGTGAAGTTTTTGGACGGCAAACTGGGCGCGCTTTTCATCGCGATATAGGCATTGGTATTGGCTGGATTGCCCACCACCAGCACCTTGACGTTGCGGGATGCCGCTGCATCCAAGGCCTTGCCTTGGGCGGTGAAGATCTGGGCATTGGCCGCCAACAAGTCGGCCCGCTCCATCCCGGGGCCACGCGGACGGGCGCCCACCAACAAAGCGTAGTCGGTGTCTTTGAAAGCGGTCTTGGCATCGCCATGGGCCTCCATGCCGGCCAACAAGGGGAAGGCACAGTCATCAAGCTCCATCATCACGCCCTTGAGCGCTTTTTGGGCCTTTTCGTCTGGGATCTCCAGCAGCTGCAGGATGACCGGTTGGTCCGCACCCAACATTTGCCCCGAGGCAATGCGAAACAACAAGGCGTAACCGATTTGGCCAGCGGCCCCAGTGACGGCGACGCGAACGGGCTTTTTGCTCATGGTGGAGGCTCCAGATGATGAAATTAACAATTGAAAAAAGAGTGTACCCGCAATTTTCGTGGGTGCGGTTTGTCTTATGTCTTATATAAGATAAGATAAGGCCATGACGCAGGGCTGACACCCTGACACACCCACGCCATGCCGCCATCAAACCCATCACCTGCAACCGCTTTTGCCAGTGAAATTCCTGGCCTGTTGGTGACACCTGGACAGACGCCGGCTTTCAGCCCCTTGTACCAACAAATCAAGGGGCTGATCTTGCAAAGCCTCCAAGGCGGCGAGTGGAAACCCGGCGAAGCCATCCCCAGCGAAATGGACCTGGCTGCTCGCTTCAAGGTCAGCCAAGGCACGGTGCGCAAGGCCATCGACGAGTTGGCCACCGAAAACCTGTTGGTGCGCCGCCAGGGCAAGGGCACATTTGTCGCCACACATGCAGAAGAAAGATTTCAGTTTCGATTTCTCAAACTGCAACCCGACCACGGCAACCCCCAAAGTCAAGGACCCGCCGAGCGCACGATCTTGGGTTGCAAACGCATGCGCGCCAGCGCCGAAGTGGCGCGGGCCTTGGCCTTGCGCACCGGTGAACCGGTGATCGAAGTTCGCCGCACCCTGTCCTTTGGCGGTGTGCCCACCATCTTGGAAGAGTTGTGGCTACCCGGCGACCGCTTCAAGGGCTTGAGTGCCGAGCGCTTGGCGGCCTCACAGGGCCCCATGTACGCCATGTTCGAGGCTGAGTTCGGCATCAGCATGGTTCGCGCCGATGAACGCTTGCGTGCGGTCTTGCCCGATGAACAACAGGCACAATGGCTGCAAGTGAACACCACCACCCCGTTGCTCAGTGTGGAACGGGTGGCGTTCACCTACAAAGACCTTCCCATGGAGTTGCGCCGCGGTTTGTACCGCACCGATATGCACCACTACCGAAATCAATTGTTCTGAATCTGACATGCAATTTTCACGTCATCTTTTTGCCGTCCAATAGAATTTGCCACTTTGTTGTTGACCCATCTGTTTTCCCACCCCACGACCAGGATTCCTCCCCATGACCGAGACTGCCCCCAAACGGCCTGAGTTTCGCAATATCAATGCGCTGACCGATTTGCCCTCCTATCGCCTGCCCCCTGCGGGCTGGGTGTCCATCCTGCACCGCATCAGTGGCGCCTTGATGTTCTTGTTGCTGCCCTTCATCATTTGGATGTTCGACACCTCGGTCTCATCCGAAATTTCATTCGCCAAATTCAAATTGGCTTTCAATGTCGGCCTGGGCTTAGTCCCCGGTTGGTTCATGAAACTGGTCGCCTTGGCCCTGATCTGGGCCTATTTGCACCACTTGATCGCTGGCATGCGCCACCTTTTCATGGATGTGCAACATGCGGTGAGCAAAGAGTTTGGCCGTTCCTCTGCCATTGCCACCCTGGGCTTGTCCATCGCCATGACCCTGGTGCTGGGTGCCAAGTTGTTTGGCCTGTACTGATCTCAAGGAAAGAAACACATGTCTGTCAATTACGGTTCCAAACGCGTGGTGGTCGGCGCCCATTACGGGCTGCGCGACTGGCTGGCCCAGCGCATCACTGCAGGCTTGATGGCCTTGTTCACCTTGTTGGTGTTGGTGCAATTGGCCTGGGGCAGTGGCCCCATTGGCTATGACAAATGGGCGGGCATCTTCAGCACCCAATGGATGAAGGCGCTGACCTTCTCCATCATTGTGGCCATGGCCTACCACATCTGGGTCGGTGTGCGCGACATTTGGATGGACTACGTCAAACCGGTGGGCGTGCGCCTGGGTTTGCAAATTTTCACCATGGTCTGGCTGGTGTCTTGCACCGGCTGGGCAATTCAAGTTCTCTGGAGGCTGTGACCCATGTCTAGTTCAAGTTCCATCGCCCGACGCAGGTTCGATGTCGTCATTGTCGGCGCCGGTGGCTCAGGCATGCGTGCCTCGCTGCAATTGGCCCGTGCCGGTCTGAATGTGGCCGTGCTGTCCAAAGTCTTCCCCACCCGTTCGCACACCGTGGCTGCCCAAGGCGGCATCGGTGCGTCCTTGGGCAACATGTCCGAAGACAACTGGCACTACCACTTCTACGACACCATCAAAGGGTCGGATTGGCTGGGCGACCAAGACGCCATCGAGTACATGTGCCGCGAAGCGCCCAAAGTGGTTTACGAGCTTGAGCACATGGGCATGCCGTTTGACCGCAACCCAGACGGCACCATTTACCAGCGCCCCTTTGGCGGCCACACCGCCAATTACGGTGAAAAGCCTGTGCAGCGCGCATGCGCCGCGGCCGACCGCACCGGTCACGCCATGCTGCACACGCTGTATCAGCAAAACGTGCAAGCCAACACGACCTTCTTTGTTGAATGGATGGCCCTGGACATCATCCGCGATGCCGAGGGCGATGCCGTGGGCGTCACCGCCTTGGAGATGGAAACCGGCGAGATGTACATCCTGGAAGCCAAAACCGTGTTGCTCGCCACCGGTGGTGCAGGCCGGATATTTGCCGCTTCGACCAATGCCTTCATCAACACCGGTGACGGTTTGGGCATGGCAGCACGTGCAGGCATTCCGCTGGAAGACATGGAGTTTTGGCAGTTCCACCCCACCGGTGTGGCCGGTGCCGGTGTGCTCTTGACCGAAGGTTGCCGAGGCGAAGGCGCGATTTTGCTCAACAGCAACGGCGAGCGTTTCATGGAGCGTTATGCGCCCACCTTGAAAGACTTGGCACCGCGTGACTTTGTGTCGCGTTGCATGGACCAAGAAATCAAAGAGGGACGCGGTTGCGGCCCGAACAAAGACTATGTGCACTTGAAGCTCGATCACCTTGGTGCCGAGACCATCATGAAGCGCCTGCCGTCTGTCTATGAAATTGGCCACAACTTCGCCAACGTCGACATCACCAAAGAGCCCATTCCGGTGGTGCCCACCATCCATTACCAAATGGGCGGCATCCCCACCAACATCCATGGTCAAGTGGTCACCCAGTCCGCCACCGACCACAACGCGGTGGTGAATGGTTTGTATGCGGTGGGCGAATGCTCTTGCGTGTCGGTGCACGGCGCCAACCGTCTGGGCACCAACTCGCTGCTCGATTTGCTGGTGTTTGGCAAAGCCGCAGGCAACCACATCGTCGACTTCCACCAGAAAAACAAAACCCACAAACCCCTGCCAGCCGATGCCGCCGATTTGTCGCTGTCTCGCTTGGCGCGGCTCAATGGCAACACCGATGGTGAATATGCCCAGGACGTGGCCAACGACATCCGCGCCAGCATGCAGTTGCATGCGGGTGTGTTTCGCACCCAAGCCAGCATGGACGAGGGCGTGAAAAAAATCGCCGACCTGCGCGAACGCGTCAAACACATTGGTCTCAAAGACAAGTCCAATGTGTTCAACACCGCCCGCATCGAGGCCTTGGAGGTGGAGAACCTCATCGAGTGCGCCCAGTCCACCATGGAGTCAGCGGCAGCGCGGCACGAAAGCCGTGGCGCCCATACCGTCAACGATTACGGCGACACCCCTGAGCATGCCGCCGGTCGCAACGATGCCGAATGGCTCAAGCACAGCCTGTGGCACAGCGCCAGCAACAGCCTGACCTATAAGCCGGTCAAGCTCACACCTTTGACCGTCGACAGCGTGCCGCCCAAAGTGCGCACCTTCTGACCCAGTCCTCCCATCCCGGCAACCCTCTTAGCAGCAAAAACACCATGAAACGCACGTTCAAAATTTACCGCTATGACCCTGAGCGCGATGCCAAGCCATACATGCAAACCATCGAGGTGGAACTCGATGGCCACGAGCGCATGTTGCTCGATGCCTTGATGAAAATCAAAGCCCAAGACCCGACGTTCTCTTTTCGCCGCTCCTGCCGCGAAGGTGTGTGTGGCTCAGACGCCATGAACATCAATGGCAAAAATGGTTTGGCCTGCTTGACCAATATGCTCAGCCTGCCGGGCGAAATTGTGCTCAAGCCCTTGCCTGGCCTGCCCG
>Ga0315903_10009019_pt1 | contig 12150 bp, 9 predicted proteins | sample LakEriMetagenome_7_FD_203524 | JGI IMG/M metagenome (GOLD analysis project Ga0315903, IMG submission 203524) | Freshwater fungal communities from buoy surface, Lake Erie, Ohio, United States - Buoy 2 MA119 | ecosystem: Environmental > Aquatic > Freshwater > Lake | place: USA: Lake Erie, Ohio...
GCCCGTTTCACCCGCACTCAAGCGGCTCGTCTCTGTTGCTCTGATCCTCACCTCGCGGTGGAGAGGTGTTACCTCCTGCGCCGTCCTGTGCAGTCCGGACGTTCCTCCAGTGCGGTGTTTCCACCCAACGCTTGCGCGCTGGCCTTGCGGCTTGCACCAGCGGCGGCCTGGCAGACTTCACCAGGGCATTATCCGCCCAGGCCGATAATGCGCGCTTCTCTTGTCCTTGCCCGATGACCACGGGCCGCCTGGCCATGATCCGCATCACCGAACTCAAGCTCGCGCTCGACGCCGCCTTTGACCCGCCCGACGCAGCCTCCCTGCCCCCGCTGTACCCGCCAAGCCTCCCCGCGCTGGTCGCCCAGACCTTGGGTGTGAAACCCGCCGACATCGCGCATTGGCAGGTGTTCAAACGCAGCTTTGATGCGCGCAAAGCCAAACTGCAAGTGGTCTACATCGTGGACGTGCAGTTGCACAGCGAAGCCGCGCACGCCGCCTGCCTGGCGCGCCACGCGGGCAACCCCCACATCTTTGCCAGCCCCGACATGGCTTGGCAGGCGCCGGTTCAGGCCCCGGCTGACTGGGCCCCCCACGATGGCGAGCGCCCGGTGGTGATTGGCTTTGGGCCGTGCGGCATGTTTGCCGCCTTGGTGTTGGCGCAAATGGGCTTGAAGCCCATCGTCATCGAGCGCGGGCGGCGCGTGCGCCAGCGCACCAAAGACACCTGGGGCTTGTGGCGCCAACATGTGTTGCAAGCCGAGAGCAATGTGCAGTTTGGCGAGGGTGGTGCTGGCACCTTCAGCGACGGCAAGCTTTACAGCCAGATCAAAGACCCGCGCCACTTGGGACGCAAGGTGATGGCCGAGTTCGTGCGCTTTGGCGCCCCCGAAGAAATTTTGTGGGCTGCGCACCCGCACATTGGTACCTTCAAACTGGTCAAGGTGGTGGAGAACCTGCGCGAGCACATCATCAGCCTGGGCGGTGAGATCCGCTTTGAACAGCGCGTGACCGACATCGAGACCGAACATGGCCCACAAGGCCAGCGCATCGTCGGCCTGCAAGTGTTGGATGTGGCCACTGGCCAAAGCCACGCCCTGCCCGCGCGCCATGTGGTGCTGGCCTTGGGCCACAGCGCCCGCGACACCTTCACCATGCTGCACCGCCATGGCGTGGCGATGCAGGCCAAGCCGTTTTCGCTGGGCTTTCGCATCGAGCACCCGCAAGGCCTGATTGATCGCGCGCGCTGGGGCGCACATGCCGGTCACCCCATGCTGGGTGCGGCCGATTACAAGCTGGTCCACCACGCCCGCAATGGGCGCAGCGTTTACAGCTTTTGCATGTGCCCCGGTGGCACGGTGGTGGCTGCCACTTCTGAGCCAGGCCGGGTGGTCACCAACGGCATGAGCCAATACTCGCGCAACGAGCGCAATGCCAACGCTGGCCTGGTGGTGGGCATAGCCCCACGCGACCACCCCACCGACCCGGCCTTGTTCGAGGCCCTGCTCGGCCCGGTGCGCATGGACACCGCCGACGCCACCGGCGGCTTTCACCCACTGGGCGGGGTGGTGTTGCAGCGCCAATGGGAGAGCCGCGCTTTTGAGTTGGGCGGCGGTGATTACAGCGCACCCGGCCAGTGCGTGGGCGACTTTGTGGCGGGCCGCGCCAGCACCGGCGTGGGCGGGGTGGAGCCGTCTTACAAACCGGGTGTGCACTTTGGCAGTTTGGACAGCGCCTTGCCCACCTACGCCATCGACGCGCTGCGCGAAGCCATCCCGGCGATGGCGCGAAAGCTCAAGGGCTTTGACCAAGCCGACGCGGTGCTCACCGGCGTGGAAACCCGCACTTCGTCACCCCTGCGCATTGAGCGCGACGTCGGCCACCAAAGCCCCAATGTGCGCGGCCTATACCCGGCGGGTGAAGGGGCTGGTTTTGCGGGCGGCATTTTGTCGGCGGCGGTGGATGGCATCAAGGTGGGGGAGTCGGTGGCGCGGGGGGTGTTGCTTTGAACGCCCCCTCACAAACCGCCATCTCGGGGTATGCAAGCCTCCTCCAGTCGCTGCGCTCCAATGTCGTCGGCCCGCACACCCGCTCGTGCCGGTTTCGGTGAGATGTTTGTTTGTGGGGCGATGAACTTCCCCTCTCTCAAGGCCAAATGGCGGTAAGCGTCGCATGAACTCCCCCTCTGAACCGCCATCTCGGGGTATGCAAGCCTCCTCCCCTCGCTTCGCTCCGATGTCGTCGGCCCGCACACCCAATCGTGTCGGTTTCGGTGAGGTATCGGTTTCGCAAATTGGTGATGGCTAACGCCTTTACCATTTGCCAGGCGTGTGGGTGTAATCACTTGTTGCACTCACACTTTTCTTTCGCAGCACCGATGGTGGGTGCGCCGCCCGACAACATCGGAGCGAAGCGACTGGCGAAGGGCGGCGTACCCGCCAGCGGGGCGGGTTCAGCACAAACCCAACAATTCACCCCCGCTTGACCAACCACCAAATTGCATATACATTTTGACGATGATCACGTGGAACGAAGCAAAGCGGCGCGAGAACATCAGAAAGCACGGGCTTGACCTGGCTGAACTCGAACCGGTCTTCGATCAACCCATGATTTCCGTGGAAGATGCTCGCCAAGGCTAAGGCGAACTCCGGGTGCAGAGCCTGGGCATGTGACAAGGGCGGGTCGTCTTTTTGGTGTGGACCCCGCGCGGCGACGAGACCGCGCACATCATTTCCTGCCGCTATGCCGATAGAAAAGAAACCGATGCCTTCTTCAACGCGCTTTAGTCATCAACAAATCGCTGCCGCCAAAGCGGCTGCACCAAAGGAAACCGTGAGCAAGAACAAGGTCGACTGGCAACAAGCCACGGTAACGCCCGGGGGGGGTGTGGCTGCCACACTGGCCGGTTTGCGCAAGTCGCGTGGGCCGAACAAAAAACCAGCCAAGGAACAAGTGGCCATCCGTCTCGACCAAGAGTTGGTGTCCGCTCTTCGTGCCAGCGGGCCTGGATGGCAAACGCGTGTGAATGCAGCTCTGAAAAATTGGATGGCCAACCAACCGGTCGTGCGAGAGCCTTGAAGCCGTTATGGGTCCTGAACTTCCCTTCGCAAACCGCCATCTCGGGGTATTCAGCCCTCCTCCAGTCGCTTCGCTCCAACGTCGTCGGCCCGCACACCCACTCGTGTCGGTTTCAATGGGGTGTTGGGTTGCAGGTTATTGGCGCATCAATGCATTTTCGATCCGGCTTCAACTTGTGCAGGCACCAAGTTCGCGCGCAGCGATCTCTTCCGCAGCACCGATGGTGGGTGCGTCGTCCCGACAACATCCGAGCGCAGCGACTGGCGGAGGGCGGCGTACCCGCCAGCGGGGCGGGCTCAGCACAAAGGACGACAAAAACCATCCGCCACTTCAAGATAATGAGTGCTTTGACACCTCGCACAAGGATGACACATGACGCTGATCTGGGGCCGCATCACCTCCATCAATGTGCGCAAGGTCATTTGGACGCTGCAGGAATTGGGTTTGCCTTTTGAGCGCAAAGATGCGGGAGCCACCTTTGGGGTGGTCGATACCGATGAATATGCCCAACTCAACCCGAATCGCTTGGTGCCACTGATGGTGCAAGGCGAGCGCACGCTGTGGGAGTCCAATGTCATCGTGCGGTACCTTTGTTCAGCAGAGTCACGCCTGTGCCCCACAGACCCCTGGCTGAGGGCCGATGCTGAGCGCTGGATGGATTGGCAGCAAACCACCTTCAGCCCTGCCGGGCGGGACGCCTTCATCCAACTGTTTCGCAAGCCCGAGGGAGCGCCCAATAAGACCAAGGTGCAAGCCTCGGTGAACGCAACCCGGCCTTTGTTGGACATGCTCGACCGCCATTTGTCACAACGCCCTTTTCTGGCTGGCGATGAATTTGGCATGGCCGACATACCCATGGGTTGTGAAGTGCACCGCTGGAAGGGCTTGCCCATCGAGCACACCCCTAGGCCGCACTTGGACCGCTGGTATGCGGCCGTATCACAACGCTCGGCCACTCGCGGCGTGTTGGATGTGCCACTGGCCTGAGCAGGCCTCTCTTGCTTTCGCGAAGTGGGTGTGTGAACTGCCTCAGTTGGGCCGTCGTATCGAGGTGTGCGTTGCTGGAACTCCCCGATAAACCGCCATCTCGGGGTATGCAGGCGTTTTCACATGTTGCGCGCATCCATCTCTTTCGCAGCACCGATGGTGGGTGCGTCGCCCGACAACATCGGAGCGCAGCGACTGGCGGAGGGCGGCGTACCCGCCAGCGGGGCGGGTTCAGCCGCAAGTCAGATGCCCAGACGCAACGAAATCAAAATGGCGGCAAAAGAATTGGAATCTGACCCCAATTACTGCTGCTGCAAATGCGCGATGCGCTCCTCCAGCGGGGGGTGGCTGGCGAAGAGTTTGCTCAGGTCGCCAGTGATGCCCATGGCGGCGACGCCGGAAGGCAAAACGCCGGCTTGCATTTGGCCCAAGCGGCCCAGCGCATTGATCATGGGTTGCTTGCGCCCGAGCAATTGGGCCGAGCCCTCGTCGGCGCGGAACTCGCGCTGGCGGCTGAACCAGGCCACGATCATGCTGGCAACAAAACCGAGCACGATGTCGAGCACGATGCTGGTGACGTAGTAGCCCCAGCCCGGGCCGGTGTTTTCTTCGTCGTTTTTGCGCAAAGCGCTGTCCACCAAGTAACCAATCACGCGGCTCAAAAACACCACAAAGGTGTTGAGCACGCCTTGGATCAGGGTCAGCGTGACCATGTCGCCATTGGCGATGTGCGCGACCTCGTGGCCCAACACGGCCTCGACCTCTTCGCGCGTCATGCCTTGAAGCAAGCCGGTGGACACCGCCACCAAGGCCGAGTTTTTGAATGCACCCGTGGCAAAGGCATTGGGCTCACCTTCATAGATGGCGACCTCGGGCATCTCAATGCCCGCACGTTGCGACAAGGTGCGCACGGTGTCGAGCAACCAAGCCTCATCGGCCGATTGCGCTTGGGTGATGACTTGCGCGCCCGTGGACATCTTGGCCATCCACTTGCTCATCAGCAAAGAAATGAATGCCCCGCCAAAGCCCATCACCGCGGCAAAGCCGAGCAAGGCGCCCAGATTCAAACCGTTGCTGGTGAGAAAGCGGTTCACGCCCAACAAGCTGGCCACCACACCCAACACCAACATCACCGCGAGGTTGGTCACGATGAACAAGAAAATGCGTTTCATGTCGTCCTCTGTCAGCCCCGCACCGGGGGGCCGTGGGGTGAATCTTAGGGCGATGTCGCCCAATTCAAGCCGATGCCATGACGGCTTGTCAGGGTATTGGGGGCATTGACCGTGTGTGATGGGCCTGCACAGGCCGCGTTGTCAACTGAACTTGTCAGTTGCTGCTGTGGTGGCCAGTCGAAAGACCTGGGTTTGCCCGTAAAAAGCAGGGTCTTCATTGGCCGCCCACCAGCCCGGCACGCCCAACACCGGCAAAGGCGCAAAGGCCTTGCGCCGCAAAAGGTCTTCATGCAAGCTGTCGCACAACCAGGCGTCGAGTTGCGCATCGGCGTTGGTGACGCCTTGCGATTGCGATTGCGATTGCGATTGTGGGTGCGGGTGCAGGTACACGTGCGTTGGCGTTGGCGCTGGCTTCGCATGCGCGTTGGGACCTGCGATGGGTGCGGTCGGCGCAGGGACTGGCATCACGCGCCAGGCATGGCCAGTGATGGCCACGTAAGGCTGGACCAACTTTTCCAACAAGGCATGGCCAAAGACCTCGATGCGCACTTGCGCCCATTGATCACGCTCACGAACAAACAGGTTTTGCCAATCGCGCGCGCACAAGGCTTGCCACAAGCCATCGGGTGCTTGCAGCAGCAACGCGTTTTCGTCGAATACGGTGAGCGCGTCGCGCAAGGCACCACGCTCTTGGCCCACGCCTTGGCGGGCGATTTCTTGCGCTTGCAACTGGTTCAAACGGCGTTTGCTGCGACCAAAGCGCAACCAGCACAGGCCGTTGAAAAAGTCATGCAGGTTGTCTCGGGTGGGGATGCGCTGCTGGGCATGGATAAAAGCCTCATAGGCCTGGCCTTTGGGCAACTCACTTTGTGGCACAAAACACAGGTCGGTGCGCCCGCACGGGTGGGCGGCTTGGTTCAGCGCATCGGCCACGCTGTGCCCCGCCATCACCGCTGCATAGACGGGCTGCCCAAGTGCCGCCCATGCTTGAAACCACGGGGCCTGCCAATCGATGGCTGGCCAGGCGGGTGACTCGCTCAGGCCTGCATGCGCCATGCCAGCGTCTCGCCACCGCACAAGGGCTTGATGGCGGCGTCGCCAAAGGGCAAGGTCTCGGGCAAGGTCCAAGCATGGCGCGCCAAGGTGATGCGCCCGGTGTTGCGTGGCAAGCCATAAAAGTCCGGGCCATGAAAGCTGGCAAAGCCCTCTAGTTTGTCCATCGCACCCGCGTCCTCAAAGGCTTGCGCGTACATCTCCATGGCGCTCAGGGCCGTGTAGCAACCGGCGCATCCACTGGCATGCTCTTTCAGGTGCGCGGGGTGCGGGGCGCTGTCGGTGCCCAAGAAAAACCGCGCGCTGCCCGAGGTGGCGGCCTTGACCAAAGCCAAGCGATGGGTTTCGCGCTTGAGCACGGGCAAGCAGTAATAGTGCGGGCGCATGCCGCCCAAAAACAGGGCATTGCGGTTGAACAGCAAATGGTGGGCGGTGATGGTGGCGGCGGTGGGGCCGTCGGCTTGGGCGACGAACTGCGCGGCCTCTTGGGTGGTGATGTGTTCCATCACGATTTTGAGTTCAGGGAAGTCGCGGCGCAAAGGGATGAGATGGCGCTCGATGAACACCGCTTCGCGGTCAAACAAGTCCACCGATGGGTCGGTCACTTCGCCATGCACCAGCAACAGCAAGCCGTGGCGTTGCATGGCCTCCAAGGTGGCGCTGATTTTGCGCAAATCGGTCACACCGGCGTCGCTGTGGGTGGTGGCCCCAGCGGGATAGAGTTTGCAGGCGACCACACCGGCGTCTTTGGCGCGGGCGATCTCATCGGCGGGCAAGCTGTCGGTGAGGTACAGGCTCATCAGCGGGTCAAAGTGCGCGCCTTCGGGCAAGGCGGCCATGATGCGCTGGCGGTAGGCCATGGCCAAAGCAGTGCTGGTGATGGGGGGCTTCAAGTTGGGCATCACCAGTGCGCGGGCAAATTGTGCGGCGGTGTGGCCCACCACGGCTTGCAAGGCCGCGCCGTCGCGCAAATGCACATGCCAATCGTCGGGTTGGGTGAGGGTCAGGGTGTCGGAGGTAGAAGGGTTGGGGTTCATGCCCGCATTGTCCCATCGGCGCGGGCCAACCCAAGCCACGGGCACTTATTCGGCTGGAAGGGTCTGCGCGGCCAAATTGGCCTTGTGCTGCAAAAACGCCCACAGCGCATGGGCGGCGGTTTTGGGGCTGGTGGCATTGGCGCGGGCCGGTTTGACCCTGTAAGCGCGCAGCAGCATGGCTTGATCGGGATGCGGCCACAGGTGCGAGGTGGCGCGCACCAACAACTGCTCGCGCAACTCTTTGGCGACTGCGCTGTGCGGCAAAAACGCCAGCCCATGACCGGCCAAAGCCATGGCCTTCAAACCCTCGGCCATGTCGGTTTCGTACACCCGGTCCAAGTGGATGGGCACCGGAGCGCTTTTGAGGATCAGGTCCACGATGCGGCCCAAATACGCCCCTGGCGCATAGCCCAAATAAGGCACATGGGCGGAGGCCGTGCCCGGCAGCTGAAACATCGGCTGACCGTCGGCACGCGGTTTGGCGTAAGGACCCATCACCTCTTGGCCCAGCTCGACCATTTCATACCGGTCGGCGTCCAACTCAATCGGCTGCGAGGGGTGGTAGTAAGAGATCAGCACATCGCAACTGCCCTCAATCAGGTGCAGCACCGCGTCGTGCACATTGAGCGCGATCAAGCGGCTTTTGATCGGGCCAAACTCTTCGCGCAGGCTCGACACCCAGGCCGGGAAAAAGGTGAAGGCCAGGGTGTGTGGCACGGCAAAGGCAATCACGTCTTGCCCGGCCGAGGCCTGGGCGCGCAGCATGGCGCGGGTGCTGTTTAAAAACTGCAGCATGTCCAGCGCTTGCGCATACAAGGTCTCGCCAGCAGCGGTCAGGCGCGTGGGGTAGGAAGAGCGGTCCACCAGGTCGGAACCGGCCCAGGCCTCGAGCGACTGAATGCGGCGCGAAAACGCTGGCTGGGTGACGTGGCGCAACTGCGCCGAGCGGCTGAAGCTGCGCGTCTCCGCCAGGCTGACGAAGTCTTCCAACCACTTGGTTTCCATCAGGGCTCCAAGGGCTTCAAAGCGGGCGGCCCTCTTGCACCGCGTGGCAGGCCACTTGCACGCCGTCGATGGTTTGCAACACTGGGCGTTCGCTGCGGCAGCGCGCATCGGCCCAGGGGCAACGTGGGTGAAAACTGCAACCCGTGGGCGGCTGCAAAGGGTTGGGCACCTCGCCTTGCACCGGGGTGCGCTCGCGCCCATGGTCGCGCATGCGCGGAATCGCGTCGATGAGCATGCGGGTGTAGGGGTGGCGCGGTTGCGCAAACAAGCGCCGCGTGGGTGCCACCTCGACCAAGCGGCCCAGGTACATCACCCCCACTTGGTCGCTCACATGGCGCACCACCGCCAAGTTGTGCGAGATGAACAAATAGGTCAGCCCACGGGCGCGCTGCAAGTCGCCCATGAGGTTGAGCACCTGGGCTTGCACGCTCACATCCAGCGCCGAGGTGGGCTCGTCACACACCAAAAACTCGGGCGCGGTGGCCAGAGCCCGGGCAATCGAGATGCGCTGGCGCTGCCCGCCCGAAAACTGATGCGGGTACTTGCCCAAATCGGCCGAGCCCAAACCCACCGATTGCAACAAACCCACCACCGCGTCTTGCGCAGCGGCGCGGCTGGGGGCGAGACCGTGCTCGAGCAACGGCTCAGCGACCACATCGCCCACCGTCCAGCGCGGGTTGAGGCTGGCATAGGGGTCTTGAAAAATCATTTGGATGCGCCGGCGCAAGGCCAAGGCATCGCGCCCGGCAAACGCGGCGTGCGCGTCTTGGCCGTCAAACTGCACCTGGCCCCGGCTGGGCTGGTACAGACCCACCAGCAAGCGCGCCACCGTGCTTTTGCCACAGCCCGACTCGCCCACCAAGGCCATGGTTTGGCCGCGTGGGATGGCAAAGTCCACCCCGTCCACCGCGTGCAGCCATTGGCGTGGTTGGCGCTCGAGCACGCGGTTGAGCCAGGGGGCCGACACGTCAAAGTGGCGCGCCAGGTCGCGCACCTGGACCAAGGGCGTGGTGGGCTGTAGACCTGCAGCACTGGCGCTGGTGTCAGGCTGGCCAACGTCGCCAGCGGTGTCAGAGATGGGCGTGTTGGGCGCTGCGATCGGCCCTGAGTGTGCGGCAGCGGTGTTCGCCTGCACCAGGGACCGCGCCGCTGGCACACCGGCCATGGCACGGGCCAGTGGCGCTACCCGCTCAGAGCGGGTCTGCACAGCGCCCACCAAAGCGTGTGCAGGGGCGGCCGCGTCGATCAACCAACACGCGGCCAGGCCTTGGCCCACCGATTGCAATTCGGGCCGCTGCTGGGTGCAGCGTGGCAGGGCATGGGCGCAACGCGGGTGGTAAGCGCAACCGCTGGGGATGGCGTTCAGGCGCGGCATGCTGCCGTCGATTTGGTGCAAGCGCTCGTCATCACCGTCGATGTCGGGAATAGAGGCCATCAGCCCCGCGCTGTAGGGATGGGCGCTGCGGTGGATGACCGCGTCCACCGGGCCAATCTCGGCCACCCGGCCGGCGTACATCACCGCCACGCGGTCGCAGGTTTCGGCGATCACGCCCATGTCGTGGGTGATCAACACCACCGCCGCGCCGCGCTCACGGCACAGGCGTTTGAGCAGACCAATGATTTGCGCTTGCACCGACACATCCAGCGCGGTGGTGGGTTCGTCGGCCACGATCAGCCGCGGCTCGGCGGCCAGCGCCAGCGCAATCACCACCCGCTGGCGCATGCCGCCGGAGAACTGGTGGGGGTAATGGTCGAGCCGCTCGCGCGCAGCGGCAATGCCGGTTTCTTGCAACAAGGCCACGGCGCGCTCGCGCGCCTCATGGGCGCTGACGGGCAAATGGGCTTGGATGGTCTCCACCAATTGCTGGCCCACGCTGTACAAGGGGTTGAGCGAGGTCAGTGGGTCTTGAAAAATCGCGCCAATGTGGCGCCCGCGCAAGCGGCGCAGGCCTTCAGGGTCCAAGTTGTCGATGCGCTGGCCGTCGAACCAAATGACACCGCTGGCGATGCGCCCGGGTGGCTCGAGCAGACCAATGATGGACGCACCGGTGAGCGACTTGCCGGCACCCGACTCGCCCACCACGCCCAGCACCTCACCAGCGGCCACGCTAAAAGACACGCCGTCCAAAGCCCGCAACACACCCCGGCGGCTGGGAAACTCGACCACCAGGTCTTTGACCTCGAGCAAGGGCGCGGTGTGGGGCAGGTCCATGCGCGTTCGCCTATTGCAAACGCGGGTTGAGCGCGTCGCGCAACCAGTCGCCGAGCAAATTCACCGACAGTGATATCAGCACCAGCATCAGGCCCGGAAAGATGGTGATCCACCACTCGCCCGAAAACAAATAGTCATTGCCCACGCGGATGAGCGTGCCCAGCGAGGGTGATGTCGGCGGCGCACCGACCCCCAAAAACGACAGCGTGGCCTCGGTGATGATGGCCGTGGCCACCTGAATGGTGGCCAGCACCAGCACCGGCCCCATCACATTGGGCAGCACATGGCGGCGCATGATGCGCGCCGGGCTGACCCCGGTCACGCGGGCGGCTTGTACATACTCTTTGTGGCGTTCCACCAAGGTGCTGCCGCGCACCGTGCGAGCGTACTGCACCCAACCGGTCAAGGTGATGGAGGCGATCAACACGCCAAAGGCCAAGGCCTCGTGCGCTTGCGGAAACAGCGCCCGCCCCACGCCAGCGATGAGCAGCGCAACCAAGATGGCGGGAAAGGACAGCATCACGTCACAGGTGCGCATGATCAGCGCGTCCCACTTGCCGCCCCAAAAACCGGCCCACAGGCCCAGGCTCACACCCAGCAGCACCGACAGCGCCACCGAGCTCAAACCCACCAGCAGCGAGATGCGCGCGCCAAACATCAGCGCAGACAAGATGTCGCGCCCTTGGTCGTCGGTGCCCAGCCAGTACTTGGGGTTGCCCTCTGCGCTCCAAGCCGGGGGCAGGCGCGAATCGGCCAACTCCAGGGTGGCCAGATCAAACGGGTTGTGGGGTGCGATCCAAGGGGCCAACACCGCGGCCAGCACACAAGCCAAGGCCAGCAGCGCCGCCACCACCGCAGTGGGAGAGTGGCGAAAGCTGTGCACCAGGTCGCTGTCCCACCAGCGCGCCCAGGCGCTGGGGCTGGCTTGGCTCATGGCGGCAAGGCGCGGGGCTTAGGGTTTGACGACGATGTACTTCCAGGGCATGCCGTTGTCGGGCAACTGCACGACTTGGATGTTTTTCTTGGCCGCCCAGTTCAGCGCTTGCTGGTGCAAGGGCAGGTGGCCAATGTCGTCTTGGTGGATCTTCATCGCGTCGCGGATCAAGGCATTGCGCTTTTTGGTGTCGGTCTCTGAGGCCACTTGCTGGGTCAGCTCGTCCACTTTGGGGTTGTTGTACGCGCCCAGATTGAACTGGCCGCGCCCACCTTCACCGGGCGAGGACAAGATGGGGTAGAGCACGTTGTGCGCGTCCACCGTGCTGGCGGTCCAGCCCAGCATGTAAAAGCTGGTGTTGCGGCTCAAAATTTTGGGGAAGTAAGAGCCCTTGGTTTCGGCCTCGAGGTTGATCTTCACGCCCACCCGCGCCAAGTTGGCGGCCACGGCTTGGCAGATTTCGGCGTCATTGACATAGCGGTCGTTGGGGCAATTCATCTTGACCTCAAAGCCGCTGGGGTAGCCGGCTTCGGCCAGCAGCTTTTTGGAGGCTTCGGGGTCGTAGGGCAAGCGCTTGGCCAGGTCGGCGGCGTAGCCATTGATTTGTGAGGTCAGCATCAAGGCCGTGGGGGTGGCCGCGCCACGCATCACCCGGCTTTTGATGGTTTCGATGTC
>Ga0315903_10009020_pt1 | contig 12149 bp, 9 predicted proteins | sample LakEriMetagenome_7_FD_203524 | JGI IMG/M metagenome (GOLD analysis project Ga0315903, IMG submission 203524) | Freshwater fungal communities from buoy surface, Lake Erie, Ohio, United States - Buoy 2 MA119 | ecosystem: Environmental > Aquatic > Freshwater > Lake | place: USA: Lake Erie, Ohio...
CCAACGGGACGGCGGACGTAAATTTCCAATACGACGCGCTTGGACGCCGAGTCGCGCGATCCGGGACGGGTGGCTCGGTGGTCTATGTGCAGATGGACCAGCAAACGATCGCGGACTACCCAGTCGGTGGCGCAGCAACGACTCCAACCTTCCGATACGTCTTCGCAAGCTACATCGACGAACCGGTCGTCCGCAAAACCGCCGGTACCGGCGGAACGTTGGTTTATTTCCATCGCAACCAACAGTACTCGGTATACGCACTTACCGACTCATCGGGCAACGTAAGTGAACGTTACGCCTACACAGCCTATGGTCAACCAACCTTCCTCAACGCTTCTGCAACGGTGCAAACATCCAGTGCCGCCAACAACCGCTACACCTACACTGGCAGAGAATGGGATCAGACGATTGGGCTGACTCACTTCAGGGCCAGGTGGATTAGCGGTGTGGTAGGGAGGTTTATCTCCAGAGACTCTATTGGGTACGGAGATGGACTAAGTCTGTATCGAAACTTTTTCGGAATACGAGATCTTGATCCTACGGGTTTCAATAGATACGTCAGATCGTACACGGAATATCACCTGATTGGTTGTCATTTTTCTCCCGATGGTGAGGGCTGTGACCTAGTTTGCGAGTATGAGCTTCAAGTTTACGAACAGGAGGGTGAGCTCATCCCACCTGTCCCGCCTGGCATTTTGGTTGGCTTGGGGCCGTGGAGACGCGCGCCCGAAAAACCGCTTACTGAACTTTTTTTCATCGAAGTGGATCCGCAATACTGCGGGCCTTGTCCAACTGAATTCGAACATGCAAATCCTCTCCCAGTCCCAAACGATTTTGACGATCCTCCGACGCCATGGACTCCAACGCGTGGGTTGCCACCACATCCGCCGTTACCACCGCCACCGCCACTACCGCCCAGGAATATCGCGTAAAAGGTTGGTTCTTAGTCACGTACTCTTAGGCTAATTGATTGAGACTAAGGTCTTGACCCGTATTGATAAAATGTGTTGATCTGCCATTCCCAAGAACTCTGATGCGGTAATAAAAATGTTAAATTCAATAAGTGGACGTGTCTTCGTATTCACAGCATGTGCATTCTGGGCAGGGTTGGGGGCATCTGCCGATGACAAGGGAGACACTAAGACCAAAAAATTGGACCCTACAGCGATTCCGCTCCCATACAATTCGTGCCTGATAATTAGAAAGAAAACGGATACGCTCTATGTAATTAGTGGTCTTGCAGATCCAGTACTCCACAGTTCACGCGCGAAGCTAATCATCTGGAGACTAGACTCGGAAAAAGAACTCATTGAGGCCCTCGAAGCGCAGCAGACATCCGGTCCAAGGACACCTGCGAGCGTAGACAAAACGAAGTCCACCTCAATTGACTTAGATGCTGTTAAAAGGGCAACGGTTGAATTCCATTGTTTTGACAAGAATTTTGGCTGGTCCGCAGGAAACTCAAAGATGGGATGGCTTTATCTTGACTCTTTGGAAGGGGTAGAGGTGACTCTCGTTGATGACCTGCTCCTAGGTATACCATCGGGTGGCTTGAAGTTTGAAGAACCGCTTGTTTTCGTTGAACGAGAAGGCGACCGCATATACAAGGAATCCTTCCGCCATATAGGCAAATAAGCGCAAGTAGGTACCCTGTTCACCTAAAGACTAACGCTCCATCAGTCAACGACAGTCCGCCAGAGCGGTGAGGGACCATGGGTCTGGCCCGAGGCGTGTCGGTTGACAGCGAGTAGCAATGGAGTGCATCAGGCGTCAGAGGGACGCGATGCGTTGGGCGTCAGAATCGAAGTGCTCGGGATTTTTCTATTTCGCAACTTTTCCCAATGTTTTCTCTTAGATGATTTTGCTCTGCGCACGATTCTAAGGACCGCTTTGAACATCGCGATGCACCGAAGTCGTGATATTTTTGAGCGATCGAAGCGAGCGTTTTTCTGATTCGCAAGCGATTTTTTCGCTCTGGTCGCAGACCGAGAGCGGAAGCGGGCTGGAAGTCCGCTTTGCGTGGGGATCGAGAGGTGATGTTCGAGGTTGTCATGACGGTCGTCAACTATCCGGGAGCGGAAGTGAACTGGTACGAATCGTGGATTGAGAACATGCAGTGGCCAGCTTGGCATCGTCACCGAGCGTCACGCCGATCTGATACTCGCAGTACGATTGCTCGAATCTCTGCCGCAAGCTCCAATCCCAGAAGCTGGCCTTCGGAGAATTGATCCGAGCAAGAAACCTCTTCCATTCAAACGAGTTCCAATGGTCACTCGTCGCAGCGCTCCATGCAAAGAACGCGATGAGTGCTCTTAACGCGTCGAGATAGCAACCCGTTTGTGCCTGCTACTGGCTTTGAAGATGCTGCATATCGGGGACATGGCTCACATCGAGTTGGCCCTTGCGATACTGCTTCAACAGCTCGGCCACGAGCAAGTCCCGGAACCGATCGGCCAATTGCCGAGGCTCAAACGCTGCCGCCTCCCCCGTGATCGGGATCCAGACTGTTTGCGCACCGTCCACCACCGATTCCGGCTTGGTATTGCTTAGGCTTGGACGACTAGTGCGAGATGACGGTCCGCGACACTGATGGTTGCCGTGGTACCGCTATCGAAGGCGAGAAAGTCTTTTTCGATCCCATCGCTGAAGATGACTCCTCCGCTTGGCATTTGCGAAGTGACGATCAATGGCATGTCCTTGCGAATGACCCCGGCTACCATGGTCGCTTGCGATGCTCGACTGATGAAGGGCTCTCGCACGTAGAACGCCAATGCTTGAGTCGTGTAATCGATGCGATAATTTTCTCGCACTTTTTTAAACGGCTTTCTTTTCTCGGCCGCTTCGATGATTGCAGCCGCTCCGGTCAAGATCGACCGAGACCAGCCGGTCGATCCGGCTCCTGTGGAGACGATGATCCCGCTGGAGGACTGGTGCTCGGATTGTTCGCCTTGCGCTATGCGATATCGGGCTGAGGCATGGGTAGCATAGCCAATGAAAAGGTCATTGAGGGCGTAAATACTCTGACCGTTGTTCAGGGATGCTTGTGCCATCGTCAGCCGGTCGATCTCGTAGCGTCCTGCGGCGACGTTGACGAGTATTTCTTTGCACCGATCGATGGAAAAGGGAAGCAGGATTCCATCGATTCGAACCGGATCGGGATTGAACGCGACGAGTGGTTGGTCGCTAAGATATTTTGCCGTGTTGACCACCAATCCGTCCTGGCCGAGGACAACGACAAGGTCCTTTGGTCCGAAAAGAAAATTCGCTAGGAAAGAACGGTCGATCCGTTGGCATCGGATGTCTGGAAGGGAGCGATTGAGAACTTCGAGTGAATCATGAAATGCACGATGAGAACTTGCGTAACTATCGAAGGAGTCCCCGAGCCGCTCGATGTAGAATCTCGCTTGGGCCTCAGAACTGAACCTTTCGATCAACTCCTCGAGGCCCGTTTTGCGGGTCACGATAACGATCTTATCAAACGCCAATTGAGGCATGGTTTCGGCGGCTTAGCGATCTCTATAGGAGGAATCAGTACCTTGATTGCTGTTCGGAGCGTTCAGCAAGCCAGCTAAGATTTCAGAGGTAATGTTAAGCTGTCCGACTTTTTCGGCATTGAGCCCAAGGACCCGAATCGATTCGGCCAGAAGCAGCTTAGGTTCGATGCCGCTGAGAGCGGCCAGTTCTTGCGCGAGCGCTTTGGCTTTGGATGCTGATTCGATTTCGATTGCTTTGCCTCGGTTTTCCGCTTCACGAAGCATGTTCTGACCTTGGAGTTCGATGAGTTCGGTTCGACCTTTCTCCAGTGCAGAGTCGCTTTCAAGCTCCTTTTCTTTGATTTTTCGCTCGTCATCGACTGCTGCAGCACGCCTTGCCATGATGGCTTCATCAGCACGCCGCAGGAGTTGCTCGCGAAACTCTGCTTCTAAGGCCTTAGACATCTCCGGCGTCGGTTTGACTGCCAAGATGAAGACTCCTAGAAGTTCGACACCGAAAGACTCGAGCGTCGGATCCTTGGCAAGCCGCTGGGCCACCGAGTCAGAAATCGTTTGGACATCGCGGATGCATTCTTCGAGAGTTCGTTTTTCGATTTCTTCGTGGGTGGCGATTTGGAGTGAGTTGACGACCCGTTGTCCCAAGACTCGAAGGTCCTCGGATTTGTAACTTCCCGACTTGGTATCGATGGAAAGATTGAGAAGCTGCGATGCCTTTTCCGGATTGGCGATTCGATAGGTCAGTTGTCCTTGTACGCTTACGACTTGATAGTCTCGGCTGGTTTCGTTGAATACAAAAGGGCAATCGATGCTTTGGGTGGGAACGGCGACGATTTGCGTGTTAAACCGAAGGTAAAAGAAGGAAAGCCCCTGGCCTGCGCGGGTCTTTTGGCTTCCGGAGTACTTGATGATGTAGTCGCTCGGCTGGCCTTTGAAATAGGAAATACCTAGCATAATTCTTCCTGTGCAAGTGGGGGTCTCCTTCGATTGTAATCCGATCCAATGCTTCTTGGAGGCTTTGCCCCCAGAACCCCGGGGATTTTTTAAAGCATCTTTTGGGTCGTCGCGATCCCGGCGCCTCTGTGCCGATTTACCCGATTGCCAGATCATGCATCGCCTAGGATTTCCTCGAACGCGTGCAAAGCGGCTAATAAGCCAATGCTGGGTGCACCAAAGATCTCCTAATGTTTAACCGCTTTGTTGGTGGTCAGTGAAATCAACGGAGGGGGGGTATCTACCAGTACGTCGAGTCCATCGGACAACGTAATCCAGGGGTTTCAGGAGCAACAATAAGGCGGTCAATAGATGAGGGGTATGGATCGGTGCAGTGTCGCTCGGCATCGGTCTGTCATGAAAGTAGTGCATGGTGGTCGCGGGGCTGAGCATCGTACGGAAGTACCGAAGGGGCGATCGGAGATTTGCAAGACTGGGGAAGCAACCCATTTCCCTAGCGAGTTGATCGCAATAGGGGAACATTTCAACAGGATAGACATTACTCGTATCTAAATTCGCAAAACGATGTTCCAATTCGGTTCGGTTTCGACGATGTCGCGATTCGATATCCAAGGGAGCAGCGAATCTTCCAGATAGTTGGCCGACTAGATAATACGCTTGAATCTCGCTGATCGAGGGGATGTTGCCGATGATAGGACGAGTCATACCCACGGCGAACAGGCCATCGAACCGGATATGGCGGACCCCCATATAGAAATCCTTGAGTTCGGCTTTTCCAAGTGTCAATTCTTGGAGTTTCGATCGATATCCGATAGCGGGTATGATGAGATCGGGATCGACGGACAACACGTCTTTCGAGCCGAAGTGAAAGTAGTTGCAATAGGAAGGATTGCTATTGCCTCCGACGATACGGATTCGTCGCTGGGCAACGTCCTCCAGGAAGTCATCGCTTTTGTTATGGTACATATTGAATAGGCTATCTTTTGCTGACTGTGTCAGTAGCCAACTCCAGCGGTTCCGAAGCTTGTGGGTTTCGTCTAGCGAGGAGTCCCGCAGGTGGCGATTGGCAGGAAACAACCAATTCAGTAGGCGTTCGCATCGCATTCGGAATTCGACGAACCGCTGGCCGATGGTATTTCGAAGACCTGCGTCAAAGGACATGAGCAAGCGGTTGCGAAGAAAGTCCGATGGAACACCGCGAATGGGGTGATAGCGAGGGCTGACGCGCATCCCCGTTCTGACCGAAAGCCAAACTTGATTGCTCCGGGAAGGCTCGGCAAGGCGTCGAGCGACATCGACGGCTGATTCGCCTCCGCCGATGACGACGATCTTTTGATTTCGAATCGAATCGCTCCGATCCAGCCGGCTCAAAACGGGAACGGGACTGTCGATCGGCTTGGGGGAATCGGCAAGTCCGGTGCAGACAACAACAGCATCGAATTCAGCCGTGTCCTTGACGATCAACGTGCCATCCGGACCCTGATCATCTTGCGCGCACGATAACCTCAAAATCCACTTGCCCTCCTGATTTTGTTCGACATGAGAAACGCTGGTCCGTAGACGTATGTGGGGCATTAGTCCGAACTTGGCTGCGAATTCTTCGAGGTAAACACCGTACTGCCCATCACAGAAGAAATCAGGGTATCGGCCAGTTTGCGCATTTGCCGATAGGTTTCGATGCACGCGAGCATCATAGAGCGGATAGCAGGCGAATTGAGTGGTGTACTTGGTCGATGTAGAAACGAATCCGCTCGGTGGCCTACCCCAGCATCCGGTGATGCATGAGGTGGCTTCATAGGCTACGACTTGCCAATCGCTTAGTTCTTCTAATGCATATTTGAGGGTAATCAGTCCACTACTACCGCAGCCGATAATGGCTAATTTCTTTTTCATCGCTTTTACCCTTTGTGAGAATCACCCTGCACGAGCGTCAAGCTGATCATGACAAAGTTGAATTGACCAGATTCGGGAATGAAAAGCAGAATTCGTTCACCAATTTGGGGAGATTGAGTTCGAGCGAAATGGTCAAGCATCACAAAAATGCTGGCTGCACCGGTGTTTCCCGCCGTGGACAAGTTGGTCCACCAGCGAGGGACCGCTGATTTTTCACGGCAAAGCCCTTTGATCAATCGCTCCATTCTACCCAAGAAGTAATACGAGGATAAATGAGGCAATATGACTTGATAATCCTCGAGTCTTTCCTGATGTGTGGCCAAAGCATCCACCACGAATTTTTCGGCGCAAGCCAGCAGGTACTTTGACAGAATATCGACATCCTGACTCAGTCGAGCGGTGCGATTGTCGTAGTGCATGCACAAAGGAGCTTCGTGGGCATAGGATCGGGCGTAGGTCCAGTTGACACGAAAACAGGCACGGTCTTCTGGAAGATTCGACTCTAGCAACCAGGCACCTGCGCCATCGGAGAGCATGAACCTGAGAAAAACCGACATAAACCACTTGGAACGCTTGAGGTCCTGCTCCATCATCTCGGTGTCTCTGATCACTCGAAATGCGCTGGACTTAAGGGCCTGGGTCGATTGCTCTGTCCCAATGCATAGAGCAGAATCGTGAGAACCGGCTTTGATGCTCCGGACTGCGTTGACCATAGCAGTAGCCGACGCGGTGCATATGCCTGAGTTGGAATTGATTTCGACGGAGCTTGCCACCAGGTTTCGGCCAGCAAGTTGGGAGTGCAGGATCGAACTGATCCCCGGTCCGGAGAAAGGAGCGTGGGTGGTACCCGCCGACAGGTAGCTGATCGGTCTTCGAGGCAAATTTCCATCCAGGCACGCTTGGGCCGCCAGAGCCGCGAGCTCATAGACGTCAAATGTTTCGTTCTGATTTGAGTCCAAGGCATAGTGGCGAGTCCGGATCCCATTGACAGCCAAAACTTGTCTGCGTACGAGTTCCTCACCTTCGATACTTCCTAGGAATTGACCGATAGCATGGTTTTCGACGGGTTCTCCCGGGAGAAAAGAACCCGTTGCGGTTATGTATGCGAACACTCGATAACTCCTCATTCTCTCAAAAAAGATCGGGGATTCAAAAAGTTAAGATTGTTAGCTAGGGTTTGGAGCAACCGTTCTTAGAATCTCGTAAACGCATTCATCAAAAACAATATGGTAGTACAAGTACTGGTTTGGATTTGCGAAAAACGGGCTATTGTTGTAGTGCCCTCGATTGGACTCCGCCTGCATAAAGAAATCCAGATCGACCAGGACCGCTGGATTGTTTGTATAGAGGTGCTTCATGCACCAAAGTACAATCGAGTCCGATCCGAACGAGTTCAATGCCTTCATAGCCGTCTTAAGATCAGCGAATATAGTGATCACAAACACAACCATGATCGCAACATTAGTTGGACCTAGCCACTGGAAGGAAAACCGACGATTCTCCTCCAATGCTTTCTTGCTGAATTGATTATGGTCCTCGGGAGAGGATTTTCTGAGCTGGTCAAGATTCGTCAGGAATAAATTTTTATTAAATCTTTTTCCCATCTCGTAAGACAGTTGATCGTGGCCGATGGTCATGTTGTTGCGATGAACTTCAGCAATAGAATCGACATCAAAACTTGCATCGATACCATTGAACTTCTTTGGCAGTTGACTCGCAGGCGGCGAGCAATTCGAAAGTAAATGCCGATAGATCAGCGGTTCGATTTGGACATGCCTAATCAACAGTTCGACAGCTTCGGTTCTCGCAAGATACTTCATGCCGAAGGATAGGGTGCGATCGATGAGATAGCCCTCACAACCGACCGGTAATCGATGCAATAGAAATTTTATGGGGAAAATAAAGCATCGATAGAAAAAATACACGAATACAATAATAGGACGGAGAAAAACATAGTCCCAATGTTTTTTCTCGGCGTTGAATAGCTCATTGATGCGGTCTGGTATGTGCGGAAATCGTTTCATCGAAGATCGCTTACGCTCCCACTCAACTTGGTGGCCACTGACCCAGGGAAACAACACGTCGACTCTGAGGTGTCAAATTGTTGCCTAAGGGCTTGACAAAAACAATCCCCCGATTTTTGGGGCGGATTTACAAGCCTTCCCCTGAATGAGACGATCTTCCTACCTTTTTGTGCCTGCATTTCGGATGCAGACGGCTGGGTGGATGTCGCACGCCGAGGGCAACGAGGCGCGGGCCGGTTTTCAAAGCACAAGCGGCTAGTGCGATTTCCAAAGGGCGATCACAGTGGCACGAAGTCACCGATCGAAGGAACGAAAAAAGCCAACATTCGACAAGAATCTTGGCTAGAAGATTTGATTAAATCTGGCGAGGCTCAGAGCCGACCGCGATTGACTTAGTATCGCGGTCCGCGAGGCGATTGATCTCGTTTGTCGCCATAGCCGCCGCCGCTTCGTCCGCCACCGCCACCACCCCCACCGTAACCGCCGCCGCCGCCGCCCCCACCGTAACCGCCACCACCACCTGACGAGCGACTTTCGCGCTCGCGGGCCTCGTTGCACGAGATTTTGCGATCGCCAAGCATCGATTCGTTGAGACCTTGGATCGCTGCTTGGGCTTCGTTTGCGTTGTTCATTTCAACGAAACCGAAGCCGCGAGAGCGTCCGGTCTCGCGATCCATGACGATGCTGGCCTTGCTTACAGTGCCGTATTGGGAGAATGCTTCCGAAAGTTCGGCTTCCGTCGCGCGAAACGAAAGATTGCCTACGTAAATATTTGTCATACCGTTACTCCTATCCAATCTACACATCCATCATCACGCGAGCACAAGAAGTTTCCAGTGCGGCGACGTTTCCGCCGAGAACCAAAGGTCCGTACGACAATGCGAGCGATCAGAAAAACAAAAAAAACCAAAAACTCCGCCGGTCGAAACAATCGTTTCGGGAAAACCGCGAAGCTTTCTACTCTCCGAACGACAGCTAATCGAATCCTAAGAAGAACAGAAGTCACCGAAGAGGGACTCGGATTCAAATCGAGAAATTACTGGATTAACTGCACGTCAGAATATCCCATAAAATCGCAGCAATGGTCCCCGAAGTCAACTGGAAATCCGATTCAAATGCCACTTATACCCATCGAGGCCCTCCAATGCTTTGTTCGTGCTTCTTCTCGTACGCGTACCTAGCATCGCCATCTTCGACAGCCAGTACGCCTGCGGCTGACGGTTCAACGAAATGGGGCTCTTTTGCCCGGTACCTGCAATTTGCATCTGGCCTCAATGCGATAAATCCCAAGAGATCAACCAATGTTCCCCAGCGATTCCCTTGATTTCCTGAGCTAACCCATGCCAAAACGGACCCGCAAATTCTGCGGACGAGCCGAAATGATAGAATTGGAGGACGGGTGGGTGACTCAACGGCTGTTTCTAGCGGGGCTCGGTGGTGATTCTGAGAATTCGACAAGTTCGATGCATGTGGCTTGTGATGCTCTTGTGCATCGGCAGTGCGGCTCGCGCACAGACGTTCGAGTTGCTGGTGCTGATGCACGATTCAGGACGCGTGGAGCGCTATGACCTCAAGACCGGCGAGCATGTCGGGACGCTGATCAGCGGCTTGCCTGCCTCGAATGCGATTTTGTTCGATGCCGACGGCAGACTCCTGATTTCGACAGGCAGACCCAACGAAATGGGGAGTGTCTTGCGCTACGACCTGAAGGGAGGTGTTGAGACGCTCATCGAGGTACCCGAGGGATACGGGGGGCGACTGCACCGAGCCACCGGGATGGCTTGGTACCAAGGTGATCTTTTGGTTGCTAGTCAGAACGATGGCAAAGTGAAACGCTATGCGTATCCATCGGGTGAGTGGCTAAACGACGTCGCGTTGGCGACGCCAGGGGGGATGACGCAGCTTGCCGTCCACCACGGCGAGCTGTATGTGACCGACTATCAGGCCCAAGCGATCCGCAGGACAAGCAAGTTCGATGGCTCGATGAGCGAGGTGTGGGCTGTGAAGGATTCGCAGCATCCTTGGGGCTTGGTCTTTGATGCTCAAGGTTCCGCATTTTGGTCCACCTCTGCGAATCGTATTGTTAAGACCGTCGGTTCTGAAACCACAGAATGGGCAGGTGCAGGTGGAGGGATCGCCACTCCTCTGGGGTTGGCCATCGGACCCGATGGGTTGTTGTACTGCGCCAGTTGGCAAGGGGCCGTAACTGTCTGGAAGACCGATGCGGTGAATCTAGGCGAAGCTCTGCGAACCATCGCAGGCAAGGAGTTAAAGGGTCCCATCAGTTTCGTCTTCACCGATCGAGAGCTCCCCGATGAGTTTGTCTACACTTTAACTGCGGCCTTGGAGCCTACACCAGGAAAAGTTGCGTTCTTCGAATCTCAGATTCGACCTCTGTTGCATGCTCGGTGCATGGAGTGTCACGATCAAGAGACGCAGGAAGGTGGGCTACGACTGGATACTCCGAATGGCTGGGAACTTGGCGGGCACACCGGTCGCGCGATCCAGCCCGGTCACCCCGAAGAGAGCTTGCTGTATCGAGCGGTGGCGTATTTGGACAAGGATCTCAAGATGCCGCCCGATGGGCAACTCTCTGAAGAGGAGATGGGTTGGATTCGCAAGTGGATTGAACAGGGGGCGATCGATCCGCGGGCGATCGATCCACGGAGTGGTGAGGCAGGTGCGAGCAAGCCGACTTCGAACACCTGGGCCGAGGCATTCCAAGAGCGACTCGATTGGTGGAGTTTGAAGCCCCTTTTGGATTCCACCCCGCCCGAGGTATCGGATGCTGCTTGGAATCGCTCGGCAGTGGATCGTTTTATTCGATCCAAGCAGGAGCAAAACGGTTTGGAGCCCTGTGCGCCGGCCCAACCGGAGGACCTGCTTAGACGAGTCTGTTTTGTATTGACAGGCCTCCCGCCAACACTCCAGCAGCGGGAATCCTTTTTGGCTGCGTGGCAACGCGATCCCGAGGCAGCTTACACTTCTCTGGTGGATCAGTTGCTCGCCTCACCGCATTTCGGAGAGGCCATGGCTAGGCGCTGGATGGATGTGGTGCGCTACACGGATACCTATGGGTACGAATGGGATAACCCAGCCAAAGGATCGCATGAATACCGGGATTACTTGATCCGAGCGTTCAACAAGGACATCGGCTTCGATACGCTGCTCGTCGAACAAATCGCCGGGGATCTGCTGAGCGATCCTAGAATCGACGATCAGATCGGAGTCGTCGAGAGCTTGATCGGACCGATGTTTTATCATATGGGTGAGCATCGTCACGGCAGCAGCCGCGATTTCAACGGCGTGCATCAAGAGATGGTCAACAACAAGATCGATGCATTCTCGAAAGCTTTTCTTGCCACGACGGTCGCCTGCTCTCGGTGTCACGATCATAAGCTCGAGGCGATCTCGCAGAAGGACTATTATGCCTTGGGGGCGATGTTCATGACTCCGCGGTGGGCAAGTCGCCCGATCGATACTCCCGAGAAGAATCGCGAGGCGATCGCAAAGCTCAAGGAAATGCGAGCCGCGATCCGCGATGAGCTTGCAAACAGATGGCGGGACGTCCAGATCGACCCTGTGGCATGGCGCCGAGGCTTTTCCGATTTGGCCGCGAATCAGGCCGCGAATCAGGAGCCCAAGTTCGGGGACATCGAATATCCGTTGTTCCGGCTGGCAAAAGATGCTGGCAATGAAGACGCTGGCAATAAAGACTCTGGCAGCATGGAGTCGACCTGGAAGGCCCTTGAGAGCCAATGGCAGACACACCGCAATGCTCGGCTAG
>Ga0315903_10009021_pt1 | contig 12148 bp, 7 predicted proteins | sample LakEriMetagenome_7_FD_203524 | JGI IMG/M metagenome (GOLD analysis project Ga0315903, IMG submission 203524) | Freshwater fungal communities from buoy surface, Lake Erie, Ohio, United States - Buoy 2 MA119 | ecosystem: Environmental > Aquatic > Freshwater > Lake | place: USA: Lake Erie, Ohio...
TCACCGCCCACTTCGACGGGCATCTGCGGGTGCACCGCTGCGCCCCGGCCTGACGATGGGCAGAGCCTGACCCCGGCCATGCCGTTGGCAGGGTTGTGAGGGGGTCGAACCCGGAGCGCAGCCCGTCGGGAGCGATTCACAAAGGCCTCTCACAGACCCGAACGCCGACCGATTTATACGGTCTCAAACACCACGGTCGTGACTGGTTCGGCCTCTTCGGCCTCGACCGCATCTCCCTCGGGAGTGCCCTTCGGCCAGATGTGGAATCCCCCCCGTCCCGCGATCTGCGGGATCTCCCACAGGCCCCAGATGCCCTTTCCCTCGGCATACCCCTGGTAGGCGACGTCGTGTCCCTTGAGGTAGCGCTTCGTCCACCAGCACTTGCCATCGTCGATCTGGTATCGACCCTTGACGATGAACTCCCCCACCCAGTCGGCCCCCGCCCCCGAGATCAGCCCGTCTTTGAAGAACAGGTCGAGTTCGGTCCGCGAGCGGGAATTCCATTGGATGAAATAGCCGACCCACGTTCCCGAGGGGAAGCGGTCGTCAGTTTCGCAGGTGGGAACGTCGGGCAGATCATCATCGTGCATGGCACACCCCTTTCCGGGGGCAAACCGTTCCGGCCGGTCTCGGTCGACCCACTCGGCCATTCACCACGAATGGACGGGGCACCCAGACAGACCGCCGTTCATCGTATGGGGCTGTCCAGCGGGGAATCAACGGGTGGTTCACGCCCCGCTCCGTCCCCTTCGCCAGACCGACGCGGTCGCGGATCGAATCCCGGGCCCCACCGGCCCGCCCGCCGATCTCAAGCCCGCCTCTTCAAATCGGAACACCCAGGTCTTCGAACCACGGCGGATTGTCGCCCCAGCGGCTGGGGTTGATGCCGGGGGCTTCCGTCCGCATGCCGGTCGGTTTGTGTTCCTGGTGCCAGTTGGCCCCGGTGGTGTTGAGGCTCTGGAGGAACGGTTTGGCGATCTCGGGAGCCTGGGCGACCAGTTGCGGGTCCCAGTCGTCGACCGGCTGGATTGGCCCGGCCCAGGCGGGGCGATAGCCCAGCTGCAGCAACTCGCGCGGCTGCGTGTCGCGGTTGGGATGGCTGCCGTGCAGCAGCAGCGAGGGAATGATGACCGCCGACCCGGCGGGAACGACCAGCGAGATCTCTTCGGGGTGCGACTTGTAGCGCACGTAGGGGCTCGCCTCGGCATGAAACGAGAGGTGCGAGCGGGGAATGAGCCGAAAGGGGGCCCGCTCGGGGGTCAGGTCGTCGAGGTAGTACAGCACGCGGATGAGGCGCGGGCAGCTTCCCTCCCAGCCGAAGAGGTTCGAGCCGTGCGGCTGGCCGTCGGTGTGCATCGAGATCCCGGGGGAGCCGGGGAGGGTGCGCTGGAAGAACCCGCGGGTGAAGACGATATCGGGCCCCATGAGAGCGGTGAGGAAGTCGATCATGGGGGGCAGGCCGATCAGCTCGCAGGCGGCCCGGCTGAGCCATTGAGGCTGCACGGTGGAGCGGGTCTGGGCGGCGCTGTAGGAGGTGTGCCCCATTTCGGCCGCCGCGAGTTCCTGCTGGATGCGGGCGATCTGCGCGGGGGGGATGATCGACGGCAGCACGACATAGCCCTCGACCTCAAAGTGGCGGATCTGCTGCGGCCGGGTGAACTGCGACCAGTCGGTGTGGTCGAGTTGCATGAAGCCGATGTCGTCGTCGGGGGTGGGGGTCATGGGAGGGCAGCAAAACTGGAGAGGGAAACCTGGACGGCTCCAGTGTAATGAGGCTGTCCTCAAACGCAAAAAGCCTCGATGTTCTGGACATGGTGGAATCGAACGCGTCGGCCCGGATCTGGCCGGCCGGCAGACACCCAGCCTGCCGGACACAGGGTGATCCAGCCAACCCGCAGCACTCAGACTTCCGGGCGAGTCACCCTTCCTAAACTACGGGAGGGCAGTCTCCCGCCACGCCCTTGAACTGGATTGGACTGTTTTGGTTTGCGTTGTAGGCTGGGACCCAAACGGCGGCGGCGTTTCGGAACAGAGCCAACACAACAAGATAGTTATTGTCTCCAACGTTCGCCCCACCAATGCGGTAATCCCTCTGGACTCCACTGTAGAGACCGTTTTGAAATTTGATGGAGTTCTGGGCCTGGGTGCCGTAGTCAATCACTTGCCAACCAGTCGCAGTCAGTCCCGATGGACTGTCCACCGGAGGCAAGTCGCTGGCCGGGATGGGCATTTGACCAAAGATCTTGCCAGCCACCTTGATGAGACCCGACGTGGGCTGTGCCGCCGTTGCCTGACATTGACACAACTTCCTGTTGTTTTGATCGATGGTGTACGAATTCAGCGGAGCTCCCCGCTGGAATGGTGGCTGCGGTTGAGTGACCGTGAACTGTTCAGCGCTCATTGTTCAAACTCCAGTTGGGGAGACGTCAACTCGACTGCACTTTTTTGCAACACAAATCCAAAGGGAGCCCTCACAGATCCAATCGCTGCGAAATCCGCTGGGTTCATCGCGATGTTGACCGCAATTCCGTTGATTTCGAGGGTCGTCAATTCTCCTGCCACGAATCGCAGAGAAATCTCAAAGTCCTGTGGTGGTGGCGTCTCATGGAACATTTCCTGCTGCCAAAACGGGCGTATCGGAGACACCATGGCCTGTAACTCATCAACACCAAACAAGGTTTGATGGGCCCAGATTTTGGGGACCTCGTTCTCCGGATGAGTCATATGAAACAGGAGCCCCCCAAATTCCACCTTGCCCGAAGGCAATTCCCGCCAGTTGTAGAAAAACCCCCAGCCATCGAATCTGTCGGCCCGCATTCTCCACGTCACCCGCCGGAGATTTCGTTCCGCTGTGAGCGCAAACGGAATGAACTGCGGATAATCTGATTTCAGGAGCAACCACTCTCCATCAGGTATCAGGAAACTCCGCTGTTCTTCCCGTCGATTTCGAAATCTCAGCAGTCCCGGAGGAACCGCCCGCCCACCTTGCCACTTTCGACGATGGGCGGCCGACCCCTCCGCAATCAGCATTCGTCCTGGTGCCAACTCCTCCACTGCCGGTTGCTCAACGGAAGGCGGGGAATCCAAACTTGCCAATCCCACGCGAATTGACCTGCCAGCAAAATCGTCGGGGACAGCGTGCGGCGCATTCGATCGGACAATGGAAGGCAGGGTCAAAACCCCCACCAACAACACCAGGAGCAGACTTCCCGCCACCGCCAACAGCCACACGGGAAGAGCGGACTTGATGACTGGCCTGGCCTGCCCAATGGGCTGCGGCGGCTCCAACACCCCGCGCAGCCGCCGTGCCACATCCCCCGCCGTGATGTTTCGCTTCGTGACATCCTTGTCCAGCATCGACAGGCAGACGGCCTGCACCTCGTCGGGAATCTCGCCATTCAACTCCCGGGGAGGCTGCGCTCGACTTTCCGGCTGCGCCAGCCACTTCTCGTGCAACACGCTGTTTTCCAGCCCCGGCCGTCGCCCCGTCAGCCACTCGTACAGCACCACCCCCAACGCATAGATGTCGGTCCGCCCGCCTGTAATCCCTGCGGCCGTCTCCCCCTGCTCGGGTGCCTTGTAACACCAGGTCCCCCCGGTCGTCGGCCCCTCGCGCACCTGCTGCTCTTCACTGGTGGCCAAGCCAAAGTCGGCCAGATACACCTGCCCCTGCTCGTCCAGCAGCACGTTCGCCGGCTTGATATCCCGATGATAGATCTGCTGCGCATGCGTCAGACCCAGGGTCTCCGCCAACTCGGCCACCACCCGGCACGCCTCACGCCAATCCCGGGGACGTTCCCGAATCCGCCGTTCCAACGTCCCCCCCGGCAGAAACCGGGTCACCAGATAGGGCCAGCCAGCAATCACGTCGGCGCTCAGTACCTCGAGGACCGCCGCCCCCTGCCTCCGCAGCACTTCCAGCTTCTGTCCTTCGGCAAAAAACGAGGACTGATAAGGCGAGTTCAAATGCTTGGGACGCAACAGCTTGATCGCCACCGGCCTGTGCAGCAGCGTGTCCCACCCCTTCCAGACTTCGCCAAACCCCCCCCGCCCCAGGAACTCTTCCAGACGATAGCACCCCAACATCACCCCCGCCTGCCAGGGACTGGGATCCTCCACCGGAAGTCGGCGCTGACCCGGTTGCCCCTGGACCGGATCCATTTGGTCAGGATCAATCTGGGTCGGCACAAACGTTTCCTGGGCCGGGGTTGCCACCGACCACTCCACCTCAGCCCGAGTATTCTCCCCTGACTGCCCCCGCGTCGAAAACGCGATGCTGATGGCGTCTGACGCTGCGGGATACCGTTGCCGATATTCCTGCTCACTCGCCTCTTCCCCCCGCTCTCGCCGGGCCTGCACTTCAATCCGCAGCAGGTTCATCAAAGCCGACGATTGCTCCTCCCGCGGCAGCCTTTGCAAAAACGAGTCGAGATCGGGTCGGCTGCCGCTGCACCAATTCTCGGCGAACTCGCCGCACAGCCTTTCAACACGGGACTGCACTCGGGTCGGCTCGCCCCCCCCGTCGGACTGTTGCTGCTCGGCCATCCCCTGCACCCTTTCCATCGTCCGCAGCGGTCCGATCTGACCTGTCCAACCGTCATTCGCCGATCCACGGATGGATCATCCTCCGGCGGCACTCTCCTCAATGAGAAGTCAAATCCGAGTGAGGAATGCGACATTCCTCTGGGAATTCCTTTGGGAAAGACCGGTTTTCCCCCCGGACCAAGGTTGCGGCTCCGCCACACACTGCCGGTCCGGCCCCTGCTTCCACCTGGTCCCGGCCTCTTCCCACGCCCCGCCCGGCCACTGGTCCCGACTCCGCGCCCGAGGCGCCCCATTTGATCTTCAGTCGAACTCGATGGCAGACTCTTCGCAGCTCCAATTCCCAACCCCTGAGCGCGCCATGGCCGACCTCCAGTCTCCCAACGTCCTGTATTTCAAGGGGGTCCTGATGCTGTTGTGCGGCGGACTGGCCGCCGGGCTGGTCATCGCCCGCCTCCCCGACTGGTCCAGCGTCGCCCTGCTGGCCATCGCCATCTGGGGCTTCTGCCGGGCGTACTACTTCGCGTTCTACGTCATCCAGCATTACATTGATCCGGGATATCGTTTCGCCGGCCTGTTGGCGTTTGTGCAGTACCTCTGGCGACGCCCCCACCCCCCGCACGACCCGCCCCCCTCGGCACACTCCGACTGACCTCCTCTCCTCTGGAACTTCGCATGGCGCGACGTCTCTTCTTGTTCCTCGCCGGTTGGTCTCTGGTCGCGCTCCCCAACCCCGGTTCCCTGGCGCAGGCCCAGACTCTCGAAGCGACCCTGCTCAAGGAACCGGTCGAGCGCCTGGTGCAATCAGTCCAGGCCGAGGGAGACCCCCGCCGGGGGGCCGTGCTGTTCCATCAACCCTATCTCGGCTGCACCCAGTGTCATGCCGCCGGGCAGGGGGAAAAGCCGCTCGGTCCCGACCTGACCCGCTGGGACCAGCCCCCCACCGCCGCCCACCTCGTCGAAGCGATCCTGCAGCCCTCGAAACAGATCCGCAAAGGCTACGAGACCCTGACCATCGAGCGGACTTCCGGCCAGACCCAGACCGGGTTGCTGGTGGAACAAACCCCGGCAGCCGTCGTGCTGCGCGACCCCCGCGATGCCGGCCGCCCCACCACCATCCCCCGCGCAGAAATCGCTGAACTGCAGCCCAGCGACCAATCGCTCATGCCGGCCGGGCTGGTGAACGTGCTCGCCAGCCGCCAGCAGTTCCTCGACCTCGTCAGCTACCTTCGCGAGATCGCGACCGGCGGCCCCGCCAAGGCGCTCGAACTGCAGCCCGACCCCTCCCTGTACGCCCCCCCCGCCCTCCCCGATTACGAACAGAAACTCGACCACCGCGCCCTCATCGCCGGTTGGAACGAACAATCTCTCGCCCGGGGGGAGGCGATTTACAACCGCGTTTGCGGCAACTGTCACGGCACTCCCACCCAGCCCGGCTCGCTTCCCACCTCGCTCAAGTTCGCTTCGGGGAAATTCCGGAATGGGGCCGAACCCTTCGCGATGTACCAAACCCTCACCCGCGGGTTCGGCCTGATGGCCCCCCAGACGTGGATGGTCCCCCGTCAGAAATACGATGTCATCCATTACATCCGGGAACGTTACCTGCGCGAGTTGAATCCCTCGCAGTACGTTCCCCTCACCGACGATTATCTCGCCAGCCTCCCCGCTGGAGACACCCAGGGCCCCGAGCCCTCGCGGATCGAACCCTGGTCGGCCATGGACTATGGCCCCAGCCTGATTGGCACCTACGAGGCAGGGAACAACGCCGGCAACTTCGCCTACAAGGGAATTGCCGTGCGGCTCAATCCCGGCCCGGGGGGCGTCGCACGCGGCGACCACTTCCTCGCGTTCGACCATGACACCCTGCGTGCCGCCGCCGCCTGGAGCCGGCGGCCAGGTCAACCGGGCTTTGTCGACTGGCACTCGATTCTCTTCGACGGACAACACGGCGTGCATCCCCGCCTGGTGGGAGATGTGTGGTGGGCCAACCGGACTGGCCCCGGCTGGGCCCGCCCAGGCACCAGCGATTTCACCGACCCCCGGTTTCGCGGACGAGACAACCGCCCCTACGGCCCCCTCCCCCGCGACTGGGCCCAATACCGGGGTCTGTATCACCATGGTCCCGAGGTCAGCTACCACTACACCGTGGGCGAGACTCCGGTCTACGAATTGCCCGGACTGGTCGAACTGACCGCACCGGCCGCCACGCCACCGGCGAAGTCAGACTCCCAGATTGCCCCGACCGCCACCCCGCCCATCATCACCCGCACTCTCGAACTGGGCCCGCGCCCGCAGACGTTGCGGGTGCAGGTGGCCCAGCTCGCGGAGGCCACTCCTCCCCTGCAGCACCTCGCCATGGGAAGTGCCCAGGGGGTGCTGTTCGGATCCGTTCCCAGAGGTGACAACTCAGGGACACCCACAGGCCCGCTCACTTTCGATGGGGGGCAGTACGCCGAGATGGCCACCCCGGCCGAACTGGACCTGTCACGCACCGACCTCACGGTCCTGGCGTCGATCCAGACCACCGTTGGCGGTTCTCTCTTCTGCCAGACCTCGGCGGGGGAGAACTGGGTCCCCGGCGGAAGATCGTTGTTCGTTCGCGACGGACGGCTCTGTTTTGACATGGGTTGGGTTGGCGTGGTGACGTCGAAACAACAGGTGGCCGACGGGAAGCCCCACGTCGTCGGCTTCGCCTGGAATCACCAGACGGGCGAGATCGAGTTGTTCGTCGATGGAGTATCGGCAGGAACGGGGACACTGAAGGGGAACCAACGGCTCGCCGAGCCACTCACGCGGATCGGTTTCACCGCCGGCGACTTCCCTGCCCCGCAAAGCGCGTGGAAGGGACGGCTCGACCGGGTGGTCGCCTGGAAGGGCCAGCTCCCCCTGGCCGCTCTTCGCGACCTGTCGCGCGAACTGGGGAAGTCTCCCGCGACATTCGCCCCCCCCACCCCGGCTCCCGTCGCGAATTGGCGATTGTCGGGAGTGGCTGCCGACAAACTGACCAGCAGCGGATCGGTGAAAGCCCCCCTGCGCGTCCACGCCACCGGCGCACCGGTCACTGCAGGCTCCCCCGCGGTGCTGGCCGGAATCTCGCCGCTTCTGCCCGGACTGGAGTGGGAAGTGATCGAGGACCGGCTGGTACTGACCATTCCGGCTGGAAACGACCCGGTGCGGACCACGATCTGGACGACGGCGGCCTCTGACGGAGACCCTCGCGATCAAATCGGAAAGATTGCCGCCGCCTGCCCAGCGCGCGACCTGCAACCGCTGCGGCAGGGTGGTCCCCCGCGCTGGCCCGGCCGGCTGGCCGTGCCGGTCCGCCGCGGAGCCGACACCGGCCCCCTCGCGGTCGATGAACTCACCCTGCCGTTGTCCAACCCATGGCTGGCCCAGATTCGTCCGACCGGGCTCGATTTTCATCCCGATGGAGACCGCCTGGCGGTCTGCACCTGGGATGGCGATGTCTGGCTGGTGCGGGGTCTGTCGAAGCTCGACGCCGCACCGGCCGCCGCGAGTGAGCCCCCCACCCTCGATTGGCAACGCATTGCCTCGGGGCTCTTCCAGCCGCTGGGGCTCAAATACGTGCATGGCAAGATTCACCTCACTTGCCGCGATCAGTTGGTGGTGTTGCACGATCTCAATGGGGATGAAGAGACCGACCATTACCAGTGCCTCAACAACGATCACCAGGTGACCGAGCACTTCCATGAATTCGCCATGGGATTGCAGACCGATGCCGAGGGGAATTTCTACTACGCCAAGTCGGCACGGCACGCGCTGCCCGCCCTGGTTCCGCACCATGGGACGCTGCTGAAAGTCGCCCCCGATGGTGGGCGGACCGAGATTCTGGCCACAGGGTTCCGGGCGGCCAATGGCGTCTGCCTCAATCCCGACGGGTCGTTCATCGTCACCGACCAGGAGGGGCATTGGAACCCCAAGAACCGCATCAACCGGGTCGAGCCCGGGAAGTTTTATGGCAACATGTACGGCTACCACGACATCACCGATTCCTCCGACAGCGCGATGGAGCAGCCGCTGTGCTGGATTACCAACGCCTTCGATCGCTCTCCCGCCGAGTTGCTGTGGGTGACCAGCCCGAAGTGGCGGGGGCTGGAAGGACGGCTGCTGAACTTCAGTTATGGCTACGGGAAGATCTTCGTGGTGCCGCACGAAAACCTCGACGGCAGGTGGCAGGGGGGCATGGTTGAGCTGCCGTTGCCCACGTTTCCCACCGGACTGATCCGCGGGCGGTTCTCGCCGTTTGACGGGCAGCTTTATACCTGCGGCATGTTCGCCTGGGCGGGGAGCGCGACACAGCCGGGGGGGCTGTACCGGGTGCGACGGACCGAGCAGCCCTTGTTTGTTCCGGTGGAACTGCACACCACGCCCACGGGGCTGCGGCTGACGTTCAGCGAGTCGCTCGACCCCGCCTCGCTGCGTGAGGAGGGAAGCTGGGGGGTGAAGGTGTGGGGGTTGAAGCGGTCGGCCAACTACGGATCGGAGCACATCGACGAGCACCGGCTGGAGGTGACCGGGGCCACCCTCGAGAACGACGGCCGGACGGTTCGGCTCGACCTCGACGGCCTGCAGCCCACCTGGGGCATGGAGGTGCGGTACAACCTGCGCAGCCCCACCGGGGCGCCGGTTCGCGGCGTGCTGCACAATACGGTGCATCGGCTGCCCGAGTCGAAGTGAGAGGCGAACGGGATGGGCCGATCGCGGCAGCGAAACCACGATCGGCCCACTCGTCATCCCCACTCGTCAACTGAACTGGCACGCCCATCACGCCCGGCGCTCTCAGGACGCCAAGCGGCGGTCCGCACGCCAGGCACACCCACTCGCCGATTCGCAGACGACCACTTCGGGCCGGGCTGTTTTTCGGTGGCGGGCCCTGGCCTGCTGCTGAGACCGGTTCACAGCGACTTCAGGTATTCCAGCAGGGCCTTTTTGTCGCTCTCGGGAAGATCGGTTCCAAACTCGTGGCCGGCCCGGCTGTTCCCCGAACCCAGGTCCGAGGCATCGGTTGTCTTGAGTTTGAAGTTGAACTTCTTCTGGCTCCGGGCGAGTCCCACCCGTTCCAGGTCGTATTCGGGACCAACTTCAAATTCAGTTGGCCGTTTGTCCACAGGCTCCAGCAGGTCGGCCAGGGTGGGAACCGAGCCATTGTGCAGGTAGGGGGCCGCCGCCCAAATTCCCTGCATCACCCGCGACTCGTAGGCGTTGATCTTCAGTCCGTCATCCCCATTCAGTGCGGCCTTCAACCCCTTGAGGTCCTCCACCGACGGAAACGCGTCCTTCAAATCATCAAACTTCTTCTGCATGTCGTCCGGCATTTTCTCGATTCGCAAACCATCGATGTCCGGCAACACCGCTTCGAGTCGGGTCGCCACAGCGGCTTCTCTTTTGAATGGGGCCTGCAAAATCGCCCCCAGCACCACTGTCCGCAGAATCTGGAAGGCGGGCTCCTCGGCCTCCAGGGGATCACTGAAGGGAAGACCGTACCCCTGGAGAATCCCCGTTTTCGCCGTGCGCGACAGCAGTTGGAACTCGCGAGTGTCGGTCCCGACATTGTCGATTGGCGTCTTCCAGGTTGTGCCCAACAGCGAACTCTCCTCCTGGATTCTGTGACAGTCCGCGCAACTTCCACCCTCCATTTTCCGATAGAAGACTTCCTCACCTTTCTTCGACAGTTCGGCGTCGATTTTGCCAGGAAACTTCGGCACGGGGATTTTTTTGATCAGGTCTTCGAGCGTGGCCAAACCCAGGAAGTTGGCGGAGTTGTCAGTGATGTAATCCACACGAAACAGCGGGCTCCAGGCGGCCGGCTTCGGATACAGGTGACCAAACACGCCGTAGACCTCGCCCAGGTTCCGCGCCAGCCCCAGCAGATCGTTGCCGTTCTTGGCGAACCCGGGCCATTGGGTGCGATCCTGAATGGCGGCGTTCCAGAGAAACGGATACCGGGCCGGGGCGTCGGCCTTGAGAATGTTCTCGGGAATCATGCCATCGGCGGTCTCCGCGATGTCGAGCCCCGTCACGCGGTTGAAGATCATGCCGACGGCATCCAGTCGTCCAGGCCCCCAGGGGCTGTCCGTGGGCAGCGACAAGGAGGTGATGGTGTGAAATCGCCGGTACCACACCTCGACCGCCTGCTTCAATTTCCCCGCGGCATTCGCGTCATTCCCGCCAGGCAGCACCTCCTTGGCGAACTCGGCAAACACTTCAGGAGACTTCAGAGTGCGGTCCACAGCCGCATCCAGATCGGCCAGAAAACTCTGGAAGTCGACCATCGCCGGCCCGCCGTCAATCCGATACGCCTTCCCCGCCATCTCGATCTGCCGGGTATGACACGCCGCACACGTCATTCCCACAAACTCTTCTCCCGCCTCGCCATTCTTCGTGAAGCCAATCGGCAACGAAGAATCGGGAGCCAATTCGTTGGGGAGATAACCATACCGGGAGAGATGCTCGGCCCCAAACGGCTGGTTGTTGGTCTGCTTGAGCGCGAGAAACCACCGCAGCGGAATCAACTGCGAACCTTGGTCCTGCGTATAAAACGCCGCCCGCTCGTCAGTCCCCCAGTCGGCACTGGTTCCCAGCACTTCGGGCCCACCCGAGGAGGGACTGGGAGAGGGAGTGGGAGAGGGACTGGGCGTTGGAGAGGGAGTGGGGGTCGGCGTCGGCCCCGGCTGGTTGCACCCCGTCGCCAACCACATCACAACAACACACATTACGGCACGTTTCGAAATCGGCATGATCACTCCAGGGACGGGGAAAACACATCGAAAACACATCTTGGCTGGATCGGCGATTGACCGTTCTCTCTGCTTATACGCGCGCGACTGTGAACAAACAAGAACAGGTTCACGAAAATCCGAAGACCATGGTCACAGACCAGCATTCGGATTGCGAGGTTCGCCCCTCTCATCACAAATTACCGTGCTGCACTCCAGACACATTTTGTCGCCCACACGATCCCAACCGTCGCCCCTCCCTCGGCAACCCCCCCTCCCTCGCCTACACTGCCCCGAGTCAACAGGTGCTTTCTCTGCAAGGTGTGCGGCGATGGATTTGAGACTGGCGGGACGGGTGGCGGTGGTCACGGGGGGAGGCAGTGGAATTGGCTTGGCGATTGCCCGGCGGTTCGCCGAGGAGGGGGCCCGGGTGGCGCTCTGGGACCGGAATCCCGCGGTGGCCGAGACGGCCAGGCAACTCTCCAACGAAGCGGGGGTCCCGACCGTGGGAGTCATGGTCGACATCACCGACGAAGGGGCCGTGCTGCAGGCGACCGAGACCACCCGCGAGGCGCTCGGCCCCTGCGATCACCTGGTGCACGCCGCCGCGATTGGCAGCGGCAAATTTGGGTTCCCGTTCACCAACCTGCAGCCGGCCGACTGGCGCTCGTCGCTCGAGGTGAACATCATGGGGATGGTGCATGTCGCCCATGCCGTCGCCCCGACGATGATTCCCCGCCGCACCGGCACCCTGGTCTTCCTCGCCTCGGTCGCCGGTCAGATTGGCAGCCAGACCGATCCTCCCTACAGCGCGGCCAAGGCGGCCAACATCAACTTCGCCCAGTGCCTGGCGAAAGACCTGGCGCCGC